>ERZ772779.1198-NODE-1198-length-10858-cov-6.412478_pt1 | contig 10858 bp, 7 predicted proteins | sample MGYA00511360_ERZ772779 | MGnify/ENA primary metagenome ERZ772779 (study PRJEB29015, sample SAMEA2738112) | human oral metagenome | biome: human oral; feature: human-associated habitat; material: saliva | place: China | collected 2231 ...
TGGACAGACGCTCATTTTCAGCAAACTCAATATAGTTCATGTCCGCCTCCTTTTCTGTAGTTCTATTGTATTGAAAAGGCTTGCAAAAGTCAATTTGCAATCAAAAAGCCCCCAGCTGTAACTGGGAGCTCTCTGGTTGAAGTAAAATTTCTTATTCTTCCTCATCGTCCAACTCCACTTCACCGTGGATTCGGATATATTCTTCACGCTTTCGATCCAATTCTTCCCATAATGGCTCATCAACAGCTTTCATTACTTTTATCTCTTCCAAGCTGATGTCAGCCGCTTCATCGTAGGTCAAATGCAACAGATCTGCATGTTTCGTTTTAAATTCTTTAATGCTCAGCCATGTTTCCTTGTCATCCTCGCTAATGTGACCACCAATGGCAGACGCCACCTCAATCGCCATGATATAAAGCGCTCGCTTATCAACCGTTAGAATATCCTTATGAGTCGTGATTATTCGAAGATAGTCTCCTTTTTCTCGCCCATCACTTTCATAAGAATCTTCAAAATCCAATATTAGATACTCGTATTTAAATGAATTCCACGGATTATCTCCTATTTTAAAATCAGTCACCCCCCAACGCTCATCGTTCGAAGAAAATTTATCCAAACTAACGCTAAAATAGAAATCATCATCACGTGCGTAAGAAAAACCAACTTCCACACCTTTGCGTTCTTTGAACCACATTTTCCAAGGAAATTCCATACAGGCTTGGTATATACTAGTTTCGTAGTTGCCTTTAAGATATAGTTTCATATTTCTTCCTACTTTCAGTAATTTTTTTGGTATGTTTTCCAAATTCTATCAAATATCTCTTCTTTGACACTTTTTGATAGGTTTCTCAATTGAGGATGATTGTTTACAAAATTCAGGATAGAATTTTTACCAGTAATTCCATTTATATCTAAGTGAGCATCGACATTGTAGCCTGACTTTCCACTACCAGATTGAACCTGAAATACTCCTTCACCATTCGAACCACTCGTTGGCTCCCAGTCTACACGAAGCTTCACTTTTCGATTTCCTACTCGGGCTTCAATTAGTTTACCACCCTTGCCAGAAATGGTCTTACTCGTTGGTCTATTTGCCTGCCAGCTGTCATAGTTGCTAGAATAATTAACCTGAATTTCGCCATTTAGTAAGGCCGTCTTTGTGATAGCTGATAAGCTAGTTACTGCTCCACTAGCTATCAATACATTTCCATATTGTACCCCTGATACAGATGCTGCCGTACCAGCTACGATACTTGTCCCTGCTGTTGGCGGACCAGCCATGATACTCAAGACTTCGAGAGCACCACTCGCAAAGTAAACTCCTAAACCAGAGAATATTTGAGCTACTCCACTCCAAAATTCAGCTGAATTTGCCTCAAAGTTTTTCGCTTTCAGTTCTTCAAACTCTTTATTAACCAAATGAGTATAATCAGCATCATATTTTCCATTTTTTGATACGACATAGCCTTGTTCAAATGGATAAATGTCAATGATATTTCCTGTTTCGTCAATCTTAAGAGTGTGATTGTAGTCGTCGATTATTTTATCCCATTCGGACTTGTCGTGACCTTTTAAGCGCTTCTTTAATTCGGCGCGATAATAGGCATCCCCATCTTCCGATAGCATCATATCCCTAGAAGCTTTATTGATGGCACGAGTTTCTGAGTCTTGATAATCTCTTTTGGCATGCGAAACAATCTTCACATCTTTCATCTTCTGCACCCAGCTCATGTCCACACCGTCCGCATAGTAGTTACCATCACTATCGACAATGATTTTACTTAGTTGCGTAGCTCCTTGAATCGCTAAGCTAAGGACTTCTAGACTATCGCTGAAATACTGGGAAACCTGTGAGACAAAAAATTCTAGTTTTTCAATCTTGTCATCCAAATCCTGAATACCTGACTCGATTTGAGACTTGGTATTGTAGAGGATGGTCTTCTCAGAGAAAGTTTTCCCCCAATTAAATGTAAAGATATCTTTGATTTCGTTTAGCCAGTTCTCCCTCGCTTGAATCTGAGCTTCTACGATAGCTAACTGCTCTTCCCTCAATTTTTTCAGTTCCTTGAGTTGGTCCAGGTCCAAATCACCATATCCAGAGACCTGAGCATCCGCATTTTTGTAAGAAGTCAACTCTAGTTGGATATCATCTATCGCTGCTTGTAACTTCTTGATGCTGGGGATGATAATCTCTGTAAAGAGACCTTTACCAGCTGTGTAAGCTGCTCCTGTCAGCTCACCTGAGTCTAAGGAGGAAATCAGGTGGTCACATCCACTAGATAAGCGGTCTGTGACTTCATTTGCGACTCGGAGGTTGTTAGTCATGGCCTGAATCAATTCTTGGGATTCTTGTGCGCTGTATTTTACTCCCATGGTAGCCGATTCCTTTCCGCTATCAGTTCTTCTCTAGCTTCATCGAAAGACCGACGAGCCTTCTTCGTTTGTTTTTCCAAGGCATCCAGTTCCTCTTCTACATAAGAGTTGACCTGTCGTTGAATGGTTCTACTATCACTTTCGATTTGCTCTATCACCTGATGAGAACCGGGCGAGAGAGCTAATAGAGTCGCCATACGATGGTGAATGCTCTGGATTTCTGAGTGAAAGTGAGTTACCTGCTGTTCATATTGTCTTTTTAGGGTCTGGAGATTTTCTTCCTTATTGTCAATCTTGACAATTTCTCGCCAAAGTTTGTAGCGTTTTTCTTCGTTCTTATCTGCCATTTTTAATGTTCCCATCTCTTAGCCTGCTCTATATCGCGTTTTTCAATCTTATGAGCAATTTCTGGAAACTTATTTGCTTGTGTCAAAACAGCTGAACTAAAATCACTGACCGCCTGAAGCATTTGATTGCAGGCCTGACGTCCAGCTTCCATCCCTGCAATTTCAGAAGTATATGAAAATTCTACCTGCTGATTAACTTTCTCAGATACATCGATACCAGTTAACTCGCTAATGGCTGATTGAGCTGCTATCGTACTAGATTTTATCTTTTCACCCATACTTCAAACTCCTTCTCACAAAATCTATATTGACTCTATCATATCACAAAAACATGATGATTTCACAGTAAATCTTATGAGCATTAAACACTAGTAATGACAGGCCTGACTTATCTCACACGATGATTATAAAAGACAAAGTCCTAAGAAAAATTCTTAGGACTTTGTCTTAATAGATACGTTAGTTTGACTGACATGAACTCCTAAAGTTCTGTACGATTTTCGATAGCTCTTAGGAGCGTTACTTCATCTGCATATTCGATATCAGCTCCGACTGCTAGACCTCGTGCTAGACGAGTAACCTTAATCCCTGCAGGCTTCAGCAGTCGCGAGATATACATAGAAGTCGCCTCACCATCAGCTGTTGCATTGGTGGCTACGATAACCTCTGAAACTTCGCTATCCATGAGTCGAGTCATGAGACTTTTAAGATTGATATCGTCAGGACTAATCCCATTCATAGGGGAAATCAAGCCGTGTAAAACATGGTAAAGTCCGTGGTATTCTTGGATGTTTTCCATAGCAGCAACATCTCGGCTATCCTCCAGAACCAGAATCGTAGACTGGTCACGGCTAGGATCGATACAGATAGAGCACGGGTCTTCATCTGTTAATCGTCCACAAATAGAGCAATAGGTCAACTCTCGCTTGGCTGCAAGAAGATTTTTTGCAAATTCATTGACGTCGTCATCCGACATCCCAATGGTATAAAAGGCCAGTCGGGTTGCTGTCTTAATCCCGATCCCTGGAAGTTTAGAATAACTGTCAATCAGCTTGGCTATAGGTGTTGGGTAAAGCATGGCTTCCTTTCTAGTTCATTGGATGGTGTTGGTTGTATAGATTGATAATGTCACGAGCAATCGAAGGTCCGATAGTATTGCTAAGATTGGTATTATGCGGGAAAACAACCGCAACCGCAATCTGAGGGTTCTCTGACGGGGCATAGGCAACCGCATTGGTATTAGTTGCCTTTTTACCATCAGCCACATAACTTTCCGCTGTACCAGTCTTACCACTGATAGAGACCGTTGCCCCTTCTAAAAGGGGGCGCCCTGTTGTAAGTGCACTAGTCCCGTGTGACACCTGGTAAAATCCTTGTTGAAGGATGGACATGTCAGATTCAGAAATATTGATTTTATTCATTTCTGTGCTGTCAGTTCGCTTAATGAGTTCTCCCAGACCACCTTGCTCGTTATTGTCATAAATTCCTTCAACAATCCGTGGTGCCAAGCGAACTCCATTATTAGCAATGGTCGCCACATACTGAGCCAACTGCATCGGTGTATAGTTATCAAACTGCCCAAATGCATTGTACAGATAATTAGCTAAATCAAATTCTTTAGGGATAAATCCAATTGACTCATCTGGTAAATCGATCCCAGTAGACACGCCCAAGCCATATTCACCAAAAGTCGTGCGTAGTTTTCCCATAGCAGACTCAAGTTGGTTGGTTTTAACTGTCATATCTGGTTGATAGGTCTGTCCCATTATTCCTAATGCAGTTTGAACCATGTAGGTGTTAGATGAATATTCTAAAGCCTCAACGGCTGTAACTGGAAAAGATCCATAATAAGGAGTATACCAGGAATTGATAGGCGCAGAACCTTGGAAGACGATCGGTTGGTCTGTCAAAGTTTGGTTGCCTGACAAGACTCCATTTTCCCAACCTGAACTGATGGTAGCTGCCTTAACGACTGACCCTGGTACGAAGACATTGGTTACTGTACCAAGTGAGTCCGGTGTCAATTCTCCAGTTTCTACATTATGCTTCATCCCTGACATGGCTAATACAGCACCTGTCTTAGGATTGAGGGCTACTGCATAAACACCTTCTGAGTATTTAGCTCCACCATTTGCAAGTTCTGAGTTGAAATAATTCTTTAAGAGGTTGTCTACGCTATCTTGGAAGGCCAAATCAATAGTTAATTTGATGTTTTTTCCCTTGCTACCCTCTTCGATATTTTCTACACTCTCCATGTCTCCGTGCTTATCCAAATGAATTTCCTTGACAGTACGTTTCCCTTGCAAGACTTCTTCATATTGCTTTTCAAGATAGGATGTCCCAACACGGTCATTGAGCGAATAGCCTTTTTTCAAATAAGCGTCTACTTCTTCTGCTGGAAGACCTGATTTTTCACTAGAGACACTTCCAACAATAGATGAAAGAGAAGTATCTAAGACCTTTCGATCCCATGAAGTAGAGATAGAAATGCCTGGTAATTCCTTGGAAGCAGAAGCAATCACAGCTACCTGTGTATCGCTCAAAGGATCTGTTTGAATATTTCCTGTGGCAAAATTTCCTACTGAATTGAGCTGACTGAAGATATAGATTGCCTTCTTTTCATCCTCTGAATAGTTCAGTTGACTGGAGGAAATACTATCAGCAGCATTGTTATAGAGTTCAGATTCAGAAAGTTGATTGCCATCAGAATCATACCGCTTATCTTTTGGAAGAGCTTCGACTGTTTTCTTATAAACTTCAGCATCAGCCAAGTAGTAATCAGCCATTTGTCGGTCTGTCAACTCTGGAGAAGTGACTGTTACATAGGTTAACAATTTTTTGGAAATATCCTTTAAATCAGCGGCAGTCATCTTATTGCTCCGTGTGAAGGAAACAACTTGCTTCACAGTATTTTGGACTAAAGGTTTGCCTGCAGCATCATAGATTTCTCCACGAGCAGAACCCATGGTTACTCGTGTTTGGCTAGCAGAAGCTAGTTTATTTTCATAAAAATCCTTGTGAAGAACTTGCATATAAAGCAAACGACCAATAATGGCTAAAAAGAGCAAAATAACGATTGCGAATAACAAATTAAGCCGTGTCGGTATCGAGTGGCTGTTAAATTTTCTCATACAAATCAGTCTCGTTTCTAATCAAAATTACACTCTTCATTGTACCATAATTTAGGTAGAAAATTATGGAAAAAGAAAAGACTTTTCCTTTTTGGCCCAAAAATTATTTTCTATGATATAATGGAAGTAAGCGCTATTTTATTTGTTAGATTTGCCAAAGTAATTCTGGCAAATAGCTATAAAAGGAGTCCCATGAATAAGCAAGATATCTCTACGATTATCGACCTTCACTTTGAAGAGATGACCGATTTAGAGCAAGAAATTGCCCGCTATTTTCTTCAGGCAGATACGATAAACGATGACTTATCCTCTCAGCAAGTTACTCAAAAACTTCATATTTCCCAGGCAGCGCTCACTCGCTTTGCCAAGAAGTGTGGTTTTAAGGGGTATCGAGAATTTATCTTCAAATATCAACAACAAAAAGACACTCTTTCTGCTCCTCAACAGGATATGAATCCTTTGACTCAAAGAGTTCTCAGAAGTTATGCAAACATCCGAGAAATTTCTCAAGGATTGATTGACGATGAGCAATTGGAACGTGTGGCTCAGATGATTGACCAATCAGAACGCGTGTATTTTTTCGGAACAGGAAGTTCTGGTTTAGTTGCACGTGAAATGAAGCTACGTTTTATGAGATTGGGTGTCGTCTGTGAAGCCTTAACCGATCCAGACGGTTTTGCCTGGACGACTAGTATCATTGATGAAAAATGTTTGGTCTTTGGTTTTTCCCTCTCAGGAACAACACCGTCTATCATAGACAGTTTATTAGATGCCCAGGACATGGGAGCCAAGACGGTTCTATTTACAAGTGCACCGAATAAGGATACTCAAGCATTTACAGAAACAGTATTAGTCGCAAGCCAAAGCCAGGCCTCTTATATCCAACGAATCTCTGCTCAGATTCCAATGCTGATTATCATTGATTTACTCTATGCTTATTTCCTAGAGATTGATCGCGAAAGTAAAGAAAAAATCTTTAATAGCTATTGGGAAAATAATAGACTGAATGGTTATCGTAGAAACACAAGAAATAGAAAACCCTGAAATTGAAAACAATTCAGGGTTTTCTGTTTGGAATAACGTTATCAATAAAAGAAGGAGTCCACGATGGGACTCCCTTTTTTTGTGTTTCAAAACACTTTCTTTGATTTAGTCTCTGCTAATCCTTCATCTCTTTTTTGAAGAAGAATAGCATCATTCCTGAAACTAGAGTGAGGGCAGGCAAGAGAGCTGAACTGACTTCTTCTCCTGTTGCTGGTAACTGTTTGCTAGCAGAATCTGCTACAGTTCCCTTCGCCTCTAGCTTGTCTTCTCCCATTGGTTGTGGTGCAGGAGTTTCTACATTTGTTGGTGCATCTGATTGAGGAGCATCTTTGTACACTACTGCATAGACACCTAGATGTGGAGCTACAAATTCAAGTGCTGAACCTTTCTGTTCAAACTTCACTTCCTGCAATTCTTGATTTGCATTCATGGCATAGACATTGGCTACATCAGACGCCACAGCAACTTGAACAAGGGCTGCACCTTTCAATTGAACAAGTTCACCTTTCTCATTCTTCAATTGAATTTGATAAGCATCGAAACGGCGACCTTCCAAGACCTGATCAGCAACCTTATCGACCTCTAGAACAGAACCACCATTGAGGTCCCCTTCTCGAGCAATCAGTTTCAAGTTTGTTGATGAATCTTTCAAGACCTTCAATGTGCTATCAGTTGATGGACTTTCTTCCTTAGTTCCAACTTCGACGATGCGATCTTGGGCTTCCTCACGTTCAACCTTAACAACCTTACGGTTGTCACCATCGACTTCTACATAAGTCGTTACTTGTCCGTCTTTTCCTTCAAAAACAACTTGTTCCTTACCTTTAGCTAAATCAGCATTCTCACGGCGAACAGTTTTGAAGGCGATTGGTTCTTTCTCTACTTTTAGATTTGGTAGGTTAAAGTCCAAATTCATAACGCCTTCTGTTGGCACAGCAGTTCCTTCTTGCGTACCAACTTCAAGGATGCGGTCTTGAGCTTCCTCACGTTCAACCTTAACAACCTTACGATCGCTGCCGTCAACTTCTACATAGGTCGTTACTTGTCCGTCTTTTCCTTCAGAAAGGACTTGTTCCTTACCTTTAGGAAGGAGAGAATTTTCACGACGGATTGTATTGAAGGCAATTGGCTCTGTCGTTACTTCAAGGCTTGGTTGAGTTACACTCAATTCTTTAACACCTTCAGTTGGAAGATTTGAATGTTTCACTTCCTCTTCTGGTCTCGCAGGCTCTTCTGGCTTGCTTGGCTCCTCTGGTCTCGCAGGCTCTTCTGGTTTACTTGGATCTTCTGGAGCTGGTTCCTCTTTTGGTGCCGCTTGAAGATTGTTGATAGATGCCAAAGCTGCTTGCAAGGCCTTATCTACTGCATCCTGAGTCTTGGCTTCTTCAATAGCTACTAAAGCTTGTTCTGCTAGTTCAACTAGTTTTTTCTTAGCTTCCTTGTCATCGCCTAACTCAGCCGTTTTATGTTTAATAGCTTTGGACAAGCTTGCCATAGCTTTATCGTAGTCAATCTTAGACTCTTCTGGTTTACTTGGCTCCTCTGGTTTTGCAGGTTCTTCTGGCTTGCTTGGCTCCTCTGGTTGAGCTGGTTCTTCTGGTTTTGCTGGCTCTTCTGGTTGAGCTGGCTCCTCTGGTTTGGCCGGCTCCTCTGGTTTGGCCGGCTCCTCTGGTTTGGCTGGCTCCTCTGGTTGAGCTGGCTCCTCTGGTTGAGCTGGCTCCTCTTTCGGAGTCGCTTGAAGCTGATTGATAGATGCTAGAGCTGCTTGCAAAGCTTTATCTACTGCATCCTGAGTCTTGGCTGCTTCAATCGCAGTAAGAGCTTGTTCTGACAACTCAACTAGCTTCTTCTTAGCTTCTTTATCGTTTCCGAGTTCCTTGCTCTTGTTTTGAATAGCCTCTGCCAAACTTGCCATAGCCTTGTCATAGTTAGGTTCCTCTGGTTTTGCAGGTTCATCTGGCTTGCTTGGCTCCTCTTTCGGAGTTGCTTGAAGACTGTTGATAGATGCTAAAGCTGCTTGCAAGGCTTTATCTACTGCATCCTGAGTCTTAGCTTCTTGAATGGCTGTCAAGGCTTGCTCTGTTAATGCAACTAGCTTCTTCTTAGCCTCCTTGTCTTCCCCGAGTTCAGCTGTTTTTCTTTCAATCGCTTCTGTCAGACTTGCCATAGCCTTATCGTAGTTTGGTTCTTCTGGCTGATCTGGTGTTGGTGTGTCTTCTGTACCGTAATTTTCTTCCTTATCAAGGATCGTTTGCAAAGCTGCTGCTGTCTTCAGAACTTCTTGTGCATTGGCTTCACTTGCTGAAAGTTGCTCAGATAATTTATCCAAGTTTGACTTGAAGGCTTGACGTGCCTCTGGAGTATTCTTCAAGCTTGTCTGGTCAAACTTAACCAACTCATCCTTCCAGTTCTTCATGGCTTGGATTAACTCTGCTTTGGTATAAAGAGCACTACCTTCACCATGAGTGATGAACTGGTCAACTTGGATACCAATATTTCTCGTAGTATCATTACGTTTTGGATCCAATTGCAAGGTTACAGCATGCCAACCTTCTTCGAGTCCTGTCAAACGAACGAGAGTTTGATCTCCTTGACGTGTAGCAGCTGTACCACTAAAGTACTTCTTACCATTAAGAACAGAGGCATTTCCTAGACCATCTTGGTACTCGACTTTTTTACCATCTAGCGTTACCTTGTAGATACCGTGTCCCGGATCCACATATCCCTTGATTTCAAGACCTGTACCATAGAAGTATGCTGTTACGCTTGCATTTTTCTTTTGTTCTTCTGTCATACGACCGAATGACGCCCATGATTCTGTATTTTGATATTTATCAGCTGAGTTCGTTTCATGGTTCCAACCTTGGCTATAGTCTAGCTGACTTGCCTGATCGTCATAGCTCTTCTGGTCTTTTAGGAGTAATTCTGCTTTCATCACTCGTACAGTAGCTTCTGAAGCAAATCCAAGAAGGGCATTGTCAGAAACGCTAGTCATTTTCACCTTGAAGTCAAAGACTGAATCAGCTTGCTCTGTAAAGTCGATCGTTGGAATCGTGATTGTTTTCTCAGTTTCACCATCTTGGAAAGTCAGGTCAGCGGTTGTATCCTTGTAAACTTTACCGTGAACCCCTGTTCCTGGCTCTGTTACAACATGAACTGTCGCAGCTCCCTTGCTACCACCAACACGTTTGATTGTTACAGTAACTGGTTGGCCTTTTTGAACTTCATAGGTCGTTTCTTTCATCTCAAACATACCCTTGCCGGCATTGTTGAGCGTGTAGATACCTTCAGTTGCAATAGGTTTACCAGTCTTGTTAACGAGTTTGATGGTATGTTCACCTGGAGCTAAGTCATCTGTTTCATAAACCATCTGGCTACGTTTACGAGCTGCATTATTGGTTTGCACGTCTGCAACCTTTTGACCATCCACGTAAACGGACATTTCACCGTGGTTTGGATCCACTGTAGATACGACATAAGCCTTAGTTCCGTTGAAACGGTATGTAACGCTAGCATCTTTTTGGTTAGTCCACATAGATGTTCCGCGGATACCTTCAGATTCGTCATACCAAGTTGTATTTTCTTTATCAGCTGTTGTGTTTGAATGGTAATCTAATCCTAGAGGGTAACCATCTGTTTTCTCGATACTACTTGGTGTCTTATAGACAGAGAAGTTTGTCAAGATTGGAGTCGCTTGTGCACCAGTAATGGTCACGCGAATCTTTTGTGCTTCTACTGGTTGACCTTGGATAAGGCGACGATAACCAACAGTTGATCCTTCACCGTATGGTACCCAACGTCCATTGAGCTCAACTTCAACCTTGAAGCCAGAGATACGTTGACCTTTAGCGATATCTTCTTTGAGTTCAACCACGTCAAAGCGTCTCTTTTGACCGAGATCAACAGTAAATTCACCTGTCTTAGCATCATTTGCTAGTGCCCAGCTCGTATCATCCTTACCAT
>ERZ772779.1206-NODE-1206-length-10794-cov-6.909675_pt1 | contig 10794 bp, 6 predicted proteins | sample MGYA00511360_ERZ772779 | MGnify/ENA primary metagenome ERZ772779 (study PRJEB29015, sample SAMEA2738112) | human oral metagenome | biome: human oral; feature: human-associated habitat; material: saliva | place: China | collected 2231 ...
CGTTTACGGCGTGGACTACCAGGGTATCTAATCCTGTTTGCTACCCACGCTTTCGCGCTTTAGCGTCAGTATCTGTCCAGTAAGCTGGCTTCCCCATCGGCATTCCTACAAATATCTACGAATTTCACCTCTACACTTGTAGTTCCGCTTACCTCTCCAGTACTCTAGTCATGCAGTTTCCAACGCAATACAGAGTTGAGCCCTGCATTTTCACATCAGACTTACATAACCACCTAGACGCGCTTTACGCCCAATAAATCCGGATAACGCTTGTGACATACGTATTACCGCGGCTGCTGGCACGTATTTAGCCGTCACTTCTTCTGTTGGTACCGTCATTTTTTTCTTCCCAACTGAAAGCACTTTACATTCCGAAAAACGTCATCGTGCACACAGAATTGCTGGATCAGACTTTTGGTCCATTGTCCAATATTCCCCACTGCTGCCTCCCGTAGGAGTAAGGGCCGTGTCTCAGTCCCCTTGTGGCCGTTCACCCTCTCAGGCCGGCTACCCATCATCGCCTTGGTGAGCCGTTACCTCTCCAACTAGCTAATGGGACGCAAAGCTCTCTCACAGCGCATATAGCTTTCATAATCTTAGGATGCCCTAAAATCATAATATCAGGTATTAGCATTCGTTTCCAAATGTTGTCCCTAACTGTGAGGCAAGTTCTTTACGCGTTACTCACCCGTCCGCCACCCAAACCGAAGTTCAAGTAGACTTGCATGTGTTAAGCATTCTGTCAGCGTTCATCCTGAGCCAGGATCAAACTCTTCGTTCAATCTTTTTAATAGCTCATTTTTGCTATTTTATTTAACACCAAATTTATGGTTGCTTTTTGTCTTTTTCTCTATTCTGTTGCTAATGTCCTTGTCTCATTGACATCAGTTATAATAACATTTAAAATAAACTTTGTCAACAAAAAATTTTAAAATTTTTTTATTTTTTTATTTCTTCTTCATTTTATATTCATTTTAAAGGACTATTCTTTTATATTTTATTTAGTTATTTTAGGAATTTTATATTTATAAAGAAAAAGCCATCATAAATCAATGATAAAAATCATCAATTTACAACAGCTTTTTCTTTTATCTTTTTCAGATTAATTTATATTAGGATATTAGAATATAACTCTAAGTCCAAGTCCACCTCTAATATTGCTTCCTTTTGTATCGTAACCAACATTAGCTGTTACTCCAATTCTTTGGTTATCTACACCGATATTAAGATCTGTTTTAACATTTCCTCTTCTATCTTCTTTTTCACCTCTGATATTGAACCAATCTGCTGATGTATGAGAAACTCTAGCTTTGTTTTTACCATTAGCTACTCTTCCTAATTCATTTTCATAAGCTACTGATACTCCAACTCTTAATGTCTTTCTTCCAAAGTATTGTTTGAATCCTAATTCAGCACCAATTTCTGGTCTTATTGAGAAGTAATCTTTAGATTTAACATCTAATCTGATTTCTCCTGATCTTTCTTTTATTTTACTGAATCTTCCATATTCTAAACCTAGAGCTGCATATGGTCTTAAGTTGAATGATTCACTTAGTCTAAAGTCTTTACTGATTTCATTCTTTATTCCTATTCCATATGTACGGTATCTTCCTTTTGCATGGAATACTTCATCTACAACTAAGAATCTTCTATGCATTTTGTTGTATCCTACAGATATATCTCCAGATATTGTCCAATTCAAGCTATTGTTTTCATCAAATGGTACTGATTTAAATAATCCAACTTTTCCTTGTAACATTTCTTCTTTTGATCCACCAATATCCTTAAATTTAAATGTATTGTGAACTATACCTGCATACCAACCTGTTCCTTCTCCAAGTCTTACTGTTTCATCTTCATGAACATAAGCCACTCCATATGCATAGTTCTTGTAATCAATTACACCTGCGGTATCTGTATTGTATTCTCCTCTAGTTCCAAATGTTTTAATTTTATTTGAATCTTTTGATGGATTAGACCAACTACTTCTTAAATAATCAAATTCTTTATTTAATATATCAGCTGTTGCCTGTACTCTTTGTTGAGTATTAGCATATTGGTGTCCCATCATTTCATCAAATGCTTGAGATAATAATATTCCTTCATTTTTTTGAATACTATTTATTTTATTAAATAAAGCTTTTTCTCTTGAATCAAGTGCATTCATATCATATCTTTGTTCTAATCCATCTAAGAAGTTATACTCGTTTTTAGATTTATCTGAGTAATCTTTATAATCAATCTTTGCCATTATAGCTTCTCCAGTATTTGGATCATAACTTGCAGACCATGTTAAAGAACCTGAATAAATATCTAAAGAAGATGATGCATTATTCGTAGACCAATCAATAAATCTTTGCATAATATTCTTTCCAATTCTTACATTCTTACTGTTTGTTACATCTGCTGCTTCAGCTCCAATTATTAAGTCATTTATTCCTGCTGAATTAAATCCTGTACCTTGGATAGGATTTGTTCTTCCTAATGTATCAATGTATAGTCCAACATTAGAGAACCATAAATTATTTTGAGGTCCTACTGTATTTACTAAAGCGTCTGGTACCACTTTACCATTTCTTTTTACTACTAACTTACCATTTTCCATTTTGATTTCAGTATTATCACTTGTTGGCATAGTCTTATCTGGATTATAGCTTGTCTTGTAGTTACTTGCTCCAGTACCTGTAGCTGTTATGCTACCTCCTCCTATATTGTAATCAGATGGATCATTCTTTCCAGTAGCTCCCTTTGTTGCTGTATCATATAGTGCTCCTACGGAATCTTTTCCATTTACTGTTATTGTTCCATAGTTTTTAATAACAGAGTTATTTACTATCATTCCAAAACTTCCATCTGCATCAATTGTGATGTTTCCATGGTTTTCTAAAGTACCTTTTACTACTGCTACTCCTACTAATCCTTTTACATTGCTATTTCCTGAATAGTTAGATGCTGTATAGATATTACCATAGTTTACTGCTTTGGCACCATCATTTACAAATAATCCTATCATTCTATCTACTTTTCCAGTTGGATCAAATATGATATCTTTATGGTTATCAATAACTGTTCCATTTCCTGTTCCATAGATTCCTATACTGTTATTTCCTTTTAGAGTTATATTTCCTCCAGCATTAGAATTAATTCTAACTCCTTTATCTCCAGCTATACCTATAGAATAGAATGATTTAGAATCATCTGTAGGATCTAGTATACTTTCTCCTACTTTTATATTTCCAGTTGAAGTTATTGTTTTACCAGCACCTTCTCCATAAATTCCGATATTTCCTTTTCCAGTAGATAAATCAATATCATGAGTACTTGTTATATTTGAATTTACTCCATATACTCCTACTAATTTATTTCCAGTTCCTGATATTGTTCCAACATCACTTACTGTTGAATTTTTTGCATAGATGAATATTGAATCATCTTGATTTAAAGTTACAGTTTCTGTTCCACCATTATATGTTGAATTTTCTGTTACAAATCCAAATGATGAACCTCCAAGAGAATAATTTGTTGATGCATTATTCACTGTACTTCCTTTAACAGCATACACTCCTATTGCTTGATTATTTCCAACATTAAATTTTGTAGTTGGATTTAATGTTATATTTGCTTTTTCTGCGTACACTCCAACACCTTTATCTTTTACAGTTACTTCTGAACTTGGTGCAAATTGTACATTATCTACAGCTGTTCCTTGTTTCTTATATACACCTATAGAAGATTCTCCTACATTTATCTTAGATTGTACATCTACAGCTTTTTCTGCAAAAACTCCTATTGTCTTATCATTATTTCCACCTGTAGAATCTTTTACTGTTATGTCTGCATTAGGTAATAAAGTTAAGTTTTCTTTAGCATAATATCCAGCAGATTTCTTACCTTGTACATCTACTGCTTTAGCTGTTGATAAAGCTTTATTTGAGTAAACTCCTATTGCTCCATCACCATCTGCTTCTATTTTTCCACCATTAAGTGCTAATGTGAAAGCATTTGCTGCACTTGTTGAATTGTCTTCTATAAAGATTCCTCTTCCTTGTTTTCCTACTTTAATGATAGAACCATTATCTGTGAAGTTTATCTTTGTTCCTCTTAATAGAACTCCTATTCCTCCAACTGTATTAGAGAAATCTATTTGAGAATTTGCCCCTAATGTTACATCTGATGTATATGTAGTTGATGTTCCATCATTATTTAAAGCAACCACACCAAAAGCTGATTTTCCATTTCCAGCATATTTTATTGTCGCGTTAGCTGCTTGTGTTATTTTAAATCCATCTTCTTGAGATGTAGGTGTTAGTTTATTTAAACCTAATATACCTATACCATTATCTCCTATAATGATATCTTTATTATTTGTCATTTCTGTTTTATGAGCTCCTAATAATCCTATACCATTATCTCCTGTTACAGTTATTTTATCATTATTTATTATTTTTCCTGCATCAACTGCAACTCCAGCTAATCCTGCTATATTTGTTAAAGTAATTGGAGCATTTACAGTTACAGTTACTCTATTTATATTAGTTGGATCAGAGTTCTTTTGAGCTATAGCATATTTTGTTCCATCTGCTATGGCATTACCATTATTTGTCATTGGTTTTAGAACATTTACACTTGCAGACATAATATCATTTTTAAAGTAATTATCTAGTTCATTACTTAAATCTACATTAGTGTCTATATTTAGTGTACCACCATTTGCTGTATAATATTTGTATTTAGCTCCTGGTGTTATTGTTATTTGAACTGAACCATTTCCAGCAGCATTGTTTAAAGTGCTTGTTCCAGATCCAGATGGTAAAGATGATAGATTAAATACAGAAGATGGATCATCTAATACAAATACTCTACCACCATTTTTAACAGTTAGTTTTAATGTCTTTCCACCTTTTATCATATTTAAATAAGCTGGTATACTTGCTATTGTTCCTTTATTATAGAAAGCTACCCCACCATCTTCTACACTAGCTGTTATGTCTGATTTTAAATCAAAATCTCCTACTTGTGTTGCATTAGATCCTGTGTAGTTATATAGCATTAAACTATCTTTTCCTACTTCAATATCTACATCTTTTAATTCCATAGTAGATTTTTGTCCTACTGCTGCTTCTGGATATAGTCCCACTGCTCCGTTTTTAGCCACAATATTTACAGAGTTCAATTTTAAAGGTGTTGCTGAGTTATTTGTATAAACAGCTATAGCATTTTCACCAGTTGCTTTGATTGATGTCTTTACTCCAGTTGCTTTTACTTTTTGCTCAAATTTTCCATAGTTAGCTACACCAATAGAGTTTTTACCTTCTACTGTAATATCATTGTAGTTTGTAACATCTGGCTCAATTGTACCTTTAGTTACTATAATCCCTTTAGATTCTGGTGCATTTGTCATAGTAATCTTAGCTTTGTTTTCTAATTTAGCTGCTTCTTTAACAAAGATACCTGTAACTGCTCTACTATTTTCTGCTGATAATTCAGTATCATGTGAAATACTTAACTTACTATTTGCTCCTGGATCCATATATACTAAAATATTTCCAGTTGTAATATTTGTAGTACTCTTATCATTGATGTAGTTTCCTTCATGTTTAATAAAATTCTTTACAGTTGCAGTATGAGCTGCTGTTGAATCACCTATTGTTAAATCACTACCATTTACACGAAGTCCTACAGAGTCTCTAGCAAATTTTCCTAAATTAACTTGGAAATCCTTTAGAGCATAAGGCCCAGCAAAAGTTGTATAATAACCTGTTGTATTATTTGTTAAGAATTTAGCTTCTTGATTTAAATTAGCTAATTCAGTTGCTGTTGTTCCAGCTGGAACATCTGACATAGTTAGAGTTATGTTTCCAGAGTTTTCCAATCCTCCTACACCAGAAGCACTTAGTTCTTTTTGTCTTGGATCTTCAGTTCCTATATCAAATTTTATAACAAATTTGTCAAAGAACATTTGTTTATCTATAACAGCACCTATATTTTGGTCTCCCAATAAAGTGATAGGTTTATCTAATTTTAATATTGCTCTAGTTGGTGTTGCAAATTCCTTAGAAGTGTAACCAGCGTTTTTTTGTCCATATAATTTAGCTGTACCACTATTTATCATTAAATCTAAACCTGTGTTACTAGATCCTGTATTATCATGATGGTGAAAAACAACACTTAAAGGAGCTCTCATTTCAATTTTACCTAAGTTATCAAAACCTCTATGTTCGTTAGAAGCATCCCCTTCTGTAAACATAAATGCAACTTGTTCTCCAACATAACCATTTGCACTGGCTTCATTTAAACCAGTAATAGAACCTGTATTTCTAAAAATAGAATTTTTTTCTGCACCACCACTATGTGCCTGAAGATTAACTGCCATTATTTTATGACCTCTTAAGTACCAATCTCCAGCATTTTCTACCATTTGAAAATGTCTATTTGCTGTTGTATGAGCAGTTCCACCACCCATATTTAAATATTTTGCCCAAGCTGTTTTATCATCTGCTGTAATAAAATTTGCAGCAACTAACTCATCTAAAGTGTATCTTCTTTTACCACTCCAGTCAGCATAGTGTTCATCATAGTGTAAAATTTGCTTTCCATAAGTTGGATTAGCTACATCATTAGTTGCAATTATTTTAGTTCCTTTTTTGTATCTTCCTACTGCTGTATCTACATGTTTTATTATAGCTTGGTCTGTTTGTCCATTTGCAATAGTAGTAGGGTTAAAAGCTGTCGTATATGGAGCTTGTGTTTCAGGTATTCCAAAAAATGTTACGTTCACTGCACCATGTCCATTATTACCTTTTTGTATTTTAAAATCACTTACTTTAAATTTTAATGTACTATCAGTATCAAAAGTCCCTTCTATAGTCCCTGTTAAAATATCAATTTCAGACATTACCGCATGACCACTTGGCTCTGTTGTAGCTGTTGATCCATATTGTCCACCATAAGTAAATCCAATATATCCATCATTTCCTCCACCTGCTCCTGGAGTATTAATAACAGGAACAGCTGCCAATGTTGGTATAACAATTTTTGGTGCTACTGGTGAGAATACAGGTATATTAACTTTTGGCACATTTAAAGCCGCTCCTAAATTTGCACTTGGTGCTTCTATGTTAAGTGGAGTAAAACTAACTGTTCTTGGTTTTACACCTGCTTGTAGCTTCATTTCTACAGGCTTTTCTTGGATTTTAGTTCTTTGTATAAATCCATAATTTGTTTCTCCTAAAGCACCTCTTTGTGTAGTTGCTGCAGAGTATGGATTTGTTGACTTTGCTAAATTCTTATAATTTTTAGAATTTTCACTAAGTGAAGCAGTCCACCAATCTGCTCTTTGGAATTTACCTTCATAAGGATATTTTTCTTTCTTATCTCCTCTTCCTTTGTATGATCCACCCCAATCTTCATAGAAATAATTAGCTCCAAATTGCCATGAAGACCATGGTGATTTTACTACTTGGTTTCCTTGTTCCATCAATTGAATTAACTCTAATCTTAATCCATTGATTTCTTTATTATTTTCTCTTCTTGCTGTATCTATTTTATTTTGAAGATTTCCTACTGAACTTCTTAATTCTTGTTTACTTGCCTTTATTTCTTCCATTGTAGGTGTTTCTTCTTTTTTAGCAATTGTTGTTAGAACTTCTGTTCTATTTTCTGTAGTTTCTTCTATATCTGTTAATAATTTTGCAAACATAGGTAAACTTGCACTATTATCTGCACTAGCCACTAAAACAGTTTTTTCACTTTTTACAACTGAATTTTTTTCAACTTTAGTTTTAGGTGTAGTAAAAAAATTACTATACATGTCATTAACACCAAATTGCATGCTTGTCCAAGAGGCTTTTAATTTTGGTGTTGCCTGTGTTGCTTTCTTTGTTTCTTTAACCGCTTTCTTTGCTACTTGACCATCAGTCACAATATCTTTTTGTTTTTCTGGTGCTTGAATTGTATTTGTATCAGAAAATGCACTTGCTCCATTCATTAAAAAAAGTACTGCAAGACCAACTGAATATTTTACACTTTCATATCTTTTAGCAATTGAACGTAAATTTTTTTCAGTATTACTTAGGCTGTTATTTCCCATATATACTTTTCCCTCCTCACTCTTATATTACCTCTAATATAAGGATTATCTTTGAACTAATCTGAATTCAACTCTCCTGTTTTGCAGTCTTCCTTCTGGTGTTTCATTAGTTGCTACTGGATATTCTTCTCCCTTAGCTTCTATACCAACTATTCTATCTTCTGGTAATCCAAATTCAATTAACTTAGCTTTTACAGCTTCTGCTCTTCTTCTTGAAAGCCCTATGTTATATTGGTTACTTCCTATAGAATCTGTATGTCCTTCTATTGTTAATTCATAGTTGTTTTGTTCAATAAAATCTTTTAAGTTGTTTAACATTTCAAAATATTGAGGTTTTACTACTGATTTATCAAAATCAAAGTTTAGTGCTCTTTCATCCAATACTATTGTCATTTCTTTTGGTGCTTCTACATTAGTTATATCTAAATTCTTTATTTCTAATGCATTTATTCTTATTGTATTTTCACGCATTTGTGTTGTTGTTAGTGCTTGGACTGCCAATGCTGGTAGAGAAAATACTAATAATAGTAATAATGTTATTATTGTTGTTGTGCTCTTTCTCTTTTCCATTTGTCAGCCTCCTTTTCTAATGATAAGTATTCTTCTGTATACTCAACTTTTCCTTCTTCTACTAGTTTATCTAGATTTTCTGAAGGTTTTACTGCTTTATTATTTGCTAAATAAGCTTCTATATTATCTAATCTTGCTGTATTGTAGTTTACTACCTTCTGATCTGTACATGCTACTAACGATAAAACTCCTAATATTAATGCTAATTTTTTCATATGTCCCCATTCTCCTTTTTAATTAATAACTTACTCTTTTTTCTAGCTCTCCAACATTCTTTTCTAGGTTATCAAGCATTTCATTTGTTTTGTTGTAGTTTTCTATCTTATCATTTATTTCTAACATTCTTTTCTTAATTCTTTGTACTTCTAAATCCATTTTTTCTGATTCAGTCATATCTTTTCTTGCTTTCTTAGGTGTAACTTCTTCTTGAGCTACTGCCACTTCTCCACCTTCTACAACTGCACCTTCTACTACTTCACCATTTTCTGTAGCTTGATTAGCTATATCTTGAACTGATTGTGTTCCTTCTTCAGCTTGTCTTTTAGCTACTTCTTCTGCTTCTTTTTCTCTTTCTTTTTGAACTTTTTCATATTCTTTTAGTAATCTTTTCTTTGCTTCATCGTCACTTTCTTCTGCATAAGCAAATGAACCTACTAAAAGTAGTCCTAATAATGCTGTTAATATCAACTTATTTTTCATCTATATTCCCCCTATTATTGTTGTACAGGTTCTACTACTGGAGTAGCTTCTTCTATAGCTTCAGTTGTTTTTATATCTTCATCCATTATTTGATAATATCCTGCTACTTCTGCTTCTTCTCTTGCAACACTTCTTACTACTCTTTCATAGAAATCTAATTTTTCTAGAGCTTCTTTTCTTGTTGCTTCTAATTTTTCTGCTTCTGTTTTTGGCTTAGCTTTTTCAGCTTTCTTTGCCTTTACCATTGCTTCTATTTCTGCTAATGAAGATACTTCAGATGTAGATATTCCTAATTCTTTTGCTTCTTGTTGAACTTTAAGAGTTTCTGCATCTTCTTTTCTTATTTTCTTTCTCATTCCATCTAAGATTTCCATTGCTTCTTTTTCAGCTTGAGGATTTAGAATTTCTGTTGCTACTACAGCTTCTGTTGAAACTTCTACATTTTCTACCACTTGATTGTTAACTTGTTCTTTTGCTTCTTTTTCTGCTAGTTTTGCTTGTTCTTCAGCCTCTTTTTTAGCTTTTTCTTCTGCTTCTTTTGCTAGTTTTGCCTTTGCTTTTTCAGCTTTTTCAATTTCTGCTCTCTTTTTATTTAATATTGCCATTGCATCATCTTCTGCATAAGCTATTGATGATAATGCACATAAAAACAGAATAGTTTTAAGAAACTTTCTCATTATTTCCCCCTCCTATTTAATTTAAAACTTCTAATAATTTTGTTAATTCTACGATTTGTTGTTCTTTGTCTGCGATTTTTTGTTCCAGCTTGTTGTAATATTCATCGAATCTTTTTAATAGTTTTTTGTATTCGTCTCTGTGCCATCTGATCTTTGAATCTTCTTTTAGTTTTGCATAAAGTTCTTCTCTACCTAGTTGTTTTTCTTTGAGTTCTTTAACTTCTTTTTCAAGATTTGCTTTTTCTTGAATAAACTCTTCTTTTCTTTCAGCTTCCTTTTGCATTAAAGCTTGATACTCTGCCTCAATATTTCTAACTTCATTTATTACTTCTTGAGCTACAGCATCCGTTGCTTCTGCCGAGTAAGAAACTGCTCCCACTACCAACATTGCACCTAAAATAAATTTGATTTTCATAGTTCCCCCTTTAAAACTTTTTGATAAAAAAATTAATAAAGTTCCTTATAATTCAAGTATACTTTTTTTATATACTTTTGTCAATAAAATAATACTTTTGTTAAGAAATATAAACACTTTTGTTTTTAATAAAAAACGAAAATAAAATTATAAATCAATACATTTCAAGTGATTCAAAGCAATAAAAAAACATCCCTGATTTCTCAGAGATGTCAATAAAAAATTTATTATTTAATTAAACAGTAGTTATTTCTTTTTCTTTTTTAGCAAGTAATTCATCTATTTCTTTGATATATTTATCAGTTAAAGTTTGAACATTAGCTTCTTCTTTCTTTAATTCATCT
>ERZ772779.1209-NODE-1209-length-10769-cov-2.539388_pt1 | contig 10769 bp, 8 predicted proteins | sample MGYA00511360_ERZ772779 | MGnify/ENA primary metagenome ERZ772779 (study PRJEB29015, sample SAMEA2738112) | human oral metagenome | biome: human oral; feature: human-associated habitat; material: saliva | place: China | collected 2231 ...
TCGGCCTTGGTCCAGGCCGCGGCCGCGCCGGGCCAGATCTTCTTCAGGCGGTCGCCGAAGTCCGCCACCTCGCGTACCGAGCCGCTTTTGACGTTCAGCTCGTAGAGCATCATGCCCAGGCCGTTGGCGGGCATGAAGTAAAGCAGGTCGGGATCGGTGGGATGCCACTGCAGCTCGGCATCGCCGGCCGGCTTGGACAGACGCTCCACATACTCCAGCGTGTTGCCGTCGTACAGGTGCCAGGTGCCGTCGTTGGCACCGATGAGGATGCGGCTGCCATCGGCATTGAAGGCCTGGCGGCGGGAGTAGTCGTGCCGGGCAAAGCGCGCCAGCTTCTCCTCGGCGTGATCGGTGACGCGCACCACACAGTTGCCGTAGGCCGGGTCTGCCTCCGGCAGGCCTTTTTTCGGCCGAGGCAGATCGGGCACGCCCTGCCCCGCGCCCGCCTGGGGGTCGATGGACTTGAGCCGCCGCTGCTTGTGTTTGGTCAGGAGCGCGGTGCAGCCCTTGGTGCCGGTAACAGCAGAAATGGAAGCGTCCCCGCCACTGCCACCTGCTCCGCCACCGCCAGCAGCACCAACCGTGCCGGCGTCACCACTGCCAGCGGCCGAGCAGCCAAGCATCAGCATGGCGGCAGACAGCACCAGCCAGCCGGCACGCCGCGGACCGGGCCGGACAACGCCTGGGCGACTGGAGGCAGGGATTCTTGCGGGATGGGCCACCACGGACGTGGCAGCAGACTGCCCGACGCGAGCGCGGCGGACGAGAAGCGAGCGAAATTCAGTCATGGTGCTGCGCGCAATGGAAAGGCTTGCAGCAGCATTGTTTCATGGAAACGTTGCAGCCATGCCGCACGACCCGACACAAAGCGCAAGATGCGTGACAGAGATGGCAGGTTGTGTCAGGCCGGATAAGAGCGGCAGGTATGCCGACCGTCGATCAGTCGATCCAGTCGACGCGCGCCAGACGCTTGACGAGCTTGACCCAGGTGGAAACCATGGCAATGGCCAGCACGCCGATGCCGATGCCACCCCCGATGACCTTGGCGCGCGCATGCGCCCAGAAGTCGTCCATCATGCCCGAGATGGCATTGAGCTCGGTGAACCAGGTGGTGACCACGACGATGAGGGCAACAGCCAGGGCGGTCATCACGGCCATGAGCTTGACGATGGCCAGGCGTTCTGCGTTGTACGAGGAGGAGGAGGCAGTCGGGGCGGATTGAACCACGGCTGCGTCTACGGGCAGAGTGGCCGACGTGTGGGGGGGCATTTCCGGAAGCTCCGAAGCGGAAAGGAGGGGCAAGAGAATGGGGCTCAGGAGAGAGAATGCTGTATCGCCCCGACAACGACAACCCCCGCCAATCAATAACCCATATTCACAAATCAAATAATACGCTGCAGCGCAACAAAGCCCCGAAGTCGGCCTCGGAAAATCCGTGGAAAAGGTCCGCAGGCCGTGCGCCAGATGCCGCTTCTTCCCCGAATGAAGCCGTTTGTCGCCCGTGCGGTGCAGCAAATCCGATGCCACGCCAATCCCCCGCCAGGCCCCGTCTGTCGGATGAAAGAGACACCCGCCTGGGGTGCACCGCAAAAACGGGCTTCATTCATCAAATGAACACCGGGCATTCATGATTCAGCCTCAGAAAAGCCCTTTCAGCGAGGCCCACCAGCTGTCGGGCACCCACATCAGCATGCCAGTCATGAACACGTAGCGCAGGAACTTGCCCAGCGCCATCCACAGGATGGAAGGAGCAAGTGGCAGACGCAGCCAACCGGCCACGGCGCACAGCGGATCGCCCACTGCGGGCAGGAAGGAGAACAGCAGGGCCCGCGGGCCCAGGCGCTCGAACCACTTCAGGTAATGGGTCTGACGGTCGGGCGCCATGACATGCTTGGCACCGCGTCCCATCCAGTAGTTGATGACGCCCCCCAGCGTGTTGCCGGCCGTGGCCACCACCATGGCCAGCCAGAAGAGGTCGGGCCGCATGCTGACGTAGGCAAAGACGGCGGGCTCTGAACCCAGCGGCAGCAAGGTGGCCGAAACGAGCGCCACCACGAAGACGGTGACCAGCCCGTTCTTGGGCAGCGCAAACCAGGTCAGCGCCTGGTCGAGAAGTGTCTGGAGCATTGAAATGGCCCGGCGGCTGGGCAGCAGGACCCCGGCAGGGTCGCACGCCGCCCGAAAGGACTGCAGCAAAAGCGCCGTATTATAGGGACCGCATTCCTTTATCTCTGCCTGTTCCTCTGCCCATGTCCATCGAGTACCTGAAACGGATCCTGAACGCCCGCGTCTACGAAGTGGCAGAAGAAACCCCGCTGGATCCCGCCCCGGCACTGTCGGCACGCCTGGGCAACCGGGTGCTGCTCAAGCGCGAGGACATGCAGCCCGTGTTCTCGTTCAAGCTGCGCGGCGCCTACAACAAGATGGCCAACCTCAGCGCCGAGGAACGCGCCCGGGGCGTGATCTGCGCCTCGGCCGGCAACCATGCCCAGGGTGTGGCGCTGTCGGCACGCAAGCTGGGCTGCCGGGCCGTCATCGTCATGCCCGTCACCACCCCCACCCTGAAGGTGGACGCAGTGCGCGCCCGCGGTGGCGAGGTGGTGCTGCAGGGTGACTCCTTCAGCGACGCCTACCAGCACGCCCTGAAACTGCAGGCCGAACAGGGCCTCACCTTCGTGCATCCGTTCGATGACCCGGACGTGATCGCCGGCCAGGGCACCATCGCCATGGAGATCCTGCGCCAGCACCGGGCGCCCGTGGACGCCATCTTCGTGGCCATCGGCGGCGGCGGGCTGATCGCCGGCATCGCCGCCTACGTGAAAGCCATCCGCCCCGGCATCAAGATCATCGGCGTGGAAACCCACGATGCCGACGCGATGCGCCAGTCACTGGCGGCGGGCCAGCCGGTGACGCTGGACGACGTGGGGCTGTTCGCCGACGGCACGGCCGTCAAGCGCGTGGGCGATGAGACCTTCGCGTTGTGCAAGCAGTACGTCGACGACATCATCCTGGTGGACACCGACCAGATCTGCGCGGCGCTCAAGGACGCCTTCGAGGACACCCGGGCCATTCTGGAGCCCTCGGGCGCGCTTGCGCTGGCCGGTCTGAAGGCCTGGGCCACGCGCGAGCAGGTGCAGGACCGCACCCTGGTGGCCGTGGCCAGCGGCGCCAATATGAACTTCGACCGCCTGCGCTTCGTGTCCGAACGTGCCGAGATCGGTGAATCCCGCGAGGCGGTGTTTGCCGTGACCATCCCCGAGCGGCGTGGCAGCTTCCTGCAGTTCTGTCAGCTGGTGGGGCGTCATTCCGTCACCGAGTTCAACTACCGTATTGCCGATTCCGACAAGGCCCATATCTACGTGGGCATCCAGGTCAGCGGCCGCGAGGAAGCCGGGCGGATCGCCAACCGGCTGCGCACGGCCGGCTTCGAGACCCTGGACCTGACCGACGACGATCTGGCCAAGTCGCACCTGCGCCACCTGGTGGGCGGGCGCTCGCTGCTGGCTCGCGACGAGGTGCTGTACCGCTTCGAGTTCCCCGAGCGCCCCGGGGCGCTGCTGCGCTTCCTGGAGGCCCTGCCCGCCGACTGGAACATCTCGCTGTTCCATTATCGCAATCACGGGTCGGACTTTGGGCGCGCCCTGGCCGGTATTCAGGTACCGTTGGAGGACCGGCCCCGCTATGAACAGGTGCTGGCTGCTCTGGGGTACCCGTACCGGAACGAATCGGAACATCCCGCCTACCGCCTGTTCTTGACAGCGGAAAACAACCTGACCGAAACTGCCGGAGTGTCAGGACAACCTTTTACACAAATTTCGTCCCCAGAATGAAACGATGCACATATCGCCCGGGGACGTGCGATAGAATACGGCGATGAGAATAGCGATCATTGAAGACGACAAGGCAGTTGCCTCGCAGCTGGTCCATTCGCTGAGCGTGGAAGGAGATACCTGCCATCTTTTCAGCGAGGCCGCATCCTTCCTGACGGCCCTGCCGCGCGAGAGCTTCGATGCCTGCATCGTCGACCTGATGCTGCCGGGCATGGACGGCAAGGCACTGGTCAGACTGCTGCGCGAACGCAAGAACCCGCTGCCGGTCATGGTGCTCACGTCGCAGGACGCCGAGAGCGAGGTCATCAGCGCGCTGGATGCCGGTGCCGACGACTTCGTGGTCAAGCCCGCCCGCGCCGGCGAGCTGCGTGCCCGCCTGAAGGCCCTGGTGCGCCGCGCCGGCCTGGGGGACATCCACGGCACCATCTTCGAATACGATCGTTTCCGCTTCGACCTGCAGCGCCAGACCGCGCAGGACAGTGGCCGTATCGTCGAGCTGACACAAAAGGAATTCCAGCTGGCGCTGCTGTTCCTGAACAACATCGCGCGGACACATCCGCGAGGCCGTCTGGGGGCGTGATTCCGAGGTGCCTTCGCGTACCATGGACACCCACGTCTCGCGCGTGCGCAGCAAGCTCACACTGCGGCCGGAAAGCGGCTACCTGCTGGCGCCGGTCTACAGCTACGGCTATCGGCTTGAGCGGCTGCGCGACGAAGGCGAGGATGCCGATGGCGGCGCCCCGGCGCCCGCGGAAAACAGCTGAAAGAAGCCCAACCCTGAAGGAAATGGCGTGACCCCCATGGAACGGCCCGACGCCGGCCGCCTTTGCTGTCCGGCACGTCATGGCGGCGTGTGGCTGCTTGCCCTGCTGGCCGCCCTGCCGGCGGGCCTCACGCTGGCAGAAGGCACATCAACGGGCAGCACGCCGGCTGCCCCGTCGGCAACGGCCAGCCCCACCGACAACGAAATCCTCCTCTACCACGTCCAGCCCGGCGACACGCTGCTGGGCCTGTCGCGCGAAAAGCTCGACACCCCCGAGCGCTGGCGCGACGTGCAGAAGCTCAACCACATCGGCAACCCGCGCCATCTGCAACCGGGCACCACGCTCAGGATGCTGCCCGGCTGGCTCAAGCCCAAGGTGGCCCAGGCCCTGCTGGAATCAGCCTCCAACCAGGTGAAGCTGAACGGCAAGCCAGCGCAGGATGGCGCCGCCATTCCCGAAGGCACCACGGTACAGACCGGCCCGGACAGCGCCGCCGTCATCACCCTGCCCGACGGCACGCGGCTGCGCATCCCATCAGCCACCGAAGTGCGGCTGGAGCGGCTGCGCGCCTACCACGGCGAACGTCATCTGGACGCCGGCTTCCTGCTCAGGCACGGCAGCATCGAGCCCGACTCCCCGGGCAAGCGCAGCCGCCCGCTCAACATCAGGACGCCTTCGGGCAACGCCGCCGTGCGCGGCACGCACTTCCGCGTGCATGCCGAAGGCCAGCGCAGCACCGTGGAAGTGCTGCGCGGCCGGGTGGCTGCCGGCAACCGCAAGTCCACGGCCGACGTGGACGCCGGCAAGGGCGCCTGGTTCACCGCCAAGAGCAAGCCCGTCGTGGCCCAGCTGCTGCCCGCCCCCAATCTGGGCGGCATCCAGGGCCGCACCTGGACGCAGACCGCCCCGCGCCTGCCACTGCCTGCCCTTGCGGGCGATGCGGCGGCCTACCACGTGGAGGTCTCCACCCGACCCGACTTCAGCGCCGTGCTGCTGGACACCCGTACCCGGGAACCCGGCTTCGTGCTTCCGTCGCGACAGGACGGCCCGCACTATGTGCGCGTCAGCGCCATCTCGCGCACGGGCATCGAGGGCTATGTCGGCACCACCGAGGTGCAGGTCCTGGCCCGTCCGCTGCCTCCCCGGCTGCAGCCGCAGCCTGACGAGGTGCAGGTCGACGACCGGCCTGTCCGATTCCGGTGGCTGGACACACCCGATACGCCCGACACGTCCGCTACGGGCGGCATGACCGAGGCAAGCGGCAAGACGTCCAGCGCGGCAGACCGCACCTACCGCATCCAGGTCGCTGGCGACGCCGAGTTTGCCCGGGTGCTGCACGACGAGGTGGCCATCCACCCCGAGGATCTCATCCGTCTGGACCCCCGCAGGCCGCTGGAGCGCTGGTGGCGGGTGGCCTGTGTCGAGAAGGGTCGACAGGGCCCATGGAGCGAACCCCAGAAATTCCGGCTGCGTGTGGGGGCGCCCATCATCGAGGCCCGCCCTCTGCCGGCCGTGCGTACGGGCAGCGATGAGCCCGTGCGTACCGGCCACGGTGACTTTCTCCTGCTCTCTCCCCGCTGACCCGCGCCAATGATCCGCTTCCTTCGGCGCCTGCTGGGCAGGATGGCCCGCTCTGCCCCGCGCGATCGGCCCCTGCTGGAATGGAGCCTGCTGACGACCCTGCTGCTGGCGGGAACCATCTGGTTCGGGCCCTGGCCGCAGTACCTGACCAGCGACCAGCGCATTCCCGACCCCACCAACGGCACGGACCATGCCTCGCCGCCCGACTACCTGAGCCTGCGCCTGTACGACCTGGCGCTGGGCTACGATGCCCGGCCACCTTCCGGCCAGGTGGTGATCGTGGACATCGACGACATCAGCATGCTGCAGGTGGGACGCTGGCCCTGGCCGCGTCCGGTGCTGGCCGCGCTGATCAACCGCATCGCCGAAGGCCGCCCTGAAGCGCTGGCCATCGACATCCTGTTTGCCGAGGTCTCGTCCCGCCCGAACGACGACCAGCTGCTGCGCACCGCGCTGCAGAATGCCGCCCGCCAGGGAACCCGCATCGTCCTGGCCGTGGGCAAGGAAGAAGGCACCAACAACTACCTGCCGCTCTACCCGCTGGACCTCATCGCGGCGGGCAACACGCTGGGACACATCACCTTCCATTCCGGCCGCGACGGCCTGGTGCGCGGTCTGTACATGGAAGAAGGCCACCTGCCGGCGCTGTCCTGGGCCCTGGTGGACCGCACGGCCCAGAGCAACCGCAACGAGACGCTGAACATGCTGCTGGAGCGGCGCTGGGACGTGCAGGATCCCATGCTGCCCGGCGCGCTGAAGCAGCTGCCGCCGACCCTCTCCGCCGCCGCCCTGCTGCGGGGCGACATCTCGCCCGAACAGCTGAAGGGGCGCAAGGTCCTGCTGGGCAGCACGGCCATCGGCTCGGGCGACTTCTTCGTGAGCCCTCTGGAAGATGCCCGGCCCCGGCGCATCTCGGGGCTGGAGCTACATGCCGTCGCCGCCGAAGCGCAGATCATCCATCACTTCAAGCAGCCGCTGTCGGCCCCCCTGCAGGGCAGCATCGAAGTCCTGGTGGTGCTGCTCACCATGCTGCTGCTCTACCGCACCAGCCCGTTCCTGGGCCTCATCATCGTGGTGGTGGCCAGCGGCCTGATCCTGCTGACCAGCTGGCTGGCCTTCCGCGCCGGCTGGTGGCTGGCCCCGGGCGACATGCTCATCTCCATCTATCTGGGGTACCCGCTCTGGAACTGGCGCCGCCTGTCCGTGGCCTCGGCGGGTCTCTTGCTGCGCCAGGCCCGCTCCCTGGAACTGTTTGGCGGCGTCTTTGGCACACGCAACGCCGAACCTGCCTCGCACGAGCCCATCTCGGCCCAGCTCAACCGCGTGCAGATGGCCGCCCAGCAGGTGGCCAAGCTCAACCGCTTCCTGTCGGACAGCCTGCAGAGCCTGCCCCATCCGGTCCTGGTGGCCGACCACGAACAGCGGCCGCTGCTGCGCAACCAGCGTTTTCTCAATGCCTTCGGCAACGTGGGCGAATGCTGCACCACCCTGTCGGACTGCTTCCGGACCATCTTCGGCAAGCTGCCGCGCAATTTCCAGGACGAGCCCTGCCAGCTGGCCGGTGAATACCAGGACACGCAGGGACGCCACTGGCGGGGGGACGTGGCGGCCACAGGCGCCAGCGCCGACGAGCGTCGCTGGATGATCCAGTTCGTCGACCTGACGGCCCGCCGCTTGGCCGACCGGGAACGGGAGGAGACCCTCTCCTTCCTGTCGCACGATCTGCGCTCGCCCCAGGCCACCATCCTGGCCATCATCGAGAAACTGCGCACCACCACCGACAGCACCGAGCGTGGCGCCGGTCTGGACGAGCTGGCCCGCCAGTCGCGCCGTGCGCTGGAGCTCACCGACGGCTTCCTGGCCTACACCCGCGCCGAGATCAAGCCCATCCAGCCCGAGGAGCACGACCTCAACGACCTGCTCACCGAAGTGATCGACCTGGCCTGGTTCTCGGCCAACGCCAAGAAGGTCCGCCTGACCTTCAACCCGGTGGACGCTGCCATCCTGCGCTGCGATGCCGACCTGCTGCGCCGCGCCTTCTCCAATCTGGTGGAGAACGGAATCCGCCACAGTCCCATCGACAGCAGCATCGAAGTGACATTGGTCAATCAGGCGCCGCATTTCCGCATTACCATCCGAGACCACGGCCCCGGCGTGCCGCCCGACAAGCAGGCGCTCATCTTCAAGCCCTTCTGGCAGTCGGCTGGCTCCGAGACCAGTGGCAAGAAATCGTCCCAGGGCAGTGCCGGGCTGGGCCTTGCCATGGTTCACAAAGCCATTGCGCGCCACGGCGGTACCATTCGTGTATTCAATCACCCCACCGGGGGCGCATGTTTTGAAATCTGCCTGCCGCAAGGCATGCAGGACGTATAGATGCATTCGACATGGCGTTGCTGACGCTCGGACTCAACCACAACACGGCGCCCGTGGCGCTGCGTGAGAAGCTCGCCTTCCCCACCAAGGAGGCGATCGGCACGGCCCTGTCCGATCTGCGTGGCCACCTGAAGTCGCTGGCCCCCGAAGCCGCCATCCTGTCCACCTGCAACCGCACCGAGATCTACTGCAAGACCGACGCCCCCGACGAGGCCGGTCAGGCACTGACCGAATGGATCGGCCGCCACAGGGGCGTGGACGGTGAAGGCAACCTGGCCGAGCACCTGTACCTGCTGCCCAACCAGGGCGCCGTGCGCCACGCCTTCCGCGTGGCCAGCGGGCTGGATTCCATGGTGCTGGGCGAACCCCAGATCCTGGGCCAGATGAAGACGGCCGCGCGCGTGGCGCAGGATTCCAACATGCTGGGCAGCCACCTGCACCAGCTGTTCCAGCGCTCGTTCTCGGTGGCCAAGGAAGTGCGCACCCAGACTGCCATCGGCGCCCAGTCGGTCTCGATGTCGGCCGCCAGCGTGCGCCTGGGCGAGCAGATCTTCGAGAACCTGGCCGACTGCTCGGTGCTGCTCATCGGCGCGGGCGAGATGATCGAACTGTGCGCTGCGCACTGGGCCCCCCACCCCCGGCGGATGGTCATCGCCAACCGCACGCTGGAGCGCGCCCGCCCGCTGGCCGAGCGCTTCGGCGCCACCACCATGGCGCTGTCCGACCTGCCCCAGCAGCTCGAGAACTTCGACGTGGTGATCTCCTGCACCGCCAGCAGCCTGCCCATCATCGGACTGGGCATGGTGGAGCGCAGCGTGCGCCAGCGCCGTCACCGCCCGGTGCTGATGATCGACCTGGCCGTCCCGCGTGACATCGAGGACGAAGTCTCGCGCCTGGACGATGTCTTCCTCTACACCGTCGACGACCTGCGCGAAGTGGTCGATGCCGGCCTGGAAGGCCGTCGTCTGGCGGTGGCCGAGGCCGAGAGCATCATCGACACCCAGGTCAGCGCCTTCATGAACTGGATGGTGCAGCGCCAGAGCGTGCCCCTCATCCAGGAACTGCACGCCCGCAGCGACGTCGTGCGCCAGCAGGAAGTGGAGCGCGCCCGCAAGATGCTGGCCAAGGGCGAAGACCCCGCCGTCGTGCTGGAAGCGCTTTCCAGGGCGCTCACCGCCAAGTTCATGCACGGCCCCACCACCCTGCTGTCCCATCACGCCGGCAAGGATCCCGAACTGGCCAACATGCTCTCCGGCCTGCTGCCGGTTCCCCGGGGCGGACGGTAACGGGAAGGGAGATCGGCGGCGCGTTGGTTAAAATGCCCGCCGAACCCCTTCACGCATCGCCATGAAAGAATCCCTGCGGGCGCAGCTGGACCGCATGCAGAACCGGCTGGAAGAACTCAACGCCCAGCTGGCCAGCGAAGACATCGGCAAGGACATCAACCTGCTGAAAAAGCTCAACCAGGAGCACGCCGAGACCAGCGAGGTGCTGGACACCTACGCCCTCTGGAAGCAGGCCGGCGCCGACCTGGAGGCCGCCCGCCAAATGCGCGAAGAGCCCGACATGCGCGAGTTCGCCGACGAGGAGATCGCCGACGCCGAGACCCGCCTGCAGGCTGCCCAGGAGCGCATCGAGTACCTGCTGCTGCCACGCGACCCCGACGATGCACGCAACGCCATCCTGGAGATCCGGGCCGGCACCGGCGGTGATGAAAGCGCCCTCTTCGCCGGCGACCTGCTGCGCATGTACCTGCGCTACGCCGAACATCGCGGCTGGCAGACCGAGATCCTGTCGGCCAGCGAATCCGAACTGGGCGGCTACCGCGAAGTCATCGTGCAGGTCAGCGGCCAGCAGGTCTACGGGCGGCTGCGCTACGAATCCGGCGCGCACCGCGTGCAGCGCGTGCCCGTCACCGAATCCCAGGGGCGCATTCACACCTCCGCCTGCACCGTGGCCGTCATGGCCGAGGCCGAGCCCACCGGCGACATCGAGATCAGCCCCGACGATCTGCGCATCGACGTGTTCCGCGCTTCCGGCGCCGGCGGCCAGCACGTCAACAAGACCGAATCCGCCGTGCGCATCACCCACCTGCCCACCGGCATCGTGGCCGAATGCCAGGACGACCGCTCGCAGCACCGCAACCGCGACAAGGCCATGACTGTGCTGCTCACCCGCCTGCGCGACGCCCGCGAGCGCGAGCGCGCCGCCGAGACCTCCG
>ERZ772779.1213-NODE-1213-length-10747-cov-9.484007_pt1 | contig 10747 bp, 6 predicted proteins | sample MGYA00511360_ERZ772779 | MGnify/ENA primary metagenome ERZ772779 (study PRJEB29015, sample SAMEA2738112) | human oral metagenome | biome: human oral; feature: human-associated habitat; material: saliva | place: China | collected 2231 ...
CTCCAGATCCAGAGAAACCAACTCCAGATCCAGAGAAGCCAACTCCAGATCCAGAGAAACCAACTCCAGATCCAGAGAAGCCAACTCCAGATCCAGAGAAACCAACTCCAGATCCAGAGAAGCCAACTCCAGATCCAGAGAAACCAACTCCAGATCCAGAGAAGCCAACTCCAGATCCAGAGAAACCAACTCCAGATCCAGAGAAGCCAACTCCAGATCCAGAAAAACCAACACCAGACCAACCAGCTGTAGAATTACCTCTATACGAAACAGATGGTGTGAAGGTAACGGTTGATAAGGAAAAAGGTATCGCGAGATTTGAAGACGAAAACGGAGATACTCCAGTAGTCGTTGAAGTACCTACTAAACTTCTTGATAAGAACATCAAGATGCTTAAAGTTGAAAAGGTGAACGAAACAATTAAAGGTCTTGAAGGAAAAGAATATCAAGGTTATGAAATTACTTTCGTTGACAAAGATGGTAAAGCAGTTCGTGTTGAAGGGGATGCGAAAGTAACATTCCCAGTTGATAAAGAAGTAGATGGTGCATACTTCGTATCAAGCGATACAAAAGAAGTGAAAGAAAAAGTTGAATTCTCTAACGGAGAAAACAAAGTCGTTACACTTAACGTTAAACACTTCAGTTTATACGCAGTTACATTCAAAGTTGTTGCTAGTGAAACACCAGTAACTCCAACTACTCCAGCAACACCTGCAACACCAACAACACCTGCAACTCCAGCAGCACCTACTACACAAGTAGCAGCAGCTCCAAGTGCAGCTCAAGGAGAAAATAAACCAGCTCCAGCGCCTGCAGCAGGTGAAGCAAAAGAAACATTACCAAATACAGGGGTAGAAGATGTAACTCCAGGAATCGTTGGAGGAATTCTTGCAGCTCTTGGTGGATTAGGCCTAGCCATTCCTAAAAAAGGTAAAAGAGACTAGGAAAGAACGAAAAAAAATCAGATGAGAGGACACTCCTAACCGGTCCGAAACATTTGAAAAAGTAGTCTGCCCTCAAACCGGTTCACAATGTGAGCCGGTTTTCTCTTTTTGTAGATGGAAAATCTTGCAAAATCGTTTCAAATAGCGTAAAATTTATCTATTCGATGAAGAGAACAACTTGTGTAAATACACTTTTAGAGAGCCGATTATTGGTGGAAGATTGGCAGTCCCTGTTTATAGCAAGAATCATCTCTTAGAAACTTTTCTGAAATACACGTTAGATTAAGAAGAGTCGCTTAAATGGCGTTAACAATTTACCAAGGCAAACAAAATAGTTGTTTGTAAATTTGGGTGGTACCGCGGATATAATTTCGCCCCTGCAACTTGGCAGGGGCTTTTTTTATGCTCTGTGGTCAAAAGATGAAAAAAACAGTCAAACAAAGGAGGAAATTCAATGAAGATGAAGGAAACATTGCAAATTGGGAAAACAGAATTCCCAATGCGTGGGAACTTACCAACAAAAGAAGTGGATTACCAAAAAGAATGGGAAGAAGCAGACGTTTATGGACAACGTCAGAAAAAGAATGAAGGAAAACCAACATTCGTGCTTCACGATGGCCCGCCATATGCCAATGGTGCGGTTCACATGGGACATGCCTTAAACAAAATTTCTAAGGACTTTATTGTTCGTAGTAAATCAATGAGCGGATTCCGTGCACCATTCGTACCAGGATGGGATACACACGGACTTCCAATCGAACAAGCTTTAGCAAACGCTGAAGGGGTTGACCGTAAGAAATTATCAATCGCTGAATTCCGTAAATTATGTGCGGAATACGCATTACGTCAAGTGGACAACCAACGTGCTGAATTCAAGCGATTAGGGGTTACAGGTACATGGGATAAACCATACTTAACACTTCAACCAGAATTCGAAGCAGAACAAATTCGTGTATTCGGTAAAATGGCTGAAAATGGCTATATTTACAAAGGATTAAAACCAATTTACTGGTCTCCATCAAGTGAATCTTCACTTGCCGAAGCTGAAATTGAATATAAAGACGTAGAAAGCCCATCAATCTATGTGGCGTTCAAAGTCAAAGACGGAAAAGGTGTTGTATCAGATGATGCGTCATTCGTTATTTGGACAACAACTCCTTGGACACTTCCAGCAAACTTAGGGATCTTCGTACACCCTGACTATGAATATGCAGAAGTGAAAACAGACAAAGGTACTTTTGTAGTAGCCAAAGAATTAGTGAACTCACTTGCTGAAACGCTTGGTTGGGAATCAGTGGAAGTAGTAAAAGAATTCCGTGGAACTGAATTGGAATATGCAACAGCATGGCATCCATTCTACGAACGTGAATCACTAGTGATGCTAGGGGACTACGTAACGCTTGATGCCGGTACTGGTTTAGTTCACTCAGCTCCTGGACACGGGGAAGACGACTTCTACTATTCACGTAAATACAACTTAGATGTTTTATCACCAGTGGATAACCAAGGTCATTACACTGCAGAAGCTCCTGGTTTTGAAGGAATGTTCTATGCTAAAGCCAACAAAGTCATTACAGACATGTTAGCTGAAAATGGTTCATTACTAAAATTAAGCTATTTCGTGCATAGTTACCCACATGACTGGAGAACGAAGAAACCAGTTATCTTCCGTGCAACTCCACAATGGTTTGCGTCAATCGATGCTTTCCGTCAAGATATTTTAGATGTGATTGAAAATGATGTGAAATGGTACCACCCATCAGGGCAAGTACGTATTTACAACATGGTTCGTGACCGTGGCGACTGGGTCATCTCTCGTCAACGTGTATGGGGTGTTCCACTTCCTGTATTCTACGCTGAAAACGGAGAACCAATCATCACTCCAGAAACAACAGAACACGTTGCTAAATTAGTCGAAGAATTCGGTTCTGATGTATGGTTCGAACGTGAAGCAAAAGATTTATTACCAGAAGGATTCACACATCCAAGCAGTCCAAATGGTACATTTACAAAAGAAATGGATATCATGGACGTATGGTTCGACTCAGGTAGCTCACACGCTGGTGTATTAAGCATTCGCCCAGAATTAACATTCCCAGCTGATTTATACTTAGAAGGATCAGACCAATACCGTGGATGGTTCAACTCAAGTTTAACAACAAGTGTAGCGGTTCATAAACAAGCGCCTTATAAAGCAGTTCTTTCTCAAGGGTTCGTAATGGACGGAGAAGGCAAGAAGATGAGTAAATCTCTAGGAAACGTCATCTCACCTGCAAAAGAAATGCAAACAAAAGGGGCAGACATTATCCGTCTATGGGTATCATCAGTAGACTACGAATCAGACGTACGTATCAGTACTGAAATCTTAAACCAAGTATCTGAAGCATACCGTAAGATCCGTAACACAATGCGCTTTATGTTAGCGAACACTACAGACTTCGAACCATCTAAACATGCCGTAGCGTTTAAAGACCTACGTAGTGTTGACCAATACATGATGATTCGTTTCAACGATATCGTGAAGACAATTGAAGAGGCATATGAAAACTACGAATTCTCAACAATTTACCAAACAGTGATGAACTTCTGTACCGTTGATTTATCACAATTCTACTTAGACTTTGCAAAAGATGTTGTGTATATCGAACACGAAGATAACTATGAACGTCGTGCAATGCAAACAGTAATTTACGATATCTTAGTGAAATTAACGAAATTACTAAGCCCAATCTTAGTTCACACGAGTGAAGAAGTTTGGAAATACTTGAAGGAAGAAGAAGCTTATGTTCAATTAGCTGAATTCCCAGCAGTAGAAAACTACGAAAACAAAGAAGAAGTAGTAGCACAATGGGCTGAATTCTTCAAAGTTCGTAACACTGCACTGAAAGCTTTAGAAGAAGCTCGTAACGAGAAATTAATCGGTAAGAACTTCGAAGCAAAAGTAACGCTTTACCCATCTAATGAAGTACGTGCTTTATTAGACAGCTTAAACACAAATGTGGCTCAATTATTCATCGTAAGTGAATTAGAAGTGGCTCAAGAAGGCGTTGAAGCTCCTGCAAATGCAGTTGAAGGCGAAGGCGTGAAAGTCGTTGTTGAACATGCCAAAGGTGAAACATGTGAACGTTGCCGTGCTGTGAAGATTGAAGTAGGAACATTAGAAGATGCTCCAACTTTATGTAATCGTTGTGCAGCAATTGTGCGTGAACACTTCCCAGAAGCGCTTGTTCCAGAAGCAGAATAATAAAATTTTAACTGAGTCGGAGAAATTCGGCTCAGTTTTTTTCAAATTGTATTCAAAAAGTGGACATTTCGAAGGAGTGAATTAGACTAATTCTAGTTAACTCCTTTTTTTAGCGTTCTATCAATGTTTTTGCCACTCAAAAGGGAGGATGTTTGTAAATAAAAGGAAATTTTGCTCTCCATATTTTCTTTATAATTAAATCGAAATCATACTTATTTAGCATTTTAACTATACTTTTAATAGATTAATTTCATAACTCTGTCAGGAAATGTTCTTACCCAGTTTAGATAATGTCTAATGTAGGAAAGGGGTTACAGGAAATCTCTTCCTAAAATAAAAGAAGAAATAGGAGAATAAATATGCAAAAAGTACGTAATAGACAAAAAGGTATGATTGCAGGAGCAAGAGTATTAGGAGCAAGCCTTATCTTGAGCACAAGTCTTCTAGCACCATTTACAACAGTATATGCAGAAACAGGTGAAGGAAGAGTTCCTAATGTCACACTGCCAAATGGGGTTCCAAAGAACTATGATTTGACATGGTTTGATGAGTTTGATGGGGACAAACTCGACAGAACAAAATGGGATTATTCTCTTTCAAGTTTCGATCCTAAAGCAAGAACACAAATGCATTTCACAGATGACCCAGCAAATGTATCTTTAAAAGATGGAATCCTTCATTTAACGGCACTTTATACGCCGAAACAATGGAAATGGAATGACCAAACAAAAAAACATGAATGGGTAGACCGTGAGAATACTTATGTAGACTCAAAGACAAAACAAACGATTACTTATAAAGCTCCATTTACTTCTGGGGCGATTCAAACGCGTGACCGTCACGGGAAAGTCCTTACGGAATTTGTAGGTGACTTCTATGCCGAATCACGTATCAAGTTACCATTTAGTGAATCTTCATGGGCTTCCTTCTGGATGACTGGAACAAAAGGCGGGGGCTCTCCTACAAGTGGGGAGATTGATGTCTTCGAGTCTAAAGGGTATGACCCAAAATTCATTCAAGCCAATATCCATACAGCACCGACACCTGAGCCGGGCAAGGAAAAGTATAGCGATCAATATCAACAAAAACTCCCTAATAATGGAGATACGCAAACTGCTTTCCACACATACGGTGTCTTAAAAGAAGGCGATAAAATTACTTTCTTCTATGATGGACAAGCACTTTATACCGTCAAATATAGTGAAATAAAGAAAAATGAAGCATTTGTCAATCCAGAAAATGGATTTATTTTACGATTAACGCACATCGTAGGTGGTTCATTCGTGAAGGACTTTGGTAAAAACGCTACACGTGACTATACGGATGCGATTCCTTACAAAGATAGTTATAAGGATGGCAGTCGTTCAGATATGCAAATCGATTATGTTCGCGTATGGCAACCAAGCGCTAAACCTGTAACAACAGAAGCGCCACCGACGACTACCACAACTACAACGGAAGCTCCAACGACAACAGAGGCTCCGACGACAACAGAGGCTCCAACGACAACGGAAGCACCAACGACAACGGAAGCACCAACGACAACGGAAGCTCCAACGACAACAGAGGCTCCGACGACAACAGAGGCTCCGACGACAACAGAGGCTCCGACGACAACGGAAGCACAAACGACAACGGAAGCACCAACGACAACGGAAGCACCAACGACAACGGAAGCACCTACAACTACAGAAGCGCCTACGACAACGGAAGCAACTACAACTACAGTGGCAACTACAACAACTGAAGCGCCAACTACTACAGTAGCAACAACAGAGGCACCAGTAGTGACAACTTCTGCACCTGTAGTAACAGAGACACCGGTAGTGACAACTTCTGCACCTGTAGTAACAGAGGCACCGGTAGTGACAACTTCTGCACCAGTAGTAACAGAAGCTCCAATAGTAACAAGTTCAGCTCCAGTAGCAACAGAGGCACCAGTAGTAACAACTTCAGCTCCAGTAGTAACAGAGGCACCAGTAGTGACAACTTCTGCCCCAGTGGCAACAGAGGCCCCAGTAGTAACAACTTCAGCTCCAGTAGCAACAGAGGCACCAGTAGTGACAACTTCTGCCCCAGTGGCTGTTTTAACAAATGCCGTTGAAGACAAAGTTGTAACACCAGAAACAAATGCCGAAGCAACTGAGTCACGTGTGTTAGCAACACCTCTTGCTGCTAAAGCAGAACAAGCACAAGACAAAGAAGCAAAAGATGCAAAAGATCCATCTCCAGCGCCTGTTGCACAAGCAACGCCAGCGGGAGAAGACGAATTACCAAATACAGGTACTTCAATGGGAACTTTATATCTGATTCTATCTGCAGTGTTCTTAACAGGTGGCGCATTCGTATTTGCTAAAAGCAAAAAATAAAATAGTTCAATAAACCAAGAAGGAATTAGGCAGTGAAGTCTGTTTAATTCCTTTTTTTTCGTTTTTATTTTCAGTCTCAAGTCCCATAGAAATCGGCCTTTAGTACCATGCCCAAAAATTAGGGGATGATACAATAAGTCTATAAGGAGGGAGTACCATGAAACAGTGGAATAGACTTCTCAAACTAGTATTGTTTGTATTTATAACGCGTTACTTTATGAGTCATATTTACGGTTCTTCCGTAAGGCTGTTATTTTCACTTCTTGTACTAGCAGGTATCTTTTTCTTCGTCCTATTTCCAGAAGAAATGGAAGTGAAATCGGTCTTTGGCAAAACAAAGAAGCCGTTAGATAAAACCTCTAGTAAGGTGCAAGAACGATATGAACAATCAGGATTATCCAAACAAGATATCGACTATTTTAGACAAAAAATGGCAGTGGTGAAGACGCAAATTGAGGAAATCGATGAGACGATTCAAAGTTATACCAAACTACGAATTATTAGTAATCGATACAATACGACTCAAACGATGAAGGAGTATTTCAAATCGCTCGTCAAACACCCTGAAAAGCTTCCAGATGCGAACTTGTTAGTTCATACTTGTGTACCGTCGTTAAATGAAATGACGAAAGCGTACAAGGAATTGAGTGAGCAACCTGTAAAAGGAAGCGAAACGTATCAAACGCTACAAGAATTAGGAGAAAAAATCGATCTCGTCTGTGCGACGCTGGAAGATGATTACTTACATTTCCAAGAAGACAGAATTAAAAAGTCAGAAGCAGAGATGGATTATGTAAACCGTACGATAAAGGAGTAGAGAACAATGACTGAAGAAAAATCAATGGTGGATGCACTGATTCAAAACCCATTTGGAGAAGACGTGGTAAAAAATACGACATTGCAAGATGTGGCAAGTGACTTCCCCAAAGAACAAGTAGATGCCAAACGTGCGCTAGTGGATACTTTGCCAGAGAAACAACAAGAACAAGCCCGCGCACTTGCAAAACAAATCGACGAAAAGAATATGCAGGCCATCATTAGTTATGGGGCTGGCGCGCAAAAGCAACTCGGTGAATTCTCACATTCGATGCTCGCTCATGTGCAAAATAAAGATACAGGGGAAATCGGGGATACGCTCAATGAATTGATGATGCGACTCAATGAAACAGACCCTAATGACCTCGTGGCGCAAGACTCGAATATCTTCCGCAAAATCTTTGGACGCGTGAAGAAGTCGATTTACGAGATGCAATCGAAATACCAAGAAGTGGGCTCGCAAGTCGATAAGATTGCCGTGAGATTGGACCATGAAAAGAATGGCTTATTAAACGACAACTTGTCACTTGAACAACTGTACCAACGCAATAAGGAATTCTTCGAAGCGTTAAGTATTTATATCGCTGCTGGGGAATTGAAGATTGAAGAGTTGCAACAAAAACTGATCCCTGAAGCGATGCAAAAGGCGCAAGAGTCAGGAGACCAAATGGATGTACAGGTGGTGAATGACTTACATCAATTCCTGGACCGTCTTGAAAAGAGAAACCACGACTTGAAATTAACTCGTCAAATGACGATTCAACAAGCGCCGCAAATTCGCTTAATTCAAAATACGAACCAAACATTGGCAGAAAAAATTCAGTCTTCAATAACGACAACGATTCCTTTATGGAAGAATCAAATTGCCATTGCGATGACATTGCTTCGCCAAAAAGATGCCGTGACAGCGCAACGTCAAGTGTCTGAAACGACGAATCAGTTGATTCAAAAGAACTCTGAAATGTTGAAGATTTCTACGATTGAAACGGCTCGCGAAAACGAACGTGGAATCATCGATCTTGAAACCCTTCAAAAAACACAACAAGACTTGATCGAAACATTAGAAGAAACTATCTTAATTCAACAAGAAGGCCGTCAAAAACGTAGAAAAGCCGAATACGAATTGACGCAAATGGAACAAGAACTCCGCGAAAACTTACTCGTTTTAAGCCAAAAAGAAAAAAGAGTGAAAGAAGAAATGCGCGGTTAACCATGACAGAAATCTTTACCTTTTATTCCTGAATCAGGACTGGAGGGTAAAGATTTTTTTATTTTTAGCTAGTGTCTGTAATGTTTCAATTCGTTAACAAAATGATAAACTTCGCCTTGAACCTTGATATTTTGGCTAACATTATTTAAAATAGGATGAAAGGAAAAAAATATTATTTTAATGAGGTGAAAAAATGCACGTATGGGTCGTAGTTCTCGCGTTATTAGCATTAGCAGTATTTTTCTTATTCATTTCACTATTCTTAAAGGATAACCAAAATGAAGAAGAAATCGATGAATTAGCAGATGGTTTATTAGAATTAAACCGTGAAGTATATTCATTAAAGAAAAAAATTCAAGAATTAGAAGGAACAACTGTTTACAAAGGACCATCAGTTGAACCAACTTACGAAGAAGTTCGCGCTGCAAAAGCAGCTGAAGTTCGTGTAGCTGAAAAAACAGAACCAGTAGCTGAACAAACAGAAGCAGTGGAAGAAGCAACTGCAGAAGAATCTGGTCGCTTACACAATGTAACAAAACAACAAATCATTACATTATTCAGCCACGGTAATTCAGTAGAATCAATTTCTGAACAATTAAACGTACCTGTTTCAACAGTACAATTGGTAATCGATAACTATTTTGAAGCAGATGCAAATTAAGGAGGAAGAACATGAGTAAAACGAAATTTCGTTCTTTAGGAATGGGCTTCTTATTAGCAGCGTTAATTTTAGCATTGGTTACTGTGATTTGGCCTTTCGTACCACAATCATTAAAGAGCCAATTGGATGCAGTGAATTTGCCAATCGTTTCTGAAGGAGCAAATGAAGCAAGCTATAAAGCAGCTTACGAGTCTTTATTAGCTGAAAAAGAATCTGGTAGCCAAGCGTCTACATCAAGTGCTAAAGCTACTTCACAAGCTTCAACAACTGAAGCAGCAACTACACAATCTTCAAAACCTGTATCTATTACAGTTGAAGAAGGCGAATCATCAAACGATGTTGCCGACAAATTAGAAAAAGCAGGCTTAGTTAAGAGTGCTAAAGAGTTCATAGATTACTTAACAACAAATAACATTGCTGATAAGATCTGGACTGGTACTTTCGAAATTAAACCAGGAAGTTCTAATGAAGAAATCGCTCGTGCAATCGGAGCGTTACAATAATAGACATGAATGAGTGTTACAGTCGAAGGGCTGTAACACTTTTTTTGATTTAAATTAAAGTTTTCTGAAAATCAGATGAAAACTGTGGTACAATGAGAGTACGACTTTAGAAAGTGGAGTGAGAATATGATTGAAAGAAGTCAAGTAGATGTAAATCAAACATGGGACTTAACGCATTTGTTTGAAACAGAAGAAGCTTTTAACGAAGCGTTAGAAGACCTTAAAGGAAAAGTAGATGCTTTCCAAAAAGAATACGAAGGAAACATTACAACTGCACACCAAGTGAATGCTGGTTTAGCAACTTACCGTGCCTTATTAGAACAACGCGGTAAAATTTCTGCGTACTGCAACCTTGCGGTGAGCGCGAATACAAGAGATAAAGAAGCACAAACACGTGCTGCTCAAACACGTACAGTGTTAGCTGGATTAGATGCAAAATTAAGTTTCTTTGAATCTGAATTAAGCCAATTGGATGATGCGGTATTAGAAGAAGCACGCGCGAATAAAGAAGATGCCTTATATATCGAACGTCTCCTAGAAGATAAAAAACATTTATTATCAAAAGACGTGGAAGCAACCTTAGCTGCTCTAGGAAATACATTAGATGCAGGTTATCAAGCTTACAACGATATTAAATTCAAAGATATTCATTTCCCAGACGTAGAAGCAGACGGACAAGTGATTCCGATGACTTACAACAGCTTCGAAGGACGTATGCAATCAGAACCAAATACAGCGATCCGTCGTGAAGCATTCAAAGTATTTAGCGACACATTACGCAAATACCAACACAGCACTGCTTCAGCGTATAACACACAAATTCAAAAAGAAAAAACAATGGCAACATTGCGTGGATTTGATTCAGTGTTTGACTACTTATTAGACCGTCAAAAAGTTTCTCGTGAACTATACGACCGTCAAATCGATGTCATCATGGAAGAATTAGCGCCACATATGCGTAAATTCGCACGTCTAATCAAAGAAATCTATCAATTAGATG
>ERZ772779.1217-NODE-1217-length-10727-cov-14.292448_pt1 | contig 10727 bp, 9 predicted proteins | sample MGYA00511360_ERZ772779 | MGnify/ENA primary metagenome ERZ772779 (study PRJEB29015, sample SAMEA2738112) | human oral metagenome | biome: human oral; feature: human-associated habitat; material: saliva | place: China | collected 2231 ...
GCCACGGCCTCGTCCCCTCGACGAGGCGGTGGCTGCCCGCGCGGAGAAGCCCCGCACTCGGGCGGGTCGGCCCCGAGCGGTCGGCTCCTGCGCGCTCAGAGGCCACGCCTACTCGGCGGTGCCGCCCAGGGCACGGGCAATTGTTCGTGTCGGGACGATCAGCTGCAACGGGCTGACTGCAGACTCCAGTGCGTCGACGTGGCGCATGTAGAAGGCGCGCGCCTCCTCGTCTTTACAGTGGATGAGGAGGGCGGCGATACCGAATTGATCGGACGCCGCGAGTGTCCGGCGGAGCGCGTCGAGCAGCAGCGTCGTACCCACGCCCTGGCCCTGTACCCTCCGGTCGACGGCGAGGCGGGCCAGAAGCATACACGGAATGGATTGGGGCCGGTGGGCGGCGAAGCTTGCCGGCGACCAGTCGCGCCGGATCGTCGCTGCAGCAAGTGCGTAGTACCCTGCGACGCGCCCGCCCTGCTGGGCCACGTATGTCACCGCGTTGTGTGCTTTCTGGTTGTGCCAGGAATAACGGTGAAACCACTGATCTAGCTCGTCGTTGCCACACGTGAAATCTCCGCGTCGATCGTGGCGCTCCAGCCGTCGAGGAGGTTCCAGCGTGGGCTGTCCTAGTGCGTCCATGTCAGCGTCGATCCGACGGGGGAGGGGCGGGAGGCGAGGGCGCGGATCCGCGTCGTCGGCAGGGGAGTGTCCAGTGCCTCCAGCAGGTGGTCGAAAGCGTCGTCGTCCGCGGTAAATTCCGTTTGGTCTGCGAGCACACGATCTGCGCGATCCAAGGCCGAAGCGAGGACGAAATCACTCAGAGACGTCTGCGAGGAGGCTGCGACGTAGCGCAGCTTCTCCTCCTGGGCGGGAGTCAGTCGCAGATTGATACGCGAGGACTTTGTTGCGGTCGTTTGTGTCGGCATATCGCCCCTCCCTCTTGTATGTACAGTGTATGTCATCGTGAAGGGTGTGGCGCGGCGACGCGCGACACGTGCCACGGCCTCGTCCCCTCGACGAGGCGGTGGCTGCCCGCGCGGAGAAGCCCCGCGCTCGTGCGGGTCGGCCCCGAGCGATTGGCCCCGCGCGCTCAGACGCTGCTCCTACTCGGCGGTGCCGCCCAGGGCGGGGATGCGTTCGATCTGGTCCTTGAAGAACGCCTCAGCGGCCGAAATGAAGCGGTCGATGTTGTCGAAGAGCTGCGCGTCCGTCATGCCCAGGCGGATAATCGCGAACTGCTCCGCGCACAGGCGCTGACGGCCGTCATCCAGCGTGGCGACGTAGACCTTCGGCCACGTCGTCGAGCTATTCCAGTCGTTACACGCCTGGAGCAGGCGAGAACGCAGCTCCATCGACACTTCCTCACGCACGGCACCCCACATGCACAGGTCCGTGCCGTCGTTGGCGATGGAGAAAATGAAAAAGCCATGCGTGAAGTTCGTGTAGACGTGCTGGTCCTCCACCTCGTGGCTGTAGTCCTTCTCCTCGAAGTAGCTGACGAGGCGCGCGAAGTCGACGGGGCGGACGATCCTGCGGCGATCGAGGGCACGCTTGCATTGCTCGATCAGCTCGGGCGCGTAGGCGTTGGACGGGTCCATGGCGACGCACTGTTCAAGGTACGTCAGGGCGCTCTCTTCCCGATCCAGCCAATACAGGGCGCTACCGATGCGGTAGTACCACAGCGGGTCAGACAGGCCCTCCGCCTCGACGCTGTGCAACAGCTCCACGGCCCGGTTGATGTGCTCGGAGAAGGAATTCATGTACGGCTGCGCGTAGTTAATGTAGGCTCGCGCCAGCAGACACGTGAGCTCGTAGCCCATCGATGATGGAGGCAGCTGTTCGATCAGTGCGATGATCTTCTGATGCTCGCCCTCGTCGTGCAGGGCGTTGACCCGATCAATGAGCTGTGCGCGCGAATCCACGGTAATTCCTTCGTCGTGAGGCCACGAGTGATGACCAAGACTTCAGCATAACAGGGCGGTGGGCGTCCCCACGCCCCGTGACGCCGTCGCGTTGTGTAGGGTGGCAGCGTGAAAGAAACCTCCAGGGACGACGAGCCTGCCCACGAGCAGGCCCGCGCGCGCATGAGCGCCAGCGACGCTGCCCAGTGGGAGGACATCCAGCGTTGGAAAGAAGCGCAGATCAGCCCCAGGCGCCCTCGCGTCATCTCCCAGCGCCTGCGTTCCTACCTGATGGCGCCCCTCGGCACGATTGTGTCTGTGGCGCGCAAGGTCCCCGGGGGTGCTGCCGTCGCCCGGGCGGTGTCCGCGGTGGGGCTTGGCCTCATGGAGAAAGCGACTTCGGTGTCCGAGGCCTCGGTGCGTCGACGCCGCATCCTCAGGGCGTACCGCAAGGCAGGCTACGACGTCGAGTGCCTGCAGGACATTCGCCGTCTCGGCTTGGACCTCGACCAGATTCGCCCGGTGAGACCCCACCTGAAGATCGCGTATTCGAGCGCCGCAGCCGCCGAGGGGGCGTTCAGTGGCGTCGTCGCCTCCGGCGGTTCGATCGCGGCGGTCCTCGGCCTGGGTGTCGCCTCGGCCCCCGGGATCGCCCTCACGGCCTCGGTTGTCGCCCTCGACATCGCGACCTTCCTCGGTGCCGCGACGCGGCTCGTGTCCCACACGGCGGCCTACTACGGCTACGACACGGTCGATCCCGCCGAGAACCTTTTCGCCACGATGGTGCTCTCGCAGGCGATCGACCCGGAGAGCGCCGGGGAAGGCGCAGTCGTGGAGAAGCAGACGACGATGATCGCCTTCAACAAGGTGATGCGCGACGTCGCCAAGCGCGGACCGATGGATAGCGTCGGAACCAACGTGTTCTCTGCCGCCATAAACTCCCTGGTCGCCTCCCTCGGCGCGCGTCTGGCCAGCCTGAAGATCGCGCAGATCGTGCCATTCGTTGGCATCGTCGTCGGCGCGTTCGTCAACGCCTCCCTCATGCGCACCATCGGGGACACCGCCGACCACCTGTATCGGGAGCGTTTCCTCGCGGAGCGCTACGGCTACATCGACGAGGCGGGGGAGGGTTCCACGGGCGTCGTGAGCGCCGACCTGGCCGACGAGATCAGCGCCGACATCGCCGCCTACGTCGAGCTCACGCAAACCGAGGGGCGCTCGCGGTAACGAGCACCCCTCGGAGACGCCGGCACCTCGGAGACGGCGTCAGTTCTGCGAGTTCCAGTTCTGCCAGTCGTTCCAGTCGTCGTCCTGAGCGTCGACCGCGATGATCGGCATGCGAGTGGCGGCGTCGCGCTCGTCGATCTCGGGCAGGGTCGGCTTGTTGTCCTCGTCGCGCTGCTTCTTGCGGCGCTTGTTCCAGGGCCAGCGACCGCGGCGCTTCGTCTCGGCTTCCTGTTCCTCGCGCGCCTCGTCGTTCCACGAGAAATCGGTGTTCCAGTCGCTTTGGAACGCGGCCGGAATCTGCGGGGACTGGGGAGCCTGGGGCTCTGACGTCGAGAGGGGCGCGGGAGCCGCGGGCTCAACGGGTGCGCTGGGCTGAACAGGAGCGGAGGGGAAGCCCTCGGCTGGGCCTGCGACGAAACCGTTGTTGCGCGTCGGAGAAACGGGTGTGGGCGCCTCGAACGCGGGGGCCTCGGGAGCGGGAGTCTCGAACGAGGACTCGGCAGCCGCCTGAGGCGCGGCGGGCATATCCCAATCGAAGCCCGCGATCCTGCGGACCTGGGGCATCTGCGTGGTTGCCAGGTCGGCATCCTCCTCGTGCATGACGAACGAGGCCGGGGCGGGCTCGGGTTCGGGCATGGCGAACGAGGTCTGGGCGGGTTCCGGCTCGGGTTCGGGCATGGCGATCGGCTCGGGCTCGGGCTCGGGCATGGTGACCGGTTCCGGTTCGGGCTCGGGCGCGATGATCGGCTCGGGCTCGGGCATGGCGACCGGCTCCGGCTCGGGCTCGGGCATGACGAACGAGGCCGGGGCAGGCTCCGGTTCCGGCTCGGGCACGACGATCGGCTCGGGTGCGACAATCGGTTCGGGCTCGGGCATGACAACCGGTTCCGGTTCGGGTTCGGGCATGGCGACCGGCTCGGGTGCGACGATCGGCTCGGGCTCAGGCTCGGGCATGGTGACCGGCTCGGGCTCGGGTGCGACGATCGGCTCGGGCATGGTGACCGGCTCGGGTTCGGGTTCGGGCATTGTGACCGGCTCGGGCTCCGGTTCCGGCTCGGGCACGACGATCGGCTCGGGCTCCGGTTCCGGCTCGGGCTCCGGTTCCGGTTCGGGTTCGGGCATGACGACCGGTTCCGGCTTGGGCTCGGGCACGACGATCGGCTCGGGTGCGGCGACGGGTTCCGGCTCGGGTTCGGGCATTGTGACCGGCTCGGGCACGACGATCGGCTCGGGCACGACGATCGGCTCGGGCACGACGATCGGCTCGGGCTCGGGCTCGGGCTCGGGCATGGCGACCGGTTCGGGCACGACGATCGGCTCGGGCTCCGGTTCGGGCACGACGATCGGCTCCGGCGCGGGGATGCTCGTCGGCTGTGGCGCGGGCGCAGGAATCGTCTCGGGCGCGGGAACGGTAGCAGGCCTGGGGACAACGGGTGCTGCGGGCACGGCCGGCGCGGCGCGCCGGGATGTCGACGCGTTGCTCTCGGGTGCAGGAACAGGCGCAGGCTGATCCGCGACAGGCGGGCGCGCGCGGTCGGCGCGGCGGCCGGGCGGCGGAACGGGCGCCTGCGAGGACGCCGCGACAGCACCCATCTGGGCCGCGACAGCGCCGTTGCCGGGCGCCGCTTGCACCGGCGTGGATACCGCGTCCGAGGGGCGAGTCTCGGGGAAGACCGCGGGACGATGCCCGCCACGCGAGCGCTTCCGCTTGGGGGCCTCGTCGGAGCGCGTAGCCGCCGACGCCGCCTGCTGGGACGACGCAGCGCCCGACTGACGCTTCCACACGAATCCGGTCTCGCGAGGAGTCGGCTGTGCGTGACTCGCGCCCGCCGCGGGCGTCGCAGCGCGCGGGGAGTCGGAAGGAGGCGTTTGTCGGCTCGACGCGGCGGGGGCACCGGGAACCTGTGGTGCGGGCGCCTCGGGCCTAGTCCTACGCGAAGGCACGGCCGGCCCCTGCTGGCGAGAGGCCGGCGCCTGCTGGCGGGTGGGCGGCGCAGTGGGGGCCCGGCGTTCGTTGGGTGCGGGCGCCTGCTGGCGGGTGGGCGGCGCAGCGGGGGCCCGGCGCTCATTGGAAGCGGGTGCCTGCTGGCGAGAGGCCGGTGCCTGCTGGCGGGTGGGCGGCGCAGCGGGGGCGCGGCGCCCGTTGGAGGGCTGAGCGCTCGGGGGCGCGGAGGTCCTCGACGGTGCAGGATCCCCACTGCCGCGGCGTGCTTGCGGGGAGGACGCGACGTGCGCGGCGGGCGGGCGCTCCTCGCCGCGCCGGGAGCCTTGCTGACGCACGTGCGACGCGGGCGTGGGTGCCTGCGCGTCCTTCGTTGGCGTCGGCGACTTCTTCGAGCGCTTCGCGTAAACGACGAAGACGCCGACGAGCACCACGACGATGAGGCCGACGATCAAGCCGATAAGCAGGCCGATCGATGGACCCGACGAGGAGGCTGCCGACGACGGCTCGCTACCGCTCTGCGCGGCCCCGGCCTCGGGACGACCCGGGGGAGGAGTAACGCCCCACGGGTCCCGCAGCGCGCGAGTGCCACCAGCGGCGGAGCGGTCGCCGCCGCTCGCCAGATTCCCACGAACGGTGATCACCTCGGGGACGGAGTCTTCCCACGTCACCACGGTAAAAGAGCGGTTCTCGTAGGTCATGGACGAGTTCTCCGCCCCGGCCGTCGACGACTTCACGTCCCCCTCGACGCTCAGCGACAGGGAAGTCATCACCAGCGTCACGCCAAAATTCCGGCGGTAACCATCGATGGTCTGATCGGTTCGCGCCGTCATGATGAATTCGCCCGAATCCTTGAGCTCGAACTCGCTCTCGTCCTCGGCGCGGGTGTACATGAGCTGCATGTGGCACACCGCCGCGTCGTCCAGAAGGACGAACTGGACGCGGTGGTCGGTCGAGCTACCCGCAAAGGGCTGGCACGTCGACTCCGTCATAGTGCGTGACGGATCCCTGACGGTCAGCGTGTCCACGAGCTGCCCGTCCTTGGTCAGGACAAACGCCTCCGACACGGTCGGAGCGTCGGAAGCAAAGGACGCCGAAGGCAGGGCGGGCACGATGAGTAGAGCCCCGAGCACAGCGCACAGGGCACGAAAGAATCGCATGCAGTCCTCCTGAGATGGGTCACTCGATTATCGTCCGTTCGTGGATACAAAGCAACGAGGGCGCGCAGGTCCGACAGTGCCTGACCGGTCGTCAAGTAATCCTTCTCTGGCTGTCAAAGTGCATCGTAGCTAAGTGACAAGGTCAGATTGTGGCTCATCGCGTAGTATGACAACTGTCTACCTGTGGTCAGGTTTTCGACCTAGTCACGCGATACTGTCCGACAAAACAGAGGAGGGCTGCTGTGAAGTGTCGACCCGCAACTAGTGCAGATATCCCCGAAATGACACGCATTATCACCGAGGGGTTCCTGGATTACCCGTTTCACATCATGCTGAAACCGTATCTCTACCAGCCGGAGCGTTACCCGCAATGCCTGGCGGCGGTCAACCGGATGCTCGTCAGGGCCTATCTGAGGAGCAGGAACGCGCTTGTCGTCGAACATGAGGGACGCGTCGTCGCCGTGGCACTCATGCACGATCGCAAGGTCGGTTTCTGGGGAAACTTCATCAACGGCGGGCATGAGCTCTTCCGTTACGCGACCCCCAAGCTCGTCCTCCAGTTTGACGAAGTGGCGGCTCGGGGCGATCAGGTCGCCATCGACCTGGGTGATTTCGACTGGTATCTCGAGGTCCTGTCAGTGGACCGTCGCATGCGCGGCAAAGGCGTGGGGCGATGGCTCGTTGCCAAAGTGCTGCCGGACTTTGTGGCAAAGAGGGGTGGCCGTGCCTACGGCTTCGTCACATCGACGGAATCCAACGCGCGCTTCTACACCAACGGAGGCTGCGAGCTCCTCGATGTCGTCGAGGTTCGCCTGAGGGAACAGACCTGCCCGATCTGGGCGTTCCAGCGCCGCGCCGAGCTGCTCGATTCATGACGCGTGGCCGCTCGTTGCCGTCGTTCGGTGACGGGCGGCCCGGCCGGGTTTCGTGAACGGTTTTTGCGCTGGTCGCGCCGCGTGATGCACGTCCCGCAGTTCCGCTTGACTTCAAGGACTTGAGGTCTTTTAGGGTGAGGTTATGGCAGGAACAGGCATCGGGCGCACGTACTCCATTAAGGAGGTAGCGGCGCTCGTTGGCCTGCCCCCGTCGACTCTGCGCTACTACGAGGATGTCAGCGTCATTCCGGCCATCGCGCGCGATCCCTCCAGCGGTCATCGCATTTACACGGAGGGCGACCTGGAGCTGCTGACCTGGGTCGCGTGCCTGTCGGCGTCCGGAATGTCGATCGCCGACATGCGTGAATACGTGCGTTCTGGGCTGGGCGCGGAGCGCGACGTCGCGGAGTTTATTTCCCTGCTGGAGCAGCAGGACGCGCGCCTTCAGGAGGAGGCGCAGATTATCGAATTGCGACGTGAGTTCTTGCGCACAAAGATCGAGTATTGGCGCGCGATGAAGAGCGGAGATGTGTCAGAAGCTGAGCGCTTGGATATGAGGGCGCGTGAACTCGCTGAACGCCTGAAGTCCTGGTCGCCGCGTTCATGATGAGCCTAGTGGGGCGGGTTCCATGCCTGCTCCGAACCTTGCCCCGCTAGGGGGCACGGGCCGCGTACCTGCTTGTGGTGCGCGGCCCTCAACTATGCGCGCGGCGCGCTGCGATGGGGGAGAGCGCGGATCAGGTGCGCGCTCTCGCGCTCGATGATGGGGCGCAGGCGGTCCCATGGCAGTGCGTGCTCCCCGTGCCAGCCGGCCTCGGCGACGACGATGAGGTGGGGGAGGAGCTGTCGGATGAGGGCGGCTGGTCCTGTGGTCCACTCAGGTTGGAGGAGGGCCTCGATCCCCCGCGCGTCGGCGGCGCGCAAGGCGGGGGGCAGCACCTCGTGCATGTGGCGCGCCGCGGCGAGGAGCTCGGCCTCCGTGGGCTCGCTGCCGTCCCACGGCGGGGTGAGCGCCAGAGAGAGGATCCGTCGGGGGGTGGGGAATCGCCCGGGCTTGCGGTCGGTCCCCGGGATGGTTCGCGGGTGGATGACCCTTCCTCCCGCCGGAAGGAGGGGCGAGGTGAGCGGGTCCTCCTCCCGCAGCATGGCCCTTCGCCCGTGGAAGCGCAGGGTTCGCAGGGCGGCGTCGAGGGGTGTGCGCGAGGGTGCCTTGCCCTCGGGGCGTGAGCGAGTAGCGGTCTCCTCTCGCGGCGCTCCCTCCTGCTGGACGATGGACAAGACCGGGGAAGGGAATAGGTCGCACGCGTGGTGGACGGCGGCCTCGAGGAGGCCGAACGAGGCCGGGGCGGGCGTGGCCGCCGAGGGGTGTTCGGGTGCGTGGCTGGGGAGGCAGAGCTCGGGGACGAGGCGGATATTGCGTGCCGCCGCGTAGTCGACAAGGTGGCGGATGTTGGCGTCGGAGTAGTAGCCGCGCGTGCGCGGAGCCGCGTGCATGGTGTCGCGAGCAGGCTGAGCGTGCACGAGGCCGGTGCGGGGTGTGGCCGGGGTGGCGGGGCGCGCACCGGCGCCGGTGTCGAAGGGAAAGCCTGGGACCGACAGGAGGCACGCCGATCCAGCGCAGAGCCGCCAGCGCATGACGCTGAAGCGGTACCTGGCCATGAGGGAGAGGACAAGCTCCAGGGAGGGGACCGGCCAGAAGGAGCGCGTGGGGTCGACGGCGACGCCTCGCCAGGAACATGTGGGCGCCTGCGCGGGGTCGTGGGGGACGAAAACGGGGGTACTCGCCATGTCGGCTCCTTGAATACGACTAACGAAAGTGTAACAAGCGTCACTAATGTCTTGTGGCGTTTTCGGAGCAAGATTCGGTTTCCCCTTCCCGGCCTGGTGTCGGCCTCGGCTGTTCTGATCCGATGTCATGTGACACAATGAGGTGGCACAAATCATGCTCAAAGAGGAGTTCTCGTTGCTTTCGAACGACACCATTTCGCTGAGTCCCAACCCCCTCGTGCAGGCGCTCCGCAAGCCGCCGAAGGAGTTCACCAAAGCCGACATCATCGGTTACATTGAGGACAATCGAATCCCGATGCTGAACCTGCGCTACGTCGGGGGAGACGGACGGCTCAAGACCCTCAACTTCGCGATCCAATCCAAGGCGCACCTCGACCGGGTCCTCACCCTTGGCGAGCGTGTCGACGGTTCCTCCCTGTTCACCTTCGTCGACGCGACCTCCTCGGACCTCTACGTCGTCCCACGCCTGTCGACAGCGTTCCTGAGCCCCTTCTCCACCATCCCCACCCTGGAATTCCTCTGTGCCTTCTACGACGTCGACGGCGCACCCCTAGCCTCGGCACCCCAGGAGATCCTACGCAAGGCACAGCGCGCCCTCCAGGAGGACACGGGCTGCACCCTCGAAGCCCTCGGCGAGCTCGAGTATTACCTCTTCTCCCCCGAAGAGCCCCTCTTCCGCGTCGAAGCGCAGCGCGGCTACCACGAGTCCGGCCCGTTCTCCAAGTGGGAGGACGTGCGCACCGAAACGCTGCTTCACCTGGTGAGTATGGGGTGCGCCGTCAAATACGCCCACTCCGAGGTCGGAAACTTCGTCGTCGAGGGCCGCCAGATGATCCAGCAGGAGATCGAGTTCCTGCCGGTCGACGCGATGGACGCGGCCGACCAGATGGTCCTGGCCAAGTGGGTGCTGCGCGAGGTTGCCCACTCCTATGGCATCGAGGTGTCCTTCTCGCCCAAGATCGCGGTCGGCCAGGCGGGCTCCGGCATGCACTTCCACACCCGCCTCGTCAAAGACGGGGTGAACCAATTCTCGACCGGCGAAGGGCTGACCGAGGACGCCCTCAAGGTGATCGGCGGCTACCTCTCCCACGCGGCATCGCTCACCGCCTTCGGGAACACGGTGCCCACCTCGTTCCTGCGCCTCGTCCCTCACCAGGAGGCCCCGACCTCGATCTGCTGGGGGGACCGCAACCGATCGGTCCTCGTGCGCGTGCCGCTCGGCTGGCAGCACATTGACGACTCCATGTTCCGCGACGCGAACCCGAACGAGTCACCCATCACCGGGCTTCCCAACGATTCGCAAACCGTCGAGCTGCGCAGCCCCGACGGCTCGGCGGCCATCCACCTGCTGCTCGCGGGCATCGTGGTCGCCGCTCGCCTTGGACTCACTCAGCCCGGCATGGCCGACTACGCGCGCGAGCGCAAGGTCGACGGCGACGCATCCCAGACCCCCGGCCTGGACCAGCTGCCCTCGTCCTGTTTCGAGGCGGCCGGGCGCCTTCTCGCTCAGCGCGAGGACTACGAGGCTTACGGTGTGTTCCCCGCCGGCCTCATCGACTCGTGGGCCTCACGGCTGGTGGAACTGGGCGACATGCACCTGCGCGACGACCTGGCGGACTCGCGCGTGTCCGTCGAGGAGCTCGTCGACCGCTACTTCCACGTCGGCTAGCGTGCGTCGGCTTCGCTGCCCGGCGGGGGAGCGAAGCGCTCGCCCCCTTCGGGGGAGTCGGCCTCCGGCGCGGGGGGCATGCCCGCGGGGAGCGGGTCGGCCTCCGGCGCGGGGGGCATGCCCGCGGGGAGCGGGTCGGCCTCGGGCGCGGGGGGCGCGTCCGCGGGG
>ERZ772779.1218-NODE-1218-length-10715-cov-6.092026_pt1 | contig 10715 bp, 9 predicted proteins | sample MGYA00511360_ERZ772779 | MGnify/ENA primary metagenome ERZ772779 (study PRJEB29015, sample SAMEA2738112) | human oral metagenome | biome: human oral; feature: human-associated habitat; material: saliva | place: China | collected 2231 ...
TGAACGTTGCTGGCCCAATTGTTGCTAATATTTTTGTTCGTTTAAATATATTATCGCTCATTTTTAAAATTATATCACGAAATAACAGTGATGAAAAATGCTCGATATAATATAATATGACAATAATCATTAACAGGAAATAAGCTTGCAAAACCCTCAAGACAAAATTTTAATTGGTGAAGCCTATTATTTTGATGTGGTAGGTAGGCAAATTGTTGCTAAAGGATTTGGTCAGTTTGACCCTGCCAATTACCATCTTAAGGCAGAACTTTCGACAACAGCCCCAGGCACATACAATAAGTTATTTATCGTCATAAAAACTCGCTCACAATACGTAACACCTTTTGCATTTTACCGCAAACAGCTTAGCGAAAACTCTGTTTACACCCCCGCTTATGATGTTCGCGCCTACTTAAAATGGCCAGTCAACGCCGGCATAGAATCAATTCTTCGAAAATCAACTACAATAAATATTCTCATTAACGCAGAACATGCACCCGATACCGTAATCACCAATGTCGACATGAAAAATATTACCAGTACAATTACTAAAAGGGCGGTTACTTCTAGAATATGTTATGCTACCTATAAAAATATTAATCTCACCATATCAGCAACTCATTCTATCCTCCGCACAAATAAATTGACAATCAATACAGACAAATCTCGCCTTCAGCCCTACCTCAATTACGCCTTTTCTCACACAAAAGGGTCTTTCCGGATAACTGATATCGGTAAAATACTTCTCGCGTTTCAATTATATTGGATTAGTTACTTCGACAATACGCATTGCTTTATCCAATCAGTGGATTTGCGCGGAATTGCAATATTACATCTCGCAAACCCCTACTTAGAGTCTATATCTCCAACCAAATATCGTCCCTCAATAAGTCTACAAGACTCCATGAAACCATTAACTCTTATAAAAATGACCCATTTTTTCATCAACCCAAACCGCCAAAAAACTCTTGGGTCTTATAGTAAAATTGGGTTAGCTTTCACGCGAATTATCGATTATCGTTTTCATACAAATTCAAATGTATTTCATATGAATATTGCAAATCTAATTTTTGCCCTTCAAAGTTTTGCAGAAGGAATCGCAGAAAACGAGCTTAAAAAGCAGCATAGAAAATCAAAAAACGAAATAATTAAAAGTATTGAAAAAGCCATTCAGTTAATTCAGCTCAGCGGTGATATTAACGATAATGTTAAAAACTTCTACAATAAGCCAACCAATACAGTCTATCATCTTTTAACTCGCCCAACTTTTAGCCAGTCTCTTAAGATCGCCTTAGAAAAATTAGGAATAAGAATAGAAAATCATAAGACAATGCTAAAAGTAATACAGAAAGCTCGACAACAAGTTGTGCATAGCGAAGGTTATGACGTTGAATTTCTCTTAAGTATTCTTACTAGCACCGTGTCCCAGATAGAGATTGGTGAAAAAGATCCAAAAACTAAATTCGTTCGTATTGACGGCCAACTCGAAAAACTTTATATACTACTACGCGAAATGACAATAAGATATTTTGATAATTACAGCAACTAGCGAACTTCCAAACTACCATCAACATGCGAGATCAGTGGATCAAGCAAAAACTCAATGGCTCGTCGATTTCCAGTTGTTATTTCCACAACAGAATTCATGCCTGGAATTATTTTCAGCTCAATATTTTTCGAGGTTTTTAGACTATCAAGCTTAACTCTAATCCGATATATTAACCCCAATTTATCGTTAACTATCGCATCTGGGCTAATCGATTGAACCGCCCCACTCAAATAACCATATCGCTGGAACGAATATGCATCAACTTTCACAACAACTCGTTGGCCAACATTTACAAAACCAATATCCCTACTTTGTAGCGAGGCCTCCACAACAAGCGACTCTTCAAGCGGCGTAATCTCGGCAATTATTTGAGCCGCCGACACCACGCCACCAATGGTATTTGTCTTTAACGACAATACTGTACCATCAACTGGCGCAACAATTGTTGTCTGTTCTAATGCCACCCTAGCTCTTGACAGAGAATTTTCAAGTTCAATAATTTTATTATCCTGAGAGATTGCAGTAGCCGTATTGCTCACCCGAAGTTCATTTAAGCTCACTGCGGCTTGATTTTTCGCATTGTCTATCGCAGACTCCACCTGGACCATCTGCTGCTTTTGTGAAGATAACGACGATTCAAGAGAAGCAATATTCTGTCTTACAGAATTAAGATCACTACGAAGCTGCTTTTGCTGTAATGGTGTTCCATGCTCCATTAGTTTATTGATCTGCTGCTCTTTGGCTTTATCCTGAGCCAGCATATTATCCAGGTTTTTAATCGCACTATCCAATTGGGAAAGTTGCTTCTGAAGATTTGTTAAATTTGTTGAGGAGAGAAGCTTCTTGGATTCCAATATATCATTTTGCGCATGCATTTTTTCAATCAAACTTTGCTTCGTCTCCTCTGTTAAACCTGACTTATTGATATCATCCATGACAATTGAAGATGAGACTCCTTTTGCGATAGATCTCTCAATTTTAGCAATAGCTAAAGTCTTCTCCACCGATTCAACATTCTGCTGGGCTACTTTTTTATCTAACTCAACCACAGTATCACCTTTTTTAATGCGCTGACCTTCACGCACTTTTATATCAACAACTGTTCCCGACGCTGACGATTGTAAAATTTTTGTACCGCTTTCCGATGCTAATTTCCCTTGACCTGAAACAACCACGTCCAACTTTCCAAAATACAACCAAGCTCCAGCAGTCATCAATAATAAAACTGTCATCCAAATAACAATATGTCCGAGCGGAGAGGTTGGTGTTTCAATAATCTCTTGAGCGGCTGGCAAAAATTCATATTGCAAGCGCCGATCTCGATATTGCCAATACGCTGACAACTTAGACATCTTCACCTCCCATTTGCTGATTATGCAAATAAGCATACAAGCCATTCTTTTTTAGCAACACCCGAGGTGTTCCGTACTCCACTAATTGCCCTTTGTCAATTGCCATAATTTTATCAACTGATTTCAATGTTGATAGCCGATGTGCGATTATAATAACAGTCCGTCCGGCAACAATTTGTTTCAAGTTTTTCTGAATGATATTTTCTGATTCGTAATCAAGCGCGGAAGTTGCCTCATCAAAAATCAATATCTTTGGATCATGGAGTAGTGCTCTTGCGATTGCTATGCGCTGTTTTTGCCCGCCAGACAAGCCCTCACCACGCTCACCAACTTGCGTATCATAACCTTCCGGTAGCTCTAATATAAAATCATGTGCTCCCGCAATTTTTGCAACACGAACAATTTCTTCCATGCTTGCCGAAGGCTTGTGTATACAAATGTTTTCACGAACGCTAGCATTAAACAGAAAATTCTCCTGTAGAACAACACCAATTTGCCTCCTCAGCCAAGACGGATCAGTTGTTGCAATATCAACCCCGTCAATGAGAATTTTTCCTGATTCTGGAATATACAATCTTTGCAATAGTTTTGATATTGTACTCTTTCCAGATCCGCTTCGTCCAACTACGCCCACAACTGTCCCCGGATGAATACCAAAAGACACATTACGAATCACCTCCGGCCCATCTAGCGTATATCGAAAATAGACCTTATCAAAACGAATGTCACCTTTTATGCTTGGTAATCGAGATTTAGCCGGATCAAGGGTTGGTTCAGTTTTATTATTAAAAATATCTCCCAATCGCTTAATTGACACTCCTGCTTGCTGAAAATCCTGCCAAGATTGTACCAGTCTCAGTACTGGCCCGCTCACTCGACCCGACAACATTCGAAACGCAATAAGAGCACCGATGGTCAAGCTGCCAGACATTACCATATGCGCACCAAACCATAAAATAGCAATATCAGAAATCTTCTGAATAAACTGACCGATTATACCAGCATTATTTGATAAAATTGATGTCTTATAACCAGCTCGAACATAGCTAGCAAGTCGCCCCTCCCACTTCTTTTGTAGTTCCGGCTCTAGCGCAAAAGACTTAATGGTTTGAGCTCCATTGATTGACTCCACCAGATATGATTGTGCTTCGGCGCCAGTATTAAATCGCTCGTCCAACCGATATCTAAATAGAGGCGTCACAATAGCAGATAGTATTACGAACACTGGCAAGCTAGCTAGAACAACCCAGGTCAACGTTGTACTATACCATATCATTATGACGATATATACAAATATAAAACACAGATCAATAACTGTTGTCATTGGCGCACCTGTCAGAAAAGAGCGGACTTTTTCTAGCTCCATGACCCGAGCAGTCGTGTCGCCAACGCGCCGAGTCTCAAAGTATCGTAGCGGCAATGCAAATAGATGACGAAACAGCCGCGAACTTAAAATCACATCAATTCGACTCGTGGTGTGAGTAAAAATATAACTTCGCGCAATGCCAAGCATCATCTCAAATAGCGCAACAACAATCAGCCCAAATACAATCACGTCTAGTGTCGATACGCTATGGTGTGCTAACGCCTTATCAATCACAACTTGCGTGAGAATCGGTGCAAGTAACCCTATAATCTGTAAAATAAACGCCGCCAGCAGTACTTCTAATAATGGCCTCCTGTATTTTATGATAGTCGGAATAAACCATTTGATATCAAACTTACGCTCGACATCCTTCCAAAATCGTTGCGCAAATAACAATACTCGACCAGTCCATTCTTTCTCAAACGCCGCTCTTTCGATAATTTGAGGTGGCGAACCATCAGGCATAAGTATAAGTAGTTTACCGTTGTCAATGCGCGCCAAAACAGCAAACTTATCTTTCTTCATACCAACAATCACTGGCATTGGTAATTTTTCCAGCTGCTTATATTTCACCGTAGATATCTTAGCCTTTAACTTCAGGGTTCGGGCGGCACGAAGCATATCAACCTCATTCATAATACCCTCCTCCAATGCCAGGGCGTGCTTCAGCTGCTCAGGATCAGCTGCAATACCATGGAATTGCGCAATCGTAATAAAGCAGTACAAGCCTGGGTCTATTGAGTTTGATTTTTGTGACTTCTCTGACATATACGCAATCCAAGCCCACCATATTTTATCAAAAGTGTAGCAGAAATTTTACAAAGACCAAAGCTTAAGCGGTTGGAGCTGTCCAGTATTGCGTAACTATAGATTCTACTTGAGACGGCTGGCTAGACAATGCCTGCTGCCAAGTCATTCCCGTATCCTTCTGGAAAGTAGACATTGCTTGAATCAAACTCTCGATCTGTATATGTGTGATAAATTTACCATCTTCAGATGTAAACGTTTCAATCTTATAATTATCTCCTCGATACCATGAGTCAATTACCACTGAATCCAGAGATCCCGGCATATATACCACTAAATCGTCACTGCGCCGCTCAAAAATAACATCCTGCAACTTATGCTTCAACCGAACTTCATCAGCAAGACCGTTCATGTCATAAATCCTGTCTACTCCATCTCCCTTGTTGAAGATGTAGAGGTCGTCGCCCTTACCACCATAGAGCGCGTCGTTACCAGTGCCACCAATGAGAGTGTCGTTACCAGCGTCGCCACGGAGGGTGTCGCTGCCTGCATCGCCATCTATTAAAGTATACTGACTACCCACACTGAGATAATCTCCACTAGCCGTTCCGCGTAAAACCTGTTCACCAGCAAAGTCGATGATACGACCATATTCCGCCGATTTACCAACATAATAACTTCTCAAAACAATAAACTCTTCACTGCTCTTTAGCCCGTAATATTTCATTGCCCGCACAAACTCGCTCAGCAAACCAACACCAGCAACAGAGTCCCGAGAGATAGCATCATCTATTATCTGCTTAGCTTTCTCGAATGAAACCTCATCATTGTCATCAACCACACTATTCACTATATCTTTCAACTGCGCCTGAGAAACCAATGACACATACACAACCTCAAACAACTTAGTGTACGAAGATTTTAGCAAGGGCGCCGAGTTGGCGTTTGGCGACCCTTGAAATTCTGCACCAAAAAATTTCTCCAATACAGCCAATTTTCGGGCATCAAACGCATTGCCGCGGCTTTTCGGATCAACGGAACCCACTCCCGCCCAACGCGCCAAAATATCCTCAGCTAGCGCCTCGCGTTTTGCAACATCTTTTTCTGCAATAAACTGATTGACCAAACCGCGTAAAGAACCGGATTTATCCTGCATTATCGCCTTATGCAATGAACCGACATTGCCCGCTCCTTGTACATTTGGAAGCAGCGCAACATCATCGGAAATCTCTACCTGCGACGAATCCACCGAATACACCGGATTACGATTCAGCAGATATTCTCCAGTCATCCGAGTACTGCCATCCGCCAAAGTAAACGTTCCTGTTCGCACTTGGATGTTATCAGCGCCGTCGGTCACGCCAGTGTTGTTATACGACAAGCCAATGGACACAATCCCCAAATCAACCAACTGCTTTAATTCGCCAGCGGAAGCAATACCGTCGCCGTCAGAATCTTGCCAAATCCGCAGCAGTGTATATATCGCATCATTGCTATCAATCTTGCCGTCCTTGTTGTTGTCATACTCTGCCAATGCCGTAAAACCGCTTGATGCCAACGTTTTGCCATCTTTCATTAACGTACGGTCGCCGAACAACTCATTGCCGCCATTAATTATCCCGTCGCCGTTTTTATCATATGCCAGCAAGCCTTCTTTGGCACCAACCCACGAGGTTTTTTCAGCGAAGCCATTATTGTCCAAGTCAAAGAACGCATTTGAATCATCAATCGACACTGTCGTTATTCCGTCACCGTCCAAATCAAACACCAGCGGATCAATACGGCGGTTTTGCTCGGCTTGGGCTTTCTGAAAAATAACCTCAATATCTTTATACTCTCCACTCGAGAACATCCTTTCAAACTCTTTCAGCACGTAGTTCGCATAGCCAATTTGAGCATCTGTGTAGCTGTGTCTAAATTTACCGTACTCTTTTGCTGGAGGATTACCGGTCATCCCTTCATATCTACCAGACCTATGTTCTTTCCATTTATAGAAAGGCAATTTATTGGTCAGTAATGATTCCTTATAATTACCTTCTATTTTAGCTACTTCAATAACTTTGATAGCTCCAAGAAGCTTCTCGATCTTGTCCTTGTCGAGCTTAGCTAAGCCGGCTGCATTCTCCTCTACGGTATCTGTTACATCACCCGTTGTCCTGTCTATTAGAGTGTCAAGCATATGATACCTTGCAACACCTGAGCCGCCTCCGCCGCCAAAGAACCCTGCGTATGCCAGCATAGTACTCCTATATTCATCTCCGTCTTTTAAGCCCTTTTGAATGTTCTCTATTTTAGCAAGGTAATCGACATTGCGATTCTTGCCCGTAAGGCTATAGACCTTATACATCAGCATAGTTGTTAACGCCTTGACGTTCACCGATTGAGCTCGCACTCCACTCAATGCATCGACGTGATAAACTTGCCTGCCTAGCCTCATGCCGTAATTACCGGTAATATCTCCAGAATTAATATGATTCGTTGAATTATACTTATATCCATTATCCCATATTTCAATATCCCAAGTGTTCTGACCTATACCAACGCCATTAAAGGTTACTGACTTTACCCCTGTATCACCACTTTCCATATCAGAAGTTACGTATGTCATATACTGAGCCAACCCGCCACCTAGCGAGTGTCCAGTAAAGCTAACATTACTATTCTGGTTGAGAGCCTTGAACATAGCATCTTTAGTCTCGTAACATACTGGACCGTGTTCATTTAAAGTGTTAAACACAAAGTCTTTTGCTTGTTGAAATTGGCGAATAAATACCTGTGGAACGAAAGACGCTATTTGTATGTCCGTACCCCAATCTTTTATATTATTAGTGCCACGAAAGGCAAACACTATCTCACCCGTTTCGGGGTTTTGAAAAGCAGTGCAAGAAAAGGGGATAGAGCGAGTAACAACTTCCTCTCGTTTATACCCGCGATAATTCACAACTTTTACTTCACTGACGCTAGACGGGGATTGGGCTATAAGTTTCCAGGAGCGAAGTGGATTAGAAGAATTTTGGAGGGCAGAGAATTCAGGACTATTGATATTGAAATCTTTACGCGACATAGTACCATTCTCAACACCGTCGACAAGACTACCTATCGTTTTTCCTTTATCTACACTCTCAAAATCAACATACGCCAAGGCTGATAGATTTAGATAGTCTTTAGTGTTTACCATATAAGATCCTCCTTTGGTAATGCAGATATATTATCCAGGCACTTTTTTATGCTTTCTAATGATATGTTTTCGTCTACGCCACAAGAAACACCCCTTCTATCTTTTTCGCTGATATCTAGAACACTAGATGATACCCGAGAAATACCTTGAAGTTTTATATATTTCACCAATTCAAATAATCTACTAGCTATGTCATTTTTTGACATCTCCCGGCCTTCTCTATATCTTATAGCAATCGAATATACAGTTAATCCATATTTATCTTTATCACCCTCCAAAAACACCTCCTCAAAAGTTGGCTTTTTCAGAGTGAAGGTACGCTCTACGTCTGGATCTATTACGCCTAGTCTAACTTTTACATCAACGGGCATGTCTTTAAATATTTCTCTGACTTTGGGTTGAATTTTGGCAGTTTGTTCTTTTTGCCAAGTTCTTACAACATAGTCGTCGCTGTACTTCGTCTGGTTATCCACCCGAGAAATATACACCTTTATGCTTTTATCTGATTTAGGATAAGCATCAGCAGACCATACACAAGAAATACCAAAAGCACCGCCATTACAACTAGGTTTTTCTACTTCAAAATCTTGGTCATATTTGTTTTTTAGATAGCTAGTCATGTTAGCTTGCTCAGTCTTATCGCCAACCGAACGTTTATTAATTTCTCTATCTATTATAATTCCACCTACAATGTACACTACAGTCATTACCACAACTATTGACGACAGAATAATCAAGATAGCTTGCCAGATTTTTTTATTATTTACATGCGATTTGCTCGCTCTTTTGCTCTTACTATTCGCCATACAATATAGCCCCTATTGCTTAGTTGTTTATCATTTTACCTTAAGAATAAGCACGATGCAACGGACTGATAATTCTATAATTTATTTCTATACTAACTGACACTAGACGGGGACTGGGCTATAAGTTTCCAGGAGCGGAGTGAATTAGATTCGTTTTTGAGAGCGGAGAGTTCGGATTTTTTATTTAGATCATTTTTTGGAATAGCTTCGTCTTTTATGAGCTGGGCTATGTTTTTTCCTATCGATAATTTATCAAAATCTAAATATGCTACAGCACTTAAATTTAGATAGTCTAACGTACTCAACGACATTTTCTACTCCCCTTTTTTATTAATGCAATCGTTTAGGCTATTTTCAGACCCTAAGTCTTTTTTATCTAAGAACACTGTACATCTTCCAGTTGAGCGATTTTTACTATTGGTATCTATTTTTACGCTATAAACACCCTCTTCTCTCAATTTCTCTACAATTTTAAATATGTAAGAGGCCTTTTGGCTGTCGTTTGGGGCGTCTATTATTAATCTATAAAGGAAGCCTTCGTCTTTTGTTTTATTATCTTCATATTTAGATTGCTTATTTACAGAGTCTACCAAATCTCCAGACAGAATAATCTCTGCCCGTGCACTATCCGCTTTATAGCCATTGCCGCTACTGGCATTAACTTCTTTTACTATAGCTTCTAGCTCCTTGCTGGCTTGGACTGACCAGATGGCGGCGATGTATTGGTCGCTACAACTTGATGAACTAAAAGTTCCATCTCTAGACGGAACACAACTTACACGAAACTTTAATCGCTTATTTGATATAGAATAAGCCTCGGATCTCCATGAGCCGATTACACCAAAACCTCCATTTTTATATTCAGGGATATTTATATTAAAATCTTCACCGTATTTACTGGAAAGATATTGTTGCATTCGATATTTTGCCTTATCGGGCGAAGATATTTGCAATAGCGAACCTAGATATAGGTTCAAGATAACAAACAATATAACTACAATGACAACCACGGAAGCTAGTGTAATAATTTTCCTCTTATATGGACCAGGTGATTTGTTTTTATTTTGCTTACTACTTTTTGACTTATTGATTCCAGCCATACCACCTTAATCCCTTGCATGTTAAACAATTAATGTTCTACCTTTATTTTACCTCAAGCTTTATAACCAAACAAGCACATCGCAGAAGAAGCTTTCCAGGAGCGAAGAGGGTTAGAAGAATTTTGGAGGGCAGAGAGTTCAGGATTATTGATATTGAAATCTTTGCGTGATTTCTTTTTCTGCTCATCTCTAATAATCTCGTCCAGAGTTAATCCAGCATCAGATTCTTTAAAGTCAACATAAGCTAATGCTGACAAACTTAAGTACTCAATGGTTTTTACCATCTATCGCCCTCCTCTACTGGCATATTTTTTGACGTATCAATACAACCTTTTATCTCATTAATTGATGACAATTTATCTCTATTACAATATTTTCTTGAAATAAGCTTGCCATTCTTCGATAAGTATATATTTACAGACATATCTTTAGGGCTCACTCCCATGTTTTTCGCATACTCCATCATCTCGTGTATACCACTAGCAAAACGGCTCTCGTCTTTAATGTCAAGATTTGCGTTAATCAAAACTAGCCTACCCATTTTCTTAATGCTAGAATATAAAATATTATGCCAGAAATAGATAAATATATTATCTCAAAAATTTTGTTCTTTATTT
>ERZ772779.1225-NODE-1225-length-10679-cov-7.410580_pt1 | contig 10679 bp, 8 predicted proteins | sample MGYA00511360_ERZ772779 | MGnify/ENA primary metagenome ERZ772779 (study PRJEB29015, sample SAMEA2738112) | human oral metagenome | biome: human oral; feature: human-associated habitat; material: saliva | place: China | collected 2231 ...
GTTTTTCATCTAATTTTTCCCCCTTAATTTTTCATGTTTAAATTATAAACTTTATTTGAATTAATTTCAAACATTTTCCACTTTCTTATATACTTTTTAAGGTGTTTATAGCTTTTTGCCTCCAAAAGGAACTTTTTGGAAATATTTATTTCCAATTATTTCCATTTTCATTCAGAAATAATCCGATGTTTTTTCGTACTTATTTTCATTTTTTCCACAAGAAAAAAGGATTATTAAATTTCCATTTAACAATCCTTTTTTATAAATAATCATCTATTATAAATAATCAATTGGAGCAACTGTTATAGTTTCTGTCTGAGTCGTTGCTTCAGTCTGTGTAGTTGACTCTTCTGTCGTAGTTGTAGTAGTCGTAGTTGTAGTCGTTGTTGATTCTGTAGAAGTTGTTGACTCCGTTGTTGTTTCTGTTGTTTCCTCTGTCGTTACTGATGTTGTTGTTTCTTCTTGAGTCGTTGTGCTATTTGTAATGTAGTATCCAACATAGTCATAACAATCAACTTGTTCAGGCGTTAAATCATTTTGTTCAACTACTTGACCAAGAATCGAGCTATCTACTGCTAACACTTCAACTTGAGTCGCAAGGAACGCTCCTGCTCCACCAAGTACTAAAACAGTTTTAACAATGCGAGAAACTTTATTTGATTTCACTAAGTATAAACCACCGGCTACTAATAGAATTGAGAAAACCAATGTAATTGTATTTTCTACTGTACCTGTGCTTGGCAATTCTTTTTCTTGTTTCGGCATTGAGACACCACAAGTTCCATTCTTCTTATAAACAAAAGTCACTTGTGACCCAGCTTGTAAATCTGCTTCAGTTGGTTTTCCTTGTTTGATATCTTTTCTAATGGTTTCAGTTGTTTTGTCATAATCAACATAATTTACAGTTGCGGCCGATGCAGGTGAAGCAACATTAACTCCTAGCGTTACCGTCGCCAAAGTGGCTACTAGAACCTTCGTTAATTTCTTCATCGATTCATCTCCCTCTATTTTTTGTTACAGCTCATCGTACTGTATTCCATTTTAAAAAGCAATTAATTTTATTATTCATCATTTGTTCTTTTTTCTTTTTCTTCTATTAAGAAGAAAAAGAAACCTAGATAATCTCCAGGCTTCTTTATGATTATAAACGATCGGTTGGTGCGACTGTATAAGCTTCTGTCGAAGTTGTTGACATCGTTTGAGTTGTTGGCTCTTCCGTCGTTGTAGTTTGGGTTGTTGTCGTTGCTTCTGTCGTCGTTGTTGGTTCTTCTGTTGTCGTTTCAGTCGTTGTTGTTGCTTCTGTTGTCACAACAGTCGTCGTCGGACCAGCTGTCGTTGTTTCTTCTGAAATATAGAATCCAACGTAGTCATAACAATCAATTTCCTCAGGATCTAGGTTCATTTGTTCAATGATTTGACCCAAGATTGAGCTGTCTGCTGCTAAGACTTCTCCTTGGAAAGCAAAGAAAGTCCCTAAGCCTCCAAGTACTAAAACTGTTTTAGCAATATGACGCATCTTGTTTGACTTCACTAAGTACAGACCACCTGCTACTAATAGGACTGCAAAAACTGCTGAAACAGTGTTTGCTACTGTACCAGTATTTGGCAATTCTGGACCTCGCTTTGGAATCGATACACCACAAGTATTATTCTTTCTATATACATAAACCGCGTGCGAGCCATCTTTCAAGTCAGCCTCAGTTGGTTTACCTTGTTTAATTTCTTTTCTTATAGTTTCAGTTGTTTTGTAATAATCCACATAGTGCACTGTTGCCGCTTGGGCAGGTGAAGATACTGTTACACTGATTGTTAAAGTGATTAAAGTTGCTACAATTAATTTAATTGATTTTTTCAACCAATCCATACCCCCCTTATTTTTTTATAACAGATATTTTACTGTACCATTTTTAAAAATGCAAAAATGTAGATTCGTATTTTTATTCATTTTTTGTCTCCTAAGAGGAAAAAAATGGAAACTTGAGGTATGTTCATTCATTCTGTTAAATATGGTCCGTTCCAACTACTGTATACGTTTTTTCAGTTGTTGGTTCTTCAGTAGTCGTTTCGGTCGTTGTTTCTGTTGTCGTAGTTTCTGTTGTTGTTTCTACAGTTGTTTCAACTGTTGTCACTTCTTGTGTTGTTGCGGCTTCAGTTGTAGTAGTTGTACTGTTTTCACGAATATAACCAATATAAATAGTACAATCTTCTTCCACAAATGAAGCTCCTGCAGAAACAAAACTTGTGCTTGCTACAACTCCAGATAATACTATTCCTACGATTAAGATGAATTTCTTCCCGTTTTTATTAGATACTAGGAAATACCCTGCACCCGTCAGCGCTAAGATTCCTAAACTCACCATAATCATCGTAGAGTTTGTTCCAGTTTTCGGTAATTGACACGCTTCTTTATTGTAATCATATACGAGAATAATGCGTTCTCCATCGAGCAATTCATAATTCGGTTCGCCCTTTTGAATTGCTTCTTTCTGTTGTGGAGTTAAATCAGTATATTGAACAGTGATTACATCTGGATGTGTTGCTTCAGCGATGCTAGTTGTATTAAATCCAAAGATGCCAAATAACATCATAATTGCTGCTAGACGTAAAGCTATTTTCTTCATACACACCTTCCTCACTTTTTATGAATTCATTTTAATTATCACATAACTCCCATTGAAACTCAAATAATATTTGTACAATTTCACAAACTTTTCACATTCCCACTTTCCAACTATATTAGTAAATAAAAAAACTGGCGAAGTCTCCTTCACCAGTTTCGTTTCATATTGAATTATAAATGATCATTAGCACTTGCATCAATAGCTTCTGTTGAAGCTTCAGTAGTGGTTGTTGTAGTTGTTGCTTCAGTAGTCGTAGTTGACTCTGTAGTAGTTGTTGATTCTGTTGTTGTAGTAGACTCTGTTGTTGACTCCGTAGTCTCTTCTGTAGTTGTAGTTGCTTCAGTTGATTCTGCTGTTGTAGCTTCAGTAGTCGCTTCTGTCGAAGTTGTTGACTCAGTTGTTGTTTCACCAGACTCACGAAGGAATCCTACATATTTGTAGCAGCTGTCATCAGCTAATGTTTCATTCGCTGATACAACTGATGTTGCAGCAACTGCTCCTGATAATACAAGACCTGCCATTAATACCATCTTCTTACCATTTTTGTTTGATACTAAGAAGTATGCAGCACCTGTTAATGCTACGATTCCAGCAACCATCATCATTACTTGCGAACCTGTACCAGTTTCTGGTAATGCTGGTGCTAATTGACATGCGTTTTTGTCATACGCATAGACTAATAAAGTACGTTCTCCTTCTTTTGCTGGAGTAGGTTGACCTGGTTGAATCGCTTCACGTTGTTCTTTTGTTAAATCAGCGATATTTACAGTAACTACTTCTGGAGCTGCCGCTTGCGCTACTGTATTTGAAAATAGTCCTACAAGACCTAATAATGTCACAATGACTAATAATTTTGCAGATAGTTTTTTCATTTATCTCTTCCTTTCATTTTTGACTGCCGAAATATAGTATCACATCGAAAATTCTATTGCAAATAATTTCCTCTCTCGAGCATTAATTTACATTTTCACAAAGTTTGACATAAATTACAAACGTCGATTTCATCTGTAATTAAGCCCTTTCAACATATTTTTTTGAAAATAATTCATCAAATTCACAAGCGAAGCCTTCTATTTTCCATTTAAATACAACTACAAACTGACAAATCACATTTCATTTGTACAAAAGAAAAAAGAGACCTTCGGATTGAAAAGCATCCAAATAGTGTTTCTTTTCGGGTGTCTTTATTCGCATAAAAACTATATACAGCACAAATCTATTTCTAAAAAAAATACTGCTCCCTTTCGGACTTTATAATAGCAGTAATGGGAAAAAGCAACCGATGTGAATTAGAGGGAGTATGGAATTTATTCCCTACTCCCTCTTTGAAGCTCGGTAGTGATTGAGACTATAGGCTCAATCCGGTGCCTCATTACAGCTATTATAAAAATGTCCTTAGTCTTTTCTCACACTACAACTTTACAAAGTGAAATCGCATTTCATTTGTAAAAAAGAAAAAGAGAGCTTCGGATTTTATAGTAACAACAATAGCGAGTGTAATTGATTCGAATTACTGACGCTAAGGATGTTAGTCCCTAGCGTCAGTTTGAGAATCGATAGGAAGTGAGACTCCAGGCTCACTCCGGTACAGCTATTGTAGTTACTATAAAAATATCCGAAGGATCTCTTTTCTATTATTTGTGCATTAATCGAGTTCGATTTGGCCTGTGTATAGTTTATAGTAGATTCCGCGTTTTTCCATAAGGCTCTCATGGTCTCCGCGTTCAATAATCTCACCGTGATCCATTACCATAATCACATCTGAATTACGAATCGTAGATAAACGGTGGGCAATTACAAATGAAGTACGACCTTCCATCAATTGGTCCATACCACGTGAAATCAACGCTTCTGTATGGCTATCAATCGAACTTGTTGCTTCATCGAGAATTAATACTTTAGGGTTTGCAACGGCAGCACGCGCAATTGCTAGTAATTGGCGTTGCCCTTGAGACAAGCCTTCGCCGTCTCCTGTAATTTCTGTTTGGTATCCTTGTGGTAGACGTTTGATAAAGCTGTGGGCGTTGGCAAGTTTTGCCGCTTTAATGACTTCATCATCCGTCGCATCCAAGTTCCCATAGCGAATATTATCCGCAATCGTTCCAGTAAATAAATGCGTATCTTGCAACACGATAGAAATCGTCTTACGTAAATCATCTTTCTTAATCTTCGTTACTGGAATCTCATCGAAAGTAATGACCCCAGAATCAATTTCGTAGAAACGGTTAATTAAGTTTGTAATGGTTGTTTTACCAGCACCCGTCGCCCCAACAAAGGCTACCTTCAATCCAGGTTCAGCCCATACATTGATATCTTTTAAAATACGTACACCTGGCACATAGCCAAAGTCAACATTGTGTAGTTGGATGTTTCCGACAACTGGAATACGTTTGTCTCCATCCACCCAGTACCATTGTTTTGGATCGCGTTGGTCCAAAGTAACCGTTCCTTCGTCGACTTCAGGTTCTTCACGAAGAATCGCAAAGATACGTTCAGCCCCGGCCATCGCACTAAGAAGTACGTTCATTTGTTGAGACATTTGACCAAGTGGTTGTGCGAATGTTCTTGAGAATTGTAGGAATGAGGCAAGTCCCCCGATATCCATCCAATTAATAATTACTAAGTAGCCACCAACTGCTGCCGTAATTGCATAGTTCACGTAGCTGATGTTTCCTAGAATTGGGAACATGATACTTGAATAGAATTGTGCATTCGTTGCAGCTTCTTGAAGCTCAGTATTGAGTTTATTAAATTCATCAAGCACTTTATGTTCGTGGTTAAATACTTTAACTACTTTTTGTCCTTCAATATGCTCTTCCACGAATCCATTCACTTGTCCAAGAATCGCTTGTTGCGCAGCGAATTGCTTCCCTGATTTCGCGCCCAATTTCTTCACGATTTGGAACATCAAGAATACCATTGCAATTAAAAGCACTGTTAAGATTGGTGAAAGAATCATCATCATCACAAATGTCAATACTAATTGAAGGATTGAGCTGATAATCATTAACATACTGTTGTTAAACGCGTTTTGGATGTTTTCAAAGTCGTTTGTAAAGCGAGACATTAAGTCCCCGTGCTTATTCGTATCAAAGAAACGAATTGGCAAGCCTTGAATATGGTTGAATAAGTCCGCACGCATTTTTTCGATGGTATTTTGTCCAACGGTTATCATTAAACGTGCTGAGAAGTAGCTGGCTATCGCCCCAAGTACATAGACAATAGCGATGAAGCCAAGCATTTTCGCTAACCCTGCTAAATCTCCTGTTTCAATGAAATCATTGATTAACGGACGAATCGCATATGTCCCGATAATTCCGGATGCACTTGAAACAATTAAACAGACTACAACAACTGCAAGAGTCCATTTACTCTTCCATAAATAACCCCATAAGTCTGCCAAAGTTTGTTTCATATTTTCTGGACGTTTTGGTCCTTTATTTCTACTCATCTCCTTTGGCTCCTTTCATTTGGGTTTCGTAAATATCACGATACAAGTCGTTTGTTTCCATTAGCTCTTCGTGTGTTCCTAATCCGTTTACTTTACCATCATCTAACACAAGAATATTGTCTGCGCCTTGGATGGATGAAATCCGTTGAGCAATAATGATGACCGTTGTATCTGGTAAATGGTTAAAGAACGCTTCACGAATTTTTGAGTCAGTGGCCGTATCCACTGCTGAAGTGGAATCGTCGAGAATTAACACGGCTGGTTTACGTAACATCGCACGAGCAATTGTCAGACGTTGTTTTTGCCCACCAGAGAAGTTTGAACCACCTTGTTCCACACGTGTGTCGTATCCATCTGGCATTTCCATAATGAAGTCATGCGCTTGAGCGTGTTTCGCTGCTTGGATCATCTCTTCTTCTGTCGCATTTGGATTTCCCCATAAGAGGTTCTCACGAATGGTTCCAGAGAATAATGTGTTCTTTTGTAATACCATCGATACGTTTTGACGTAAATCTGCAAAACGATAGTCACGAACATCATGACCACCCACACGAACCGTACCAGCTGTTGTGTCATAGAGACGAGGAATCAACTGTACAAGAGAAGATTTTCCTGAACCTGTTGGCCCGATAATCCCGAACACTTCACCTGGTTTAATCTTGAAGCTGATATTGCTTAACACTTCTTCATCTTGTTGTTTCCCGTAAGAGAAATGAACATGGTCGAATTCGACTTCACCATAGACGTTGTCCACAGTAATTGGATATTCTGGTTCTTCTACATCGATATTGGTATCTAATACTTCGAAGATACGGTCCATAGAAGCTTTTGTCATTGTTAACATGACGAATACGAATGAAATCATCATGAGAGACATCAAGATTTGTGTAATATAAGAAATGAAACTGATCAAATCCCCGGTTGTCATCGTTCCGCTAATAACAAGACCACCACCAAACCACATTACTGCAATCGTTACTGCATAAACGGTTAATTGCATAATTGGGTTATTCCACATCACGACATACATCGCATGTAGGGCACGTTCTCTAAAGGTAGAGTTTTCTTTACCGAATTTCTTTTTTTCGAATGTTTCACGTACGAATGATTTTACAACGCGAATACCGATAAAGTTTTCTTGCAATGTACGGTTGATGCCGTCAGTTGCTTGTTGTAATTTTCTAAAGCGAGGAAAGGCTGTAGAAATAATCAACGCTAATGAAAGAACTAAGATTGGTACAGCAACCATGAAGACAAGAGATAATTGCGCATTGATACTTACCGCAAAGAAGATGGCGAAGATAAACATCATAGGCGCACGCGCTAAAATACGCATCGTCATAATGGCTGTATTTTGAATATTGTTTACGTCACTTGTCATACGCGTAATTAAAGATGCGTTTGAAAAGTGATCGATATTCTTAAATGAGAAGGCTTGAATTTTCTTCATTTCAGCAGAACGTAATTCTGCAGCTACTCCGGCTCCGGCAATCGATGCAAATTTCGCACCGAGTACTCCGGCAGATAGAGAAACAATGGCAACCAGAACCATGATCAATCCTTGTTGCATAATATAGCCTAAGTCTTTATTTGGAATCCCTTCGTCGATAATTTGCTTCATAATAATCGGTTGCGCTACTTCACAGAGCACCTCGATTAAGATGGCAAAAAACGCTAAGAAAGGATATTTTTTATACTTACTAAAAAACGGAATAATCTGTTTTAGCATTTTCTCACTCCTTTATATTGATTTTGATAATAAAAAATTGTCCCTGAGTCACCCCAAAGACACGTAATCAGCTTGAATCACTACAATAATTCTATCAATCTTTATCCTTGTTTTCAACAGATTGCCCTTCGTTTTTTAACGGAATTTTCATTTTATTTTAAGGAAAATCTTTCTGTTTAAAATGACTCCAACTCCCCACTCCAAAATTTCTTTTCGCGTAAAATAGGTCTGTGTTTTGTGTTCAGAGCGCGATTTATGGTACAATGAGCGCAACGAAATTTTAGAAAGCGAGGGACTCAAGTGTCCACAATTCAATACATTAGTACACGAGACACAAACAACCGCGTTACAGCTTCACAAGCCATTTTAAAAGGTATTGCTGAAGACGGTGGTTTATATGTACCAACTGCCCTCCCAGAAGTAACTCTGGACTGGGAAGTGTTAAAAACTCAAAGTTATCAAGAAATTGCCATTGAAATTTTATCTGCATTCTTAACAGATTTTACAAAAGAAGAAATTACAAACTGCGTGCATTCAGCGTACGATACAACATTTGATACAAAAGAAATCGCACCAGTGAAAAAAGTTAGCGACCGTCATTTCATGGAACTCTTCCACGGAAGAACTATCGCCTTCAAGGATATGGCGCTATCCATCTTGCCATACCTACTTACAACTGCTGCGAAGAAAAATCAATCTGACAAAGAAATCGTGATTCTAACAGCGACATCAGGAGACACTGGGAAAGCTGCCCTTGCAGGATTTGCGGACGTACCTCATACAAACATCATCGTCTTCTATCCAAAAGGCGGCGTAAGCACCATCCAAGAACGCCAAATGGTCACACAAGCCGGCGACAACACATTCGTCTATGGTGTAGAAGGAAACTTCGATGACGCACAAACAAAAGTTAAAGAATTATTCGCGGATAAAGAGTTAAACGCAACACTTGCAGAAAAAGGATTCCAATTCTCTTCTGCTAACTCGATTAACATCGGACGTCTTTGCCCACAAATCGTGTACTACGTATTCGCGTATGCACAATTAGTCAAAGACGGCACACTTAAAATCGGCGACCCAATGAACGTTGTGGTTCCAACAGGTAACTTCGGTAATATCCTAGCAGCCTACTATGCAAAAGGAATCGGTGTTCCAATCAATAAACTCATTTGTGCTTCAAACGAAAACGATGTGCTTGTTGATTTCTTCCAAACAGGAACATACAACCGACTACGCGAATTTAAATTAACAAGTTCTCCAAGTATGGATATCCTTGTTTCAAGTAACCTTGAGCGTTTCGTCTTCGAATTAACAGGACGTAGCTCGCAGGAAACAAATGCACTGATGACTTCCCTAAAAGAAAACGGAAGCTACTCTGTTCCAAATACAGACACTGCTCTATTCCAACAATTTTATGGGAACCGTGCAAGTCAAGAAGAAACGGCTCAAACGATTCATGACGTATTCACGAACGAGCATTATTTATTAGATCCACACACTGCGGTTGCGGATGCTGTGTATACGAAATATAAGAAAGAAACAGGGGACGAAACTCCTACAGTGGTCGTATCGACAGCAAGTCCATACAAATTCCCACAAAGTGTTCTTTCAGCACTAGACGTGAATACAAACCAAACAGATGCTAAATTGATGGAAGCTATTCAACAAGAAAGTGGCATTGCGATTCCAACAGCTGTCACAAGCGTATTGGATGCGCCAATCCGTCATACAAAAGTTCTTTCAATCGAAGGAATGAAACAATCTGTCTTAGATTCATTAAACATTCAATAAAACAAATAAAGACAAGAAATAGTTGAATCGACTATTTCTTGTCTTCTTTTTTTATTCTTCAGTTAAGAACCCTTGTGCTTTAAGTACATCAAGCATTTCAGCACGTTTAGCCCCAAGCGTATGGTATTTTGTAGACACTTGTTTTGTAAAGGCATCTACACGACGGTTCGCATCACGAAGGTCGTACTGTCACTGTCGCATCATACTCTTTTAATTCTTCCAAAGGATTCTCAAGGTCTTTGTATCCATTTTCCATATGAATTACTTCTTTTGGAAGGCGTGGTTTTAATTGAGGCTCTTGATCCGGCCAGCCCACAGCAAGCCCAATCGCAGGATACGTATATTTTGGTAAGTTTAACAACTCAACGACTTTAGCTGTATCGTTAAAGAAACTACCGAGGTAAACAGCCCCCATTCCTAGAGATTCTGCTGCCACAACTACGTTTTGAGCTGCAATCACCGCATCCGTTAATCCAGATACGAAACGGTCTGCGCTACCTTGAACGCCGACTTCTTGTCCTAAGGCTTTGGCAATTTCCGTATTACGACGTTGGTCTACAACGAATACAAATAAATGTCCGCTAGTCGCCACATAAGGTTGTCCACTAACAGCCGCTAATGCTTTCTTCAACTCTGGGTCTGTCACACTAATAATCGAATAGGCTTGTAAGTACATGCTTGTTGATGTTCTTTGCGCCACTTCTACTAGTAAATCTACTTCCTCTTTTGTCAGCGGTTGGTCTTTAAACGCACGAATCGTACGGTGATTTAATTGTGTTTTGATAGTTTCATTCATTTTGATTACTCCTTTGTATCAAAAAAAGAGTCGACTGCTCAACTCTTTTTGGTTTTTAGAAATATTGTTTGCCTGTTTCCAAGGCAGCTTCCGGCATAATGACTTCGCCGTATTCTTTCAAGACTTCCCATGAAATTCTTGAGAACTCTGCATACTCGCGAACAAGCGCCATTTTCGCAGCAACTTCTTCTGGTTTCTCCACTTGATGAAAAACATGTAAGAAGTAATGTCCGCTGTAACGGTAAAGAACAGATTGGTCGAACTCACCTGCTGTTTCTTTTGCCATTGAGA
>ERZ772779.1228-NODE-1228-length-10667-cov-26.760177_pt1 | contig 10667 bp, 7 predicted proteins | sample MGYA00511360_ERZ772779 | MGnify/ENA primary metagenome ERZ772779 (study PRJEB29015, sample SAMEA2738112) | human oral metagenome | biome: human oral; feature: human-associated habitat; material: saliva | place: China | collected 2231 ...
AATCCCGTTTATTTACATCATACCACGCCAACAACTGTGGCACCCACTTGGGGTTATTCATCTCTTTCATAGTTCCTCAATATAGGTATATGTGAAAGCACATCCTATACTTTCACTATACTCTATTCATTAATATATAAATCAATGCGCGCTAACAGTTCACTTTCCATGATGGAATCGACCTCTGTCAAACGCATGTCCTCTACATGGCTGTTATCTGGGCCAAAACGAATAGGACCTTTCAGTAACTTGCCCTCTAATAACATAGGAAGCCACGTACGGTCCCCTTCCCACATATGCGCATAAGGCACATCGGCAAATGTAAACCAATGCGGTTCCATCTCATCTGATTCAATGGGAGTGACGTCGGTAACGCGCACAAAATATACATAGCCCACATGAGTTAGACTTTCATCATAAGGAAACTGAAAGTCAAAAAGGGCTACGCACTCTAAATCAGCAGCATTAATAAGAATGCCCGATTCCTCATATAGTTCACGCACGGCGCATTGGCGAAAGCTTTCACCAGCATTGATTTTACCACCAAAGCCATTATATTTATCAGCGCCAAAGCCGCGTTTTTTACGGCCCAGCAAAATTCTATGTTGTTCATCTATGGGAAATACCAAGGTTGTAGGTTTCATAAGACCTCCTATAATTTGGTAAAGATTATTAATATATTATACCATTATTTCATGTGTAATACTGTCATTTATGGTATGATTAAAGGTATGAGATGAAAGGAGGCGCACCATGAACGAACCACTTATATTTGACATTGCACTAGGGCGTACAAAGCCTGTAAATATGCGTGACGCAAGTGTGCGCTGTCCATTCTGCGACCGGTCAAAGTTAACAGATATTCTGGCTCAAGATGGTCATATCATATGGCTCATGAATAAATATCCTGTTTTGCAGGACACGTGGCCTACGGTCATCGTTGAAACAGAAGGTGACCAAGGCGAACTATCCACCCTTTCCGTTGATGATGCAACACGGATCATTCAATTCGGTCTAGATAAATGGCATGAAACGATTGCCACAAAGGAATATAAATCCATTCTATTCTTTAAAAACCATGGTCCCATGTCGGGCGGTTCCATACGCCATCCGCACAGCCAAATTATAGGCCTACGCAACTACGATTATCACGAGGACATTACGGTCAAGAACATGAATGGTTGGTTATTACACGAAGATCAAGATATCCGCATCACCTTATCCAAACACCCTATTATTGGATTCTTTGAATACAATTTGCGGTATAAACCTGATGCGCCTGTCCGCTCCATCGCCATGCGTCTACAACAGACCATACGCTATGTACTAGATAGCTTGGCAAAATTTTCCCAATCCTATAACTATTTTTTCTATCAACTAGAAGATGGTTACGAATATATCAAGGTGATTCCTCGCTATATCACAACGCCGCTCTACGTGGGTTATAAAATTCCACAAACGTGCAATGATGAACGAGCTGCGAAAATTTTACAGAATATTACACCCTATTTTGAATTGAAATAAGAACCCTCTGCTACGAGTTCCGTAGGTTAGAGGACTCTAGTAAGGACATATATGAACATTTACGCCATTGGAGACCTTCATCTATCAGGCAATCCACCTACGAAGCCGATGAACATATTCGGCCCCCACTGGGACAATCATTGGCAACGTATAAAAGAACATTGGCTCACCACCGTCACCGATGAGGACATTATCTTTCTTGTAGGCGATATGAGCTGGGCTTTGCGCCTCGATGAAGCGCTTTATGACCTCAACGAAATCGCCAGTCTCCCGGGTCAAAAATTTATTATTCGCGGCAACCACGATTATTGGTGGTCATCGGCAAACAAAATGAAAAATGCTATGGGCGATGCTATTACCTTTTTACAAGGCCACGGTACGGCCCGTATCATCAATCTCACCACTCAGGTTAATGCTTTAACTGGTGAAAGCCAGTCCACCGAACAGCAATGCATCTTAGCCTTTGGTGGCACCCGCGGATATATTTGTCCTGATGATGCTAGCTTTGAACCGGATACAGATCAGTCTATCTATGATAGAGAAATCTTGCGTACCGAGGCGGCATTACAAGAAATGGAGCAATCAATCCAAGCATTACAAAAAAAATATGCTGAAACAGAGAATACCAGCGAACCACTACCTGTAAAGCGCATTCTATTGCTGCATTATCCTCCATTTAATGAAAATAACGCCCCATCAGGCTTTACAGACCTCATGGAGCGCTACCATGTCGATATATGTATATTCGGCCATTTACATGACCAGAATTCATTCAAACGAATTCCATCTACATATGGAAATACTAAATTAGAACTTGTCTCTGCAGACTATGCAGAATTTAAAATACAAAAAATATTGTAATTGAAGCCCTATGAGCGCATAACTGACATACTATTCAAATGTGCATCATACATTTATAAAGGAGCATTATGAGTCGCATCCATAAAGAGCATTTACAAGCAGGCTATATCTTTGGCGATACAATCAATCAAGAATATATCTATTTGCCATCCGGCGAAGTGGGCACAGACCATCCATTGGCAGTCCTCGAAACGCCTACAAAACGAGAAGATCTTACATTGGACGAAGCCGTTCATATGATTGATACGCTAACATTAAAACGTTGTAGCCACCCTACATTAGGGAAGAAATCATTTTAATAGAAAAATCTATTTAAAATAATATTGGTCTAAACGCATAAGCAAACACGAGCATACCAAATAACATAGAAAATATAGCAATAAAACTCCGTTTAAAATATACACTTTCTCTCTTCTGACAAAACCCTGTAAGCATTGTAAAAAAGAAGAAAAACAACCAAATACTGCCATAATTCACTATAAATTTATAATCTTTATCTATTAAAAATTTAAAATTTAATATCCCCAAACTTATAATAGAAATTATAGATAAATACTTTGTTAGGCTACCAAAAATTCTATGTTTTTTGATATATTCATGTTTTTTATCAATTGGACTCTTACGAATCTCAAGTTTATATACCCCCATGGACAATGTAATAGATGCAGAAATAAATATATATCCTAACGTTCCAAGTCTACTCATTAACTCTCCACTCTCTTTTATATTACATATTTACATTGTCTAAATTATAACATACGGTATACTTTCAAATATAATAAACTATTATTAAGTACAAAAGAGGCCCCTTCTTGTAGGGGCCTCTCCTCTATGATTTATTGGAAAACTAGATATCATCCTTCCAATCATAGAAACTTGATGAACTATAACATAGGTTCGCAATAATAATTTTCTTACAATTATAATACCTATAGATAAATTAAAAATCTATTGCTAGGATCAGGATTAATATTTATTTACCATTTAAAATAGTACTTTCCTAAACGCATATATACAGACAGCAATGAACATCAACATTGAAAATATGGCAATAAGTCCACGACTATAATATACGCTATCTCGTTTTTGAAAATAGCCTGTACACAATGTAATCAGTGTAAAAATAGTCCAAACACTCCCATAGTTTACAATTACTATATAGTCTCTATCAATTATAATTTTAAGAATTAGTAGTATTAAACTTATAAGAGAAATAATAGATAAATATTTTGTTAAACTACCAAAAACTCTATGTTTTTTTATATATTCATACTCTTCATTAATAGCAGTTTTACGAATTTCAAGTTTATATAAGGCTATACCAGAAATTATAGATGCCAAAATAAACATATTCCCTAATATTATAATCCTACTCATTTTTCACCTTATTTTTCCACTGACGATACTCTTCTCTTAACTTCTCTTTCTCATTTTCTGCATAAACACCATAACCAGTATTGACACCAATAGCTACTACACCAGCAACAGCACCCACAGCAGGATTAAAAGCACCTCCCCCTATTGTAGCAGCAGAACCAGTTACACCTATAGCAAGTGATGTTTTATCTAATTCATCAGCTTGTTCAATCAAATCAGGTCTACCTTCAAACTCAATTCTATTTTGATTCATATTGATTGCTGTAAATGCAGTATCACCAGCCAATCCCCCGACTTCCATGAGTACTGCTTTTGTCGCGCTTTTAGCCAAAGGCTTAGCAATCTTTTGTGCCATGTCAGTTGATATAACTTTATCAGTCAGCTGCATTCCTTCATAATGCAATGCCCTACCAACTAAGCTAGCACCAGCCACTCCACCAGTCACATTAATAGCACGATTAATATCTTTTGAAGTAACTTCGGTAGGATTACCAATTACACTCATTGAAACATTATAAGCTTGAGTAGCCTCACTTTCACCGCCAACAACTTGATCTGTAGCTATAGGTGGCATATAAGACGCGGTATATTGCTCTTCATCTCTACCTCGAGCATTGGACATAGCCTCTTGGACTGTTTGAGAAATTTCAGCTTGATATGCATCTTGTTGAGCATGTGCCTGTGCAACTTCTGATGCACTATAAAAGCCTTCATTACCACCTAATATATCAGCACGCTCTTGGAGAGTCAAATTATCTTCCTCTGGTTTATTCGAAAATTGATAACCCGGCCGATCTCCTTTAGGTTCAACGTATACTTGATATATTTTTTCACCTATATTTTTTATCGCCTCAACCAAATCTCCCTCTTGATTATATTTAGCTCCCATACGTGCCACATAAGCTCCAGACTGTCCACTTTGACCTAAACTCTTATTAACAGCATAGCCGAAAATATAAGCTATTTGTTGCAAACGCTCTGGATTCACATATTTCTTTCCATCTGGGCCAGTTATTGTTCCAGCCATTTTTTCTAATTCTGGCATCATAGCTTCAGTTAAGCCTCCTACATAAGCCCCCTCTGAGAAATTAGAGCCACCTAACGAAGAGGTAGCACCTCCAAATAACGCATGCAATGCAATTTTACGGGGATCTCCATCTTTCCATCCTTCATGTTTTGCAATTTGATGGATGGCTTCATTAGCATTAATGCTGAATAGATTCGCCAATTCTTGTTTCTCTTCAATAGATTTTCGATTAAAAATTACTTGTAATGTATTTAGTGAATGTTCTATATCATTATTTAACATTTTTACGTCTACTATATGTCCATTCTTAGTGATTATACCATCACTAATCGCACTTTTTGTAACAGATGTAGACTTACCATTAGCACCAAGACCACCTGTCGGAGTTAATCCAAGCTCTTTATAAATCTTGTTTAATTCATCTTTACTTTTTGACTTTATATCTCCAAATTTATTATATTGTACTCCATTCTCTCGGACTGAATATTCAGCCTCATTTTGAATATCTTTCATCTCAAGAGATTTAGTAGTCAATGTATTCTTAACTTTTGGAGCCTCACTTTTAATAACAGCACCTTCTAATGTAGTACCATTCCCTACATTAATATCATAGCCATCTTCTCCAGCATAAATACCTGCTTGATGAGTCACGCTTTTCCATTTACTGTCTATACGCCCTATGCTAATCCCGATAGTACCTGTTGGATTCTTGATATTTGGTTTGGATGATATCAAAAATCCGCCAGACTTACTGTGTTCTTTGAAATTATCTACATCTTGTAAACTTTGCATATGTAAATCACGACCTGTATCAACTTCAACTTTTTTACCAGATACAGTAGAGCCAATCATATTCGTATCTCGTTTTGCTTTAAGTTGTGCTAGTTGTGCTGCTTTAATCGTCGTTGGTACATAGCTTTCTTGGTGCGTATCGCCATCTTGACGCACCATATGTCCACTCGCATTAATGTCGAGAAGACCACCACCAGTTAAGCTAATATCCGCACCGACACTCCATCCAGAGCTTTTATAAGTATTCTTAACATCTACAGTATTTTTGCCCGCTGCAAGGTTGATATCACTAGCACTATCTAATACTAGTTTTTTTGCTTGTACTGTTTCACCAGTTAAACCGATACCACTTTGCTGAGCATCACGAGCTTTGATTTGTACTTCACTATCACTAACAAGAGTACCACCCTGATATGTATTTGTGTCTACCACTTGTCCTTGTTTTCTAGAAGTGCTACCAATACTTACAGAGAGATTTATCGCATCATCAATATTTTTAGCGCCTCGTTTAGCTTTACCATCTACTTTCTCAACTTTACCAGTCACTGCATCTTGTATTTTAGCTCCATGTAAAGCTGTATCTACAGCTTCATATCCATCTTGCAATTGTTTACGTGCTTCATTGAGTTCAAGTGCAGCTAAACGCTTATCATCACGGCTACCCGCTTGTTTTATAGTACGAGTCGCATTAGTAAGCGTATTAGCCACTGCACCACCTAACGATACGGTAAGACCCGTCTTCTTATAGCGCTCATCGTGAGTCATGTGGTTATAGTCTACATTACCATCTAATGTCACCGCAGAGCCATCTAACACAGCACCTTCTTTAGCAACAATATCTGCGCTTGTAATGTGTACTGTATCATTTGCTTTAATAGTGACACCACCTTTAGTACTAGCAATTGTATTTCGTACAGTAGATTCTTCATGGTTTGCTTCGTCAATATTATGTTTTTCTTTACCAATAGAGAAACCTATGCCCGCACCACCTAACAAGCCAGATTTCTTATGACGATATACACTAGTACCATCTGTAATCACTTTATCTGCACCAAGATCTACCTTACCACCAGCGGTAACAGATACGGCATTCTCACCCATAATTTGAGCAGATTGACCTGTTACATCTTGAGCACTTGTAATCTGTATATCTTTACCACTTACTGTAGAGCCTGTTACAACTGTAGTAGTTGCATCATCCACCGCATTGGTACTTTCACGTTTGACAAAGCTTTTCTTTTTATCTAGGTATACATGATTGACTGTACTGCTAGCTTTCGCTGTATTTAGTTCAACCGTATTACCAGATACCTTAACTGTATCTGCTGCTAATACTTGACTGCCTTCAAGTTGTACAGCATCAGAGGCTACAACAGAAACATTTTTACCTTCAATGCTACTCCCAATCGATGATTGTGCGTTAACAAGATCATGAGACTCCGTTGTTTGAGAGTGTCCACCACCAGATTTTCCCTTGTCAAAGCGATGTTCTTCTAGCTCATGTGTAGCATTCATGGCTTTCATCGTTACATTATGGCCGGCCGCTACATGCGTATTGACATCAGAGGTAATAACACCTGCCGCCATAGATACATCTCGGCCTGCGACTACTGTTGTTTCACCAGCACCACCAATACGACCTTGATCTACACCGGTTATCGTTTCACGTCGATTATTTCGACTATTCCACTCAACTTTGCTATTAGCTGCCTCATACTGTACGCCTACATTAATCACATCACGTCCAGCACTAACCTTTGTAGAACCAGCTGTATTAGTTTGTGTAATAGTACCGCCTTCATTAATGACGTCTTTCTTAGCATACACAGAGACTGTATCGTTGCCCATAATAGTGCCTTGTGTATTACGAACTTCATCATTCGCTATAACCGTAGTAGTATTACCTTTGATAAGACCATTGTCATTGTGAATAGTATTACCAGTAAGAGTCACATCTTTATCCGCCACAATACTACCACTATTTTTCATAGTATCAACAGAAAGGTTAATGGATTGGGCCTGTAAGTTAGCTGCACCTTCTACCCGTTTTGTATTTGGGGCTAAATATAGAGTCGGTACTAGTACAGTTTCTGTTTTACCATTTGGCAATACAACAGCCTTACTAACTAAGAGCACTACATCCTCTTTAAGATTCTTTTGCTCAGCCTCGGTTAAACCTCGACCTAATGCAATAGATTGAGATTTTGTTACACTAATCCCTGCATCCATCAATTGGCGATATTGTTCTTCTGCGGAAAGACCTGATTGCAGTCTACTTTTACCAGTTTGACGCATAATCTCTTGCATAACGAGTTGTTGTTCATAATAGCCATCACCTAATCGTTTTTGTACATTCATAGGATCTAATTTAAGTCGAGATAATACGTAATCGGACGATAAGAAGTTACGACGATTTGTAAAATTTGGATCGGTTTCAATCACATAGGTAGTATTAGGGTTCGTCGATAACTGACTCATACTATTTAATAAAGATGCATCTACTGTAGCATCACTTTTACTATTTTCTACATGACTACCATATACGGCAACAGGGACATCTGTAGGGTTGACTATCGTATTCTTATACTTCGCTTCACGAATATTGGTAGTATCCCACCCGTTTTTATGATGTCGGCTATAACTTGTAGCTGTACCCTCTTCAGTTATATATTCATTACCTTTAGGATTGCTTTGCTCATAATGACCTACGGTACCCGTAATATCGCCAGCAGCACTAATTTGACTAGCTTCATTCACCATATGATCTACATCCACATGTAAATTACCACCAGAAATGATTCGTCCAGGATTAGATGTATCTACTACATCTTCCTCACGTGTACGATCATATTCATACTTAGTCCAACTATCATGATGTTTACCATTTATAGAAAGTTGGAGATTCTCAGAAGAGTGTACAACTACTTTATCTTTTGGAATTTTATCATCATGTCCATAAATTCGTTCTTCAGACAATTGATAACGCTTAATGCTGCCGGATGGAGCTACTTCGTTTTTGACATGCTCTTTACCCTCTATAGCTACACGCTTAAGGGTAATACCACCATTTTTATTATCTACAGATTTCGCAAGTAAAGCTCCACCTTGACCAAACTCAATGGTAGATGCAGTATTTACTACAGAATCCATTTTACCGGACACTGTACCTTTCTCATCCATCGTTTTACCAAGCTGTAATTTACCTTCTGCTTTGATTACACTACCATCTGTATTAACAATAGATTTTGTTGCTATAGACAAATCTCTTTGAGCAATCATAACAGGTGCTTCTTTAGTCGTAGCATTACCAGTTTGTATTACAGAGTCAGTAGTAATCTTTGCTGTATCTACATAAAGTTTACCCTTATTCATCTGCTCTAGACTTTTGGTTGTAATATTGGCATCTGTAGCAGCTATCGTACCTGTATTTTGCAACTTACCAGTACTATCTATGGTTAGTTTGTTTTGTGCAGACAATACGCCTTGGTTATTAACCCCAAAGCCGTCATTGGTACCCACTAAGTACATACTATTAGCATACATCCCACCAATAGCAGCTACATCAAGGCCGACTTGACTCGATTCACCAGTTTTATGAGCATTCGTAACTTTACCAGTAGCATCTACGGAAATATCATTCTTACCCGTTACAACTTGAGTATCTTGTGCCCAAACTTTACCATTGAGCTTTACAGCCTCAGCAAGCATATCTGTCCGTGCCGTTTTAGAGGCATTAAGACCTTTTTCACCAACTGTAATAGCACCTTTTTGTACATTATAGCCTGTAACACTACCATTATTAATCATTGGATTACCCGTTGTGAGTGTAGCGCTACTTGCATTAATAAATGTGCCATTATTAACAGAAATACCATTAGGGTTTGCAACGATAACATGTGCCTTATCCCCAGCTACTTCAAGAGCACCATTCATGGATGTAGAGCTTGTGCCAGTTACTTCATTCAAAATAGTATTGGCTGTTGAGCCTACTAAATTAGGATTTCCCATAATATATCCTGCGAGCTCTGTATTCACAGGGCGATTCGCATTGTTTAAAATAAGTCCCTTTTCATCTACATTGAATGCATTATATTGGTTATGTGATAACCCTTTATCATTAGGTGTATTAATATTAACGACAGTCATGCCATTACGAGCTTCTTCTATTTTGGGTCCTAATTTACCTTGATCAGGTACAACAGGATTAGCAAGGGCCATAGGAATCCATGGTGCAGAGTTAGTCGCTAACAATGCAGCAAAGATAGCCATTGCCGTCTGCTTTCTTATATTCATATTACTCTCCTCTTCTAGTACATACCATTCAACATGTAACGGTATAGCTGTACTAGATTACAATACTTAAAACTGATAACTGCCTCTAAAGGCCCACACACGCGTATCTGTATCAAATCCTTCTGGTTTCTTAATAGGGGTTCCCAGTGATACATCGTAATTTACAGCATCACCAACTGTTCCGCGAACCCCGACTACGCCACCAACCAAGGTATTACCTACTTGCGTTTCTGTAGATGGACCCCATACATGGCCAACATCTACACCTACATAAGGGGTGACTTGTTGTTTTCTAAATGGTAATGCCCATTCATTTTGTACATAATAACCAGAATCCCCTCTTAAGGTTTCTTCTCCACTAAAGCCTCGTACAGAATAACGACCACCAATACTAAATTGTTCAGTACCAAATAAGCGTTGATCTGTAAACTGGCTTCTAAAACGCATCGTATACGTACCTTGTTTATGACCCATGCGAACACCAGTTTGAACTTGACCTTCTACGCCTGCCATTTTATATAGTGTAGTAGGGTTATCTGACAAGCCTTCCCAACTCCGTACCTGAGCACCCAATCCATTAATACCTTGTCGATAGAATAGATAAACATCGGATACAGTATTCCCACTATATTGACGATGAGATAAACCCACTTCAATAGCTGTTGTATGTTGCTCTTGTACACCAAGCTCCACATCATCTAAATAATTATGACGCTCCTTATGAATGACTTTAGCTACAGCCGAAGTCTTAGAGCGACTTGTTCTATTTAATACTTGCTCTACTGAAAATTCT
>ERZ772779.1230-NODE-1230-length-10663-cov-15.468420_pt1 | contig 10663 bp, 10 predicted proteins | sample MGYA00511360_ERZ772779 | MGnify/ENA primary metagenome ERZ772779 (study PRJEB29015, sample SAMEA2738112) | human oral metagenome | biome: human oral; feature: human-associated habitat; material: saliva | place: China | collected 2231 ...
AACGACGAACACGGCATCTCCGCACGCAGCGCCTTCGCCGCCCTCACCCGCGGCGTCTACCGCCTAGCACACGAAGAAAACCCCTTCACCGGCCAGCTAACCCCCGACACCCCCGCATACGTGGCACAGTGGCGCGTCGAAGCCCTCATGGTCCAGGCACCCGACTCCCGCGTAGCATCGTGGAGTACCGACCCTCGCGCTCGCATTCCGTTGCTTCCGGTGTTGGATGAAGATTCGCCTCTGCCCATCCTGGAATCTATTTACACTGAAAGTAACTAATTTTTAGCTTGTCAGAGGCTTTTTAAGGGGTTTCAACCCCTCAATAATTCATTGATTTGAATGTTTACCCGGTATACTGGACATCTACCGGTCTGTTTTATATACACCTGTGAGGGAGTAATATGCGCGTTCTAACTGTCATCCCGACGTATAACGAGAAGGAGAACCTACCCATCGTGGTAGAGCGTCTTCGTAAGGCAGCTCCCGAGGTGGACATTCTCGTGGTGGATGATAACAGCCCCGACGGCACCGGCCAGATTGCTGATGAGCTGTCGGCTAAGGATTCCCAGATTCACGTTCTGCACCGCACCGTTAAGGACGGCCTGGGTGGCGCGTACCTCGCTGGCTTCGATTGGGGCCTTGAGGCAGGCTACGACGTTCTGATTGAGATGGACGCTGACTGCTCGCACCAGCCTGAGCAGCTTCCTTCTCTGGTTCGTGCTGTGGAGGCGGGCGCTGACCTGGCTATTGGTTCGCGTTACGTTCCCGGCGGCAAGACCAAGAACTGGCCGGCACACCGCCAGATTCTCTCTCGCGGCGCTAACCTGTACACCCGCCTGATTCTGGGTACCTCCATTAAGGACATTACCGCTGGTTTCCGTGCGTACCGTCGTGACGCCCTGCAGCGCCTGAACCTTGAGGGCATTGACTCGAAGGGTTACGTGTTCCAGGTTGATCTGGCGTGGCGTTCTGAGCAGGCTGGCCTGAACATTGTTGAGGTTCCGATTACCTTCGTTGAGCGTGAGATTGGCGCTTCGAAGATGGACGGCAACATTATCTTTGACTCCATGTCTAAGGTGACTCGCTGGGGCATGACTAACCGCATTCAGAAGCTGAAGAAGGCTCTGGGCAAGTAAGACTTCTTACTCAGACGCTTCTCGCACCTGAGATTTATACGAAAGGAGCGGGGGCGGATACATAATGTATCCGCCCCCGCTCCTTTCGCTTTCTGTAGCGCTCTATCCTGGCTCACGTGCCGATGGGAAGCCACTACCCCAAAACAAGAAGCCCGCCTCAGAGCACGGGTGGCTCTTAGCGGGCTTCTACAGCGTTTCTACGGCATGTCTACGGTGCTTTTAGAGCGCGTAGTGCTTGCGGTAGTATTCCAGGCGGTCTTCCAGAGTCTTTTCCAGCTCTTCGATGCTGCGGCGTTCCATGAGCATATCCCAGTGGGTACGTGCGGGCTTCTCTTCTTCGGCGTCTGCGGTGGAGTCGCCGTTGACGAGGTATGCTTCCTTGCCGGACTTTGCGGTCCATACCGAGGGGATTTCTGCTTCTGCCGCGAAGGTCACGAAAACGCGGTCACCGTCAGCGGTACGGTATTCGACGCGCTGGCGGGGCGCGGGCTGTACGTTCGATTCGGTTTCCATCGACTGGGAACCCAGGCGCATACCGCGCAGGCTACGATCGCTCATTTTTCCTCCAGTGTCGTCGGGTGCGCTCTTTGGCGCTTTAGGCATAACGTTGGGCGGGGGAGAGCTATTCCCTCGAACGTTTACAAAACATCCATTATATCGGTAATAGTCTCCACCCGCCCAACGTGGTGGTGTTTATTCGGCGTGATTTTTGGTGATTCACGCCTTTTTATGCGTTAGATTTCGCGTTTAGCCGTTGATGCCGTAGCTTCCGGGTGCCTGCGGTGCGCTCTTGGGTGCCTGGGCAGCGGGCTTCTTCGGTGCGTCTGCCAGGTCGGATGCGGGCAGGGTGCCGAATGCGTTGCCCAGGCCGCGCAGTGCATCGCCGAGTTCGGTCGGAATGAACCAGAGCTTGTTGGCGTCGCCTTCAGCGAGCTTGGGCAGGGTCTGCAGGTACTGGTAGGTGAGCAGCTGCTGGCTGGGGTTGGATTCGTGGATTGCTGCGAAGACCTTCTGCACGGCTTCTGCTTCACCATTTGCGCGCAGGATTGCGGACTGTGCGTCACCTTCTGCACGAAGGATCTGTGCCTGCTTTTCACCCTCCGCACGAAGGATGGCTGCGCGGGATTCACCTTCTGCGGTCAGAATGTCGGACTGCTTCTGGCCTTCTGCGGTGAGGATTGCGGCGCGGCGGTCACGCTCTGCACGCATCTGCTTCTCCATGGAGTCCTGGATGGATGCCGGGGGCTGGATTTCCTTGATGTCCACGCGGGAGACGCGCAGGCCCCAGCGGCCGGTGGTGGAGTCGAGTACGCCTCGCAGCTCCGCGTTGATCTGGTCGCGGGAGGTGAGGGTCTGCTCCAGGTTCAGGCCACCGACGACGTTACGCAGGGTTGCGCTGGTCAGCTCGTCTACGGCGCGAATGTAGTTGGTGATTTCGTAGGTTGCAGCCTGGGGGTCGGTGACCTGGAAGTACACGACGGTGTCGATGCCGACCACGAGATTATCTTCGGTAATCACGGACTGCGAGGGGAAGGAAACGACCTGTTCACGCAGGTCGATGAGGGGCAGCACGCGGTCAACTACGGGGATGACGATGTGCAGGCCGGGGTTGAGGACGGCGTGGAACTTACCCAGTCGTTCGACGATGCCGGCTCGTCCCTGCGGGATGACGCGCACGGTCTTGGCGAGCATCGTCAGCACGAAGAGGATGAGTAGAACCGTCAGAATAAGGCTGATAGGCATTGTTTCTCCTTATCGGTGAGTTATATGGTGTGTTCTAGGGCATCTGAAGTGGCTTTTGGAGCCGGTATTCAGATGGGTCTTAGTCGTGGGGGAGAGGCTCTACGATTGCGGTAGCACCCTCAATGGCTCGTACCCTCGCGTGTGATCCTGCTACGAGCGTTCCGGATGCGGTGCGCGCCGTCCAGGTATCGCCAGCTAGTACCACCAAACCGGTTTCACTAGTCACATCTTGAGTGACACGCACCTCAGCACCAACGAGTGCTTCAGCATTAGTGACAGCTCCGGTGGCTGATTTATTGAGCTTTTTCAGCAGCGGCGGGCGCAGACCAAGCACCAGAATCAGGCAGATCACCACGAAAATAACGGTTCGAATCAGCATGTTATCCACGAAGGGCGATATTGCTGCGGTGATGCCTGCGCTAATCGCCAACATGAGAAAGAACAGGTCGAGGCTGAGCATTTCTATGACGGCGAAAACGAGGGCGAGTGCAACCCAGAGTGTCCAGGGTGTCTTAAAGAGCCAATCCACGAGTTTTCTCCTTTGGTGTACATCAACCGGCGTGGTTGATGTTGGATCTGCACACGAGGCGACGGCACCTTCGTAATGCGGGGTATATCCATTATTTCAGGTGGATTGAGTGCTGGCGACAGTTCTGGTGACCGAGTGAGGTTAATACATGAACTGTTAAGACTTTATTTAGATACGGGGAATCTTGGGTTCATTCTAGACCTCCCTAAAAAGCCGATAATATACATTATGTAAAGTAGACCTATTTTTCACTACCCCACCGGCTACCCACCGGTGCTTTCTTTCTACGCTCTAGCTGGTACGGGTCAAACCTGTGCGCCCCACACCTTTCTCTGCGCTCAACCACGCGCTCACATACCCCGAACCTTCGGGACCCTCAGCGCCTCCCGTTAAACGACAAACACCCGAGACGAGCTCACACCATTCGGTGCGCCCAGCTCGGGTGCCTATCATCAGCTACTGAGCTTCTTTATTCTGGGCTTCTTTATTCTGCGTGCTTAGAGCTGAACTCTACCCAGGCGTTAAGCACACGCTCTGCTGCGCCGGATGCAATAGATTCGCGCGCATCAGCCAATGCCTGAGTGAAACGGGTCTCAAAGCTTTCGCCGTTGGTCGGGCGGTACGCGACCAGGCCAGCGGCAGCGTTCATCACCACAGCGTCGTGAATGGCGCGCAGCGGGCTCTTCGGGGCCTCGCCCTCCCCCGCCAAAATTGCACGGAAAATGCCCGCGTTGTACTCGGCGTCGCCGCCACGCAGCTGCTCCAGCGGTGCGTTCTGCAGACCGTACTCGGCCGGGTCAAAACGGTACTCGGTCAGCTTGCCGTCCACAGCCTCCCACAGGCGGCTCGTGGTCGCGATGGTCAGCTCATCCAGGCCGTCATCGCCGCGGAAAATCAGGGCATGGTCGCCGCGTTCAGCGAAGACGTGAGCCATCTTCTCAGCCATGACCGGGTTAGCAACGCCGATAGCCGAGGACTTCACGCGAGCCGGGTTGGTCATGGGACCCAGGTAGTTGAACGCGGTCGGAATGCCCAGCAGGCGGCGGGTCGGGCCCACGTGGCGCATTGCCGGGTGGAAGGTCATCGCAAACAGGAAGGTGATGCCGGTCTCGCGAGCGCATTCGGCGACTGCGGGAATGGGCATGTCGAGGCGGATTCCGAGGGCTTCGAGGACGTCTGCGGAGCCGGATTTGGAGGTGGAGGCGCGGTTGCCGTGTTTGACGACGGTGGCGCCGGTGCCTGCGATGACGAGGGCTGCCATGGTGGAGATATTGACGGTGTTTTGTTGGTCGCCGCCGGTGCCGACGATGTCTACGGCGTGGGGGGCGATGTCGACGGTTTCAGCTTTGGCGATCATGCCGGCTGCGAGTGCGCCGAGTTCTTCGGGGGTTTCGCCTTTGGAGTGGAGGGCGGTGAGGAAGGATGCGAGGATCGGCTGTTCGGTTTGGCCGGTCATGATGTGGTCCATTGCCCAGGCGACTTCGGTGTCGGTGAGGTTTTGGTGTTTGACGAGCTGGTTGAGGATGTATTTCCAGGTGATTTCGTGCGTAGTCATGTGTTAAGTGTAAAACCCCCGCCGCGTATCTGCATGGTTGGGTGCAGTATGCGAGACGGGGGTTTGTTAGGCATGTTGCACCGTGGGGTGCTTAGCGCTGGGGTGTCTTCGGTTTAGTGGAAGGAGTCACCGCATGCGCAGGAGCCTGCTGCGTTGGGGTTGTCGATGGAGAAGCCCTGCTTTTCGATGGTGTCTTCGAAGTCGATGGTGGAGCCGTCGAGGTAGGGTGCGCTCATCTTGTCGACGATGACTTCTACGCCGTCGAAGTTGCGGACTGCGTCGCCGTCGAGGACGCGCTCGTCGAAGTAGAGCTGGTAGATGAGGCCGGAGCAGCCGCCGGGCTGGACGGCGATGCGCAGGCGCAGGTCGGTGCGGCCTTCCTGTTCGAGGAGGGTGCGGACCTTGGTCTGTGCTACTTCGGTGAGGTTGACGCCGTGGGTCGGCAGTTCGGTGGTGGTTTCACTCATTGGTGTTGTCCTTTTGTTTTGTTGTTTGCCCGTGTGCGCCGCGTGTGGGTGCGTGTGGGCGTTTTAGCCTTCACGATACGCGCCCGAGTGTTTGATGTACAACCTAGGGTGTGCATAGTTCGCCGGGGGCGTGAGTTTTGGTGTGGGGGCTTGACATGTAATTCTGCTTCTAGGATACCGAAAAAGTGGGGGTTGGGGTTTGTGACCCTTCTCCCCCACTTTTTGTGGATGTTCCTAGCGAGCGCGTTTAGCGAGCGACGAGTGCGCTGAGCAGTAGCGCCTCCGCGAGGATTGCGTTCTTGAAGTCCGGGATGTAGAGGGACTCGTTGGCGCTGTGTGCGCGGGTGTCGGGGTCTTCTACGCCGGTGACGAGGATTTGTGCCTGGGGGAAGACGTCCTTCAGGTCGGAGATGAACGGGATGGAGCCGCCCATGCCGGTCTGTACGGGTTCGACGTCCCAGGCGGCGCGCATTGCGTCGAGGGCGGTCTGTGCGCCGTCTGCGTCGACTTCGGTGGCGAAGGGCATGCCGGAGTCGACGGCGGTGTAGTTCGCCTGGGCGCCATGGGGTGCGTGTGCCTTGATGTGTTCGGCGAGTGCGCGGTGTGCGTTTTCGGGGTTGTCGCCGGGTGCTAGGCGGGTGCTGATGCGTGCGCGGGATACGACGGCGAGGGTGTTGGAGGAGGTTGCGATGGAGGGGATGTCCATACCGATGACGGAGATTGCCGGCTGGGTCCACAGGCGGGAGGCAACACTACCGGTGCCTGCCAGGGGTACGGTGTCGAGGATGCCGGAGTCGTTGCGGAAGTCTGCTTCGGCGTATTCGAGTTCGGGTTCGGGGGCGCGGTGCAGGCCTTCGACGGCTACGGCGCCGGTGGCGTCGTGCAGGGTGGCGAGTAGCTGCGCCATGAGGGTGTGTGCGTCGAGCATGGGGCCGCCGAACATGCCGGAGTGGATGGCGTGGCTACCGACGCGCACTTCGATGTCGCCGGATGCGACGCCGCGCAGGCTGGTGGTCAGTGCGGGTACGCCGGCGCGCCAGTTGGCAGAGTCTGCGACCACGATGTAGTCGGCGGACAGTTCCTCACGGTAGGTGTTGAGGAAGGAGACGAAGGAGGGCGATCCTGCCTCTTCTTCGCCTTCGATGAAGAGCTTCACGCCGAGCTTGAAGTCCTCGCCGAGAGTTTCGTTGAGGGCTGCGAGCGCGGCGAGGTGCACGAGGATGCCTGCCTTGTCGTCTGCGGCGCCGCGGCCGTAGAGGCGGTCGCCCTTGCGGGTTGCGACGAAGGGTTCGGTGTCCCACAGGTCGAGGTTGCCGGCGGGCTGTACGTCGTGGTGGGCGTAGAGCAGGATAGTCGGGTAGCCTTCTGCGGCGGGTCGGGAGGCGATGACGGCGGGCATGCCCTGCTTTTCGGTGCCGTCTGCGGTGGTGTAGGTGGCGCGTTCGATGCGTACGTTGTCGAAGCCTGCCTTGGTTGCGAGCGCGGCGACTGCCTCGGCGCTGCGGTCTACCTGGGTGAGGTCGTGCGATTCCCAGGCGATGGAGGGAATGGCGACGAGCTCGGTGAGGGTCTGCAGGGTTGCTTCGAAGTTTTTGGTGACGGCGTCGCGGAGGGCGCTGTGGTGGGTGAATTCAGTAGTCATGTTTCTACCTTACCCCCACCTTACCCGCCGCCGCCGGGTGGTTGGGTTCGTTTCAGTTGCTGGTGTGCGCTTGTGGGGGCGGGTTTGGTGTGTGCCGTTCGGGTATGATGGGAGGGTGTTTGGTCGTAAGAAAGAGAAGGCTGAAGCGGAAGCTGTTCAGCCGCAGGTTGTAGAGGAGCCTCAGGCTCCGGTTAATCCGAAGTTCACCCCGAAGAAGGGCCGTCCTACTCCTTCGCGTAAGGAGCAGCAGGCGGCTCGTCGTCAGCCTCTGGTTGTTAGTGACCGTAAGGAGGCGAAGGCGCGTGAACGTGAGGCGATGGCGAAGGCTCGTGAGCGTCAGAATGATGCGTTGATGGGTGGCGATCAGCGTTACCTGCCCGCCGTGGACCGTGGTTCGCAGCGCCGTTATATCCGTGATTATGTGGATGCGCGCCGTAACCTTGGCGATTTTATGTTGGCTGTGCTGCTGGTTCTGCTTATTGGTGGCTGGATTGCTCAGGGTGTGGCGGGCACGTCTAGCGTTGGTGCAACGATTTATTACGGTTCCGTGTACGCAATGTATGCGCTGATGATTCTGTGGGTTGTTGACTACTTTATTTTGTGGCGTGGCCTGAAGAAGAAGCTGATTGCGAAGTTCGGCGAGGTTCAGCGTGGTTCTGGCATGTATGCGTTTAACCGTGTGATGATGATTCGTCGTATGCGCCGCCCGGTTCCGATGGTGAAGTACGGCGAGTACCCGCACTAAGTCGTTAGTGCCTTATAGGTGCTTGGGGAGAGGTCCTGAAGGTTCAGGCCTCTCCCCTATTTTTTGTGCCCGCTGGTCTTTACCCTCTTACGCGAGAAGCCACATGTGTTTCGAGAAGCTACTTCTTTGGTGGCTTTTCGAAACACATGTGGCTTCTGGGCGTATAACCGTGGCTAGACGCCGGTACGGTTAGGCTTCGATTCGGGAGTAGAGGATCTGCCACCTGCCGTCGCGGTGTTCGAGGGCGAATGTGTAGATTTCTTCTTCTTTGTCGCTGCTCCAGGTTTCTTGGCGGCCGTCGGGTTCTACCTCGGTGTGTTTGTCCCATTCGTGGCTGGTTTTCAGGTAGTAGGTTCGGCCGTCGTCGCTCCAGGGTATGCCTTCGGGTTCGAAGTGTTCGATGCCGTCGATGACCCATCCGCCGCGCTGGTAGAGCGCTTCTATTTCGCGATAGATTTTGAGTTCTCCGTCGTTTGATGAGGAGAGGAATTCGCGGGCTTTGCTGTAGTCGCCGGTTTGGACGCCGTAGTTGACCCATTGGTTCCAGGCGTCCATAGTTTTGAGGATGCCCTCCGGGGTCTTGTCGCGGTATCCGTTTTCGGGGGCGTTGGGTTTGGGGACGTTTTGGGCGGGGCCTTTGGCGTCTGCTTTGCGGTATTCGCCGCTACCGGCGCTACTGCCTGAGCTACTGTTGGTGGCGGCTGCGCCGGAGGCGGTGGAGGCGCCTCCTGCGGTTGTGATGTCGTGCGGCACGCAGGCGGCGAGTAGGGTGCTGAGGCTGATGAGTGTGCCTCCGGTCAGCATTGAGCGGCGGTTCAGCATGTTGGGGTTCATGATTGGTCCTCCACATCGTTGTAGTGCATGGTCTCCCGCTTATCTCCATTATGCGCGAGCGCGCGCTGGGAACCTGTCATTGCTCCTGCCCTGATTCGCCCAAATAACGCGGATTATTGTCAGGCTTATCTTGAAATTTACTAGGCTAACCATCTGCAGCAGGGAAGCCGCGCGCCTGTCGAGGTGCCAGCAATTGGCGGCCTGAGCAGGTACGCGGCTTCCTGATAGAGAACTAAACAATTAGTAACTTTTATCCTTGGATACTCTTATTAGGTAAACGTAGAGACGGGTGTGGTGCTTGAGCGTAGCTATCAGGGTCGTTCCATTTCCAACCTCTGAGGAATTTCTTTTTCAAGTTCTGCGGCTTCTCCAAGCTAACAACGTCCTCAGGCTTAGGCGGGCTTTTAGGGACTTTAGGATCACTTACACGAGAGTCAAAAATAACATCATACATATTCTTAGCCCAGTATGTCTTAATCCACGATTTTCCGTCCCAGACGCCGTATGCAACAATCTCCATAGGCTGTTTTACCAGCGAATAAGATTCTACATCGTCATACTTGGTCATCTCGCGCATCCTGTTTTGTTGATAAAAACGTGCTGGTCCAGGATATTCCTGTTTCAGTTTATACACCCCAGGAACAGGATCAAGAACCCGTGCAACCCAGATAGGGCTCCCATAGACGACGCATTTTTCCCTCTCGGTTTCGCCCTCTTCCACACCATCGACGCGCAGAAGCATGTCATAAACTCCGGGCTGATGAACCCAATCTCCGCCCCTTCCAACTACGCCATTGTTAAAACAAAAGCTAAGAAATTCGCGGACTGTCCCACTACTCTTCGTGACCTTGGAATTGTTATTAGTGGCTGCTACCACGGAATCCATCAACTTGGAATGCGCGCCAATCACAGACGGGGACCATGTGCTCCGAGCTTTGTGGTCATAACCCGTCTGCAAAGTATTACTCAAGCTTCCGTATGCCAAAACTTTGACGTCTTCGCCCTCGCCGACCCACCAAGCTACACGCCTCATCTTTTTCTTCGCGGTACCCGAAGGCCACATTGTCCCGGCAGCAGCAGCCAAACGAACAAGCAGGTAGGATCCAGGTCGCGGATTATCTTCATAACACAGCTTGTTCAGCTTCTTGAGGAATTTACCAGCTTCGGTCATCTTTTCACGGCGTAGCTCTTCTTTTTTTGAATTTTCAGAAAAAGTCACGTTAACTGCCCATAATTTTATTACAAAACTCCAACTCCACCATTTGAAGCTGGATACCAGAAGATCATCTACCTTTTCCTGCGACGAGTAGACGAGGTCTTTCCACTTAAGATTTGTGGTCAACTTAGAATATTTAGAACGCATAATTGTTTCCTTTTGTCTCAAAAATCAAAATAAATTTAATCTAATCACGAATTTTAGCCTTATAAAACCTCCTTGTCCTTTGATAATATCTGCGTCAAGCATATACACTCCTGACATGATAAGTCTATACTTTCTCCGTCGAGAAAACTTTTTTAAAATTTAATTCAAATCCATAAAACCGCCAGTTCATCTGTCCGCAACCTCCATTATTTTACGTCAGAGATGTATACAGCTGCTCGATGAGATGCCGATAACAAGTCAGCATGGAGAGAGAACTACCTTCCGGTGCCCTTGGACACCATTTCTCTAAAGTACAACTGGTTTCTCAACAGAAGGGGGCACAAAAAAGGGGCACCGCCTCCACCCTCAATGGGTAGAGAACGGTGCCCCTTTCAGTACGACAGGGAGCATAAAGCTCCCGCCTGTAAGCCTTTTAGCGGCGAGCGCGGCGCAGCTTCACCAGGCCACGGTTAATGTGTGCCGCCCAGAGCGGACCCTCGTACAGGAACGCGGTGTAGCCCTGCACCAGGTCGGCGCCAGCGTCCAGGCGCTCCTGCACATCCTCAGCGGTGGTCACGCCACCAACGGAGATGATGGCGAGGTCGTCGCCGATTTCGCGCTTGAGCAGGCGCAGCACCTCCAGGGAGCG
>ERZ772779.1231-NODE-1231-length-10659-cov-14.094210_pt1 | contig 10659 bp, 7 predicted proteins | sample MGYA00511360_ERZ772779 | MGnify/ENA primary metagenome ERZ772779 (study PRJEB29015, sample SAMEA2738112) | human oral metagenome | biome: human oral; feature: human-associated habitat; material: saliva | place: China | collected 2231 ...
TGGAACAGTTCCGCCCACTCCTGGTCGACCAGACCGTCATGGCGCTCCTGCGCACGCGCAAACTCCGGCCCGAACACGGCGTCGTCGAGGCCGAAGCCGGGGGAGTGTGGCTGGGCAGCGACGGCAAGAAGATCCTCGTCGACGCGTACGAGGCCGCCTGCCAGCGATCCGTCACCGGCGCCCTGCCCGGATACTCGGGGTCGTGGCGCAGACACATCACCCACTCCGCGCAGATGCTGGCGCGCGCCATCGCCGAACCCGACTACGAGTGGAGCGGGGTCGCCTGGCGATGATCTACATCATCGCCTACGACATCGCCGATAACAAACGGCGGCTTCGCGTCGCCAAAACACTGGAATACTGGGGCTACCGCATCCAAGAATCAGTGTTCCAACTCCGCCTCGATAGCGCCACGCTCGCGCGTGTGCGTTTGTCGCTGGCCGCCCTCATTTCTGAGAGCGAAGACGTCATCCACATCTACCCCATCTGCTCATCCTGCGCCGACCGCGCCGACATACTCGGCGCAGCCATAGCGCTGGACGACGTGGGGTTGTGCCGGGGCGTGTGGTGAGGGGGAGCTAGCGCTTGCGGGAGCGGCGTCTCCTCCCTCGTTTCGTGGGCCTTTCAGGTACGTCGCTTTGTGTCTTGATGGAGCCCAGTCCGTTCTGTTTGGAATGTGAACCGGAGCGTGTACCTCTCTTGTCCTTGTGTCCGTCCTTCCTATCTACTCTGCCCCTTGCTGTGTCGTCTCTTGTTGTCCTACCCTGGCTGGAATTATTGCCATGATCGGACTTCTGTTCCGCCAGAAAAACATCTGGTTGTTCGGAGCCGCTTTGGACCCAAAGGGCTTGAGGTGCGCGCCCGGCATGACAACCATGCCTCTTGAAAAATAGGGGATCGCCATTCCTATCGGTTGCATTGTTAACCTTGTTCTCATCAAGGTTAATGTATCTAACGGGAACTGCTCTATCATCTACATTCGACGCAGACGTTTCGTCCCCAAAACCGTAAGCAATCCTTTGAAAAGCGCGAATTGAAGGTAGGAGCGTCAAGTCGCCGATCTTGGCGTCCCTGACCAGTTCTGGTGCCTCCTTGCTCTTATTGCTCTTAGATTCTGAGCCAAGGACAGTCGTGAGCTTCAAATATCCCTCTGCAATGTCTGGGAGTTCTTGGAAGTAAACGAGTTTGCCTACAATCTCTACCTCAACGAGCCCGAGGCCGAGGGGTTTTCCGATTCCTAGCTTGTGATAGCCGATCCCTTGACACCTTTTTGGGGTTAGGTTTTCTGGTATGAGTGGCCACAAGAGGAATGCAAGTTCCTTTGGAGATAGGTCCTCAAAACTAACCCTGCATGAAAGGCGTGAGCCTGTCTTTAACCATGAACGCACTCGGAGTTGAACTGAGTCGTTGTCCTTAGTAGTGTCACGATTTTTATCGTATTCGGTAATGATGGCTTCGAGATTCTGATTTATCGCTGATCGGTGTGTCGGGTATGCTGCCTCACCCAATGAAGAGGTAGACGGGTTGAAGAGATTTGCTCTATTATCGTCAGATCGTTTGGAGCATGTTTCTGTGCGCTTGCTGTCCTTCGTCGGATTCGGAAAGTCTTTCCGAGAGACCAGAAAGCGTCGGCCACTGCTCGGCTTGGGGCTAAGTAGTGGGGGGAGCAACTTGTATTCCTCCTCCTTAGATGGTCGCGCAATAGGATTTTCTGAAATGGAGACAGGGCTGACCTGAATACGACCGCGTAGTGCGGTTCCGTTATCGTCGTTGCTGCCAACGAAACCGAATAGTCTGTCAGCTGCTGACGCTTCATCCAGGCTTTTAGCTGGGCGCACATTGTCATGCTCAGCAATGTCAAGAGGGGAATGTGAATAAGCGTGTCGTCCTACGCTAATTGGAATCAATTCTGAAATTGTGTCATTTGAGTCGATAATGGCATATGCCAGTCGCCCTTTTGTGAATGTATCATCTGCGATTTCGCCACTGGTGAAAATATTGCTCTTTCTAGGTGGCTCCTTCTTGTCTTTGTTGGGCTCTCTTCTCTTGGCTTGTGTGTCCTTCTTGCCTTTTGTGTTTCGCTTGCTGCGTTTATTGCGGGAGTCTACTATGTCTTGTTCGGTTTGGTAGGAGTCAAGTACAGTTAGATAGGAGTCTATCGTGGATCGTGAGCAGAGTAGTTTCTTTGTCGAAGTGTTGTTTGAATCTTTATCTCGTTGTATAAAAATCCTCTCCGCCCATTTTCTTTTTCCTCGCTTCGTTCCGAAGTTTGTCGTGTTTTCCATGAGCTGTTTGTGGGGTGTAGTAATATACAGGAATCCCGTGAATGTGTGTGCTGTCTTTTGTTCTTGAGTTTTACTCTCCTTTGAATGTTCGTACGTGCCGAGGGTCAATTTGGACGATCCGTCTTCTTTTGATATTTCGCTCACGATCCATCGGTTCTTAATTCGGTAGGCTTCAAATCTGACTTCGTCGTGAGTCTTGAAGTATTTTGCTAGCCTTTTGCCATTGTTCTTGTTGGGTTTAAAGGAGCCGAGCGTGTGTTTATTTCCTTCAATGGTTTTGGAGTCATCCAGTGCTGGGGAATCCTGAATTGGTATGAACGCAGGCTTATTGTCGTTGTTTCCGCCGCCGTCAAGTCGCTCGAACTCATATTGTCCATCGGCGTCTTCGCGCGGGGGTGCATATGTGCATCGAACAGGTACTAATGATAGTGCTTGGTCTGGTTGTGTTCGGTATGTCAGTGGTGCACTGTGTGTTTTAATGTCAAAGATTCGGAAGCGTGATGATGTGATTCGTTCGTACGCTGTGCTCAGAAGCCCTTTAATCATTGTTGGTGCAATGAAGGGTTTTCCGTCGACTTCTTTGATTTGAAGGTAATGAATGCCCTCCTCGGTTGTCTGTTCCCCGATAAGCAATGGTGATCGGGCGATTAATTGAAGATCAAAGTAACCGCTGAGTCTGTCAGCATGGAGGTGATCTAGGTATGTTTGTATGCCTTCTTGATAAATTGCTTCCTTGTTTACTGAATCGGTCTTCCGTGCGTCGTCTGGTAGTCGCGGTATTCGGTTCACGCTTGAGTGAAATGTATGTTCCGCATACTTCTTTTCTTCGCGTTTATCGCCCATCTTTAGTCCCACTTTCCCGTGAATAGCTGGTCGACTACGACCGTGTTTCCGTACTTATCTTCTTCTTGGATGAACTCGAGTGTCGTCATGTGGCCGGTGGTGGTACCTTCACCGCTCTGGTCCGACTCGTTATCGAGGGAATCCGTGGTGGGCTTCGCCGTGCTCCTGCTAGAAGGAACGTGTTGCAGATACTGCACCGCGTGCACCCAGCCTCTGTCGCCAGACCCCTTTCTTCCGCTCGACTGCGAACTGTCGGTGCCCGCGGTGACCCTCAGCTCGACGGCGCCCACGCCGTTTATCCACCGGTACTCTCGAGCGAGAACGTTGCCCTCCGCGGGTTCATTAGGCAGCGTTACAGGTACCCACAGGCGCAGCTCGAAGACCTTCGTCGGATCGAAGTCTCGCCCATCGATTGGTGTGACAGAGAGCTTCGGCTTCCCGGCATAGGAGCGCTTATCGAAGCTCAACACTGGCCATGTCCCGTTGGTCGCGAACGCCAGACCCTGAACGTCCTCACCCGAATGCGTGCGCGCGTATGCGAGGAAGTCATCCAAGCATGGTGTGTCACCAGAAACCGGGGGGATAGATGAATGTGTCAGCATCGCTTTCTGATTCTTGTCAGTCATCGGCGGCTCCCGTCCCTTCAGATTGCTTACTCGCGGCTCCTGCGCCGTTCTCTAGGTGCTTAGACCAGTCCGTTTCGTCATACTTAGCCTTCAGATGGTGTAGGACCTGTCCTGCGAGCTCGCGTTGTCCCTTGTAGAGCGCGTCAGTCATGACGCCGGCGCCAGTTGCCGGCTGCTGCAGTGCTTCGCAACCAGTGAAATTCCACGAAGGAAGGTCAACACCTTTACGGTCAGCCCCCTCTACCTCGATCGTTGTAACGACGACCTGGCCCAGGCCTCGCGTCGATCGGCTACCCAAGGGGAGCGTGCCCGCCGACAACTCGGCGAGCACCAGCCCGAGCAACACGTAGGCGGCGTGAGCGTAGTCCGCGTGAGAAGGCTTCGACTGCTCGCGATCTTCCGGCCCCTTCTCAGCTTCGATGTTGTTCAGGAGCTGGCGCAGATCAATGTTGATCGTGATCGGCTCCCAGTGAGTGCCCAGGTAGACGGCCTCAGTGAAGAGACCGCCGTCGATCACGCCGCCCGTCCACCGGTCAATCGCGTTGTGTGTGACCTCGATGCGTTTCCCACGCTTAGTGGAGAGACAGTCATGGACGGTGACTGCGCCCCGGTACTCCGTGCTGCCGAACATGTAGCGGACCAGGTTCGGCTCCGCGGCGATCTGTTCATGGAGATCATGGGATGTTAACGCGGACAATTCGTCTCTTGCTGCGAGGACCGTCCGCGCGATGCGCGAGGCCCGCGAGCGCAGCGCACCGCGAATCGATGTCCCCGGAATGAGGAGCTGTGCCTCATCCCAGGCGACAGACGGATCGCGGAGGGGTTCTGTCACTCCGTTAGCTTCAGGGTTCTTCTTCTGAGCCTCTTCCTTTCGTCTGTCAGTCAGTTCCTGATCCTCGGCAACGAAAATGCCGGTGGGGGACCACCAGGTGATCCTGATGCGCGCAGGCTCTTGGAGGGACCATCCGCCCAGCTCGAGGGGAATCGGCGTCCCTTCCTCGTCCTCACCGATGAGGGCATCGAGAACGTCCGCCGGTGCAGTCAGCGCACCGGCATCGGTCGTTTTGCCGGTGCGACGGAGCTTCGGCTCAATAACCTGGATCGTTCCCTGGCCAGAGCCAGTCCGCCCACCGAGGCATACCGCACTGGATGTCAGGACATCAACGATGACCTCGAGGAGCTTTTTGACGGACTCGGATGACGCAGGCCCCGGAATTCCGTCCGACTGTTCGCGTCCCATCTTTTCGCCATCGCGCCCCTCGGCGGTGATGCGAAGGGCGAACCTTGTACCGCGGGGAAGGAACTCGTGCTCGTAGAGCGCTCCGTCCGAGGCCGCTCCGGTCGTCCGGTCGATGCCGACGCCGTGACGCCTCGGCAAGGGAGACTCTCCGGAGTCTCTGTCCTTGTATTCCGGGAAGGACACCGCGTGGAAGGTCAGTGCGCTTCGGCGTACAGGGCGCAGATCATCAGGGGAACCCCCTTCGTGGTGAGTGAGATCGTCGCCCCACAGGGATTTCCAGTTTGTCTCGCTGAAGACGCCACTGGGGTCGTCCTTCAACTTCCGTTCCTCCCACAGCAAATCGCACGCTGCGCGAACTGCGCCCCTGATAGACCTTCCTGGGATCGTCGGCTCTTTGAGGCCATTGTGGTTGAAGCGGATGACGGTTCCCTCGCCGTCGCGGTCGGGGACCTCGTCCACGCCCCCGATGTGGAGTTCCGACGTCAGCTCAACAGGGATAGTGAGCTCATAGCGTGTGAATGTCACTTCTCTTCGCCTCCTTCGGGCGCCTTCGCAGACACAAAGTGCTTGAGTTTTGCTTTCGTGACCTCAATAGAATTGATGCTGAGAAGGGGATGATCGATGACGAAGCGGCCGTAGCCCTGGGGCGTGAGCTCACCGACGCCGATATGCCCGAGTGTCTCGAGTGCCCCCAGATCGTCCGGGGAGAGACACACTTGGACTACTGAACCCGCCTGGATCGCCAGCCGAGTCGCACGCGGTCCGTTGTCCGCAGGTGACCACGAGTCGACGCGCCGATGCCGGATTGAAGCGGCCTTTATCGACCCGAGATCGATGCCCGCGCGCTTGAATGCACGAATGAGGTCGTCGGCGGTCCCTCCGGCCCCGAGCCCAGCGGAGCGCGCGATCACGTCGGACGTGAACCACAGCCACACACCCCTGGACGAGGTCGTGGTGCCCTCGCCGGTTGCCGTCCCGTCAGCGGACGTCGAGGCAGTGCCCGTGAGCTGCGCGCTTCCAGCGTTACCGAAGCGGCTGCGTGCCTTCCGCTCGGCGGCTGTCTCTTCGCGCAGCGTGCACGTCGCAGACCCGAAGGTACCCGTGAGCTTGCGCGACCCGAGCCGAGCCTCGCGTGTCTTACCGAGAAGAGAAGAGACAGAGGCGGCCTCCCAAAGCTCATCCGACACCCAGACGTGCGCGCGCATGCTCATGCCCTCGGGCAGGGCCTCGACCAGGACGAGTTGCCCCTTGCTGGCCGCGCCCGTCTCATGGTTGATCGCGGTCGTCTGTCGCCCGCGCAGGGGAGGCTTACCGTACCAGCCCTGAGTCTTCGTGCCGGGCTCTTTGCCGTCGCCTCCCTCGGGGCCGAAGAACACGTACCCGCCGCGAACGGGGATCCCAGCCGTATTACCGGAGGAATCGCCGTACAAGGTGATGGTCGAGTCCGAGGCTTGCGTCTTGTCCGTCTTGAGCGTGAGGGGAACGGGGAGCCCCTTGATGTCCCCAATAACGGGCAGCGCGTCCGAGACGAACAGGTGGCCGCCGGTCACGGCGTTGGCAATGACTGCTTCGTTCTTTCCGTGCTTGTTTGATGAGACCAGCCAGTGCAGCCAGGGAAGCAGCACCGTTCCCCGCAGGAAGTCCAAGGATCGGATTTCGTTCGAGAAGGGGACCTCGTAGGACACGATGGGCGAGTTGAGCGTGAGGTCGAGGATCAGGTGGTGCCCGCTGCCGTGCTGAGCTGCGGAACCGTCGACGGTCCCGACCTGGTGTTGTGCGCCCTCCTGCCGAGGGCTGGGGAGTGCATTGACATCGTCTTTGAGAGCCTGCGCCAGGCTCTTGAGGGTCCCCCTCAGCGCCTGCGCGTGCGACGAGGCAAAGGCGACTATCTCGGACGTGGACTGCCCGGCTCGTGCCTCAACCTTGTCGCCGGACACGAGGACCGTGCACTCGCCGTCGCCTCCGCTGCGGCCCGAGCCGATGCCTCGGACCATGAGTCCCGCGACCCCCAGGAGGAAGCGCGCGGCGTCGATCGTCGTTTTATCGGAGATCTCAGCTCCGGCCTCGTCGATGAGCGTGAACGTGCCCGTGAGGACGCCGGCCGCCGCGCGCTCCGTGAAGCGCAGGAACTGGCTGCGCGCGATCCCCGTCTGTGGGTCGATGGACAGGGACACCGTGTCGTGGACCGGGATCGACGAGGCCGGGGTCGCGTCCGAGAAGAGAACGTGACGCGGGTGGGGGGTTGAGCCCGGCTCACTGTTGGGGTCCTGGCCGAAGAGCCACAGGGCAAAGCTGGTCCACTTCCCGTCCTTCTGCCCGTCGAAGGCTCGCGCCGCCAGCATCGCCTGCTCGCGCAGGACACCCGCGATGACCGTGCCGCGCACGACCGGCTTGTCGTTGCTGCGCTCGATTGTTGAGTGTGTGCGTCCTGCCTGGCCCACGCCCGTGGACACGCCCCAGTCGGACGTGAACACGATGGTCACGTGGCCGCTCGCGGTGGTAGGTGAAACGGTGGTCACTGGGCACCTCCTGCGTTGGATTCGTCTGCTGCTTCCTGGGAGCCGACGCAGTCGGCGTCGTCGCTAATCCGTGAAGCGAGGTAGCCGTCGGGCAAGTTCCCGGACAGATCGATGAGGTCCAGGAGCCAGCGCACCTGCTCGACGCAGTCCTCAGTTATTTCGTCAGAATTGGAGAGGCGGGCCTGCGAGGGCAGCGGCCCCAACGCCTTCACGAGCGTCTTCGTGCCCCGCGCGTTCTCCTGCGCATCCGTCCACTCGACGCGAATCTTGCAGATGGGGTGGTTGCAGCGCTTCGTTATCCTCTCCTTGTTGTTCGACTTTTGCTCGTCGTCGTCCGACTTTAGCTTCTCGTCGTCCGACTTTTGCTTGTCGCTGTCAATCTGCTCCTGCGTCGCGAACGTCTTTTCGTTGTCTTTCAGGACGTAGCCGAGACACTCGGATCGCGCCGTATCTTCCTTGGGAACCGTGACATAGCAAGCGAGGAGCTTGACAATGCGGTTCGCGCGGGCACGCGGGAATGGGTCGCCGGTGGTCTGCGTGGGGTCGTCCGGGTTCTTGCCGTCGAAGGCTGCGATCGCCTGAAGGATGCGCGCCCAGGAGGACAACGGCTGCGACTCTGCGGTGGGTGCTTCTTCGGACGAGGTCGTGGTTGCGTCCCCGATCCGATCCGGCGCGTAGTGGCCGACCAGGAAGGGGCGCTGCGAGCGGCCCTTGACCTCGTCCAGCGTGTCGTCCGGGTCGAGGACCGTCGCGTCGCGCAGGACGTGGAAGTTGATCGTCGAACAGGGGACCGTCCCTGGCTTCTTGCCGAGCTTCTTTCCTCGCGACACCAGCTCTTCCGCCAGGTCGTAGGCAATGTGGAAGGAGAAGTTGCGGCCCACGATGGCCACGCCCGCCGAGGCAGTGAGGGGGCCGGGTTCTTGAATGATGTAGTCTGCGATCTCGAAGCGGTCACGCTCTGGTGCGTCGGCCTTTTTCCCTCCAGCAACAATGGCAAGAACTGACAAAAGATCGTCGTCCTTCGTGAGTCTCTCGTAATGGCGGATGTAGGCTTCCGCGAAGGGGATCGCGTAGCGCCCATCCGTGTAGACCGTGACGTCATCGCCACCGACCAGCACGGGAACCACGGGAGGTCCCGGAAGATCGTCTTCCGTCGCGATTTCTGTGACCTTTTCCCAGGCCTTGGCTACCGCTTGCTTGACGACCCCGTCGAGGCGGTAGTTCACTTCCATGACGAACCACTGGAACCGGTCTTCATCAATATTGCAGGGGTTATCTTTGTGGCTATACGCTGCCTCTTCGAGGGAATCGAGGTGACAGCAGGCCACTTTGAATGCCTTACCGAGATCACGCATGATCGCGCCCACTCCGTTCCCGTCAATGTGAATCACGCCGACGGATGACAGCTCCGGAACAGCGCTGGTGGCGTCGCTCTCGTCGGAAATGTCCTGGAAAGCCTTCTCCAGCTGAAACGGGTCCTCGTACAGGTTCGCAATTGTACCCTCGGAAACTTCTGAAGTGTGCTGGCGTTTAACGACATCTTCAAGCTGGAGGCGACGTGCCGAACGCGACCAAGCGCGCTTGATGCGAGAGGGGAGCGACAGAGGACGTCCCTTGTCCTTTCCTGTCTGTGTTGGAAGCCGCTTCTCCTTATCCGCCAGGAGCGGAACACCCAGGTCTTTCGCATACTCCCGGATGTTTCCTTCGTCCTCATCTGTGAGCGGGGTTGAGGCAGGGAGAGCCGATTCGTCGGCTCTTTGAAGGAACGGGAACTGCGGGAAGCGCGCCGCCGCCGGACGGCGGTTCAGCGAGTACTCCAAAAAGACACGATCAAGCTTGTTTAGGTCTCGCGCATCTACTCTGTCGAATGTTGCCTCGATGAAGACTCCCGTGACGTCGAGGCCCGGGGCATCAGTCAGCGCGCGCCGCGTCACCTGCGTGATGAGTTGTTTCGCGAGGGCACCCGGCTCACCTTCCTTCTCCGTGAATCGAACGATCACCTTGCCGGACGAGTCGGAGACACAAAAAGTGGTCGGAAGAGGCTTTGGCTTGAGGAGCTTTTCAGCTTCCTCTTTCACCCAGCGGGACAGCAGGGTGATCTCAAAGGAAGCGCCGATCTGCTCACGCAGGCGGGGCGAGGAGAAGATGAAGGGCTGGTTGCTGTTCGTCTGCAGCATGACGAGGTAACTTGTCATGGTTGATTCCTCCCTAGTCTCCATTGCGCGGTGGAAGCGTCGTCAGGAGTGAGAAGACGTCGGTCAATAGTCTTCCCGCTTGATTTACGACAACGGTGAAAGGACGAGTGAACGGTTCTGTATCGTGGATATGCTTCGATAAATCGTAAATCATCTTCGATGAATCGGATTTGTTAGTTGTGTTGAGTTCCTCGAGTTGATCGCGTGTCTTAAGTGATTGAAGGGGGCATAGAACAATTAGCCCAGTGACTGCTTCATCGCCATTGTTCGCCTTGAGGTCAGTTTTAACTCTTTCGTCATGGCCGATTGTGGAGAGTGTTTCGGATAGTAGCTCGGCTTGTTGGTCTGAGATCGGGGCGCGATTTGTGCCCGAAAAACAAAGTATTACTAGATCATACTTAGTGAAGTTGCTGGAATTGGTTGTTTGCTCGGGAACCGTTCTATTGGCTGAGATGTTTGTGATGTTCTTTTTGTTATATAGTTGTGAATAGTGTAGCTGGGCCTCGACGTTGTCACATTCCTCTTTATTGCCTGCTAGGAGTATTCTTTTATTCTTGAGTCCGTAATCTACACGTTCTCTGAGTTTTAGTAGTCCTTTGCCGACTGTTTCAACAACGAAGTAACCGGGTATCAGTGCGAGTAGCGTGTATGATGCTGGCAGGGTAAATGCATTGTTGAAGTCTTCTGGTGAAGCCTTCCGGTAGCCGCAGGCAAAAAGGGCACCTCCGAAGAGGATGATTAATAAGAGGATTGGGATTTGTTTGATGTGTCCTGTGGGCCAAGCTCTAAGTTCTTTCGCGATCTTTAACAGATATTTCGAAGCGCCTTTTGTGCATTGCTTAATTCGTGATGTCACGCTCTTAGCTGTCATTTTATATTCTTTCGGAGTTTCTCACGCGGCCACAGCGTCTATGACGCCCATGCCGAAGCTCGTGTGTGAGCCGACGTTCG
>ERZ772779.1234-NODE-1234-length-10649-cov-183.057957_pt1 | contig 10649 bp, 10 predicted proteins | sample MGYA00511360_ERZ772779 | MGnify/ENA primary metagenome ERZ772779 (study PRJEB29015, sample SAMEA2738112) | human oral metagenome | biome: human oral; feature: human-associated habitat; material: saliva | place: China | collected 2231 ...
ATTTCTGAAAAATCATCTGTAAAGAGGAATTTTGCTGCTGTTTCAGCCTCCAAAAAATCATGAGCAACCATGGTATCTAACATCGTTTTCATAGCATCATAATAGCCATTGAGATTGAAGAAAACACAGGGTTTATCCAACTTACCGACTCGAGCAGCTGCAATAGCTTCAGAGATTTCTTCCAGTGTCCCTAAACCTCCTGGAAGTGCGATAAAGAGATCTCCTTGCTCTAGCATGGCAGTCTTTCTTTCTGCCATAGTTTCTACTATGGTCATTGAGGTTAACCCCTCATAAGCTATCTCCCTATCTTTGAGAAATTGTGGCATAATGCCATGAGCCTGTCCACCATTTTCCAAAACCGTATCACCAAGAACTCCCATAAGTCCCATCTTACTGCCACCATAGACTAAGGTATGCCCATTTTTAGCAATCCACTGACCCAAGGTAATTGTTGCTTTCTTAAAGCTAGGACTGTCACCCATATTAGCTCCCAAATAGACCGTTACTTTCATTGAAGTCCTCCTTTTTATTCTATTATAACGTATAACGCAAAATTCCTGCCATAACTGACAGGAATTTTTTCTTAGTCTTTACGCTCCAAATTACGAAGCATTTCATCAATTTTATTACCGTATTCGATAGACTCATCCTTAATGAAGGTCAAATCTGGAATCTTATACATGGTCAATTTTTTACCAAGTTCACGCTTGATTGTCCCAGTAGCCTTTTCAAGACCAGTTTGTGCTTTTTGGTTATCTGAGGCCAAGGTTGAGTGAATAGTGTAAAAAATCTTAGCAGCTGACAAATCACCAAGCATCTGTACATCTGTAATAGTGACATCTTGCACGCGTGGGTCACGAACTTTCTTTTGAAGAATTTCATTGACCTCACGTTTGATTTCCATCCCAACACGGTCTACACGAAATGAATTTCCCATAGTCTTATCCTTTCTCTCTTATTATGATGGAACAAAAGCCAGGCCAGATGACCTAGCTTTGTCTCCTAAGTAAGCTTTCTTAAAAGCTAACAAAATTAACGTTTAATTTCTTCCATAATGTAAGCTTCGATAACGTCATCAACTTTAATATCGTTATAGTTTTCAATCATCAAACCACCCTCTTGAGCGTTTCCGACTTCTTTAACGTCATCTTTAAAGTGTTTCAAGCTTGCCAATTTACCATCAAAAATAACGACACCATCACGAATCACACGGGCACTTGAATCACGAGTGATTTTACCACTAGTAACCATGAACCCACCGATTGTTCCGACTTTAGAAACTTTGAAGGTTTCACGGATAATAGCTTCACCAATGACTTTTTCTTCAAATTCAGGATCAAGCATTCCTTTCATGGCATCTTCGATTTCTTCGATAACCTTGTAGATGATGCTGTGAAGACGAATTTCAACTTCATCAGTTTCCGCTTGTTGACGTGCTTGTGGGGTAGGACGAACGTTAAATCCGATAACAACAGCATCTGAAGCTTCCGCAAGAGTAATATCAGATTCGTTGATAGCACCTACTGCTGAGTGAACAACATTAACGCGAACACCCTCAACATCAATCTTAAGAAGTGATGCTGCCAAGGCTTCAACAGAACCTTGTACGTCGGCCTTAATGATAACATTAACAGTCTTCAATTCACCAGCTTTAAGGGTATCAAAGAGGTTATCAAGACTAACACGATGTGTTTGTTGACGTTGTTTCATAAGGGCACGTTTAGCACGTTCTTCACCAGCTGCACGAGCTGCTTTTTCGTCTTCATAAACGGCAAAATGGTCACCCGCCATAGGCGCTTCGTTCAAACCAGTAATTGAAACTGGTGTTGATGGTGCTGCAGTCTTAATACGACGACCAAGGTCATTGGTCATAGCACGGACACGTCCGAAGGTATTACCAACAACGATTGGGTCTTGAACATGCAAGGTACCTTGTTGAACAAGGAGGGTTGCAACCGCACCTTTACCTTTATCCAAACGCGCTTCAATAACGGTACCGATGGCACGAACTGTTGGGTCAGCTTTAAGTTCTTCCACTTCAGCCACAAGAAGAACTGTTTCAAGTAACTCTTCAATGTTTTGACCAAACTTCGCTGAAATTTCAACGAATTCGCTATCGCCACCCCATGCAGTTGAGATAACGCCATGTTCAGCCAATTCACCGATTACACGCTCTGGGTTAGCACCTGGTTTATCAATCTTGTTAATCGCAACAATGATTGGAACACCAGCAGCCTTAGAGTGGTTGATGGCTTCAATAGTTTGTGGCATAACACCGTCATCCGCAGCGACAATCAAGATAGTAATATCTGTAACAGAAGCACCACGGGCACGCATAGATGTAAAGGCCGCGTGTCCTGGAGTATCAAGGAAGGTGATTTTCTTACCACCCTCTTCAATTTGGTAGGCACCAATATGCTGTGTGATACCACCAGCTTCTCCAGTCGCAACACGTGAGTTACGAAGGGTATCAAGAAGGGTTGTTTTACCATGGTCAACGTGTCCCATGATAGTAACAACTGGTGCACGTTCTACCATAGCATCTTTATTGAGGTAGTCTTCGTCAACAAAGAAACGTTCGATATCAGCATTATCGACTTCTTCTTTCTTAGTTGCCTCAATACCGTAGTCAACCATCAACAACTCAATAGTATCCCCATCAAGAGATTGGTTTTGAGTTGCCATAACGCCCATCATGAAGAGTTTCTTAACGATCTCAGCTGGCTCACGTTTAATACGTTTTGCGATTTCTGCAACCGTCATGCCTTCAGTATATTCAAATTCTTTTGGTAATTCATGGAATTTACGCTCTGTTACTGGTTTTGGAGCTGAATTACCACGGTTATTTTTACCTTTTTTATTTTTGTTTTTATTCCAGTTACTATTTCGTTGATTTCTCACTTGGTTTTGATTATTCCACTTATTATTTCTTGTTTGCTTAGGTCCATCTTCATTCTCGCGACGATTATCACGTGATTTATCTGGACGTGCCTTTTTACGACGTGTATCTTGTGCTTGCGCAGCTGGAGCTGGTTGAGCAACCGGTGCTGGTTTGGGAGCTGGCTTAGCTTCAGCAACTGCTTTTTGAGCAGCGACTTCAGCCTGTTGTTTTTCTTTTCTTGCCTTTTCTTGCTCTTTCGCACGGCGTTGCTCTGCAGCTTTTTCTTCACGGAAGCGTGTTTCACTTTGACGTGAATATTCTGCATTTTGCTCTGCTTTCAAGGCTGCTGCACGCGCTTTAAAGTCAATACGTGGTCCTGCCTGATTGTTACGGGCAGCATCGTTACGTTTATTTCGACCTTGATCATTGCGCTGTTTACCTTTGAAATTACGGTCACGATTACTATTGTTACCGCGGTTCCCATTATTACGGTTGCCTTGACCATTTCCATTTTGGTTGCGACGATCATTATTCTGACGTTTACCTTGATCGTTCCCTTGTTGTTTTCGGTTACGATTACGGTTGTCACGGCCTCCGCCGTTTTGACGACGCTCTGCTTCTGCCTTGGCACGTGCTTCACGTTCTGCCTTAAAATTACGGCTTTGTGGTTTTTTCGGAGTCGCAGGGGCTTCTTTGACTTCAGCCTTTGATGTTTCTTTAGCTGGAGCTGATTTGGCAACAGGTACCTTATCAACCTTAGGCGCTACCTTTTCCTCTTTAGGAGTTGGTGTCGCTTTAGGAGCTGGCTTGCTTTCAGCCTTAGCTGTTCCCCCTTTTAAACTTGAAGTGATACGATTAGCATCAGCTTCTTCAACTGATGAGGAATGGCTCTTCACAGAAAGACCAAGTTCTTGAGCTTTCGCAACAACAACCTTACTTTCTACACCAACCTCTTTTGCGATTTCATATAATCGTTTCTTTGACACGTGATGTCCTCCTATTCTTTAGTCCATAAGAGTCCTCATTTTCTTTGAAAATCCAGCATCAACTACAGCAACCGTTTTTCTTGGTTTACCAATAGCCATGCTTAATTCCAGTGCGTTAAACACTGTGGAGACTTCTATATTATAGTAGTTACATTTATCAGTCGTCTTTTTAGTCACGTTACTACCAGCATCATTGGCAAGAAAAACTAGTCTCGCCTGTCCTGATTGAACTGCCTTGATGACAAGTTCTTCGCCAGAAATAAGCTTTCCAGCTCTTTGTGCTAGTCCCAACATATTTGACAATTTTTCTGTGTTATTCAAGACCTAACTCTCTTCTTTTGACCTTGTGATCCACATAAGCAATGAGTTCATCATAAAAACTTTCAGGAACATCCATGGAGAAACTATGGTTAAAAGCACGTTTCTTTTTAGCTTGGAGAGCTTCTTCATTATCTAATTTAATGTAAGCACCTCGGCCATTTTTCTTTCCTGTTGGATCAATGAAAATCTCACCATCTTTAGTTTTTACAATGCGGAGCAAATCACGTTTATCAATGATTTCTCCTGAGACAACTGATTTGCGTAAAGGTATTTTTCGTGTTTTAGCCATCAAACACCTCTATGTTCTTCTTATTCTGCTTCTGTTGTTTCAGTTACTTCTTCTGTTGTGACTTCAACAGGTGTAGCATCTTCTGCAACAATCTCGTCAACAACTTCCTCAGTAGCAGCCTCAGCTTTTTCAGCTTCGAGTGCTTCATATTCAGAAGCTGACTTGATGTCAATACGGTAACCAGTCAAATGAGCTGCCAAACGAACGTTTTGTCCACGACGACCAATTGCAAGAGATAATTTGTTATCTGGTACAACTACTGTCGCACGTTTGCTATCATCTTCGTCAAAGAGAACATAGTCCACTTCAGCCGGTGCAATAGCATTGTAGATAAATTCAGCTGGATCTTCAACCCATTGAATAACGTCAATATTTTCCTCAACAGGAACTTCAATTCCCGTCTTAGCATCCAAACGTGTTGGGTGGAAACGGCTGACAACTTTCTTGATGTTGCTTCCACCACGACCAACGATAGTACCAATAGCATCAACGTTAGGGTTATGACTGCGAACAGCAACTTTGGTACGATCACCAGCTTCACGAGACACGCTCATGATCTCTACAGTTCCATCAAATACTTCAGGAATTTCTTGTTCCATGATACGTTTGATGAATTCTGGATGGCTACGGCTTACAAAGACGTTAACACCTTTAGGGTTGTTTTCAACTTTATAAACATAAACATCGATGACGTCGTGTGACTTAAAGCTTTCGCCAGGAATTTGGTCTTGGCGTGACAATTGAGCTTCGAGCGTTCCAAGATTCACATAAATGAAACGTTGGTCAAAACGTTCAACTGTTCCTTGCATGATTTCACCTTCATGTTGCTTATAGTCATTATAAGTGATTTCACGCATCTGCTTGCGCATCTTTTCCATAATGGTTTGTTTGGCAGATTGCGCTGCGACACGGCCAAATTCATCGACTGACTCTTCAAAACGAATCTTGTCACCAAGCTCGTAGGCAGAGCTGATAGCAAGGGCATCTTTCAAGCTAATTTCCAAACGACTATCAAAGACTTCATCTACAACTTCACGAACAGTATAAACTTGAAAATCACCTGTTTTTTCATTGAATTCAACTACAGCTGATTCTGACTGACCATAACGACGCTTGTAGGCTGACTTAAGCGATTCAACCACAGCATCGATGATATCTTCCTTGTTAATGTGTTTTTCTTCTTCCAAGACACGGAAGGCTTCTAGCATTTCTTTGCTCATATTCTTTGTTGTTTTAGCCTCTAAAGGCTAAAACTGGCATCCTTTCTTTATTTACACTAAGAGTTTTAGAGTTTGACTGCCAAACGAGCTTTAGCAACTGTTTGATAGGGAATCTCAACAGTTTTATGGCGAGTCTTATCAAGGTAATCAATTGTTAGGGTTTCCCCATCAAAGGCCACCAAGTCACCTTGGAAAATCTTGATCTTATCAATAGCCTTGTAAAGACTAACATTGATATATTGACCAACAGCATTTGTCAAAGCTTCTTTGGTTTTTAAGGGACGCTCTAACCCTGGACTAGAAACTTCCAGCATGTATTGATCCGGGAAAGGATCAGGCTGAATAGTATCCAAGAGGGGACTGATAATTTCAGTCAAGTCTGCAGTATCTTCTACAGTAATACCTCCTGGCTTATCAATCAAAACTGACAAGACATAGTCACCGCCAAGCTTTTCGTACTCGATATCGACCAGTTCGTATGGCTCAGGAATAGCTGGAGCTACGACTGCCGTCACGAGATCAATAATTTTTTGCGACATTATGACCTCCTTACACACACAAGAGACGAAGTTTCTACTCCGCCTCTCTTTCGTTATTTTCCTATATTATAGCATAGCTCAAAAGCCATTGCAAGGAATAACCATATCATTTCAAAGCAAAAAGGTTGGGAATCACCCAACCTTATTTATTGCGCCGCTGGAACAGTGCTGTAAGTAGTCACACCCGATCCATTATTATTGTATGTAGGGGTTGTCGTACCTTGTTCCTGAACATAATTACCAGTGTTTTCACTATAGTTATTGCTATAGGTAGTGCCTCCATTGTAGGTACTTACCGATCCACCACCTGCTGCCTCAGATGGCCAGGCCTCATAATTTGAAGATACTTCACTCGAAGCCACGTTTCCTTTGGAATTAACAAAATCATCTGAGCCATAGTTAGAGCTACCAGAACCATAGAGAACCAAACTAGTCTTAAGATTAGATTCAGAGACTTTTTTCTTACCAACTTCCTTCTTGATACGATTTTGCACCTTAAGAATATCCTCAGTGGAGGCTACTTGATAGCTTCCTCCATTGATCATGGCATCCGAACCGGCCAATTGGTATGATTTAATATTTTTAAGGGCATCACTATAACCCATCAAGCTACGCAAAGTATTGGTATCACCAAGATCGATACTTGTCTGAACATTAGAACTTACAGCCGATAAAATTTTCTTGTAAGAACCAATAGAGTCCATCTTCAAGAGCTTAGCTACAACTTTTTGAATAACCTCACGTTGACGTTTTTGGCGACCATAGTCACCATCAGGGTCATCGTAACGCATACGTGAATAGACTAAAGCTTGCTCACCATTGATTTTATGGGTTCCGGGCTCAACTTTTGCCTGAAATTCAGGTTCATTTTCCGCAATCGAAATTGGAAAATCAAAATGATTCGTTACCTCAATACCACCAACAGCATCTACCAAATCAATCATACCCTGCATATTAATCAGTGCATAATAGTCAATATCAATATCTAAAACCTTTTGAATGGTTGAAATAGCCAAGTCAGCACCACCCTCAGCATAGGCTGAATTTAGTTTTGCTTCACCTGACCCCTCAATATCTGTCAAAAGGTCACGTTCCAAACTGGTCATGGTTGTTTTCTTAGTTTTAGGATTCACTGTTACCAAAATCATGGTATCAGAGTTTCCTTCCCAGGTTTCCTTACGTTCTTTGGATCCTGTATCTACCCCCATCAAGAGAATAGTTATAGGCTTAGTCTGTTGAATAGCCTTACTATTCCCAGAAATTGCTTTAGAAGTCCTAAACGTTTTTGACAATTCGCCTGTGGCGTAATTATAAGTTGTCGTTAGGTAAATACCAGCAGCTACTACTGTCGTTGCAAAAATCGCCAACAACATCAATAAAATTTTTCGTCCAAGTTTCATGTTTTTTCCTAATCTATGAGTTTAGCCATAAGGTAAACATCTAGAAATTCTCCATTTTTAGTTCTTGCACCACGTTTCTTAGTGCCTTCAATGTCAAATCCAAATTTTTGATAGAGATGAACCGCACGCTCATTACGTGCTTGAACCGTCAACTCTAAGCGGCGGATAGTTGGTGTATGATTTGCCCAGTCAATCATTGTTTCCATAAGAAACTGGCCAACACCATTCCCCCAGTAGGGTTTGGCAACCGCAATAAAAACGTCCCCAATATGACTGGTCTTAGTATCTTGGTCAGAGGTAACATTACAAACACCAATGACCTCATGACCCAATTTCGCCACCAAACAAATCTCATTAAGCCTATGCTGATGACCTTCAATATAAGTGGCTAACTGTTCAGCACTCAGTATAGAACTCCTAGCATCTTGTGCTAAAAAATCTGATTCCAAGGCTACTGTTTCTAGCAATCGGGCTAAGGATACAGCATCCTCTCTTTGAGCCTCCTCAATGACTAATTCTTGCTCAGCCATTTACCATTTCCTCCTGAATCTCCTTACTTCTAGGACCGAAAGATTCAAAAAGCAACTGACGTCCATCTCCATGATGAGATATCGAAATTAGGAGATAGTCCCCTAGCAGGCTCTCGTCTAGGAGCTCACCCCACTCGATGATTGTCACACCTTCACCATACAGAAAATCATCCAAATCAATAGAATCAGGATCGTCACCAATGCGGTAGACATCTAAATGATAGAGTGGCACTCGCCCCTCATACTCCCTTACAATAGTATAGGTTGGACTCTTTATCATCTGTGAAATATCCAAACCTTTGGCAATTCCCTTGGTTAAGGTTGTTTTGCCAGCTCCCAGATTACCTGAGAGAACAATTATATCTCCAGAATCGAGCAGTCGACCTAGCTTTTGACCGATACTAATCAATTCTTCTTCATTTTGACTGTAAATCATGTTCTCATTATATCAAAAAATAAAAATATGGACTAGAATCCACTGTAAAAATACAGGAGAAACTTATAAATATTGAATCATTTAAGTAAGAAGTTAAGATGTGTATTTTAATTTTTACCACATCAATCACTCATAGATTAGAAATGTTTTTGTAAAACTTACTATAGTTTCAAAAGTTAACCAATAGTAACTCTCTCACATTCCTCCAGATAAAAATCGCAAAAGAAAAAGCCTGACAAATGTACAGACTTTTTACTTTCAAGCTTTAGAACACAGCCATACTGATGAAGTTAAGGATAAACAAGATATCCAAAATCCACATAATAAAGTGGACATCCTTAGCTTGACCTTTGACGATTTTGACCAAAGTATAAGTAAGGAAACCAGCTGCGATACCATAGGTAATGCTATATGAGAATCCCATGAAAACAGAAGTGAAGAAGGCAGGAATAGCTTCAGACAAGTCTTCCCAATCGACACTCTTAAGGTTAGAGAGCATCATAACACCTACAATAATAAGGATAGGCGCTGTGGCAGCATTAGGAACGATTGATACCACTGGACTAAAGAAACTAGAGATGGCAAAGAGTACAGCAACCACAAGAGCTGTCAAACCAGTACGTCCACCAGCACCAATACCTGCTGCAGATTCAACGTAAGTTGTAACATTTGAAGTCCCTGCAATGGCACCAATACTTGTACCAACAAGGTCAGAGTAAAGGGCACGGTCAAGAGCTTTTGATTCGTTGTTATCACCTGTTGAAGCAATGATACCAACCTTCTCACCAGTACCGATCAAGGTACCAATAGTATCAAAGATATCAGTCAATGAAAAGGCGAGAATAGCCATAAAGACACCAGGCAAACGAGAAACGTCTGCAAAGAGTGATCCCAATCCCTTAGATCCAAGCGCTGCACCAAAGACCTGACCAAGATCTTTAATAGATGATGTCAAGCTAGCTGCGTGCCAGTCAATGCTTCCAAGATCAACGACACCAGCAAAGATAGCAATGATAGTCGTTACAAGGATTGAAAGAAGAACACCACCACGAATACCTTTAACAATAAAGAAAATCGCAATCGCAAGACCAATCAAACCTACAATTACAGTTGGATTATTGAAAGCAACCAAACCTGGTGTAGCTGACGATGAAGCTGTAATTGAAGCCTTGGCCATATCAGCACCTTTACCTGCTACAGTGTAGGTATGTGGATTAATTGAGAATTTCAAAAAACCAGCATTTTTAATCCCAACATAGGCAAGGAAAACACCGATACCTGCTGAAATAGCAGATTTGAGAGCTGTTGGGATAGACTCAATAATCATCTTACGTACTTTAGTTACCGTGATGATCAATGAAATAACACCACATAGAAAGACCATTGCTAAGGCCTCTTGCCAAGTGTAACCCAAAGAAAAGACCACTGTGTAGGTGAAGAAGGCATTAAGCCCCATACCAGGCGCTTGAGCGTATGGTAGGTTGGCATAAAAGGCCATCATCAATGTCCCTGCAACCGCACCAATAATTGTTGCTAAGAAAACACCTTGTGCAGGCATTCCTGTTTGGGCCAACATCGCTGGGTTAACAAAGAGGATGTAAGACATGGCAAAGAAAGTTGTCAATCCGGCAGTCACTTCTGTACGGACATCAGTACCATGTTCTTTCAATTTGAAAAACTTTTCCATGAAAGTTTAGACTCCTTAATAAAAAATATTGTCAAAATCCGAATAATTTCGGAACATTCTCACGTAGAATGCAACATTACTATTCTACATGAAATTATTTGACGGTGCAAGGTTTATTTCCTGAGACTTTTCTTATGAAAAACCGAACGTTCTTAGAAAGCTCTTTCTTAATCACCAACAAAGGACAGATTTTTGCTATAATAGGAACATGACAAAAAAATTGATTGCACTAGATCTTGATGGAACGCTCTTGCGCCCAGATGGAACTATTTCAGAATTTACACAAAAAACGATTAAAGACGTACAAAACAAAGGACACCAAGTCGTTATTGCTACAGGTCGTCCTTATCGTATGGCTAT
>ERZ772779.1238-NODE-1238-length-10618-cov-11.259112_pt1 | contig 10618 bp, 5 predicted proteins | sample MGYA00511360_ERZ772779 | MGnify/ENA primary metagenome ERZ772779 (study PRJEB29015, sample SAMEA2738112) | human oral metagenome | biome: human oral; feature: human-associated habitat; material: saliva | place: China | collected 2231 ...
TCTCTTCTAACTGGTCTAAACCTGTGTTTTCGAGTTCTTTTGGTACGAGATGGCGCTTTGCTATCTCAACCTTTTCTTCCGTGATATAGCCTGAAACCTCAATAAGCTCCATGCGGTCGAGTAGTGGACGTGGGATTGTATTGATGTCATTGGCCGTTGCAATGAATAAGACCTTTGATAAATCGTAGTCCATATCCAAGTAATTATCATGGAAGGCATTGTTCTGCTCAGGGTCGAGAACCTCCAACAAGGCTGATGAAGGGTCGCCGTTAACAGTGTTTTGAGTAACCTTATCAATCTCGTCAAGGATGAAGACTGGATTTGATGAGCCTGCCTTCTGAATATTCTTGATGATACGTCCAGGCATAGCACCAATGTATGTCTTACGATGTCCTCGGATTTCTGACTCATCATGGAGGCCACCTAATGACACACGTACATACTTACGTTTCATAGCTTCGGCTATACTCTTGCCCAAACTGGTCTTACCAACACCCGGAGGACCGTAAAGACAGAGGATTGGTGACTTTAGATTGCCACGCAACTGAAGGACAGCAATGTATTCAAGGATACGTTCCTTCACCTTGTCCATACCATAGTGATCTTTGTCAAGAATACGTTTCGCACGCTTCAAATCAAGGTCGTCTTTGGTATATTCATCCCAAGGCAGACTAACCATTGTGCGCAAGTAGTTTACTTGTACACTATAGTCAGGACTTTGTGGATTTAATGTTTCGAGTTTGTCTAATTCCTTTTGGAAAACTTTAGCAACCTCTTCTGGCCACTTCTTGTTCTTTGCCTTCTCAAGCAACTCTTTCTTGTCAGGTGCAGAATCGCCATCCCCTAACTCCTCCTTAATATTCTTAATCTGCTGATGCAGGAAATATTCGCGCTGCTGTTCATCGAGATCTTCACGTGTTTTTGAGCGTATATCCTGACGGAGATGCTGGAATTGTATTTCACGATTGAGCACCTTCATCAATGAGAATAAGCGATCCTTGATAGAGTTCTCTTCCAACATTTGAATCTTGTCAGTCACAGGGAATGGCATTGTTGAGCAAATATAATTCACTGCAATGACAGGATTATTAATATTGTCAAGTGCGAATTGTGAATCGTCTGGAATGTCGTCACTACCATGGATATATTCCTTTACGACCACCTTCATATCTTCTACTGCTGTAGAAAACTCTTTGTCCTTTTCAGGCTCAGCCTCTTCTGGTATAGCCACAGTGTATCCCTTCATGTAAGGTGTTGTTGTTGTAATCTTCTTTATCTTACACTTGCCAAGACCTTGCAATATCACTGTGCGGTTATTACCTTCGTAATTACCAGGCATATCAAAGGCACGAACGAAGCGTGCATAGATACCTGTCGTATAGATGTCGTCCTCTTGAGGCTCGTTAATGTTGCTATCTTTCTGACTGACAATCGCTATGATTGTGTTTGGATTCTCTTCCAAGTGTCTAACAAGTTCTAATGTTGGCTTCCTTCCAACGAGGATAGGGGAGAGAATCCCAGGGAACATAACGAGGTTACGGGTTACGAAAACGGGTATCTCGCCGTCGACCTGTATGTCTAACTTTGGCATATCACCCTCGTAATCAGTAATCATTTGAATAGAGCTATTTTGTTTCATAAAGTTCTTTTATACCTACTTTTAGCTTGCAAAGGTACAAAATAAAACCGAAAGACTGAAAGAATAATTGTGCTTTAATTGGCTCTCTCGTAAAAAGACTGGTTTATATGCGTGAAGAGATGGTGGTTAGGGTGAGTTGCAATGTAAATAAGAAAAGCTGTTTTTCGGGGCTTTAAGCTTGCTGTTTGATATGGTTAAACAGCATACGTAACAACGCATAAGCTCTTTGAGATAGATGATAACGTTTTTACCTTATTGTCTATCTACTTCAAGCCTACTTGATGTAGAACTCTTGTGTAATATTTTGATACCATTCTGTGCGTGTCCCCTTATCGGTGGTCAGCACTTGTTCTTCCGTCTCACATTGTTTAGTAGCGTCCTTCCCAAATTCTATTAAGCAGCGTTTAGCTGGTTTTGAAGATTTAGTCTTAATGTTTACAAGCTTCAATACTGATAATCCGTTAAATATAGCTTCTGCTTCAAGTATATCTTTGTTGTCATAGGGAATGATAATGGAGAGCGTTCCCTTTGTTTTAAGGAGCCTCTTAGCATAATAAATAAGTTCTTGTGGAGAGAGGGAGTCAGCATGCCTTGCAGTCGTTCTTGACTGTAAAGGATTTTTTAATGAGTTGATGAAATATGGTGGATTACAGACGATTGTGTCATAAACGCCCTCAGTACAGGCTCTATGACATAGCTGATAGTCTTGTAGACAACAATTAACAATGTTTATTCTATCGTTGAACGGAGATTGTGAAACGTTAAGCTGAGCATCCTCGAAAGCTCCTTTGTCTATCTCTATAGCGTCAATGTCGGCTAAAGGAAAACGTTGAGCCATCATAAGAGCGATGAGTCCTGTCCCTGTTCCGATATCAAGAATCTTCTTACCTCCTTGTGCCCAAGCTCCAAGCAATACCCCATCTGTCCCGACCTTCATGGCCGTGTGGTTGTCAACGATATGGAATTGCTTAAAAGTAAAGCCCATGCGCCTTGTTATGGAGTTTCTATATATTTAGTTTGCGAAGCAGATTCTTATTGATTGCCTGTACTTTTCTACTTTGTTTGGTAAGGTCTTGTCTCATCAAGTCAAAGTTGTAGAATATCTCAGAAAAGGCTGTTTGTAACATATTTGGTTGTCTACAGTCCTTCCCACCCTTAGGGTTAACAATGATGTTTATGCCTTTAGGGACAATAGAAATATCCACATCTGCACTTGATGTAATAGGGTCGCCATCATAGTGAATGATGCCTTCGCTCTTACGATGTATGTGTATATGCTTGGATCTGAAGGTCTTTATCTTCAGATTCTTATCTAATGTCTTATTGAAAAGTTCTATGGCAACTTGTGGCGCATCGATGAGGTCGAATGGTTCCATTATGATAACATCTAACAGTCCGTCGCTCATTGATGCCTGTGGAGCGATGTATGCATTGTTACCATACTGTGAGGCATTGGCTACAGAGACGAGGAAGGCCTTATAGCTATGCGTTCCGTCCTCATCTTCAATGACGTAAGTTTCAGGCTCATAACGCAATCCCTCCTCAAGAACCTTCTGCATATAAGTGATAGGACCACGTTTCCCAGCTTCTGCAAACTTCATAGAAATAAATGCATCGAAGCCCATTCCGCAGGTGCAGAAGAATGGATGTTCGTTAATGATACCGTAGTCAAGTTTCTTAATATCGCAGTAGTTTAGAATGTCAATACATTTCTTAAGGTTCATGGGTAGGTTTAGATGTCTGGCAAGTCCATTGCCAGAGCCACAAGGAAGGATGCCCATTGCCGTGTCTGTTTGGGTCAGTGCTCTTCCAACTTCGTTGACAGTACCATCTCCGCCTACAGCAACAACAATATCAATACCATCCTTTGCCGCTTCCTTTGCGAGCTCAGTTGCATGGCCAGCATAACTTGTTTCTGCTATGCAATAGTCAAACCTATCTTTATCGAGCCGTTCTTCAATAAGGTCAGGTATGCCTGCTTTACTGACTGTACCCGATATTGGGTTTAGGATAAAAGTTATTTTTTTCTTATTCATTGTGCCAAATAATCAGCGCATAGTTTATTTGTACAAAGATACATATTTGTTGTTTATATCGTGGAGATTAAGAGAGTAAAAATGTTTAAAAACCACTTTTCTAATCAAAAAGACTTTTTTGTCATTCTAAATTAGTATCTTTGCAGCCTGAAAATAATATTTAAGTAGTCATTGACTACACCATATTAAAAAATAATGGGACAATTACAAGACAAGTACAAAAGCTACCGCGAGCCGCAAAAGTTTATGGAGGCAGGTGTCTATCCATACTTTCGTGAGATTACAAGTAAGCAAGGAACAGAAGTAACAGATATTGATGGCAACAAGATTCTTATGTTTGGTTCTAACGCCTATACGGGTTTACCAAACGATCAGCGTGTGATTGATGCTGCTCATCGTGCTCTTGATAAGTATGGTTCGGGGTGTGCTGGAAGTCGATTCTTAAATGGTACGCTCGATCTTCATGTACAGTTAGAGAAAGAACTTGCTGCTTTTGAAGGTAAAGATGAGGCGCTTGTTTTCTCAACAGGCTTTTCTGTGAATGCTGGTGTTCTCGCTGTGGTTGTGGGACGAGGTGATTATATCATCTGTGACGACCGCGATCATGCGAGTATTGTAGATGGACGTCGTTTGAGTTTTGCAACTCAACTGCGTTACAAGCATAACGATATGGAGGATTTGGAGCGTATTCTCCAGCGTCTTCCTAAAGAGGCTGTTAAGTTGATCGTCGTTGATGGCGTCTTCTCTATGGAGGGAGACCTTGCTAATCTCCCTGCAATTATAGAGTTAAAGCATAAGTACAATTGCTCCGTTATGGTCGACGAGGCACACGGATTAGGTGTCTTTGGCCGTCAGGGTAGAGGTGTTTGCGATCATTTTGGGCTGACTGATGAGGTTGATCTTATTATGGGTACCTTCTCAAAGAGCTTGGCTTCTATCGGTGGTTTCATAGCAGGTGATAAGGATACCATTAACTATCTTCGTCATACTTGCCGTACCTATATCTTCTCTGCAAGTAATACTCCATCTGCAACAGCGGCTGCGTTGGAAGCTCTTCATATCTTGGAGCAGGAGCCAGAACGTCTGGAGCAGTTATGGAAGGTTACAAATTATGCATTGAAACGCTTTAGAGAAGAAGGCTTTGAGATTGGTGATACAGAGAGTCCGATTATTCCGCTCTATGTACGTGATATCGAAAAGACTTTCATTGTTACGCGATTGGCTTACGAGGCTGGTGTATTTATCAACCCTGTTATTCCTCCTGCTTGTGCTCCACAAGATACGTTGGTACGCTTTGCGTTGATGGCTACTCATACCGAAGAGCAGGTTGAACGTGGCGTTCAGGCGCTGACAAAGATTTTTAAGGAACAAGGTATTATAAAATAAGATACTAATAGATTCTGATAAAGGAACTATAATTTAAGAACGAAGATGTTATTCTTATTGAGTAAACTCTTCGTTCTTTTTTTATATACTATATATATAAGGTGTAAATGCTTCGATAGGATTACGTCTTATGGTTATCTCCCAGTGGTATGTACGATAGGATTTACGCCTATATTATGTGTAGGACGATAAAATGCAAGTTGTGTTCTTTATGTTTTGTTAGTTCTCATATCTGTTTGCTATATGTACTATACTGTCTGTTGTTATGGTAGAAACAATTCTATTTACTCATTATTTACCTATTTTGTGAGGCTTTCCTACTTTTTGTGTTGAGTCTTGATATAGCTGGAGTTGAAGGCGAAATATAACGTGTGAGTACTATTCGTAGTTATTATCTCCTTGCAGGAATGATAGTCAGTTGTTGCCTATAGTGGACTGAGAAAGCAAACTACGAATTGCACGAATTAAGCTAATACGAGGGTAATAAACTTGAATAACACTGGCTGCATAAGATGGAATGCTGTTGTGACAAGCTGAGAACAATGTAAAGAAGATAAAAACTGATATATTGAAAAACCATTACATAGAACAACGTTGAATACTCTCAAAAGACGAGTGTAATGTTTATTAATTACGTGCTTATAACTTACAATAAATCAATTTGTTACGAATAATGTTTGAGAACATGCTCTTCTTGCCTCAAGAAGGGCGTCTTCAACATGCAAGAAGAGCATGTTCTCGAACGAAGAAGGGCCTTTTCTTATATCACCTCAGAACCTTGCTTGAAAGAATAGGGGAGTGGTTTATAAAACATCTCTACAATTTTCGCTATCATGTATAGTGTTTCTTCTTACGCTATCAATCATTCTGTGGGGGCTTCTCGGAGAGTTTTCTTCAAAGAGCAATAAGGGGTTTTACATATAAGTAGCGGTTGCAAATCGTTGGATTTACTTCCTCTTCGAGACAACATGTGCTGATTAAAGGGAACAGGAGAAGAGGAAAGTAGCCACAATGAAGCTCTTGTTGGAGGATAATAAAAGGTCATTGTTAATCGTATTGTTCCACTTGTATGGGTAATATCAATCATTATTTCCCTCTCAGCAAGGATGGTTGACGGGAGAAAAATTAGTAGTTGAGGTGGGGGAGGGGTAACTTCTTCTGACCTTATAAGCTCTATTACGCCACATATCTGAAGCATAAACCTAATCATTATACTCTAATTTTATTTGGAAAGAAGGGTGGTCTGTTCGTTAGATCTTAGTAGATAGGTTAGGAAAGGACATTTTTTTTTAGTTTACATGGATATAGAGTGATGCCTTTATTATAGTTTGATAATCAATAGTTTATTTAATATTAGAGCAGAGAAAAGTTAACAGAATAATGCAAAAGCATTAATTTTTCTTGAAAAAAAACGTAGAAAAGTTTGGCAGTACAGAAAATATATAGTACCTTTGCACTCGCAATTCGGAAATGAGTTAATCATTAAAGAAAAGCAACGGGGCGTAGCGCAGCTCGGTAGCGCATCTGGTTTGGGACCAGGCGGTCGCAGGTTCGAATCCTGTCGCCCCGACTTTTTGTCTAACTCTTTAGAGAAAGAGAGACGTTAAATGCGGCAATAGCTCAGTTGGTAGAGCACGACCTTGCCAAGGTCGGGGTCGCGAGTTCGAGTCTCGTTTGCCGCTCTTTGATATTCTGAAAGATATATAAGCTTTTGCTTTTAGTTTATGCCCAGGTGGCGGAATTGGTAGACGCGCACGTTTCAGGTGCGTGTGTTTCACGACGTGCAGGTTCGAGTCCTGTTCTGGGCACATTATTCAGAATGCATTTACATGTCGGAGAGGTGGCGGAATTGGTAGACGCGCTACTTTGAGGGGGTAGTGTCAATTGCGACGTGGGAGTTCGAGTCTCCTCCTCTTCACATCTTGCGGAAATAGCTCAGTTGGTAGAGCACAACCTTGCCAAGGTTGGGGTCGCGAGTTCGAGTCTCGTTTTCCGCTCTCAGACGAATCCAGTCATTTCGATTGGATTCGTCTTCTTTTTTGTGCTGATTTTCGTAGATTTTTGTTCCTCGTTCTTCTTTTTCTGCATTCCGCTTGTCGATCCGCGAAGGAATGTGTATTTTTGAGCAAATCAATACCCGAAAGTCCGATGAAACTGCGTTTCCGAATCCCCTATTTCACTGCTCCCGGCGAGCAACTTCGTCTCGAATGGGAGAATCTCCCGGCGCCTTCGCTCACGCTGAGCGAAACAGCGCCCGGCGAATGGACAGGCGAGGTGGTATTCTCCGACCTCCACGCTGCGCAAGTGCCCACTTATCGTTATGCCGTGTGGCAGGGCGACCGCTGTTTGCGGCGCGAACTGGGGCATCTGACGCACCGCTTGCGCATCGAAAGTCGACTTTGCGACACGTATTTCATCGACGATCGCTGGCGCGACCTCCCGACCGACAGCGCACTGTTCTCCTCAGCTGTGAGCTATCCCACATTGCCCGGTGCACCTTCCCCGTCTTTGGCAGCCTGCAGTCTCACATGGCGCGTGCTTTCTCCCGCTTTGCGACGAAATGGTTGCCATTTGGCCTTGCTGGGCTCCTCGCGTGCTCTCGGGGGCTGGGACGAGTACGCCGCCATTGCATTCGACGAGATCGCCCCCGGCGTTTGGCAACTCACCCTCGACGCCGCCCTGCTCGCTGGCGGCGATGAGTATAAATTTGTGGCCGTCGACGAAGGGAGTAGGCGCGTGGCGCATTGGGAAACGGGCGCCAACCGGATTTTGGAACTCCCCGCTCTCGCGTCGGGCGAGCATCATGTGCTGCCCGAAACCGAGGTCTATTTCCCCGAACTGCTCCCTCGCATGGCAGGTACCGCCATTCCGGTGTTTTCCTTGCGCAGTGAAGGCAGTCAGGGAGTCGGCGATTTCGGCGATTTGCGGCGCATGGTCGACTGGACAGCGGCCACCGGTCAACGGGTGTTGCAGATTCTCCCCATTCACGACACCACACTCACGGGCGAAAACACCGATTCCTACCCGTATAACGCCATTTCGGTTTATGCTTTCCACCCGATGTATGTGGACCTGCGCGCCTTGCCGGCCTTGCCCGACGCGCGCCAACAGGCCGCATTCGACCGTGAATTTCGCGAACTCAATGCGCTCCCGACCATCGACTATGCACGGGTCAACAAGCTCAAGCGCGATTTTCTGCTGCTCTCTTTCCGTGCACACGGCCGCGAACTGCTGAAGTCGCAGGCTTATGCCACCTTTGCGGCCCACCATGCGCAGTGGTTGCCGACTTATGCGGCCTTCTCGGCGTTGCGCGACAAATTTTCCACACCCGATTTCCATCGCTGGCCGCAACATGCGGAATATGACGCTGAGGCGGTCGCAGCTACCTTCGCAGCGGGCACGGCTGAACGAGAGACCTACGACTTTTATTGCTATGTGCAATACCTTCTGCACACACAACTCAGCGAGGTCACGGCACATGCACGGCGGAGTGGGGTGGTGCTCAAGGGCGATATTCCCATCGGCATTGCCCGTTGTTCGGTCGAGGCGTGGACGGAACCGCATTATTTCAATCTCCGCGGTTCGGCCGGCGCGCCGCCCGATGCCTTCTCGCTCACGGGGCAGAATTGGGGTTTCCCCACTTACAACTGGGCGGCCATGGCGGCCGACGGTTACGCGTGGTGGAAACGGCGCTATGTCAAGATGGCCGAGCACTTTTCGGCCTACCGCATCGACCACATTTTGGGCTTTTTCCGCATTTGGGAGATTCCCACGCACAGCGTGCGCGGACTCCTCGGTCGCTTCGTGCCGGCTTTGCCCTACTCGGTGGACGAGATCGAGACGGCGGGCCTCCCGTTTGATCGCGATTTCATGACGCGCCCCTTTGTCAACGACGCCTTGCTGGATCGCTTGTTTGGCGAACGCGCGGAGTGGGTGCGTCGCACATTCCTCACCCATTCGCACTATGACATTTGGCACTTCCGACCCGAATTTGCCACGCAGCGCGCGGTGGACGATTTCTTGAGGCGCGAATACCGCGGTCGGCCTGACGAAGCTCAGATTCGGGAGGGACTGTTTGCCCTCTTGGAAAACGTGCTTTTCGTGGAAGACCCTTTGCAGCGCGAACACTACCATCCGCGCATCGAAGGTTTCCGCACTTTTGTCTTCGAACGCCTCAATGCCGACGAACGCAAGGCTTATGAGCGCCTGCATCACGTGTTCTACTACGAGCGGCACAACGACTTCTGGCGTGTTTCGGCCATGGAGAAATTGCCGGCGCTGAGCAATGCGACGGCGATGTTGCCTTGTGGCGAAGATTTGGGCATGGTGCCCGACTGCGTGCCCGGGGTGATGGAGCAACTTCAGCTGCTCACGCTCGAAATTGAGCGTATGCCCAAGGCGTTCGGTCGCGAGTTTGCCGATGTCGAGGCTTATCCTCGTCGGTCGGTGTGCAGTACCGGCACACACGACATGGCCACGCTCCGCGGATGGTGGGCGGAGGATGCGGCGCGTTCCGCGCGTTACTTCTTCGAAGTGCTCGGTCACGGCGGCCAAGCGCCCACGGATGCGCCTGCTTGGCTGTGTGAAGAAATCGTGCGTCGGCATGTGGATTGCCCTTCGATGCTGTGTATTCTTCCCTGGCAGGATTGGTTGTCCATAGATGAGCGCCTTCGTCTGCCCGATGTGGCGGCTGAGCGCATCAACGAACCGGCAAATCCCCGACATTTTTGGCGTTATCGCATGCACATTGGTCTCGAAACGCTCATGCAGCAAACGGATTTTAATGCGCATCTCCGCCAACTTTTGGTGGAGGGACGACGGGCCTAATCTAGCAATCCGCCTTTTCTCAAAGATTCCTCGACTCTCCCAAGTGAAGACATTGGAAGTAGACGATGCTTCGATGTGGAATGTTTTCGTCGGCGTGTCGATTCGTTCAAACACCGTGGGTGAAATCAGCTTCCAAAGGTTGGATTCGAGAGCTCGTTCCTCAAATTGTATTTTGGGCGGCGTAGAGAATAGAATAAACCATTCAGAATAAGAATATGATGATCGGCTATTATTTTCTGTATTTCGCAGGCGCAATAGGTTTCATTGCCCTTGTATGTTACTTGTGCGTGTTTGTGCAAAGATGCAAGCGGTTCCAAAACGAACATCCCGAAATCATCGAGAGATTGCAGCATGAACTTCTGGGTGAAGAACAGGCTGAGATCTTGGAGAGGCAGCAGCATGAAAGAGAACAGAGGAAAATCCTCAGGGAAGCCTATCGACGAATTATAAGAGAAGCTTTTCGGAAATACCCAGAAAAGGCAAGACTACATAAAAAGAAAGTGGCAGAGTCTGGGGAATTAATTTGCCATTTTTCCTATGAATAGTTTGCGGTATCTTGACGCATAAGGTCAAGATACCGCTTTTTCTTTGGGTAATGGAAGGACCGGGGGCTGGATTAAACGCGCTACGTCAATGACGGCGGTGGAAAGGTGGAAGACTCCGTCCAAACGGTTGACGCGGAATCCGAGGGCTCGGGGACCTCAAACCCACTCCGATCAGGCCGGCTACC
>ERZ772779.1242-NODE-1242-length-10610-cov-10.535481_pt1 | contig 10610 bp, 10 predicted proteins | sample MGYA00511360_ERZ772779 | MGnify/ENA primary metagenome ERZ772779 (study PRJEB29015, sample SAMEA2738112) | human oral metagenome | biome: human oral; feature: human-associated habitat; material: saliva | place: China | collected 2231 ...
TGCCAGAGCATTGCGTCAACCAGCGTGGTCTTGCCATGATCGACGTGTGCGACGATGGCGACATTTCGCAGGTCGGGACGCGTGGACATATGTGGACTCCTCAAATGTGGATACAGATTTATGCGTGTGAGGGGGCGAAGACGCCGCAAACACGACCGGCTCGAACCGATTTCACGCACATATATCCTCAAGAATATCGGCTAAACAAGGGGCAACGCGATCCTCGTGTTGCGAATTCCACCACGTCGTGGACACGCGGCGGAGATATGAGGGGCCATCGGCCGGTCTATTTGCTCGTTCACAAGCAATGGCGTTAACTGGCTTGTATGACTGACATCGCCACGCTCAGTGCAGACGTTTCCACGGCCTCGTCCCTTGTCACCCCCTTCGGCGCACACCTGTTGTCGTGGCGTCCCACGGGTCACCCGGATGTCCTGTGGCTTTCCTCCCGCGCGGTGCTGGACGGCACGAAGGCGATCCGTGGCGGCATCCCCCTGTGCTTGCCCTGGTTCGGCAGCCCCACCGATTCCCCAACGAGGCCCGGCCAAGGAGCGGGTGCCCACGGTTTCGCCCGCACGAGTCCCTGGACGCTGCTGGGAAGCACCCAGCCCGCGAACGACGCCCCGGCCTCGTTCTCCTTCGAGCTGCACCACACGGGCGAAACCTCTGTCCTCTATCCGCACTCCTTCTGCGCGCGTCTGGACATCGCCGCCGGGGCCGAGCTGAACGTGACCCTCACCCTCACAAACGAGGATGACCACCCCTTCGCCATCGAGGCCGCCCTGCACACCTACTTGCACGTCGGCGACGTGAAGGACGTGACGGTGGAGGGCCTGGACGGCGAGCGCTACTACGACAAGGTCCGAGAGCGCTACGCCACCCAGACCGGTGACGTCGCCTTCATCGGCCCGACCGACCGCGTCTACACCTCCACCCAGCAGCTCCAGGTCATCGACCCGAAGCTGGGCCGGCGCATCATCGTGGACAAGAACGGCTCAGGCTCGACGATCGTGTGGAATCCCTGGTCACAGGGCGCGGCCACGATGAGCGACATCGGCGAGGGCGAGTGGCAGAACTTCGTGTGCGTGGAGACCGCGGCGGTGCGCGAGCGGGCGCTGACGCTGTGGCCGGGGCACCCCCACATCATGACGCAGACCCTTGCCGTGGAGACGCTGGACTAACCGCCCCACGGGTAGGATTGGCTCCAGCTACGACCAGAAAGGCCCTCATGGCTATCACTTCCGCGATCGCGTCCGCGTATCTGTCCATTTCCCGGTGGAAGCTGTCCACGCAGCCCCTCCCGGACAAGGTCATCGTCATCGGCGCTCCGCACACCTCGAATTGGGACGGTGTCTTCATGGCGATTTCCATGTGGAAGTCCGGACGCACGTTCTCGTTCCTGGTGAAGGATTCCGTCGTCAAGGCCCCGGTGCTGGGTTGGTTCGTCAAGAAGATCGGCGCGGTTCCCGTGGAACGCAGCGCCGCGCACGGCCTGGTCGAGCAGGTTGCCCAGCGCATCCGCGAGGCAGACTCGTTCACGCTGTGCATCACGCCGAAGGGCACGCGATCGCCGCGTGATTTCTGGAAGTCCGGCTTCTATCGCATCGCGATGGAGGCGGGCGTGCCGATCCAGCTGGGCTTCATCGACCGCAACACCCGCACGTTTGGCTGGGGACCGACGTACCAGCTGACGGGTGACGTGCGCGCCGACATGGAGGCCATCCGCGCGTTTTACGCCGACAAGGTGGGCATTCGCCCCGAGAAGACCTCTGTGCCGCGGCTGCGCGCTGAGGACGAGGCCGAATGAGGCTCGCGCGGGCACTGCTCGGCACCGTTGGGGCTCTCGCCCTGACGGCGGGTGGCGCAGCGGCGCATGCGGACGAGCCGACGCAGATTCGCCTCGTCGAGGTCTACGAGACGACGCCGGGCGTGAGCGCGACCCATCAGGTGACCCTGTCGACGGATCACGCACTGATCGGTGAGCAGTGTCAGTCGATGGGCACCGCCACGCAGGCGACTTCCTCCCTGCTGGTGGATGCGGGCGGGGTCATGGGGTGCCGTTTTACGTGGAACCTCGAGGATGCGGGCGCCGAGGTCGTCTCGGTCGACGACGGCGGGGTGTTCCACTTCGAGTCGACGTCGGCCCGACTGCTGGAGGGTTTTTCCTCGCCCGAGGCATCGGCCTCGATCGAGTCGGTGACCCTCATCGCTCACGATTCAGTTGTCGTCGAGGCCTCTGACGGCGGTGAGATTTCCACTCCTTCGTCGTCCACGAAGAACGATGCGAGCACCGTCGTATGGCACGGCGTGACGGGCAACGTGAGCGCGTCGGGTTCGGTTGCCCCGGACGCCTCCGCGCCGACGCCGTCGCCTTCTCCTTCTTCGACCGCGGCCCCCGCGCCTCCCTCTGCGCAGCGAGGAGGGAGCTCACTCGGGCATTCTCTGATGCCCGTCCTCGCACTGACTGGGTCGGTGTTGGCTCTGGTGATCATCGGGGCGCTCGTGCGGGGTCGCGCCGCGTCGCGACGACGAGCAGCAGACGCTCAGTTTGACCGCGACGCCTCGCTGAAGAATGCGCGCCGCGCTCAGGCGGATGCGCGTAAGACCTCCGCGCTCCCCTACGCGCGCCGCGCGGCCGACTCGAACGGGGCCGAGCCGCCTTCGGACGAGGAGCGTTTCACCCCGCCCGAGTGACCTCATTCGTCTGCGACAACGACGTGCCCCGACCTCTTTGCGAGGCCGGGGCACGTGTCGTTAGCCGATGTGGAAGTAGTGTTCGACGAGTTCTTCCACCGAAATACGCGAGTCGGCCAGGTCGTCGCGCAGGTGCACGTCCCCGAGCGCGACCAGGTGAGACGCCCACGAATCGATGAGGCCCGCGGGGAACACGCCCTTCGCCTCGTAGTCCTCGCGCTGGGTGAGAAGCCTGCCGGCGGCCTCGAAGCAGGAGCCGGGCAGCTGATCGAGGTCGGGGGTCTGCGAGGCGTCGCCGTCGACCTTGCGCTCACGCGCATAGTCGGCCATGCCCGGTTCGGTCAGGCCGATGCGTGCCGCGACAGCGATACCGGCCAGCAGCAGGTGGACGGCCGCGGAACCGTCGGGGCTGCGCAGCTCGACCGTTTGGGAGTCGTTCGGCAGCTCATCGATGGCAGGCTCGGCGGGGTTCGCGTCACGGAACATCGAGTCGTCAATGTTCTGCCATCCCAGGGGCACGCGCACGAGGACGGAACGGTTACGGTCGCCCCAGCAAATCGCCGTGGGCGCCTCCTGGTGCGGCACGAGGCGCAGGAAGGACGTGGGGACCGTATTGCCGAAGGCGGTCAGGGAAGCGGCATGCGATAGGTAACCGCCGATGACCTTCAGGGCCGTCTCCGTCAGGCCCGATCCGGTCGAGAACTGGTTGACACCGTCCTTGACGAGGCGGGTGTGGAAGTGCATGCCCGACCCGGCCTGACCGACCGCGATCTTCGGCGAGAAAGAGACGTGAATGCCGTAGGAGTGGGCGACTTCGCGCAGCACCCACTTGGCGAGCACCATCTGGTCGGCGGCATCCAGGGCGTCCACGGGCAGGAATTCAATCTCCTGTTGAACCATCTGACGACCGCCGGACACGAAGTTACCGACCTCCGAGTGGGCGTACTTGACCGCGCAGCCCATGGACACCAGGTGCAGCAGGGTTTCCGTGCGCACGCTCTCCCACTTCGAGAAGGGGCCCGATTCGTGGTAGCCGCGCTGCGGTTCGACGGGGAACAGGTCCTCCTCGTCGGAGAAGAGGTAGTACTCGAGTTCGCCGAGGGCCTGCAGCTCGCAGCCTGTCTCTTCCTTCAGGGCGCGCTGAGCCTTGCGCAGAATCTCCTGCGGCGCCGAGGCCAGGGGCTTGCCGTCGACGTCGTAGAAGCCGCACAGGATATCCAGGGTCGGAATGTGCGAGAAGGGGTTGAGGAAGGACGTGGCCAGGCGGGGCACGACGTACAGGTCCGAGGAGGTCGCCTCGACGAAGGCGAAGAGCGAGGAGCCGTCGACGCGCTCCCCCAGCGTCAGCACACGATCCAGGTGTGCCTTGGACTGGATCGCGAAGTTCAGCGTCTTCAGGCGACCATCCCCTCCGATATAGCGCAGGTTGAGCATCCTGATGCCGTTGTCCTCGATATAGCCGATGATGTCGGCTTTCGTAAATTCCTTCGCCGGCTTTCCGAGGGCAGCCACGAGGGGGTTTGGACTGAGGGAAACGGTGTCGGTCGACAGCATGAAGCACTCCTCTTTGAGCATGACTAGATTCACATTAGCGCGACCATTGTAGACCCGTTCAGCAAACCTAACAGATGGGAGATAGTCGCAGACTTTCAATAGTTACGCAGATTGACGAACGAAAACGCTCCAGAACATTAGTGATGCTTGTTACACTTTTTGTAGCCAAGTCCAAGGAGCCACCATGGCGACCACTCCCCCCAGCCTTCCGCACGACACGACCAGACCACCCACGTGCTCGTGGCGAGGCCTCCTTATCGATTCCGCGCGCACATTCTGGCCGGTCCCAACCATGGAACTACTCCTGACCATCATGGCTCGCTACCGCTTCAACGTCTTGCACTGGCACCTCACCGACAACACCGGGTGGCGCATGCGCGTGCCCGAATACCCCATGCTGACCGCAATCGGCGGCAACATCCCCCGACAGCCCAGCGACTGGTACGACACCGAATGCGCCCCCGGCAGGAAAGGTTCATGGCACCTCACACCGGCTCACTCGACCCAAGGTTTCTACTCAGACGCCAACATTCGCCACCTCGTCAACTTTGCAGCGGCGCGCGATATCCGCATCGTCCCCGAAATTTCGATCCCCTCCCACGCCGGAGCCGCGATCCGCGCGTATCCCCACCTGGGAAACCCCGCCCTCGTCAATAAGGCTGCCCACGGAAGCAACCAGACACTCTGGCCCAGCGCCGCCTCTCTCAGCTTCGTCGAAGCCGCATTCCATCACGCCTGCTCCCTCTTCCCCTCCCCGACCATCCACATCGGGGGAGCAGCGACCGACTGGACCCCCTGGGAATCCGATTCCTCCCTGATGCGCGCAGGACTCACCTCCGGCGCAGTGATCGAGAGGCTTTTTATCGACCGGGCGCTGCGCACCCTCCACTTTCACGGCAGGCGCGCGGCCGCCTGGGATACCCTCACGAGGGCCTATCCGACACCCCCTCCGGGAACCATTCTCCTCGCCCACCGTCCCGGGGACGTTGGACGCCGGGCCGCAGAGTCTTCCGGAGCACCGTGGGTCCTGGCGGACACCGACACCCTCACTCTCAGCCACCCGGGGCGCGCCAACAGCACCCTCGAACCGGCCCACACCCTGTCTGACCGCCTTACCCACGCGTTGCACGGGGAGCGACTGAAAGGGGTCGAGGCCGTGGCATGGTCCTCGACCATCACCACCCCCGACCTCCTCTTCTACCATATCTTCCCCCGACTCCTCGTCGTCGCGGAAGCAGCGTGGCACGGGGAGGACTCCCTCTCCTGGGAGAAACTGGCACCTCTCGTCGAGCAGGAGACGGCACACCTGCAACGCACAGTCCCCTACTGGAATCCGCAGCGACCATAGTGAAGGGCCGCGCACCCATATCGAATGCGCGGCCCCGTGCCCCCTAGCGGGGCAGGATTCGGAGCAGGCATGAACCCGCCCCACTAGGACTATGAAGGTGTTACGACCAGGCTTTCAGACGCTCAGCGAGAGCGCGTGCCGCAGCATCCAGACGCTCAGCTTCCTGGACACCCCCACCCTTGACCGCACGCCAGTACGAGACCTTCGTCCGCAAGAACTCACGACGCAGCTCAAGAATCTGCGCTTCTTCCCGCAATCGTTCATCCTGCTGCTCCAGCAAAGTAATGAACTCGGAAATATCGCGCTCTCCACCAAGGCCCGAGCGAACATACTCGCGCATATCAGCAATCGACATGCCCGACGCTGACAGGCACGACACCCACGTCAACAGCTCGAGGTCATCTTCCCGATAAATTCGATGACCACTCGAAGGATCACGCGCGATCGCGGGAATAACGTTCACATCTTCGTAGTAACGCAGGGTGGACGCGGGCAGCCCAACAAGCGCCGCTACCTCCTTGATGGAGTACGTGCGCCCGGAGCGAGTCCCTACCATGACTTCACCCTAAAAGACCTCAAGTCCTTGAAGTCAAGCGGAAGTGCGGGACGTGCATCACGCGCTGCGACCTGCACAAAGGCGCAATCGCCCATCTATTGCCACGCAGGGTTGAGAATCGGCGCAAAACGCCGCATTGCGCGTGCGTTAGAGAAGCTCTGCACGCCTCTGGAAAGCCCAGATCGGACAGGTCTCCTCACGCATATGAACATCGACGCGGTCGAGAAGTTCACAACCGCCATTGAGATAGAAACGCGCATTCTTTTCCGTCGAGGTCACGAAGCCGTAGGCGCGCCCACCACGCTTAGCCACATAATCCGGCAGGACCCGTGAGACCATCCAGCGCCCCACGCTGCGGCCGCGCATGCTCGCATCAACGGAGAGCACCTCGAGATACCAGTCGAAATCGCCATTATCAACAGCGATCTGATCAGATCTGTCGGTGACGTCGAGAAAATCAGCCACGAGGCGTGGGGAGGCGTAGCGGAAAAGCTCGTAGCCTCCACTGACGAAGCTACGCACCACACCAACCTTGCGATCATGCATGAGCGCCGTTGCGACAACGAGCCCCTCGTGCTCCACGACAAGCGCGTGACGCACCCACCGATAGGAGGAGGCGAGCATCCGATTGATCGCGGCCACGCATTGTGGGTAATGGTCCGGCTGGTAGAGGTAGGGCTTGAGCATGATATGCAGCGGATAGTCGAGGAACCCCTCGCTGATAATACGCGTCATTTCGTGAATATCATCGCGCGTAGCAGGTCGACACTTCACGGGCCACCTCCTTCATCGACATGGACATATGAGCAATTTACTATCGAAAACCTAACTGCAGGTAGACACCTGTCACCCTACGAGATAGACGCCGATCTGGCCTTGTCAACGAGGCGTGTTTTTCTTTGTCACTCGACGTTCTTTCACTTGACGATCGGTCAGATAATGTCGCACACGTTCCCCCTCGTTGCTTTGTATCCACGAACGGACGATGAGCGAGTCGGCCGGCAAGCCCTACGCCGGTAAGTCGTCGGACCAGCACGTTGAGTTCGTGACGCGCGACGACGCGACCGTGTGCCACATGCAGCTCATGTATACGAATGCTGAGAGGGAGTCTGAGTTCTCCCTCGAGGATTCAGGCGAGTTCGTCATGACCGCTCACGCCGAGCGCACGCTCACCGAGTCTCGCAAGTGGTTCCACCCGGACCTGACGCTTAAGTCTCTATCCCTGAGCGTCGAGGGGGAGGTGCAGTCCTCCACCGCGGGCGCTTCCACGTCTGCAACGACGTACGAAGGCCGCACATTCTCCGTCGCCTCGCGGACCGACACCGTGCCCCAAATGATCACCGTGAAGGGCTCTCTCACCCCCAGGTTTCACGTGGGAGCACAAGTCGCACCCGAAACCCACCGCCGCTCCCACAGCTGCGAGCACACAGGCTCCTAAGAGGCGACACTCACGCAAGGACCACAGGCCTGCGGTCTTCCCCGAGCGCCCTGCCCAGCCGATCGCCGGTCAGCCGATGCCTACCGCTGGCATATCCAGCGGCCCCCTCCAGACCCCAATGGCTGACGCTCCTCAGCGCACCGCGACCCCGATTACGCCCCCCTGTTTCCCCGCAGGCTCCTATCGCCGCGCCTACCCCGGCCATCACTCCAACACCCACGCAAGCGTCCCCGTCCGTCGCGACGGCGCAGCAGCCCGCAGCATCGACACCTCAGCAAGGAACTCGCACGGAGTCCACCCCTGATTCCTCGCTTCGTCGTCGTTCGCGCCAGGCCTCGGAGGCTCAGCCGGTGGCCGACGCTCAGCCGGCGTTCCCAAGCAGGCGTTCGCAGCGTCAGGCGGTCCGCGACGCGCATGTTCCTCAGCCTATTCCGGCCCCCGAAGAAGCACCTGCGGCACAGCAGGCACCGGTTCCCATGCCCGAGCCTCCCGTCCCGCCCGTGGCGCTGCCTCCCCCCCAAGCGCCGTCGATGCTCCCGAGACAATGCTGATCCCGAAGGTGCGCCAGGCCGACATCCGGATGCCCGACCCGGTCGTCGAACCCGAACCCGTCGCGGAACCCGAACCGGTCGTGGAACCTGCCCCGGCCTCGTCGATGTCGTTCATTGACGACGCGGAGATGCCGACCGCGCAGATTCGTCGTGTCCGTCGAGTGAAACCCGCGGAATGGGGGACGCCCGAACCGGCCGCGCCGGTGAGCCAGCCCGCGCCCGTCACTCAGATGTCCGCTCCCCCGACGACACCGACCCCGTTCGAGCAGAGTGCACCCGCCATGCCCTCGGTCGTCAGCCAGACGCAGATTGCCGCATCCCCTCAGATGCCCGTACCCCTCCAGACACCGGCCGCTGCGGCCCCTTCCAGGAGGACTGGAACGCGGAAATCTCCCAGAAGAAGGAAGCCCCGCGCGAGCAGGAAGACGACAAGAAGCGCCGCAGGCTGTGGGGCTGGGGCAAGCGCCACAAGAAGCACAACGAGGCTACCGTCTCACCCGAGCCCGAAATCGATGAGCCGATTGACTCCTCGCACGCGCCGATGATTTCGGTCGACGCACAGGACGAGGATGACTGGAACGACTGGCAGAACTGGAACTCGCGTAGTTAAGCGAGCGCCGGGGGTGCTTACAGGCGGCTCTCGGCCTTGGTGATCTCCACGTAGTGCGCGACGTCTGCGCTCAGCTCCTGGGTGTCGGCAGGCCTCGCCAGGTCCGTCGAGGTACCGTCGGCGGTCTCCACCCGGCCATAGCGTTCCGCAAGGAAGCGCTCGCGATATAGGTGATCGGCGGCCTCGCCGATGGTGCGCATCAGGGCGGCATTCAGCCCGGCGCTCACGACGACGCCCGCCACTGGGACGATCTGCGCGAGCTTTCGGGATGCCAGGCGTACGCCCATTGCGCTGAAGAGGGAGTTCATCGCGCTCACGACCACGTTGCCGCCGAGGCCGTCGAGGGAACCTCGCCGGGCGAGGTCACGCATCACCTTGTTGAAGGCCAGCATCGTCGCCTGCTTTTCGACGACGAAATCGTGACCGCTGCCCGTCGGGTCGATCGCCTGCGAGAGCACCATCGCGGAGAAGAGCCTCTCCGTGGGATCCTCCGAGTCGTAGCCGTAGTAAGCGGCCGTGTGTGCAACGAGGCGCGTCCCAGCCGCTAGGAAGGTCGTGATATCGACGGCGATCGCCGAGGCCGTCACCCCCACTCCCGGGGCGGAGGCCACGCCCATGCCGAGCACTGCGGCAACGGAGCCTCCGGAGGCGAACACGCCGCTCACCGCTCCCTCGGCGGCCGCGGTCGTCGAGTAGGCCAGGCTCAGGCGGGGCTTGACGGCGAGGACGTCGTCGACCCTCAGCGAGCGGATATCCTGCAGGGTCCGCACGTCAAAGCCCACGGAACGGTAGGCCTTGAGGATGCGCTTGCGGCGCACCGAGGCCTCGGACGCGGATGCTGCCAGCTCAACGAGGCCGAGGGCAGCGGAGGACACGGTTCGAGTCAGCGCTTCACCGCCGGGCACCTTGCGCGCGATGGACACCGCCTTGCCCAGAGGCGCAAGGGCCGCCGAGCGGACGCGCTGCGAGATGACTCGGGGGCGGATCGGGCGCATCTGCGTGTCCTTCCACCGCTGGATTTCGTCCCAGTGGGCGGCATCGGACTCGCTCATGCGCGCACGCAGATCATCAGACATGCTCTCCCCATTTCTCTCACTGGAGCTAACTCACCAACACTACACAGTGAGGGCCTTGATCGGGGCTGTGGCGCGTCCGCTTCCCCTGTTATGCTTGTGACCTGGTAGTCAGATTCGGCCTCGACACGAAGGAGCTTCCATGGAATCGCGCGAGTCACTCATCAACCAGATCGCTCTTCTCCATGAGGAGAAGGAACACCAGAAGATCATCGCGCTCATCGAGGGACAACCCCCGGCCGCGATGGACTACGAGCTGACGAGCCTGCTGGCGCGCGCCTACATCAACTACGCCCAGCCGTACATGGATTCCTTCCAGGAACACATCAAGCACGCAGTGGAGCTGCTGCGCAGCGTTGAGGCCGAGGGCATGGCTGACCCGCAGTGGTACTACCGCATCGGCACCGCCCTGTACTGGCAGGACGAGGAAGAAAGCGCCATGACGTACTTGGAGCAGTGCCTCGCGATGGACCCCACCCACGAGGACGCTCCGCAGATCATCGAGGAGTGCAAGCGCGCCCTTGAGCGCCGCACAGTCGTGCGTCCTCTCGATATGCGAGCGCTTGTCGACTTCTTCGAGCGCAACGACTACAGGTACGAGGTTGAGGACAATCGCCTGCGCACGGGCTTCACGAACGGCTACTACGTGTTCTCCGTGATCGACGACGGTGCGGACCTGAGCATGTGGGGCGGCATCCGCGAGGACGTGTCGATGGAGCTGCGCCCGCGCCTCATCCAGGCGTGCAACGACTGGAACGCGGCCACCAAGTGGCCCAAGGTCTACGT
>ERZ772779.1243-NODE-1243-length-10607-cov-37.816622_pt1 | contig 10607 bp, 9 predicted proteins | sample MGYA00511360_ERZ772779 | MGnify/ENA primary metagenome ERZ772779 (study PRJEB29015, sample SAMEA2738112) | human oral metagenome | biome: human oral; feature: human-associated habitat; material: saliva | place: China | collected 2231 ...
TTTTAACAAGACAACATCTAGTCTGTCACATAAATCTCGCCACGGCTATAGAGGGCAGCTTTTCCCGCAAGATAAAGCCTATCGTCTTCTAATCGGCAAATAAGATGACCACTTCTCTTAGAGGCTTGATAAGCTCTAAATTCTACTTGTCCTAACTTATTAGCCCATAAAGGAATGACATGACAATGACCTGATCCACAGACCGGATCTTCCATGACTGACAATTTTGGAGCAAAACTTCTCGTAACGGTGTCATAGTTTGTACCTTTGGCTGTGATATTTAGGAGTAAGCCATCTAGTGCTTTAACTTTATCGAAATCTGGAGTCGCAGCAATAACATCATTTTCATGAGGGAGGATACAGACTAGATCTCTTCCAAGCCAGGCTTCAAGTGGACGGACACCAATCGCTTCTTCCATCTCACTTGTAATTGGAACCTGACGCATAGCATATACTGGAAAATTCAGCTCATATAACTCTCCTTTTTGGGTTACCAATAGCTCCCCACTCTGTGTTGCAAAGGTCAGACTTTCAGCTTCTATTTCTTTAAATTGAAAGAGAACGAAGGCAGTTGCCAAGGTAGCATGACCGCACAAATCGATTTCTCCACCGGGTGTAAACCATCGTAATTCGTAGTGATTGCCATTTTTAACCGTAAAAGCTGTCTCAGAGAGATTATTTTCTTTGGCAATATTCTGTAAGGTATCATCTGACAACCATTCATCCAGAAGACAAACAGCAGCTGGGTTTCCTGTAAAAACGGTATCTGTAAAAGCATCAACGATAAATTGTGAAACCGTATATTGACTAATTGACATAAGTAGCCCCTTAAATTATTGTTCTTATTAAATCTGAGAGTTCAAGAAAATGCTTAATCATGTGATATATCTATTATATGTCGATCCTATCCTTTTCCACTAAACCACACCATACTCGGTGTGTTCATTATTATTTTAGTCAGCTCTTGAGGACTTTCTTGAGCTCCTTTTATAAGCCACTCAGTTATCACTCCAATAAATCCTGAAACAAACATATTTATGGCATAACGTTTAGGCATCTTAAAAGTCTCAACGATGATAGGAACTGAAGACGGAGTGCCCTCTATAACTCCATTAATAAAGGAACGCACATTATCTGCGAAACTAAACTCATGTTTTTGAGCAATTTGTGAAAAAAGGGAAATATTTTCTGCAAAGTAAGTCAGAACCTCTTCCAGCGCCGTTTGAGGATTGCCTTTCTTTCTTTCAAGAATTTCAGCGATGTCTTTCGTGGTTTCTTCTTTTAGTTGTTGGAGAAAGTCTTCTTTATCTATATAATGCAGGTAAAAAGTTGAACGATTAATACCTGCTGTTTTTGTCAATTGACTAACAGAAATATCATTAAGATTGTTTTTAGACAAAAGAAGAATAAAAGCTTGTCTTATATCATCTTTAGTAGTTGTTTTTCGTTGTTGCATAGGCTCTCCTTAAATAGACACGTTGTTGGTTCTATTATATTCTCAATAGAGGCATTGTCAAGAGCTGAAGCTTATTACTACATTTTTTAACTTTTTGACGACTTAAGACATCTTAAATCTTATTTCAACACATTGTCTATTTTTGTTGTAGCATTTTGCTTTGAAATGTTTTATACTAACCTGCGTATTAATTCAACAGTTTGTTGTTTTAACGGTAATTAACCTTTAAAGGAGACAATGTACAATGGCATATATTGAAATGAAACACAGTTACAAACGCTATCAAACTGGTGATGTGGAAATCATCGCAAACAATGATATTTCTTTTGAAATTGAAAAAGGAGAGTTGGTCATCATACTAGGTTCATCTGGTGCTGGCAAGTCAACTGTCCTTAACATTCTTGGTGGCATGGACACCAATGACGAAGGAAAAGTAATTATCGATGGTAAAGACATCTCCAATTATAACGCTAAAGAATTAACAGCTTATCGCAGAGACGATGTTGGTTTTGTTTTTCAATTCTATAACTTAGTATCAAACTTAACAGCCAAAGAAAATGTGGAATTGGCCTCTGAAATCGTATCAGATGCTAAAGATGCTGAACAAACCCTTTTTGACGTTGGTCTCGGTAAACGCATCAACAACTTTCCTGCACAATTATCTGGTGGGGAGCAACAACGGGTTGCCATCGCTCGCGCCGTAGCCAAAAATCCTAAGATTCTCCTCTGTGACGAACCGACAGGTGCCTTAGATTACAATACCGGAAAACAGGTCTTAAAGATTCTCCAAGACAAGACTCGCAAGGAAGGTGCTACAGTGATTATTGTCACTCACAACGGCGCCCTTGCACCGATTGCAGATCGTGTCATTCGTATGCATGATGCTCGTGTCCAAAGTATCGAGCTCAATTCAAATCCTCAAGATATCGATACTCTCGAGTACTAGAAAGAATTGCTCATGAATCGTAAAACTTATTGGAAGGACGTCAGAAAGTCTTTCTCCAGTTCTAAAGGACGCGTGATTTCTATTGCTTCACTCATGGCCTTGGGGTCTTTCGCTCTTGTTGGTCTAAAGGTGACGACTCCTGACATGCAACACACTGCAACAAACTATTTCACCAAACACCAAACAGCTGACCTCACGCTTACTGGTAGCTATGGTCTCAACCAATCGAATCAAGACCTTATAAATCAAGTCTCATCAGATGCAAACATTGAGTACGGCTACTTTAAAGATGTAGTTCTGAAAAATTCCACTGATGCCTTTCGACTATTTTCAAAACCTAAAGATATCTCAACTTATGAGGTCGTAAAAGGAAAACTTCCGAACAAGCAAGGTGAGATTGCTCTTTCCTCAGTCTATCAAGACAAATATAAGATTGGTGACAAAATTGACTTTAGTGAAAAAAAGGCTGACAACGGTAAAGATGTCTTAAAAGAACACAGTTTTACCATCACTGGCTTTGTTCAGTCATCTGAAATTTTATCAACTGTAGACCTTGGTTCATCTACAGCTGGTAGTGGGGAGCTCAAAGGTTATGCGGTTGTTCCTGAGTCAAGTTTTGACTCTGATGTCTACATGATTGCACGATTAGCTTACAAAGATGTAAGTACTGCTAATCCCTATACACAGGATTACACTGACAAAATGTCCAAACACAAGGCTGATCTTAAAAAATTAGTAAAAGATCAACCAGCTGAACGTTTGAAAGAATTAAAAGCTGATCCTCAAGCTGAAATTGACCAACAAACAAGTCAACTTCAGACAGCAGAGACTGAGCTTAACCAAAAAGTGGAACAAACCAAAGCAAGTGGTCAAGATAAGAATCCTCTTATCCAGGAGCAATTGACACAAGCACAAAATGAAATAGCTGCTAAGAAGGAGCAACTAAAGAAAGCTCAGGAAAAAGTAGATAGCATTACCGAACCAAGCTATGATGTCTACACACGTCATGAAGCTCCTTGGTCACAAGGTTATGTTTCCTATGAGACTAATGCCTCTGCTTTTCGGAATCTAAGTAATATCTTTCCTGTTATCCTCTACTTTATAGCTGCCTTGGTAACCTTCGTAACGATGGGACGCTTCGTTGAAGAGGAACGCATTAAGGCTGGAACATTCAAAGCTCTTGGTTACCAAAATAAAGACATCATTCGTAAATTCCTCATTTATGGATTTGTAACCAGCATGATAGGTACTACAATTGGTGTTGCTGCTGGGCACATTCTTCTTCCTTCCATCATATACAGTGGCTTTAAGAATAGTATCCTAATCGCACCTATTGAGCTACACTTCTATCCTTTTAAAACTCTTCTAGCTATTATTCTTGCTCTCTTGTCCGCTGTTCTTCCTGCCTTTATAGTGGCTAAGCGTGAATTAGGTGAAAAGCCAGCTCAACTTCTTCTTCCAAAACCTCCAACATCAGGTTCTAAGATTCTTCTTGAGCGCATCAGCCCTCTATGGAAACGAATGAGCTTTACACAAAAAGTAACTGCCCGTAATATTTTCCGCTACAAGCAACGGATGTTCATGACTATTTTCGGTGTTTGCGGTTCAATCGCTCTTCTTTTTGCTGGACTTGGTATTCGTTCTTCTATCGGAGACCTTAACACTCGACAATTCCCTAACATCATTCGTTACGATATGATTGTAGCTAATAAGGATAATCTTAATGAGCAAGAAAAAGAAAACTTACAACAATTAATAAACAAAAACAATGTCAAGGAGCATCTTTCTATTCATTACGAAACACTATCAAAAGATGTAGGAAGTAATAATGATCGTCAAGATATCACAACACTTGTCATCCAAGACAAAGATAAAAACACTCTTCAAAATTACATCAAACTCAATGATCGTAAAACTGGTCAGAAACTAGAGTTGTCAGACAAAGGGATTATTATCTCTGAGAAGTTGGCAGACCTAGCCGGTGTTTCTGTAGGTGATTATTTAACCGTTCAAAATAGTCAGGACAAGGACATTAAACTCAAAGTTGCTGGTATTTCTGAGATGTACATGGGACACTTCATCTTTATGAATGAAACGACTTATAAGAATGCTTTCGGTGAAAAAGTTAATCAGAATGCTAATCTTCTTACACTGAAGAATCACTCAGATAAAAATGTAGAGAAAACAGCAAGTCAATTTATGAAGCTTGATGGTGTAACAGGCGTTGTTCAGAATACAAGTCAAAAAGCACAAATCAAGACCATTGTCAACTCACTTAACCGTGTTATGGCAGTATTGATTGGTGTTTCTATACTCCTTGCTTTAGTAGTTCTCTTCAACCTAACTAATATCAATGTGGCAGAGCGTATTCGCGAATTATCAACTATTAAGGTTCTAGGTTTCTTTAATAAAGAAGTGACGCTCTACATCTATCGAGAAACAATTTATCTTTCACTCATCGGTATCTTGGTTGGATTCGGAGTTGGATTTGGACTGCATCAATACATGGTAGATGTTATCCCTCCTGAAAATATCATGTTCAATCCAAGTCTTGGCTGGCTCATCTACGCCGTTCCAACACTTGTAGTCATTGTCATTCTGACAGGTTTGGGGATCTTTGTGAACCAACATCTTAAAAAAGTCAATATGCTCGAAGCTCTGAAATCTGTTGAGTAACAAACAATATAACTTAATAAGTAGAACTGAAATGCTAGAATCACTTCGTCATTTTAGATAAAAAATCTCAAGTCATAAACTTGAGATTTAAGATTGAAGACAAAGAGGCTGGGACAAAAGTCCTAGCCTCTCAATTGTCTTTGGATTGTCGAGCAAGACGCAGTGGTTGAGTGGGCTCTACTACGCTGATTTCATCAGCTTTTACAGCCCTACTCAACTGTGCGGAGGTGGGACGACGAAATCGAATTCTAACGAATTACCGATTTCTGTCCCACTCTCCTATGAATGTTCATCACGTGATGTGAGGGGCAAATAAAGAGTGATTTTCGTATAGCTATTAGCCTTAGAATCAATCTCCATATGATAGCTAGTCCCAAACTGTAACCGCAAGCGTTGATCCACATTTTTCAAACCAACGCCTCCTAGTCGAAGAAGGGTTTGGTCTATCGACTCAGACAAGGCAAAGCCTCGTCCATTATCGTAAATCGTCAGGACCACATGTTCTTCTTTGATTTCCGAAGTGACTCGTATCATGCCCGGCCGATCCAGCTCCTTGATGCCATGATAGATGGCATTCTCCACTAAGGGTTGTAGGACCAGCTTAGGAAGCTGATAATCTCCCAACATCTCCTCTTCTAAAATTTCATAATTCAACTTATCCCCATAGCGTTGTTTCTGAATGAAGAGATACTGGCGCACATGGTCTATTTCGTCCTGAAGACTAATTTGTTCTTGTCCTTGATTGAGAGCAAGGCGGAAATATTTGGCTAGGGACTTAGTCAAGTCAACCACGCGCTGACCATCATTAAACTCAGCCATCCAGACAATGGTATCCAAGGTGTTATAGAGGAAATGTGGATTGATCTGGGCTGAAAGAGCTCGCAGTTCATAGCGTCGTGCATTTTGTTCCTCTTCTTTAACCAATTGCATAAGGTTTTCAATTTGATCCAACATACGGTTGAAGGCTTGAGCAAGATCTACCAATTCAGGCGATCCCTTGGTGGTCGCCCGCAAGTGGGAATCACCAGCTCCTATTTTCAGAATGACAGCCTGCAAGTCTTGTAGAGGTTTAATCCACAAGCGCAGAATGAACCAGATTCCCAGCCAGCACATGATGAGGACGAGAGCCCCTAAACCTATAAAGGAATAAAGCATCTGTGACTGAAGCATCTGGAGACCTTCCAGAGAAGCCACTCCAATTAAGGTCCAATCACTCTCTGGTATAGCAATTTGGTAGACAAAGTTCTGCCCCTTTTGGGCATAGCCATCCTTGACAGCAATATAGGGTTGCATGGCCTGCATTTCCTGACTGGAAGAATAGACTGTCTTTTTAGGATGGTAGACAAATTCATGCTTCTGATTGACGATGAAACTAAAGCCTTTTTTTCCTAGCTGAAGATGATCTAGATAAGCCTCTAGACTTTGATAACCAATATCTAGGCGCAAAACTCCTAGATTTTGACCAGAAGCATCCACCACTTCCTGGGTGATAGAAATCACCCACTTGTCCTTCTCTGAAGACAAGGATTCCTTCCGGGCTGGCGTCAAAACAGGAATGCCCCTCTCTTTGAGAGCCTCCTGATACCAGCTTTCGTTCATCATATCCGATGAGGTCTGCATGCTAATTTGAGAATCCGTAGCAACGAGCCGTCCATCCTTGGTCACCAAGACAGCCGAAACCAGATCTGGGTCTGTCTCAATAATGGTTCGCATCAGACTTTGAACGGATTCTGGGCTTACCTCCTTGTCTTGAGCAAACTGACGAATACTCTCTTCTTTGCTGAGGACCGAGGTGGTCTGCTTCAATTTTTTCAGATAGGAGGTAATAAACTGACTACTCTGGTCGATACTATTGCGGGTTGTCCGCTCCGTCAGTTGGCCAATGGTTGCTGAGCTAGTTTGATAGTATAGACTACCGACTAAACCCAAGAGCAAGAGAATGAAGACAAATACATAGACAATCAGCTGAATCAGCAAAGGGTATCGTTTCATTCATGCTCTCCTTTTTTGTATTGTCTTGGGGTTACACCGACTACTTGTTTAAAGCGTTGAGAAAAATAGTTCATATCCTCAAAGCCAACCTGATCTGCAATCTCATAAATCTTGAGATCGGTCGTCAAGAGTAAAAGTTTGGCCTTTTTCATCCGTTCTTGGATCAAGTATTCTTGGAAAGGGAGGCCCAATTTTTTCTTGATTAGGACACTTAGATAAGAGGGACTAAAACCCAGTTGAGGAGCCAAGTCTTTAAGGGTCAATTGGGAATCCGCTAAGCGGGAATGAATAGCCTCTTCCAACTCTGTCGAATGCCCTTGATCCACCAAAGATTCAATCTGGGCTTTCTTTCGTTCCTCGTCTAGCTTATTCTTGATTTTCCCCAGCATCTCTTCAATATCCGCTTTTGAAAAGGGCTTGAGGAGATAGTCATCTGCTCCGAGTCGAATGGCTTTCCGAGCAAACTCAAAATCATCATAGCCTGTTAGAAAGATGATATGGCAGGACGGAGCTTTCTCTCGGACCAGTTGGGCCAAATCTAAGCCATTCATCTGTGGCATATTGATATCCGTCAATAGAAGATCAGCCGGTTGTGCTTGAAATTTTTCCCAAGCTATTCGCCCATTCTCCGCTTGGTCAATGACTTTCATCCCAAACTGTTCATAATTCACTAGAGAAGTAAGTCCCTGCCGAACCAGCTCTTCGTCTTCTACAATCATGATTGAATACATGTGTTTCACCTACTTACTCTTATTATACTCATTATATCAAAGTAGGTCGCAAAAAGTCTCAGACATAGTCCAACAAATAGCCGTAGCCTTTTTCTGCCATCTCTGCTTTAGGAATGAATTTGATTGACAAACTATTGATGCAGTAGCGAAGCCCACCTTTTTCCTTAGGTCCATCAGTAAAGACATGGCCTAGATGGGAATTTCCTACTCGACTCCGAACCTCTGTCCGAGTCATATTGAAACTCTTATCTTCCTTGTAGGTTGCCACATCCGGACTGATCGGCCGGCTAAAGCTTGGCCAACCACAACCAGAATCAAATTTATCTTTTGAGGAGAAGAGGGGCTCTCCTGTTACGACATCTACATAGATGCCTGCTTCAAACTTATCCCAATAGCGGTTAGAAAAAGCACGCTCTGTATCATTCTCTTGCGTCACTGCATATTCTTCGGGCGATAACTTCTTCTTAATCTCTTCATCGCTTGGTTTTGGATAGCGACTAGCATCAATAACTGGATAAGAAGCTTGATTCACATCAATGTGACAATAGCCATTCGGATGTTTCTGTAGATAATCCTGATGGTAGTCTTCTGCCTTGATATAATTAGCAAGTTCTTCTTTTTCTACAGCCAAAGGCTTATCATATTTCTTCGCCACTTCTTCAAATACTTGATTTATGGTTGGCAAATCTGCTTGATCGGTGTAATAAACTCCTGTCCGATATTGACTGCCCTGATCATTTCCTTGACGGTTTTTTGATGTTGGATCAATAATCCGGAAATAGTGTAGAAGCAGTTCTTTCAGAGAAACCTTCTTGACATTATAGGTGATGTGTACCGTTTCGGCATGCCCTGTTTGGTTGACCAGTTCATACTTGGTGGTATCCCCTTTACCATTAGCATAACCTGATTCGGCATCAATGACGCCTGGAACACGGGAAAAATACTCTTCCACACCCCAGAAGCAACCACCAGCTAGATAGATTTCTCGTTGGTCTTCTGGATTGACTTTTTCTTCCTGCTTTTTGTTTGCTACTGGTGTCTGACTCATGGACGCTTTTTTGATCTGCTCAGTCGTCGCATCTGATGTATACAAGGCCATGGATCCTTTGATAAGGAAAAAGAGTCCAAAACAAAGCAGGCCCACTAAAAGAACAGAAATGAGTTTCCATTTTGTTTCCATTTTATGTCCTCCTTACTTCATTTCTTTTAGAGTCTGGACGATGTCTTCCTTACTCATATAGCCGATATGGGTCTTGGCGAGAGTTCCATCGCTCGCAATAAAGAGAGCAGATGGATAAGAGCGAATCCCATACTCTTTGAGCAAGTCACCCTTACTGTCCATCAAGACTGGGAAATCTTTGTAGTCCAAAGCCTGGTACCAATTTTTAAAGTCATCGGCTGATTTTTCCCCATTGAATGTCGGAGCGACAACAGTTAGAACTACATAATCTTTACCCTCCTCTGCCTTTGCTAAATCATTTGTGTCACCTAATGTTGAAAGACAGATTGAGCACCAGGAAGCCCAAAACTTGAGATAGACTTTCTTCCCTTTGTAATCTGATAAACGGTAGGTCTTGCCGTCTACTCCTTGCAGACTAAAATCCTGAACCTTCTTGCCAGCTTGCTCTGAACCTCCCGTTTTGGCTGTCTGCTTAGTCTCGCTTTTATTGGATGACTCCATCCCCTGGCCGGAGCAAGCCCCTAACAATCCTACACAGAAAAGTCCTATCGCTATTAAGGCTATTTTTTTCATGTCTTCCTCCTCTTTAAATAGGGAGAAAGTCGCCCAAGTAGACGACCTCCTCTTCCTATTGTCCTTTATTGGTCTGATTTCATGTCAGATGAGTCACTCATGTCGTCCTTCTTCTCTGAATCGCTCGATTTCATCTCATCTTCTTTCATATCGTTTTTCATTTTAGAACTGCTGTCAGACATCATAGATGAATCTTTCATATCGTCTTTTTTCATTTTATCATCGGACATGGACGAATCTTTCATGTCATCTTTTTTCATGTTATCTTTTTTCATCATACTACTATTGTCTGTCTTTTTCATATTTGAATCAGACTTTTGTCCAGAACAAGCAGCTAAAGTGACGAGGCTAAGTGTAGCAATGGTAAGTGTAAGAATTTTTTTCATGATGTTTCTCCTTTAATTTTCCAAAATTAATGAAACAAGGATGCTAGGCTGTTGAGATTGCCCAGCATGAGCAAGATGCCCATCAAGATGATGAGAGCACCACCGATTTTTTTCAAGGTCCCCATATGGGGCTTGAGTTTGGCAAAGCGTTGCAAGACCCAGCCTGAAGCCAGAGCCAAGAGTAGGAAGGGAAGAGCTAAGCCCAAGGTGTAAACCAGCATTAAGAGCGCTCCTTGTAGAGCACCATTTCCTCCAGAAGCCGCAATCGCTAAAACGGAGCTCAATACAGGTCCGACACAAGGAGTCCACCCAAAACTAAAGGTCACTCCAATTAGAAAGGCATTGAAGAATTCGTTGCGTTTTTCGTCCTTCTTCAGTTGGATACTCTTTTGTTTTTGGAGTTGCTGAAGATTGATGAGGCCCATCTGATGGATTCCCAATAAGATGACAATCCCTCCTAGTAGGTAACGGAACCAGGGAGCATAAAGCACCTGGCCAAGGGCCCCTGCACCGTATCCTAGAATCAGGAAAACAGTTGATAGACCTGCGATAAAACAAAGCGTCTTCACCAGGCCATACCAAGAAATGTCTCTTCCAAAAATTCGAACCGTCTTCACACGTTCAGAATCCAATAGAATCCCTACATAGACTGGCATCAGTGGCAAAA
>ERZ772779.1244-NODE-1244-length-10600-cov-10.094358_pt1 | contig 10600 bp, 6 predicted proteins | sample MGYA00511360_ERZ772779 | MGnify/ENA primary metagenome ERZ772779 (study PRJEB29015, sample SAMEA2738112) | human oral metagenome | biome: human oral; feature: human-associated habitat; material: saliva | place: China | collected 2231 ...
GGCCTATGGACCGTGGGATGGAATGCAGTTGATCCCTTTGGAACCGGAACGCGTCCGGTGCTTGACCCGTGGGAATATGCTGCGAAGCTCGCAGAAATAGGCGCATGGGGAATTACCTTCCACGACAATGATGTCTTTGATTTCGATGCGTCAGACTCGGAGCGTCATCAGCGGGTCATGCAGCTGAAAGAAGCTGTCGAAGCCTCGGGACTTGTCATTGAGATGGTGACGACGAACACCTTCACACACCCGGTTTTCAAAGACGGTGGCCTGACCAATAATGACCGCGAGATCCGCCGCTTTGGCCTGCGTAAAATTTTGCGAAATGTTGATCTTGCCGCAGAACTTGGCGCAACAACCTTCGTCATGTGGGGCGGGCGTGAGGGTGCCGAATACGACTCATCCAAGGATCTCAACGCCGCATTTGATCGCTATCGTGAAGGCCTTGATACCGTTGCGGGGTACATCAAGTCCCGCGGATACAACCTCCGCATCGGTCTTGAACCCAAGCCCAACGAACCTCGCGGTGATATCTTCCTGCCGACCGTCGGTCATGCGCTGGCACTCATCGCGCAGCTCGATAATGGCGACGTTGTTGGCCTCAATCCTGAAACCGGACACGAACAAATGGCCGGTCTGAACTACACGCACGCCTTGGCGCAGGCGCTGAACGCCGGCAAGCTCTTCCACATTGACCTCAATGGGCAGTCGGGAATCAAGTACGACCAGGACAAGGCTTTTGGTCACGGAGATCTAGCAAGTGCCTTCTTTACGGTCGACCTCCTTGAGAACGGCTTCCCCGGGGGTGGACCTCGCTACGAAGGGCCTCGCCACTTCGACTACAAGCCCAGCCGAACTGAGGGTATGGAAGGCGTATGGGAATCTGCACGCGCGAATATGGATATGTACCTGCGTTTAGCGCAGAAGGCACGCGAATTCCGCGCTGATCCCATCACCCAGGAACTCATGGAAGAGGCCTCTGTTTACGAACTCGCCCAGCCCACCTTGGATCCGGGCGAGACGATCGATGACTTCCTTGCTGACCGCAGTGCCTACGAGGATTTCGACGCTGATGCGAAGGGAGCGCGCGAATACCACTACGTCGAGCTCTATCATCACGCGATGCGACACCTGATCGGCTGAAACCATGAGTGAGAGCAGGCCATTTGTCGCTGGAGTCGACTCCTCCACGCAATCGTGCAAAGTTGTCATCTGCGATCCGGTCACCGGAAGGATTGTCCGCGAAGGTCGCGCGCCGCACCCAGAGGGAAGCGAAGTCGCACCTCAAGCGTGGTGGGATGCCTTCCTCGAGGCCGTGCGCGTGGCTGGTGGATTGGATGACGTACGGGCGCTCAGCGTGGGTGGGCAACAACACGGAATGGTCTGCTTGGACTCACAAGGCGAGGTTATCCGCCCGGCGCTTTTGTGGAACGACACCCGAAGCGCCGGCGCGGCCGAGGAACTCACCTGCGAACGAGGCGATGGCGACCGTGAGCGCGGCGCTCGTTGGTGGGCGCAGGCCACTGGCCTCGTTCCCGTTGCTTCTTTTACGGTCACGAAACTGCGCTGGCTTGCAGACAATGAGCCGGAGAACGCAAGGAAGATCGCGGCAATCTGTCTGCCCCACGACTGGCTGAGTTGGAAAATCCGCGGCGCTTTTGAGGCTGTCGGGTTGGAAGGCCTGTGCACCGACCGCTCCGATGCCTCGGGAACGGGCTACATGGACCGGGCTGACGCAGTCTACAGGCGCGAAATCTTGGCTCAGGCCCTAAGAATCTCGGTGGAAGAGGCCGAGGGAATCATCCTGCCGAAGATCTGCGAACCCATGGAGGCCATGGGGTGTGGGGATCCAGCGCAAGGATGGGGAGAAATCGCAATCGGCCCAGGATGTGGGGACAATGCCGGGGCTGCGCTCGGTGTTGGCCTCGGTGTCGGACAGGCATTGCTCTCGTTGGGAACCTCCGGGGTGGTTGCCGTTGTCAGCGAAACTCCCGTCGAAGACCCCAGTGGTCAAGTCGCAGGCTTTGCTGACGCAAGTGGACATTGGCTTCCCCTCGCGTGCACGCTTAACGCCTCGCGAATCCTCGACGCGGTCGGCGCGATGAGCGGCCTCGGCTATGAGGAACTGGACGAAGCGGCACTGTCGGTTCCCGACGCCGGAGGGCTGCGCCTCGTGCCGTATTTTGAAGGCGAACGCACGCCGAACCTGCCTGATGCCACCGCCCGATTGGAGGGAATGACGCTCAAGAACTCGACGTGCGCACACCTTGCTCGGGCCGGTGTCGAGGGGCTGCTTGCCCACATGCGTTTCGCGCTCGAATGCGTGCGTGAGCTGGGGGTTCCGATCGAGAAAGTGCTCGTTGTCGGCGGCGGAGCGCGCTCGCGGGCAGTGCAGAGCTTGGCGCCCGAATTCTTGGGGGTGCCCGTTGAATTTCCCGAGGCGGCAGAATACGTCGCCCTAGGGGCCGCGAGGCAGGCGGGGGCGCTGAACGTCGCGGACCTGGGGGCGTGCGGGCAGACCCACCACTGCGTGAATCGGGCGGGTGGCTCCGATGTTTGACGAGTCGATCACCCGCTGGGGGACGCACAGCGCGAAGTGGGACTTGCTGGCTGCGCACCTCGGCGAGGATGCACTATCGCTGTCGGTTGCGGACATGGAGTTCGCGACGTGCCCGGAGGTGTCGCGCGCGATCGAGGGTGCGTGCGCGGAGGGAATTTTTGGCTACACGGAGGTCTTCGATGACTTCCGTCAGGCAGCAGCTCGCTGGCAGGAACAGCGCCACGGGTGGGCACTCGATCCAAGGAATGTTCACTTCTTCCCGCGTATCGTCCAATGCGTATCAGCCCTGTGCTCGATCGTCCTGCCGAGGTCTCTTGGACGTCCACCTCGCGTGGTGACCCTGGATCCGGCATACGGGCCGATTATCGAGGTCGTGGAGCGCGCCGGATGCGAGTTGCGCCGGGTGCCCCTCGACCTGTCGGGCGAAACGCCGCAGATTCCCGAGGAATCCTTCGCCCGCGCGATGGAGGGTGCGGACCTGCTGCTTTGGTGCAGTCCGCACAACCCGACGGGGCGCGTGTGGAGCGAAGGCGAGATGGAGATGGTCGCCTCCCTCGCGCTTGAGTGGGATGTGCTGGTGCTCTCCGACGACATTCACGCGGATTTCCAGCGGCCGGGCAGGAAACGGTACCAGCCGCTCGCGGCTCTCGCGCCTCGCCTGTGGGAGTCGGGGCGCCTCATTCAGTGCATGTCCCCCGGAAAAACCTTTAATACAGCAGGCTTGGAGGCATCAGCGATTGCGGTGCGGGGTGAACTTGGTGAGCGCCTCGAGGAAGCCAAGCGCCTCATGGGCCTGCACAATCCGAATTTCTTCGCGATTCCCGCGACGATTGCCGCGTGGAACCTCGGCGAGGCGTGGGTGGATGAGCTGCGCGCTCGCATCGACGCGAACCTGCGCGTGGCCGTGGCCTACCTGCGCCGAGCGCTGCCCCAGGCCCGCGTCGTCGACCCCGATGGCACGTACCTGGTGTGGGTAGACGCCCGCGCCTACCTGGCCTCGTCCGCGTCTCTTGACGAGGCGGTGGTCGCTTCCCGGGTCGCCGTGTCCCCGGGGCAGGACTTCGGGGTATCTTACGAAGGATTTTTCCGCATCAATGTGGCGCTTCCTGAGCATGAGCTGCAGCGGGCTCTGGAGCGCTTGTGCGAGGCGATCGCGGTGATCGCATCGAACTGAACGGACGCGCACTGGCGCGCGGACGCAACAAATAAGAAAGGATTGACGATGTCAGTCACCTCCTCGGAGAAGCGGGCTCACCGCACTCCATCTCTCCTGGTCGCGGCAATTCCCGCGGTCACGCTGATCGTCCTTCTGGGCGGCGGCTACATTGCGGCGAGCCTCCCGGTGGAGCCGCTGCTTATCGCGTCGTCCGTGGTAGCTGGCATTGTTGCCATTGCCTTGGGCTATACGTGGGATGAGATCATCGGCGCGATCGCCGAAAAGATCGCGAAGACCATGCCGGCCGTTCTTATTCTGATTGTCGTTGGCGCCTTGATTGGCACCTGGATGGCTGGCGGCACAATCCCAATGCTGATCTATTACGGCTTGAAGATCATTAACCCGCAATTCCTTGCCCTCATTGCGCTGGTTGTCACGGCCATTGTGTCCTTGTGTACCGGTACGTCCTGGGGTTCTGCGGGAACGGTTGGCGTCGCCTTCATGGGCGTTGCAGTCGGAATGGATGCGAATCTGCCGATGGTGGCTGGCGCGATCGTGGCGGGTGCTTACTTTGGTGACAAGCTCTCTCCGCTGTCGGATACGACCAACATTGCTTCGCTGGCGACGGGTGTCAACCTGTTTACTCACATTCGTCACCTCATGTGGACAACAGTTCCGGCCTTCCTCACCTCCGCAGTTGTGTACCTGATTTTCGGCCTTCAGTCTTCCGGCGGCACCGTGCCCGAGAAAGTGAATACAATCCTGGCGACCCTAGATTCTGCCTTTAATTGGAACTTGCTTCTGCTGGTACCGGTCTTAGTCGTCCTGGTTGGTTCGGTGATGAAGTTCCCAACCGTGCCCGTCATGCTGGTGTCCTGCGCAACCGCTATCTTCAACGCGGTCGTCTTCCAGGGTGTCTCCTTCACGAACTCGGTTGTGGCATCCGTGGATGGCTTCACCGTCGATATGGTCGGTAAAGCAGGCTTCCAAGCGGATTCTGTCATCGCAGATGTGACGCGCCTGTTGGAGCGCGGCGGTATGAACTCGATGATGAGCGTCCTGCTGATTTGTTTCTGTGCGATTGCCTTCGCGGGCACCGTTTCTGTGTCTGGATCGCTGGATGTGTTGATTTCCAGCCTGCTAGCTCCCGTGAAATCAACGTTTGCATTGATCGCATCGACGATCGTGACGGGCCTGGCGGTTATCGGCATTACGTCGAACGGCCAAGTGTCGCTGCTGATTCCGGGCGAAATGCTGCGTGGCGAGTACATCAAGCGCGGCCTAGATCCGAAGAACCTGTCGCGAACCATTGAGGATGCTGCGACCGTGTGGGAGCCGATCTTGCCGTGGACGTCTGCGGGCGCTTATATGGCTGGAACTCTGGGCGTCGCCACTCTGTCCTACATGCCGTGGGCGATTTCGAACTGGATCGCCATCTTCTTCGCGCTTCTCTGGGCGGCAACGGGTATTGGTATTGCCAAGCTGACACCGGAGGAACAGAAGAGACTCGAGGCAGAGGGCTGAGAATTCACGAAATAAGTGGGGGCTCCCGAACGGGAGCCCCCACTTTAGTGTTGGGAGATCCATCAGTGAGCACCAGAATCCGCAAGTACATTTTCAGCGGCTCCGACCTGTCGAAGGGTGATGTGATTAAAGGCGATGCCGCATGAGCATGTGTTACATTCGCCCACGATATGAACACGCCGCGCGTGGCCCACGTCTGGGCCATAGCATGAGGCTATGTTCCAACGAATGCGTAGCTGACCCACGCGTCAGCTTTTGACCAGACCTACTGATGGCTAGAGATTACTCGCCCGGGTCGTACGTCTTTGCGTTGGAAACTGCCGCAATCGCCGAATCGTGAGCGCAGCGGCTCGACCCCTTCAGCCATCGCCTCTCCTCACGTCACAAGAATCAAAAACGTGAACACAAGGAGAGACAACAATGGGCGCAACTGAAGCAGCAGACACCGAATACCAGAACTCTTGGGCATTCGAGACCAAGCAAATCCACGCGGGTTGGGACCGTGATCCCCAGACCGGTGCAACTTCCATCCCGATTCTTCAAACAACCTCATTTGCCTTTGACTCCGCGGAACGAGCCGCAGCCCGCTTCGCCCTGCAAGAGCTTGGCCCCATCTACACTCGCTTGGGCAACCCGACCAATGATTACGTCGAGGCCCGAATCGCTGCCCTCGAAGGTGGCGTCGGCGCGCTCCTGACATCCTCGGGCCAGTCCGCAATTACTCTTGCGGTCCTCAACCTGGCATCTGCGGGGAACAACATCGTTGCTTCGCCTTCGCTTTACGGCGGTTCAACCTCGCTGCTCAACAACACCCTGCGTCGCCTCGGAATCGATGCCCGCTTCGTGAGCGATCCCTACGATGTCGAGGAATGGCTGTCTCTGGCCGACGAAAACACCGTTGCCTTCTACGGCGAAACCATCCCCAACCCCAAGGGTGATATCTTCGATATCGAGAAGATTGCGCAGGCCGCACACTCCGTTGGCGTTCCGCTGATCGTCGACAACACTGTCGCGACCCCCTACCTGACCAGGCCCATCGAGTGGGGCGCCGACATCGTCATCCACTCGGCCACGAAGTACCTGGGCGGCCATGGCACCGCGATCTCGGGCGTGATCGTCGATGCCGGTAACTTCGACTACACGAAGGATCCCAAGCGTTTCCCCGGTTTCAATGAACCCGAATCTTCCTACGCAGGCCTCGTTTTCGGACACGACTTGGGCGCCGAGAAGCTCGGAGCAAACCTCTCCTACATCATTCGCGCACGTGCAATTGGCCTGCGAGATGTCGGCTGTGCACCCTCGCCCTTCAACTCCTTCCTCATCGAGCAGGGCATTCAGACGCTCTCACTTCGCGTCGAGCGCCACGTTGACAATGCGCTGAAAGTTGCGAAGTTCCTCGAATCTCACCCGCAGGTCGAGTCCGTGAACTACGCGGGCCTCGAGTCCTCGCCCTACTACGAGCTCCACCAGAAGTACAACCCGCGCGGTGCTGGCGGCCTGCTCTCCTTCGTCATCAAGGGCGGCCTTGAAGCAGGAACCTCTTTTGCGACCTCGCTCAGGCTTCTCCCGACTGTCGCCAATATCGGTGACGCAAAGTCCTTGGTTATTCACCCCGCATCCACCACGCACTCCCAACTCAGTGAGTCCCAGCTGCGCGCCGCGGGAATTGAACCCGGAACCGTCCGCCTGTCCATTGGCATTGAGAACGTTAACGACATCATTGCCGACCTTGTCCAAGGATTCGAGGCCGTCGCCCACCTGGCCTGACACTGGCCAGCCCGCGCAATCTCGAGGTAAGTGAGGAAGAGACCATGAGCCGACGTGAACTTGGACCGATCCCCGTCAGCGGTGCGTGGACGCCTAATGACCCCGTCGCATTCCGTAAGTTTGCGCACTTGGGGCCCCTCCGCCTCGAAAATGGTTCATTCCTGCCGGAAGTGACGCTGGCCTACGAGACCTTGGGCACGCTCAACGAGGACCGATCGAATGCGATCCTCGTGCTGCACGCACTCACGGGCGATGCCCACATCTCGGGGCCGGCGGCTCCCGGCCAGGTCACTGCGGGCTGGTGGGAAGAGGCCGTCGGACCGGGCAAACCCTTGGATCCCGAGCGCTACTTCCTCGTCGTTCCCAACGTTCTCGGTGGCTGTCAGGGAAGCACCGGCCCGGCCTCGGCAGCGCCTGACGGGCAGCCGTGGGGCTCGCGTTTCCCCGTCATCTCAACGCGCGACCAGGTTCAGGCCGAGGCGCGGCTTGCTGATTACCTCGGGATTCCCACGTGGAACACGGTCATCGGCGCCTCTCTGGGAGGACACCGCGCTCTCGAGTGGGGAGTGACCTTCCCGCTGCGCTGCGAGCGTTTGGTCGTCGTGGCCTCGGCGGCATGCACGAACGCGGAACGTGCGGCTTGGGCGCACACTCAAATCCGCGCCATTGAACTGGACCCCAACTGGCGAGGCGGAGACTACTACGACCAGGAAGAAGGCCCCCACGCGGGACTCAACCTCGCGCGACAAATCGCTCACGCCACCTACCGCTCTCCCGATGAGCTGGACGCGCGCTTCGGGCGCGCGCCCCAGGACCGCGAGGACGTGTTGAGCGGCGGGCGTCTGGCTGTCCAGTCCTACTTGGACTACCACGGGGCAAAGCTCGTGCGTCGTTTCGACGCGGGTTCCTACGTTTCCTTGTGCCGCACGATGCTCAGCTACGACATCGGTCGCGATCGCGGGGGAATTACCGAGGCGCTGCGGCAGATCACCGCGCGAACGCTGGTCATTTCGGTGGACTCGGACCGCCTGTTCTTCGCAAAGGAAGGACTCAAGGTTGCCGAGGGAATCCCCGGCGCGCAATACGCGTGCTTGTCTTCTCCGCATGGCCATGACGGCTTCCTCATCGAATACGACCAGCTCAATCGAGTCCTCGAGGATTTCCTGGAAAATCAACCTTCTTTCATTGATTCTTCGGCACTGTAAAGGCGTAAATTTCTTTCTTATGTGAGGCCTGAGCTAGGCACAGCTCATTCATAGAGTCGGCTGGCTCAATTGGATCATCACGATCCACGAAAGGACCTCACATGAAAACGCCAGCTTCGACTCTTGTACGGTTATCAGCCGTAGCCGCGGTCGGCGCGCTCGCACTGAGCGCCTGCTCCTCGACTTCCGGCACCGCATCGGCCTCGTCGGCCGTCAGTGCGAAGGTCGCCTCAAGCTCATCGGTTTCCGCGGAATCCGGGACTGTCATTGCTCCTCCGACCGCTGCCGAGGCCTTGGCTGCGAACGCGAAAGCCTCCTACGTTGAGGACAGCGCGTGGGATGCTTCTTCGGCTCAGACCATTACTTTGAATGGAAGTAGCGCGAGTACCTCGGCATCCGGAGTGAAGGTCGACGGCTCCACGGTGACGATCACCCAGGCTGGCGTCTACAAGCTCTCTGGAACGCTGAATGGACAAGTGAAGGTCGAGGCAGGGACAGATGCTCAAGTTGTCTTGATCCTTGACGGTGCGACAATCACGAACTCGTCGGGAAGCGCAATCAATGTGGTCTCTGCGGATGATGTTGTTCTGTCATTGAACGGTTCAAACACCGTTACTGACGGCACTCCTTCGGATACAAACGCTGAAGATAACGCGGCGATTTACTCCGATGCAGATCTCACTATTACGGGTAGCGGTTCACTGACGGTCAATGCCAACTACAACGACGGCATTACCAGCAAGGACGACCTCTACATTCTGTCGGGTAACATCACGGTCACGTCGAAGGACGATGCGCTACGTGGCAAGGACTCGCTGACCGTTGCCGGCGGAACTATCAAGGTCACTTCAGGAGGGGACGGCCTGAAGTCTGACCAAGATAGCGATACCACCAAGGGCTACGTCAATATCACCGGTGGCACCATCGAAATCACCTCGACCGGTGACGGAATCCAGGGTGAAACTGACGTCATTATCACCGGTGGCGATACGACAATCATTGCCGGTGGCGGGGCCTCGTCTGGAAAGGACTCCAACAATTCCACTAAGGGAATTAAGGCCGGTGTCTTCCTGATCGAAGACGGTGGCGAGGTCACGATTGACTCCGGCGACGATGGTCTGCACTCCGATGGTGCAATCCGACTGACCTCCGGAACGATCGTTGCATCAACCGCTGACGATGGTATCCACGCTGAGGGGGCGGCCGTTCTTGACGGCGCGAAGGTTACGGTTGAACAGTCCAATGAAGCCCTTGAAGCCGGCTTGATCACCATCTCCAACGGTGAAGTCAATCTGACCTCGAGTGATGACGGTATCAACGGTTCTGGTTCGACCACCGTTGCGGCAGTTGAAGCGGCGAAGACCGCGACCAAGACGACCACGACCAACAACGGACCCGGTGGCGGTGGCTCCATGCAGGACACCGGTGAAAAGATCCTGATCTCGGGCGGCACCATCACGGTCAACGCGGGTGGCGATGGCATCGACTCCAACGGATCGGTTGAAATCACCGGCGGTTCGACGATTGTCTACGGACCGACTGACGGTGGAAACGGCGCACTGGATTCGAACGGTGAATTCTTGGTCAGTGGTGGAACGCTTCTTGCCATTGGTTCTTCCGGAATGGCCGAATCGCCTTCGACCAACTCTTCACAGGGATGGCTGCAGGCTTCGGCTTCCGGTAACGCGAACTCGACCGTGACCATCACGGACTCCAGTGGAAAGGTCGTGGCCAACATTAAGGCCGCAAAGACCTTCCAGAACGTGATCTTCTCCTCTGCGGATGTGTCGAATGGCCAGAGCTACACGGTGAGTGTGGATTCCAATTCGACCTCTGTCACTGCGGGTCAATCGACCGGCAGCCAGGGCGGTCCTGGTGGGGGAGCGCCCGGTGGTCAGGGAGGTGCTCCTGGCGGACAAGGCGGAAACCGTCAGGGCGGCCGCTGAGTGAAAGAGTGGGGGGATGCGACTTCGGTCGCATCCCCCCACTATTCGTTTGATTCACATCGTTCGGTCCAGTGATCTGTTCGGTTAAAAGGCGGGTAGTTAAATCGTGGCCTGCGGACAAAAGTGGCTTGCCACTTGGGTATTCCGACCTGGCTTCCAGGTTTCTCGGTCCGTGCGTCGCTCCCGCGGACAAAGTGCGTCTGAACGGAAGGAGTCATGTGGGATACGGCCGGAATTGCTCGAGCAATGACGCACTTTGTCCGGGTACGTGTACGCAAGGAACGATCTTCTCGCTCTGTGGGTGTCTCAGGCCGATTTGTCCGGGCATCCTAGCATCGAGTATGACCACGGCACCTCCCAAAATGCATGGCTGGGTCAGGTCTCCCGCATAGCTCATTCATAGACTCCGCTGGCTCAATAGTTACGTCACGCACGAAACAAC
>ERZ772779.1247-NODE-1247-length-10577-cov-10.214218_pt1 | contig 10577 bp, 7 predicted proteins | sample MGYA00511360_ERZ772779 | MGnify/ENA primary metagenome ERZ772779 (study PRJEB29015, sample SAMEA2738112) | human oral metagenome | biome: human oral; feature: human-associated habitat; material: saliva | place: China | collected 2231 ...
CTTCCGCGCGCACAATGATCAACGCGTCATGCGTGCCGGTGTAGGGGCCTGCCGCAATCAGACGACCTTGAGCTGCAAGCTCGCCGTTAAACGCGCGGTGCGTGGGGCGGACCTCGGCCATCTCCTCGTCACGGTCAGTAACATAATGGTATTCAACAGTGAAAACCTTCATTTTTCCTCCTCGATTGGGAAACACACTTCACGATATACCGATGAAGTTCTCGACGGGAAATGAAAAGGGGCACGAGACCGAAGTCTCGTGCCCCTCACGTTCATTCTCTTACCACTGATCGCCCTGATCGCGTGCGGCAACCGGCTTCAATGCAGCAGCACTACCAGCCGAAAGCCCAGCGGCCACAGGAACCTGCTCCTCAACGCCATCGACGCGAACGGCCTTGAAGCCCGCCAGTGCCTGGCGCTTTGCGCGCTCCTTCTCTTCCTTCGAAGCAGTAGCAGCAGGAGCGCCGCCCAAAGCGCCGCGTCCCATAGCCGAAGAAGCCGCGCGTCCAGCCGAGGCTCCAGCTGCCGCGTTGCCACCAGCAGTTGCGGCGCTGCCCTTCACACCAGTTGAAGCCGAAGAGCTTCCCGCCTTCGCAGCGGAAGCGGCACCCTTAGCAGAAGCAGCCGCTCCTCCCTTTGCAGAGGAGGCGCCACCGCGCGTCGAGGTGGATGCAGCGCCCTGAGCGGTCGTTGTCCCGCGGGGACCAACGCCAGCGGTCCGCGTACCAGCTGCCGCCGAAGTTCCCTTTGCGGTGGTGCCAGCCGCGCCCTTCGCGCTGCCGGTAGTGCCCTTCGCGCTGCCTGCCGCGCCCTTCGCTCCGGCTGTTCCAGTCTTCGAGGCGCTCGCAGCCGAGCCTGTTGCCCCTGTTGCTCCCGTGGCACCGGTAGTCGCACCACCAGCAGGGCGAATGCTCGCTGCAGCGCGTGCACGCGCGGACATTGTCGCAGCGCGGTTCGTCGAAGCAGCACCGCCCTGAGCCGAAGTACCTGCACCAGCAGTCCCGGTAGCACCGGGAGCGCCGATTCCGCGCGGGAAACCAGAACCCGTCCGAGCAGCACCAGTTGCCGGAGGAGCACCTGTATTGAAAGAACGAGCAGCGTTACCCCAGTTTCCAGCCTGAGCAGTTCCACGAGGAGTAATTGCTCCACGTTCAAGATCGTTGAGCACCCGTGAAACAACATTCGATGATGACAGTCGAGCGCTCGTCGAAGGGGCGAGCTTACCGCCAGCAGGAACCGTTCCGAACTGCGATGAGGCCGCACGGGAAGCAACGCCGCCCATCGAACTTCCAACAGAGGTTGTCATGGTCGACATTCGACCAAGACCCGCTAAGACGCCGCCCGTTGACAGTGCACCGCCCGAAATAGCGAGGTTCCTTGAACGTGAAGAAACCCCGGTGATGTCATCATCGGAGTGCCAACGAGGGTCGTTTGCATCGGTGACTGGAGCCGGAACATATCCCCCAACCGGGCCGTCCGCAGTCATGTATCCGCCAATCGGCATAGTCGTAACGTCCACGCCCGCCAGAACAGATGATGATGGCACAACGGAGGGCAGAGTCGTCACGCCGGCAATTGGACCGTCGGTAGATCCAGAGCGACCACCACTGGGAATTGATGGGTAATTTCTCCCGCTTGGGCTTTGTTCCGGGGAACTATCTGTACTTGGGGCCCCGACTGCCTTGGCCTCTGCGGCCTCTTTTGTAAAACCAGAGGAAGCCGTTGTCACGTCGGCATTCATAGTGTCCAACGCTGCCTGTGCAGCCGCTTCGCGCTGCGTATTGCGTTGCACTGCGAGACTCCGAAGGTGATCTTCGACGTCTTTTGCAAATGTCGGAGATTCGCGTGAGTAGGCCATTTCGGCCATCTTGCGATCGCGTGCGGTGAGAAGGACGGGACTGAGTGTCCCGTGTGTTGTCTTCGCGGTCGTCATCGCCGCACGGGCTTCGGTGTGCGCGTTGTTCACCGTCTGAAGGCGAGTTTCAAGAACATCCAATTGGGTCTGGAGGTCTGATACGCGCTGCTCAAGAGCTGCGCGTGTCGCTCCTTGGACCCCGAGATTTTGCGAGAAGGTTGTGCAAGCCTCTCGAAGAGATGTGATCTGCGTTTGGATGTTCGTGATCATCCCCGAATCAGGATCGGAGTAGTCAAGCTGGGCGACGTCGGTCAATCGGTCGTAGAGCGGAGAAGCAGGCATGCTATCCATGAGCAGTCTTTCTGAAGGGAACGAACAAGATTAAGTGAAGCGGCCTCGATGACGAATGCGTCAGGAAGGCATATTTAGTGATACAAATTCTGATCGATAGGCCCGGGCAGATTCACACCGAAAGGATCGTCAGGCGTCGACGACGTTTGCCAAGCAGGTGTTGTTGGCGCTGAAGAAGGCGTCGGGCGCGCGAGCATCGGAGGCACTTGCGGAGTTGTCTGAGAAGTAGACCAAGGATTCGTCACAAGCGTGGACTGATTGGCCGTAGCAGACGGAGGCGGAGCCTGACACGTCGTAACTTGGCCTAGCGCTGGCCCGCCGTTCGCGCTTTCCAGCAAGCCCGAAAGATCTCCGGGGTTGACAATCGGTACTTCTGTGGGCTTCTTTCCAGCAAGTACACCCATCAAAGCTTGAGTGGCCTGAGCAGTAGCAGCACCACTGATTGCTGCTGCGACTTGGAGAGAAGAAGCTGAATTAGCTGAGAGCTTCGCCTGTTCGATTTGCTGGGACAAATAATTGACGGCTTCGACACTTTCAAGCTCATTCGCAGAAAAATTCTGAATGGTGGTCGTGATGCCGCCAAGGAGCGCAAGAATCTCTGCATTGAGCTGAGTGACAGATGTATTCATTTCACAGATCGACGTTGAATACTGGGTGCGGGCTGCTTGAGGGCCCGACTCGTCGCCCCACTTCTTTGCGGTCTGGACTGCAGTTAGGGAAGTGAGTTCCTTGGGGGTCTCCGAAGAAAAATCGCCTCGAGAAGAATCGAGATTGCTTTGAGAGGCCTTAAGGATTTCCTCAACCATGCTGATATCCACATCGCCGATCATCGGAACTCTCTTTCTCCCATGTGCGACCCGGAAACGGGAAGCTCAACCTTACCTGGCACCTGAAAACACGCGTTTTCGTTCAAAGGTGCACAAGTCCTTCTATATATGGGATTATTTTCGCGTAAAAGAGAACGTACGTCAAAGGAGGTTGCACTGTGGACCTTCCTCTCTGTGGGACCGTGATCCGCACCGCGTGGGGTGCGACCAGTGACATTGGCCCCGTACGTTCCTCGAACCAAGACTCCTGGCTCGTCCAAGAACCCCTCTTCGCCGTCGCAGACGGAATGGGCGGAAACACCGAGGGCGAACTCGCCTCGACAACCGCGCTGGAAGTTCTCTCCACCGCACTCAGCCCCGAGGCCCTCTCCGCTATCGACCCTAACCCCGCCGAGCTGGTCGACGCGATCCGCGACGCAGCCCAGGCTGTGGCCTCGTTAGGGGAGGAGGGAGACCCAGCCGCCCCGGGGACCACGCTGTGCGGGACTCTCACCATCGACCAAGACGGCCCCCAGTGGTTGACCTTTAATATTGGCGATTCGCGCGCCTACCTGATCGCCCAGGGCAGCATCGTTCAGCTCACGACCGATCACTCGGCCCTTCAAGAAGCAAAAGAATTCGCGCAGCGCACAGGCGCAGACCTTGTTCTTCCCCCTTCGAATGTCATTACTCGAGCACTCGGCGCCGCAATGCCCGAGCTCCCGCAGGCCGACTACGTCCTCACCCCCATGTGTGAAGGCGACGTTGTCTTGGTCTGCTCCGATGGAGTCCACGGAGTTCTGAGCAACGAGGACATCCTCGCCACTGTCAGCGACAATGCTTCCCCGCAAGAGATTGCAAACGCCTTGGTTGACCAGGCATTGGCTGCGGGCACGCGCGATAACGCAACCGCTCTTGTCGTCCGTGCACAATCGGTTGTGGGAAGCCGCTACGATGGAGACATACGCGCGAGCGTGCGTCCACGTATCCCAGTGAGGCCCCTCCCGGTCACGACGGCGCGCCGCGCCCGATAAGAGAAAAGAGTTTTTCCATGCTGCAATTGGGCCGCCATGCAGTTCGCGGCAACGGTGGGTTCATCGTTGCCGGACCCCTCGGCTTTGCCTTGGTTCCCGCTGAGCTCGCCGATTCCGCTCAGCGCCTTGTCAACGATTCAAACGAGGACTTGGCAACGTGGGTGAATCACGCTGCCAGCACCGGACTGCCCTTTGCTCACATGGATTTGCGCGGCGCTGTGCCGCTGCTCTCCCTTGGTGGAAGCGCGAACGTGCGAGCCGTCGCCCCCGGCTACGAAACCCCCTTCACTTGGGGCGGTCCGCTGTCCATGTGGGAGTTCGTCCCCGGCGAGTGGACCATCATGGACATCGCCTTGTCCTCCTTCGACGATTCCCAGCAGTGGGTGCACTTCGCCGATACGGCAGCCGAGGCCAGCCAGGTCCGCGTCGGTTACCCCGTCGAGCCTGAACTCTCCGCAGCCCCCTCCTCCACTCACGAGGCCGCGCCCGAGCCTGCCGAAGAGGCTCCGCAGGTGCAGGAGGATTCCGTTGAGCCCGCCGCGACTCCCGAGCCCGAGGCCCAGCAGAGTGTGTGGGAACCCATCGCTGAGCCCGTCGTCGAAACCGCCGTTGAGGAGCCCGCAAACGAACCGGCTCCGCAGTACCTGTGGGCACCCGAACCCGAAGCGGATAACGCCCAGAGCGAGGACGCCTCGGACTTTGCAGCAGGAGCCCAAGTCGCCGCGACGCAAGCTGTGCTCTCTCCCGCAGCTGCACCCGTCTACACCAGCCCCGAGGCCCTAGAAGCAACCATCACTTCTGAAGCTTTCGCCGCAATGCAAGACGCTGCAGCGCAGGAAGCTGCTGCTCAAGAGCCCGCCGGCGCCGAAACCTACGCGGATGCTCCGCAGGTGGAAGAGGGTGCTGAATCCTACGAAGCAGCCCAGTTCGTTGAACAGACTCCCGAATCCTCTGTCGCCCCCGAAGCAACTGAAGTTCCCCAGGAATTCCCGGTCGCCGAAGAGGAACAAGCCCCGGTGGCGAGCGAAACCCCGGCGCAGGTTGAAGCAGAGCCTCAGGCGGAAGTGACGGATGTCACCCCGCAGGAAGCCCCGGTTGTTGAGGAAAACCCAGATGCGGCCTCGGCAGTCGAAGAAAGCACACCGGCGGGGTCGCTCGCACCCGCCTTCGAACTCGACAACGCGGACACAGGCGCAACCGTCCTGCGCCGCGTGAGCGACGACTCCGCTCACACGAGCGTCGGATACCTGGTCTACGCGGGCGCCGCGCCCGTCGAACTCACCCACGATGTCATCTTGGGCCGCGACCCCAACGCGCGCGTCCTCACCGGTCGCCCCGCCGCAACCGTGATGCGCGTGCCCAGCCCCGCGAACGAAATCTCGCGCTCGCACGCGGCGGTCATGCCCAGCGGATTTGGTTCTTGGATGCTCATGGACTTGGGAAGCGCCAATGGAACGCTCCTTCGCAGCTCAAACGGCAACGTTCAAGATGTGCCTCCGCGCGTCACCGTGGCACTCAACGATGGTGACGTTATTGACTTGGGAGAGAACGTCTTGGTCGAATTCATCGTCCGATAAACGCTGACCATATTCTGAACGGGCCACCTCGCGGGATGCCGCGGCGTGGCCCGTATCATTTGGAGGGCACTTTTTCATTAGTTACTATGGGAATACACAGGGACCCGAGGACGGGTATCCCCCGAAACAACGGAAGTTGAGGGACCAGATGGTCAAGTATGTATATGACTTCTCCGAGGGCGACAAGTCAATGAAGGACTTGCTCGGAGGCAAGGGTGCGAACCTGGCGGAAATGACGAAGCTCGGTCTGCCCGTTCCTCCCGGTTTTACTATCACCACCGAAGCATGCCGCGTCTACCTGCACGACGGTACTGCCCCCGAGAGTCTCGATACTGAAGTGACCGTCGCCCTTCGCAAGGTCGAAGAAGAAATGGGCCGCAAGCTGGGCGATCCCAAGGATCCGCTCCTGGTCTCCGTCCGCTCGGGCGCAAAGTTCTCTATGCCCGGCATGATGGAAACTGTCCTCAACATCGGCCTGAACGACGAATCCGTCCACGGCCTGGCCGAAGTTTCCGGCAACGAGCGTTTCGCGTGGGACTCCTACCGCCGCCTCGTCCAGATGTTCGGTAAGACCGTTCTGGACATCGACGGAGACCTCTTCTCTGACGCGCTGGACAATATGAAGAAGGAACGCGGCGTTAAGGGCGATACCGAGCTCACCGCCGAGGACCTTAAGGGCCTGGTGGATATCTTTAAGACCATCGTCTACGAGCAGACCGGTGAAGAATTCCCGCAGGATCCTCGCACCCAGATGGACATGGCCATCGAGGCCGTTTTCCGTTCCTGGAACACCGAGCGTGCCCGCATCTACCGTCGCCGTGAGCGCATCCCCCATGACCTGGGCACCGCAGTCAACATCTGCACCATGGTGTTTGGCAACATGGGCGAAAACTCCGGCACCGGCGTGTGCTTCACCCGCGACCCCTCCACCGGTCACTCGGGCGTGTACGGCGACTACCTCGAGAACGCTCAGGGCGAAGACGTCGTTGCAGGTATCCGCAACACCCTGTCCCTGTCCGACCTTGAGAAAATCAACAAGCCGGTCTACGACGAGCTGCGCGGAATCATGCACAAGCTCGAAACCCACTACCGCGATCTGTGCGACATCGAATTCACCATCGAGCGCGGCAAGCTGTGGATGCTCCAGACCCGCGTCGGCAAGCGCACCGCTGCCGCCGCCTTCCGCGTCGCTGTCCAGCTGGTCGACGAAAAGCTCATCACCCGCGACGAGGCCCTGGGCCGCGTGACCGGTGACCAGCTCACCCAGCTGATGTTCCCGCAGTTCGACTCTTCTGCTTCAAAGGAGCTCATCGCTCGCGGTATGGCCGCCTCCCCGGGCGCAGCCGTTGGCCGCATCGTCTTCAACAACGCTCAGGCCGAGGCCTCGGCAGCAGCAGGCGTTAAGTGCGTGCTGGTCCGCCGCGAAACCAACCCCGACGACCTGCCCGGTATGGTCGCAGCCGAGGGCGTTCTGACTGCCCGCGGTGGCAAGACCTCGCACGCCGCCGTCGTCGCGCGCGGCATGGGCAAGACCTGTGTTTGTGGCGCTGAAGCGCTCGAGATCGACGCCGAGGCCGGAACCGTGACCGTCGCAGGACGCGTCCTGACCGGTGAAGACGTTATCGCCATCGACGGTCAGACCGGTGAAATCTTCCTGGGAGAGGTTCCCGTGACTGACTCCCCGGTGACCACCTACCTGAGCCACGGCCTCGAAGCTGGCCTGGCTGCAGCAGCTGGCGACCCCGGCACCTCCGAACTGATCGAGGCCGTCCACCGCATCCTCACCCACGCCGACGAGGTGCGTCGCCTGCAGGTGCGCGCGAACGCCGATACCCCCGAGGACTCGCAGCGTGCACTGGAGTTCGGTGCGCAGGGCATCGGCCTGTGCCGTACCGAGCACATGTTCCTGGGCTCGCGTCGTCCGCTGGTTGAGCGCGTCATCCTCTCCGAAGAAGGCTCCGCTGAGCGTCAGGAAGCATTCGATGCCCTGGAGAAGCTGCAGAAGGAAGACTTCCTGGCAATGCTCGAGGTCATGGACGGCAAGTCGATGACCGTTCGCTTGATTGACCCGCCGCTGCACGAGTTCCTGCCCCAGCTCACCGAGCTCGAGGTCAAGGTTGCCTTGGCGAAGGCCGCTGGCACCGTTGATCCCGCAGACGAGGAAATGCTGGTCACCGTGCGTCGCTTCCACGAGCAGAACCCCATGCTGGGCCTGCGTGGCGTGCGTCTGGGCATCTACCTGCCCGGCCTCTTCGCCCTGCAGATGCGCGCACTGTGCGAGGCCGCCGCTGAGCTGGTTGCCCGCGGCAAGGATCCGCGTCCCGAGATCATGGTTCCGCTGGTTGGCTCCGTGCGCGAGCTCCAGCTGATCCGCGAGGAAGGCGAGCAGATTATCGCTTCGGTTGCCGCTTCCAAGGGCGTTGACCTCTCTGGCGTGACCATCGGCGCGATGATCGAGCTGCCGCGTGCGGCCATGACTGCCGAGGATCTGGCTGAGGAAGCCGACTTCTTCAGCTTCGGTACGAACGACCTGACCCAGACCGTGTGGGGCTTCTCGCGCGATGACGTCGAAGGTGTGTTCTTCCCGCAGTACATCGAGGCGGGCATCTTTGGTGTCTCGCCCTTCGAGTCGATCGATGTTCACGGTGTCGGCACGGTTGTGGCCGAGGGCGTGCGCCGCGCACGTTCCACCAAGCCGGACATCAAGCTCGGTGTCTGTGGTGAACACGGTGGCGATCCCGCATCGATCCACTTCTTCCACCAGGTTGGACTCAACTACGTGTCCTGCTCGCCCTTCCGCGTGCCTGTCGCACGTCTGGAAGCCGGTCGTGCAGCTGTCGAGGATCATGTCGCACAGTGATGTCTCGGTGAACTGACACTGCTGTGAACCGGTCCGCCTCGCACGTGTTTGGCGTGCGAGGCGGACCGGTTTTGGCTGTAGGGCGGATGGGTATTTAGGTTGAATGCCGTAGGCCCCGCCAGCTTGCGCTGGCGGGGCCCTGTGCGTGTTATGGACGGTGTCTCAGTACTTCTTCGGTCCTGAGTTTGCGCCAGGTTGCGCTGAGAAAGTGGTCGGTGGTGTGTGCAGGGGTGCTGGGCCAGACGCGGGAGCGGCTATCGGGGCTTGTGGTGTATACGGTGACGTAGGCATCGCGCTACTGCTCTCCACAACCATCACATTGCCGTTGGTGAGCACGATATTGGCAGGGGAGTGCAGACGAGCCATAGCCGTTTGCCGTTTACGCCATGCAAGAACGGCAATGATGATGGCAAACACAATATAAATTGCGTGTTCGATGGCTGGATCATCTGCAAGGTTGGGCGCAACCTCTTCTGCGAGTTTCAGGGCAAAGTTCAGCATGAGGATCAGGCTTGATACGACCACAATTGGGAAACTGACAATCGCGTAGATGCGTTGAGAGACCGAGTACAGCAGGTGATTGAGCTTGTGATAGGCGAATCCAACGATAACCATCGCGAGAACTGCCCAAATGAAGTGGGCCTTTTCTGAGGATGTCAGCCAGCCCATGTGATCCGCCGTGAAAGTGCCGGAAAGCCCTATGACAAGCAGATAGTCGGGGGAGAAGAGCATCCACAGAAGCATTCCCATGTAGAAGAAGATCACGACGATGAATAAGAGCACGAGCAAAAGAGCGACCAACACCATGGTGTCACCGTAACAATGTGAAATTTGTGCTAGCTGGTACATTCCTGAACGTCGTCGACAGGCTCTGCTTTGCCATTCAGTGCATTCCGTCACCAGATGTTGAGGGGCTTTGCTGCTCGGGTTGCGGGGTGTACAGGGACGGTCAAAATGTGACGAGCGGCATTTTTATAGAGCCAATGTCATAGATGTGCCCGCCTGCACTTATGTGCAGATAGGGTTGCACATAAGTGCAGGCACTGGTGATGCTCGTGGGCAATTTTGATCGAAGTGTTTCTGACCTGCGAAGATACCCTAAATAACAGGGTGTCACCTTGAGAAATAAAGTCCAATTCTGTGTCCTACTACACACATAACCGGGTGACACGAAAAATGACGCGTTTCATAATTAACAACGGAGATCGGACATTGATTGGTCCGATTTTTGATTTTGTCCACCCTCGACAAGGAAGTCAGTGAACTGACTATGGAACGTCGCATTTTTGCACACCGCGGTCTGAACCGTGTCGCACCCGAGAACACTCTTGCAGCTTTTGAAAAGACTGCAGACGCTGGACTCACCTGGATTGAGACTGACGTCGACATCCTGGGCGATGGCACTCCGATCGTCATCCATGACACGTCATTGGATCGCACCACGAATCGCCGTGGCTCCTACTACGGCCTGGAGAAGTCCGACCTCGCATCGATCGATGCAGGCGCATGGTTCTCTCCCGAGTTCGCCGGGCAGCCCCTGCCGACTCTTGAGCAGCTCATCGAGCTCCTTAACCGTCGTGGTCTGAATGCGAACATTGAGATTAAGTCGAACGAGGCAGGCGGTGCCATGTCGATGCGTCTCATCGATTCCATCCTCGATGCACTGACCGGGCTGGATCCCGAGCGTGAAGTTTTCTTCTCCTCCTTCAACCACGTGCTGTTGGCGAAGATCAAGGAACGCGCTCCCCAGTACGAGGTCGGCTGCCTCTACGAGACGGTTGCCCTCTACGACGACTGGAAGTCCATGCTTGAGCTTGTCGGCGCATCGTACATTCACCCCGAGGATCGCGGTCTGACCAAGTCCAAGGTCGAGGCATTCCGCGAGGCGGGCTTCGGAGTGAACGTGTGGACTGTGAATTCAATTGATCGAGCACACGAGCTCTTCAATTGGGGCGCAACCGGTGTCTTCACCGATGTTGCAGACTCTTTTGCCCATCTTCAGTGAGTAAAACTCGAAAGGTAAATTGAACATCATGTCGGAAACCTCAGTAGGCACAAAGTCGCGCCTTCCTAAGTTCATGCAGAAGGGCCGCA
>ERZ772779.1248-NODE-1248-length-10564-cov-11.310591_pt1 | contig 10564 bp, 6 predicted proteins | sample MGYA00511360_ERZ772779 | MGnify/ENA primary metagenome ERZ772779 (study PRJEB29015, sample SAMEA2738112) | human oral metagenome | biome: human oral; feature: human-associated habitat; material: saliva | place: China | collected 2231 ...
GCTTCATCAGCTTACCAAACTTCTTACCCATGACACGGAAGTTACACTTCACTTTCTTAACAAGGATGCCCTGACCCTCAACGAAAGTAAGGTCTTTAACGTTCACCTCGTGCTTGATAAGGTCTGCTACAGCTTCGATGTGTTTCTTCTGAGTTGCATCAATAGCTGGAACCATAATCTGTGCCAATGGCTGGCGAACCTTGATGTTCACCTTACGACGCAGCGCGAGAACCATTGATGTGATGCGCTGTGCCATATCCATACGTGCCTCAAGGTCAGCATCAATAACAGATTCGTCTGCTACTGGCCAGCGATCCAAGTGGATGCTTTCCGAGTTACCACCTAAGTCTGAATAGAGTTGGTCAGCATAGAATGGAGCAAATGGAGCTAACAGGCGTGCAACAGTCATCAAACAAGTGTACAATGTGTCGTATGCACTCTTCTTGTCAGCACTCATCTCCTTGCCCCAGAAACGTTTACGGTTCAAGCGAACGTACCAGTTACTAAGGTCGTTGTTCACAAATGAGTCGATAAGACGACCTGCACGTGTTGGGTCGAAATCCTCTAACTCAGCAGTCACACCCTTGATGAGTGAGTTAAGTTTAGAGATAATCCAACGGTCAATCTCTGGTGCATCAGCCTTCACTGCCTCACATGTTGTGGCATCATAGCCGTCAACATTAGCATAAAGAGCAAAGAAACTATACGTATTATATAAGGTACCGAAGAACTTACGGCGACACTCGTCAACACCTTCTGGGTCGAACTTCAAGTTATCCCATGGTTCGCTGTTCGTCATCATATAGAAACGTACAGGGTCAGCACCATACTTATTCATCATCTCAAATGGGTTGGTAACGTTACCCACGTGCTTACTCATCTTGTTACCCTTTGCATCGAGCACAAGACCTGTTGAAATCACGTTCTTGAAGGCAACGGAGTCAAATACCATTGTTGCTATTGCATGGAGTGTGAAGAACCAACCACGAGTCTGGTCAACACCCTCGTTAATGAAGTCTGCAGGGAAGAATGCTGGTGGAACAGCTATACCCTCATAGCATGAGTGTACCAACTGGTCACGATATTCAGCTTCAGTCTTACCCGTAGCCTTCAAGCCTTCAGCATTAATCTCACCCTCAAATGGATAATGGAGCTGCGCATATGGCATAGAACCACTATCGAACCAAACGTCAATGAGGTCTGATTCGCGATGCATTGGCTTTCCTTCATCATTTACGAGGACGATATCGTCAACGTATGGACGGTGAAGATCAATCTTATCATAGTTCTCTTGGCTGAAGTCACCTACTACGAAGCCTGCCTCTTTCAGTGGGTTCTTCTCCATGATACCCGCAGCAACAGATTTTTCAATCTCGTTGTAAAGTTCCTCTACAGAACCAATACACTTCTCGCCACGGTTTTCATCACGCCAGATAGGCAATGGGGTTCCCCAGAAACGTGAACGGCTGAGGTTCCAGTCATTCAAGTTCTCAAGCCAGTTACCAAATCGACCAGTACCAGTTGATTCTGGTTGCCAACGGATGGTCTTGTTCAACTCTACCATACGCTCCTTCTTAGCTGTGTCCTTGATGAACCAGCTGTCGAGAGGGTAGTAGAGGATAGGCTTGTCTGTGCGCCAGCAGTGAGGATAGTTATGTACGTGCTTCTGAATATTGAAAGCTGTACCTTCCTGCTTCATTTCCATACAGATAATGATGTTCAGGTCTTCTTCCTTCTCTGAAGCCTTCTTATCCCATACGCCATCAGGGTTGAAACGTGGGTCGTATGAGTTCTTTACATAGTCGCCTGCGTGGTGACCATATGCTTTCTCATCAACACAAGCCTTAACGAAGTTCTTGTCTAACTCATCGATAGTAAAGTATTTACCCTGCAGGTCAACCATTGGACGAGTCTGTCCCTTCTTTGAAATCAGATAGAGAGCAGGGATGTTAGCATCCTTAGCCACCTTAGCATCGTCCGCACCGAAGGTAGGAGCAATGTGTACAATACCTGTACCATCATCTGTTGTGACGTAATCACCAAGGATGATACGGAAAGCCTCGCTCTCCATCTCCACAAACTTATCACGACCATCTTCGCTTGTAAACACCTTCTCTGGGTGAGCTGCAGCATAGTCGTTCACAAACTTTGGTGCAAAGTCACCTGTCTGCTCAACAGGCTTTACCCAAGGCATCAACTGCTGATAGTGTAATCCTTCAAGTTCTGTACCCATCACACGACCTACGATACGATAAGGAACATACTTGTCTCCACGATCGTAGGCTGGTAATTCGCCACCATCGGTAATCTCACCTTCTGACTTCAGATAGGCAGCTACACGACTTGCAGCCATAACGAGTGTCAACTTCTCTGCTTCGTATGGGTTATAGGTCTCAACAATAACGTATTCAATCTTTGGACCAACACAAAGTGCAACGTTTGAAGGCAATGTCCAAGGTGTGGTTGTCCATGCAACAAAGCAAGGCTTACCCCATGTCTCCTTTGGTAAATTAGCCTTTTCAGCCAATGCTTTCCAATCCTCTGTAGGGATAGCAAACTGTGCTGTGACGGTAGTATCCTTTACATCACGATAGCAACCTGGCTGGTTCAACTCATGACTTGACAAACCTGTACCTGCACCTGGTGAATAAGGCTGAATGGTATAGCCCTTATACAGCAAACCCTTGTTATAGAGTTGCTTGAGAAGCCACCACAGTGTCTCAATATATTTGTTATCGTAAGTAATGTATGGATGCTCCATATCAACGAAGTAACCCATCTCCTCTGTCAACTGCTTCCACTCAGCAGTAAACTTCATTACATTCTCACGACACTTATGGTTGTATTCCTCTGTTGAGATATATTTGTCAGATGCGTGGTTGTCGATATCCTTCTTCGTGATACCCAACTCTTTTTCTACACCCAACTCTACAGGCAATCCATGGGTATCCCAACCCGCCTTGCGATGCACTTGGAAACCTTGCATAGTCTTGTAGCGGTTGAAAGTATCCTTAATTGCACGTGCCAATACGTGGTGAATACCGGGGTGACCATTAGCTGATGGAGGTCCCTCGAAGAAGATGAACTGTGGGTCGCCCTCACGCTCATCAATACTCTTGTGGAAGATATCTTTCTTCTCCCACTCTTTCAATACTTCCTGATTTGTGCTAACAAGGTCAAGTCCCTTGTGCTCGGCGAATTTCTTTGCCATACTATCTAATTGTTTTGCTTATTTTCTAAATACCTGCAAAGATACAAATAACAACTGAAACTACCAAACTTTTTATTATATGAAAGACAATGCACTTTCTTTCATGCAAAGTATTATTAGTTGGTATCTTTCTTATGGCATTATATCTCATATCGTAAGGATAATTTCTTATAAGGTCAACAAACTCTAATTTTATATTAATGTGTAGTACATTATTATAATATAGTAGATAAGTATGTGTGCTGTTTGCATATATGTTTTATGGACAATTATAGCTTTTGTTATAGTTCTTAATAGGTTTTAATAAAAATATTGGAAAAAGTTTCAATATTATGATATTAATTGTTATCTTTGCACTCAAGAAAGAGAGTTAAGGGTGTGATTATATATCAAATGAAGCATATATCTTCTGTTTTATAGATGAATATGCTGAATATAAAGGTATTATATAAGAGATTGTTTTCTTTAATCACCTGTTTGTTATTGGACTATTTGATAGAAAGATACAAGTTTCTCTTTGACACGAACTAAAAGAACGAATAACAAATATATAACTAAATATTAACTTATTATAAACGAAACTTATATTATGAGTAGAAAATCAGGAGTGTTTTTAATGCTTGTTCTGACAGTTTTGTTGTCTTCCATTTCTATAAATGTAAAGGCACAAGGTCAGGATGCTAATTACCAGTGGAAGGGTAATGATATCTCAACGGTCATTGGGAATTCAAATCCAGACATGAACAAAGTTTATTTGTACAATGTTGGTACTGGTAAGTATTTGAACGTAGGTGATGTTTGGGGTACCGCTATTAATGCCTACAATGTTGGTTTGGAGTTGAAATTGAACAGTGTAGGACCTGATACTTATACTATTCAGGGTGCGTTGACAACTACAGATGGAAACTATTTGGGTTTCCCTTATGTTAGTTCTGCTGACAATATTCCTGACAAGCAGTCAAGTTGGGACCGTGTATTCTGTGATCGTACGACGGAGAATGCAAATGTAAAATGGATTATCAAAAGGGCAAATAGTTATGGTGAAAATAATAAGACTTATACATTGTACTGTAATAATAGTGCTGATAAAAATGGGCATGAACAGCCTGATATTGTAAAGGGTGTACGTTATCTTGTTGTAAAGTCTGGTGCTTCAAGCTCTAATCGTGTTTTATATGATTATCCAACAAGTGTTAGTGATACAAATGGCGAGTGGAAACTTGTAACACTCGAAGATTTGAAAAAAGCTTTTAAAGCTAAGTTCGCTTCTGCTGAGGCTCCAGCTGATGCAACCTTCTTGATGTCTGATCCTGACTTTGTTAGAAGTCATAGTGGTATTACTAACTGGACGGTAACAGGTTTCTTGTCAGCTGAAGAAAAGGCTAAACCTAATAAGGATATTTATGCTTTTAATGTGAAGTCTCCTAACACTTATTATGTAGGTGTAGGTCAATTAAATGATTGGCCAGACGGGTATACAAGATTTTATGGTAGCTACTGGAATGCTTCAATTAGAAATCTCGGTAATAATGCTAAGGCAAATGGTACTGTCAGTCAGAAAGTAACCACTCTTAAGAAGGGATGGTATAGGGTTTCATGTGATGGTTTCTTTAGTCCCGGTACTGGAAGCGATATGAAGGCGAGTCTGTTTGCTAATGTTGATAACACAACAGATGGTCGTTCAAACGTTTCTGCTGTGTTAAATACTTTTGGTAATGAATTTACATATGACGAAAATGCCTTGACAACGACCTATAAAACAGGTGATGCTAATAATGGAAAAGAAAGTCCATACGTGAAGGCAGCTAAGCTTTTTGAAACTGGCAGCTATAATAACTCTATCCTTGTTTATGTACCAGCTGATGGTGATCAGTTAAATGTTGGTATAAAAGTTGAGGGTTCTAATAAGCCACTTGACTGGACTGTTTTTGATAACTTCCAGTTGAAATATTGTGGTGATAACGATATGATTTTGGATGAGGATGCAACTTCACTTTCGTATCTGTCTAAGCAGAATTTAAATCCTAATAGTGCCTATACGCTTATCTTGAAGCGTACATTGAAGCCTGGTCAGTGGGCATCTATTACACTTCCTGTAAGTCTTACTGCTGCTCAGTTTAAGACAGCTTTCGGTGACCAAGCTAAGTTATCAACTTTTGTCGGTCAAGATCCTGCACTTGTATCACGTCTTAAGTTTGCATCAGTAGACCTTTCTAAGGATAATGACGTTGTTTTGGAGGCTAATAAACTCTACATTATGAAGGCTGTGCGTGGGGCTACTGTAGAAAATGGTGAATATGAAAAGACGCTGAGTGATAACTCTAAATATAAGGTTAATGCACCTTATTATGTTATTAATAATGTTGTGTTGCCTAATGTTCCAAGCCCTACTTTCAAAGAAAATGCTAAGTCAACAACCACAACTTCTAATGATATTCAGTTCTGCGGTACACATATTTGGCAAAATACCCCATTTATACCAGCTCAATCTTATGTCTTAAGCGGAAAAAATGGACAATGGTATCACACGGCTTCTAAACTCCCAATTAAGGGTTTCAGATGTTGGGTTGCCACTAATGTAAATAGTACTACTCCTGCAAAGGCTCTTACTTTTGTTGTTGATGGTGAGGACATTGGTGGTAGTGTTAATGGTATTGAGGGATTGGAAGTTGCTACTGAGCATATCTCTACTAAGACTCCAGTTTACAACCTCCAGGGACAGAAGGTTGCAGAGAATGATTCTCAGTTGAATACATTGCCTGCAGGCATTTACATTGTAAATAATAAAAAGGTATTCGTTAAGTAAGAAAAGTCATGAATAAAGAATATATTAAGCCTACAATATCTATAAGTTCTGTTTTTATAGAACAAACATGTTTGGCAGTTTTCTCGCAAGTAGATAATGATGGTGATGGTATTACAGATCAGAGACCTATCCATGAAGGTGATCCTGAGGATGGAGATGTTGGTGCTAAGCCTGAAATTCCACTCTGGGAAGTATTCCAGTCTAATGTGTGGGATGACTAATATTTAAGTGATACGACAGCATTAAGAGAATGTCTGATAAGATAATTTCTTAGGTGTGCTGTTGCTTTTAACCACTGAGAAGGCAAGAGGCGATATCAAGTTTATTTTGATATTGCCTCTTTTCTTTTGCTCTTACTGCTAAATTTTAAGACAAATAAGTTAGGAAGGACGGAGTAGAGTATTTTCTTTTCCTCATATAAGATTCTTGGATTGTAAAGAAAAAATCACATCTTCGGTTTTTATTGATGCTTAATTGGAGTCTTATTAACGCCCTTTTGGCTTCTAAAAGATGCCCTTTAAGCCTCTTACTAACGCCCTTTTGAAACCTTATAAAGCACCTCTTATTACGCTGTTTTGGAACTATTTGATTTAGTGGTAGTTACAACTGCATTCGAATGGCTCTTTTTCGAGTAAAAAGGTGTGCTTTAGAGATGAATTTTGTATAGTTTTTTCAGCGTCTTTCGTTGTCAGTTGAGACCTCTTGAAACAAATAACGGATGCACAATTGTGCATCCGCATTAACTTTACTGAGAACTATAATAAAGTCACAGTTTATTTTTCTTTATTTATCTCCGTTGAGCTTGTGGTGAAACTTTGCTGATACTGGCTTGTTTTAGGCTATCTTTTCTTTGTAGCTATAGTCACAAGTATCGTTGATAAATCTTTATGATTAATGTCTTTTTATAATGTTTTTGTATTACAAATGGGTATGGATAGCCCTGTCATTTCTTCTATAACTCAGCCCCACTTGCCAATCTTATTCATGGTCTTACCATTGGTTACACCACGCTTAGTGTATTTTGAAACGGGGACTTTAGTTCAGTTCCTCTTTCTCGTTCATTGCCTCAAGGCAGTGAGGACAGATACCTTTATAATAAAGCTGTGTGTCATCAATTCTAAAACCCTTGCCAATTTCGCCAGTATAGCGTGGCATTTCCATTGCCTCAAAGTCATAAACCTTCTCACAACGCTTGCAGAAGAAGTGTGCATGTGGCTCGGTAATACCGTCGTAGCATACGCGATGGTCATCAATAGTAATCATTGATGCTGCTCCGTGCTCTGACAACATTCTCAATGTGTTATAAACAGTTGTACGGCTCACCGTTGGAAGTTGTTTCTTCAATGCAAGGAAAACCTCCTCCACTGTAGGGTGGGTGTGGTGAGTAGCGAGATACTTCATGATTGCTACACGCTGTATAGATGGGCGAATACCTAATGCTATTAATTTGTTATATACTGAATCCACTGTTGTCTACCTTTTTATCAATTTATACTAAATATATTTCCACTAATCATAACAAATCACCCGAGTTAAAGCGAATGATTGATAGAATATCACTGCAAAGGTACGAATTTTGTGAAAAACTGACAAATATTATGTTGGAAAAACTACAGATATTGTAGGAGTAGGCGAGTGAACATGTAGACGAGTGAACGAGTTACTTGTGAGAAAGACAGGGTAACATAGTATTTTGACAAGAGAACAGTTTGCTCAGAGAAAGACACAGTAACAGAGGAACGAGGAGGAGTAATAACATAACAAGTAACTTATCCACTTCTTAATTTGTATGCAATAAAGAGTGTTCTTATGTTACTTTGTCTTCTTTACAAGCAATTTATTCACTTGTTAACTTGTATGCATTAAATGTGTTCTTATGTTACTTTGTCTTCTTTACAAGCAACTCGTTCCTTTGTCATCTTTTCATTTGTGTGCTTTGTTGGAACGGATAAAAGTGTTACTTTTGTATTTGATAAATGTTTAATGTGTATATATAAAGATGATTTAGGATGAAAGAAGTTAGTTACAAGGATTTAAAGTTCAATCCGTTCAACCTTTTAGGAAAGGAATGGATGTTGTTATCTGCTGGTAATGAGCAGGATGGGTGTAACACGATGACAATCAGTTGGGGACATATTGGCTGTATGTGGGGACATAACGACCCAACAGTTGTTGCCTATATACGTGCCAGTCGCTATACAAAGACCTTTGTAGACAAGGAAGATTACTTTACGCTTTGCGTGATGGATGCCTCTTTTAAGAAGCAAATGGCTTATCTTGGTTCTGTCTCAGGACGTGATGAGAATAAGATAGAGAAGGCTGGATTGACAAAGGTTTTTGCTGATAATAGTGTTTATTTTAAGGAGGCTAAGTTAGTGCTTGTTTGTAAGAAAGAGTATGCTGCAGACCTAAAGGAAAGTAGTTTTATTGATAAGGAGGTTTTTGAACAGGCTTATCCTAATGGCGATCTTCATACGATGTATGTTGGTAAGATTGAAAAAATACTCGTTCGTGACGATGAGTATCTTGGTTAGTAAACAAGTGAACAAGTAGACAAGTTTACCAGTTACTTGTAATAAAAGATGAATTGTAAGAGGCAAAAGGTTTATAAGGGAATGAAAATAGGGTATATCTTTATCATTCTATTGCTTCTTGTAGCCTGCAAACCTTATGATGATTATAAGGAAAGAGGACAATGGAAGCAGCTGAAAGAAAACGAACGTATAGGTTTTTATTGGCGACATAATGACAAAATTTATGCTGCCTTAGGTGATTCTGCCGTCCTTATCAAGTATGTTAAGCCTATGGAAGATGTCGATATAGCGACCTTTTATGTGAATAAAGAAACTACCAATGGGATGGAGAATTATGCTAAGGATAAGAAGAATGTTTATTATCCTTTGCATGCAATATGCGTTGATGCTGACAGCTATGGTTATGAGTATGCTACAGAGCTTATTGTCAAGGGTGCCTTTCCCTCTTCTTTTAGATATGTCGGGGATGGGAAAGGAACTGATGGGTATACGATGTATAGATATGGTAGGCGAGAAGACAAGTGAAGGAGTAGACAAGTTAACCAATCGCTTGTAATAAAAGATGGTGTATCATGGTAATAGACATAGTAACAAAGGTAACGTGATAATTTAATAAGTAACTTGTTCACGTCCTTTGTTATTATGTCTTTTTTTATCTTTTACACAAGCAACTGGTTCACCTATCTACTTATTTACCTTGTTATTTTGTCTTTTTTATACAGTAAACTTGTTCACTTCTTCATTATTCTGTCCTTAATAGGATAGGTGTTGAGGCTCCGCACATGTGGTGCTAAGGCTTCGCACGAGTGGTGTTAACCAACAGCACAAGGCGTGCGGAGCAACAATACTGCTGTAGAAGATGGGATGTAAGCTGATTGATAGACGAGTTTAAGAGTAGGAAAGTTGCTTGTTAAATTTTCATTTCCTTTTTTCTATTTTTCTCACAAGCAACTCGTCTACTTGTCCACTTGTCCACTTGTCCACTTACTTAATATCATCATATGCGCGAATAGCCTGAAGGAAACGTGCATTGACATCCTCGAAAGTATAAAGACCGTCAGTATTCTGATTGAGACCCTTCAACTTTAAGGAGAATACTTGTGGAGCATGCTGCAGGTCGAGTAGGGACATCTGCTTAAGTTGGTCTGTACTCTGATAAACAAGGTTTACGGCTATATAAGCTTTACCAGCAGCGTCGACCCACTTCTCTAAAACAAGTTTTGAACCGATAGGAGTCTTCTTCTCGATAGAGTTAGGAAGTGAATATTCCTCAACGCCAAGGGCAGCATCAACACTTGCAATGTTTGAGTCGTGACCACAGAGGAATGTAAACTTACGGTCTTTGTCGTTCAGTTCGTCATACATATACTGTAAAAGTGGGTGAGCCACGTTAACAGCAACGATAGGAGCGGTGAAAAGAACATCGCCATACACGTCTTTTACCTTAGCAATCTTAGTCCAATCCTCAGTTGTGAGTTTATGACCAAAGGCAGCTCTCATGCCATCAGGCTCCTCATAATACTGGAGGATAAAGGCGTCAGAAGCAGAGTTAGCATTCTTCAACGAACCCTTCATTCCTGGCTCTTGGTTGAGTTCAAGCGTAATTTGTGTATCGTTATTAACGAAGTCTTTTATTTCTCCTTTCTTATAATACTCACTTTGCTTCATGTCTAAGACCTTAGCAATGAGGTCGTAGCTCTCCTTTAGACTTTTGTTGATACCAACAAGTCCTTCCTTACCACCCATAGCATTGATTTGCTTCATAGCCTCAGTGCGGAAAGCCTCAGTACTCTTTGTAAGACGAGGGAAGAAGATTGGGTCCATCTTAGATGGTACATAGCGGTGGTTCACACGTAGGTTAGCCACTGGCATGAAGCCACTTGAGAAGTATTGTGCGGTAGCGATACAACGCTGCATAGAGTTGGCATAGACATTTACTTCGTCAATTGTTGGAACATAGTTATCCTTAAACAATCCCGTTTCGATAGTCCATTTGCGGAAGAACTGTCCCAT
>ERZ772779.1250-NODE-1250-length-10557-cov-7.285374_pt1 | contig 10557 bp, 8 predicted proteins | sample MGYA00511360_ERZ772779 | MGnify/ENA primary metagenome ERZ772779 (study PRJEB29015, sample SAMEA2738112) | human oral metagenome | biome: human oral; feature: human-associated habitat; material: saliva | place: China | collected 2231 ...
ACCCCTGACCTTCTCATTGCGAACGAGACGCGCTACCAACTGCGCCATAGCCCCATGGGTGGGTTTAGCTTAGCACAGCGCACGACCCGCGTAAATTCTGCGAGCCACGCCCTGGCTGCTTATTCACCCGCTGCGCGACGGCGCTCCAAGACAGCATCGAGGTCGATCGGCTTGAAGTCCCCAGCCACAGACTCCACATCCAGCGACACGTTAGCCGGAGCGCTGGAGGGACGCACCGGGTTAACCACGCCGGTTACTTCCTTGGCGGAGTTGAAGTCCGCCTCGGCCTCTACAACCCGGCGACGCGGGCCACGCGCAGCCATGGTGTAGCTGGGGGCGGGCACGTTCACCGGCTCCCACTTGGTGGCGCTAGCGGCCGGCTTAGAGGCCGCCTTGGTGGTCTCGACGGCGTCGCCAGCACTGTCAGCAGAAGTCGCCTTAGCAGCCGTCGGCTTAGCAGCAACCGAAGCGGCAGGCTCGGCAGACACAGTGGGGCTAGCGGCCGACTTAGAAGCCGCCTTAGCGGCGGGCTGCGCCCCAACCACGCTGGGCTTAGCCACAGGCTGCTTGGCCTCAGCTCGCTTAGCTTCAGCCTGCTGGTTTAGACGCGCCAAGTACTTGGCTTCAGTGGCGGTTTTAGCTTCCCGCACCAGCTGATCCTTAGCCTTAGCTACCTGCTCACGCTGACGCACATCGGTTTCCTCGGCGCTTTCACGCGCCTGACGCTCCTGCTCAGCCAGCTCCTTACGGGCCGCAGCAACCTCCTGCTCGCGCAGGCGAGCCGCCTCACGGCGGGCTGCTTCTGCTTTTGCCTTACGGGCAGCAATCTCAGCCTCGCGCTTAGCTTTAGCTTCCTTGACGCTCTTGGCAGATAAGCCAACACCTTCAAGCTGCTCCTCCAACTGGCTCACCCGCACAGCCAGGGCAGCATCATTTTTGGAGCTTACGCGACGTACGCGCACGTCACCGACCATAGCGGCCGCAAGCAGGGCCGCCGTCGGCAAAACCACAAACCAAGGCCAAGTAAAGACCCCAGCTAAAACCCCTAAAAGCACAGTTACGCCAGCTAAAGACCCCATCAGGATACGGCGAGTTTTGGCAGCAGCTAAGGCTTTGGCCTGGTGAGCAGCCTGAGCCTGCTTTGCCTTCGCTAAATCACGCTCCAGGCGCGCGGCACGCACGTTCCTCACGGCAGGTCGATTCATGACCTTCACCTCCGGGCTAAAAATCAGCCTAGCAATATCATTATTATTCGCGTGACCTGGAGATTTACCTGCCACCATAGCTGTATTTAACACACGCAGGTGGGGCGAGTAGCGATCCTGGTCATGCGAATAGACTGCTAGCCTATCGCGCCTGCGCAAATGTGGCAGCAAATAGAACGAGATTGCTACCGCCAGCGCAAAACCAAGAACCGCCTGAAACACCATACGACTAAAAGTAAGTGTTTATACAGGAGGCATCCGGAAGTTTCGCGGCGTGTCGTTACTATTGCGTTACATATCTAAAAGTAGGCAATGCAATTGCGTCCCAGCATTAACTTGCGTAACTTCTTCGGGCACCACCGCAATAGCATTTGCATAGGCTAGGCCAGAAATAGTTTGCACGCCTGGAGCCTGCGTGGGGTGGGCCTGATAGCCAGTGCTGGGGGCACCAGCTAGCTGCACCGGCACAAATTCACGCATCCCCGCCGGGCTAGACCAGGATGTAGAAACCGCCGCCGGCAGCGAGGGACGGTGAATATCCTGCCAGCCAGCAATCGAACGCAGCACCGGGCGCACAAACACCTCAAAAGCCATCTGAGCGCTGACCGGGTCACCGGGCAAACAAAACACCGGAATACCGTCACCTAGCGTGCCCACACCCAACTGACGCCCCGGACTCATCGCCACCGTGTCAAACCGCACCGTACCCAGCGGAGAGAGTACCTCTTTCACCGTGTCACCCTGACCCACACTCAAACCACCGGTGGTGATCAGCAGGTCAGAGCGCACCAGCTGGTCCTCCAGGGTTTCGGTAAGGGCGTGGTACTCGTCGGGCACAGCACTTACCCGGAAAGGCTGCCCGCCGGCGTCGGCCACCGCAGTGGACAGGGCGTGACCGTTAGCGTCATACACGTCCCCCGGCTCGGCGCGCTGACCGGGCTCAATCAGCTCGTCGCCAATAGAAACCACCACCACGCGCGGCACCGGGTGCACCGCCACGCGCTGGTGACCCAGCGAAGCCAGCAACGCCACCTGACGCGCCCCAATCCGGCTACCCTTAGAAAGCACGGTAGCGCCGGCCTCAACGTCCTCACCCAACATGCGTACCCGCTGACCAGCATTGACCTTGCGGTTAATAGTCACCTGCGCCTCACCCCGGTCGGTGAACTGCCAGGGAACCACGGCGTCGGCCCCAATCGGCATGGGGGCACCAGAGTCAATCAGCACCGCAGTGCCGGGCACAAGATGAGTGCGGCGCACATCCCCAGCGCGGACGGCGTCGATCACATCCAGAACCACCGGTGTGGCCGGGGAGGCACTTACGCAGTCCTTGGCGCGCACCGCGTAACCATCCAAACCGGCCAGGTTCGCGGGAGGCATATCCACGTCAGAAACGATGTCTGCCGCTAGCACCGTGCCCACGGCGTCGGAAAGTACCACGTCAAGCGGCTCAGCAGCGTGGGCGACCTCAAGACAGGCCGATAAATGTTCAGCGACAGTACGCATTTGAAACTCCTGTGGGGTCAGTGGCGCGACACTTAGGGATACTTTTAGGGTACCCTGGAAGTACGAGAAACCGGATCAAGTGAAGGGAACTCAATGACCGACACCGTAGTCGGATTGGACGTTGACGATCTTAAGGACCACCTGCGTTACAAGCTTCGCCGCACGCGCGCTGCGCACAGCCACCCGTCCCGCCGCCACGACGCCCGTTGTGCGGCTTTGGCCGAAAACGTCTTTCAGGCTTTAAACGGCGCTCAGGCCGTGGCCGCCTATGTGTCTGTAGGAGACGAGCCCTGTACTCGCCTACTTATTGATGAGCTGCACGCCGCCGGTGTGCAGGTGCTCCTACCTGTGCTTGGGCCCCACTTATCGCGCAGCTGGGGCTGGTTCCGTGGTAGCGATGATCTGGCTACCCGCGCTCCCGGCCGTCCCCCCGAGCCTTCTGGCCTGGTGCTGGGACCTGCCGCTATCACGCTGGTGCAAAGCGTATTGGTGCCGGCGCTGGCAGTTGACGCGCACGGCAACCGCCTAGGTCAAGGCGGCGGCTGGTATGACCGTATGCTGCCACTGGTTAACCCTGGTGTGGAAACTTTCGCGCTGCTGCACCCCAACGAGTATCTGCCCGACACGGTCCTACCCACTGCTGAGTTTGACCGCCCGGTTAGCGGCATTATCACCACGGAAGGCATCACCCGCTTCTAGTGGGCCTTACCGGCGAGCCACTCTTATGTTGGCCCTCGTCTGGCGGGCTGCTCTTGCATTAGCCTAGCCCGCTGCTGACGGTTCCCCCTATTGGTGGCCAGCCTGCACACTACCCCCGCGTCCTTGGAACGTAAGTTCTTGGGCGCGGGGTGTTTTTTGCCGACGACGGCGTAGGGGCCTGCCTGCGCACTGCACTGCGGCTTGGGGCGCCGCTACTGGCGGCCAGGCCGCTTTGGTGCGGACAGTACTTTGGTGCGGGGCGGTTTTACGCACCTGTGGATAAAAAATTTCCTAAATGCTGCCCATCCACAGCCGCCCACCAGGCACTGGACTAAAAGCTAAACACTTGATTCATGCAACGCAAAACCGGCTCTGCCGTTCACTGCCAGGGGCTCAACCAGGAACTCGACGAACCCCAGCGCAGCTTTAGCCTGCGCTTTAACTCAGGGTTTAATGAGGCGGCACGGCCCAGCCGGCTTGATGGCCAAGGACCCCAGCTCACACCCAGGCAGACCAGTAGTGATCAGCTCCGTGACAGCCTCCAGCAAAGGACTCAGCCAGCAGCCGGGCAGATCAATCAAAGGCTCAGCCAATTATCTAGGGCCTCTTGGCGCGGCCAATTGTGGCTGCACCGGCGGCTAATCACCGCCTTAGCTGTGCTTTTATGTGTGCTGCTGGCAGCTCAGGCGTTAACTAACCCCAGCCAGACAAAAGTGTGGGTGCTGCGCACGAACATGTCCTTAGGCCAAGTGATCACCAGCAGCGACGTCATCCTAAGCAACCTACCCAGCCGACCCCCACAAGCGGTACGTACCTCCCCAGTGGGCCGAAAACTGAGCATTGACCTGCCCAAAGGCACAGCACTGATTGAATCAATGCTTACCCAACCGGCGCTCTCACATCTAGGCAAGCAGCAGCGGGTGGTGCAGCTGCAGATACAAACTGGCTCGCAGCTGGCGCGTATAGGCCAGCAGGTGGACATTGTGGGCTCGGTGAACGGTACCGCTAATGACGGGGTGGTTTCTAGCGACGCCGCATACTCCAAGGTGGGGGCGCAGGTATTGGCGCAGAAAGTCACAATTGTTGATGTAGAGCCGCCAAACAAAGCGAATCTCACCCAAACACAAGGGACTATGAGACTAATAACGTTTGCAGTTAAGGAAACTGAGGCTACGCTTTTATGCAGCGCGGCCTCCCAGGGCCCGCTTTCAATAGTGCTCAGACCCTGAAACGGGGTAGGCACACCCACTTCACTTAAAACTTCAGGGGGAAAACCATGCTTAAGGGCTTCCGCGACTTTATTTCTCAGGGCAACGTGGTCGACCTAGCCGTCGCCGTTATTATCGGTAACGCTTTCAAGCCGATCGTTGACAAGGTAACCGCTTTCATCATGGGCATCCTGGCTCAGCTAATCGGTTCCCCGAACTTCGACTCCGTACTGCAGTTCAAGATTGACCCCAGCTCCAAGGAATACATCCAGCCCGGCGCCATCCTGACTCAGGGCATCAACTTCCTGTTGGTGGCCGCCGCTGTTTACTTCTGCATCGTGCTGCCCATGAACAAGATGCGCGAGCGCAAGGCTGCCAAGGAAGCCGCAGCTCCGGCCGTTCCCACCGAGACCGAGCTGCTCAGCGAGATCCGCGACCTGCTGGCCAAGCAGAACTGATCTTCTCTTCGCATACACACGAGTACATACAAGTACATACAAGTACACACAAAATCGTCCCTCGCCTATAAAAAATTCATGGGGTTTTATAGGCAAGGGACGATTTTTCAGTATTTGTAACCCATCCATCTCATCCATCTAGCCTCCTACACCCTTAACCACTCCCGGCTTCACGCCGCACCCCATCGGCACATGCCACCACCAGCCTGACGCCGTCGACCCACGCAGCCACCCTGCACACAACCAGCTGGTCGCCAAGGCGCCGCCGTCAAGCTCCACTACCAAGCTGCGCCCGCACCTAAAATTTTCCGGCCTAAGCAAGTGACACTAAGGCGAGTGTCTGCAAAGATGAAGCTATGGCGTTTCCTAAAAAACATCTATCCGCCGGCGAGTACGTAGTTGACCACATGCACACCCACCCCAAAGTACTGGGTTGGCGCATCTTGGGCACCGTACTACTCATTACCGTAGCCATCATCGCCAGCGTAATTGCACCGCAGTCGTGGCAGCCTTGGGGACTTTACGCAATCTGGATCCTGGCGCTTATCGTGGCTTTCCCGCTAATGATCATCCCCTGGCTGGAGTGGCTAAATAAAACCTTCACCATCACCAACCGCCGCATCATCACCCGCAAGGGCATTTTCAACAAAGACGGTCACGACATCCCCCTATCGCGTATCTCTGACATCCGTTACGAGCGCGGCTGGACTGACCGCATTTTCGGTTGCGGCACACTGATTTTGGAAACCAGTGCCGAAAAGCCGGTGCGCCTAGAGGACATCCCCAAGATTGAGACCGTGCACGTGCGCCTGGCCAACATGCTCTTTGAGACTGACGCCGACGCCGACGACCGCGCCGCCGGTGGTTACGATCGCCCCGCAGATCCGCAGGCTCCGGCCGGACCGGGTGCTCGCGTCGAGGGCTGATTACATAGCAGCAGGCTAGACACTGTGGGGTCGTGGCGTGGGGTCGACCGCGCAGGCCAGGCTCCCCAGGCCGATAGCCAGACCAGGCTCACTAGCTAACCAGCTCACTAGCAGCCGAGCTGTCAAAACCTGCCTTAACGAGGCTTCTACCAAGCGTCGTAGGGCTCGCTTAATACCATCTAACACAATGGGTGTGGAGTGGTATGACCCCTTGGTGGGTAAATGGGATGAAGACCGGCAACCGTCACCCAAATGGCTGTCGAGGTACAAGGGACTGATTACCTGCCAGGACTGCGGTACCGCCTATGGGCGGCACACCCACCACTCCACTAGTTCGACGTTTCGCAAGGCTGTGTGGGAATGCCGCATCAGCTACAAGAAACGGGGCACCTGCGAGACCGGCTGGCTACACGACACCGAGCTACAGGCCTACCTCGCCCAGTTCCTGCTCAGGAGGCTATTCCACGACCCTGATCTGGTGGCAGCCATAGGTGACGCTCTGAGTTCAGCCAGCACTGCCCACCGTGGCGCGGTGTCTACCTCTATGGCCACAACAATGACCCGTGCAGCGCAAACACTGGCAGCCCACCCTGATGACGTCACCGCCCACATCGCCTGGGGCTGATGACCCGGTGGCGCACCCTCATCCTGGAAGGCACCGACGGGCAGCGGATGGAGTTCGTGCTCCCATCACAGTGGCACAGCCGGTTTGGATAGCGGGTTTGAGAGGCCCCAGTTTGGGGTCTGCATCAAAAGGTTGGCTGACAAGGGGGGTAAACCGATGGGCCCCCGCTGCGTGTTGTCTCCGTATGGACTAGTTACTTTGCAGGGCTCTCTTCTTGGAGGGTGATGACCGTGTCGTACAAGCCCATGCGGCGTTGTTGCTCGGGGTGGGAGCGAATGCCGGTGTAGGCCAGGGACGCGTCTTCGTAGCGGCGGAAAGCAAAAACGACCTGGTTCATGTGGACGGAATTGAACACGCCCAGGCTTACCAGCAGCTGGAAGTCGTCTACGCTCAAGCCGGTGACTTTTTTGAAAAGAGTCGTATCGAGCTTGGTGATGACATCCTGCAGCGTGTTTTCCCTGAAATCGGTCAGGTACACGAAGGCAGGGATGCGGGTGGCGAACTTGATCAGCTTTTCCTGGATCTGCTTGCGCTTGGACTTGTAGTCCTTCTCCTCCTTGCTGAGCTCCCTCTTCTCCTTGAGAGTGAGGGACTCGCCTTTTCCTTCTTGGTCTTAGAAACGGACTCGCTCTTATTGACCACGGTCTCGAAGATGTCAGAGCCAAGCGCACGGAAGCCCTCAATATTCATGATCGCCTCCATGACCTTAGCGTTCTCCATGATGCGTTTGAGGGTCTGGTTGTCCACGTTCACCAGGACCGCGGACTCCCACTTCTTGGCCAGCAGGGTTGCGGAGGTACCGGCCATGGCGATATCCAGGATTTCGCCGACGTTGATTTCCTTCATGTTGGCCCCGTCGTAGGCCAGCACGGGCAGGAAGCTCACCAGCTCGGCGACCGCCGCTTCTGAGCTCTCAGCTTCTGGGTTGAGCCCAGCCCCATAGTCAGCCATCTGCCGCAGCGCCCGCGTGGGGGCAAAGTCGAAGACGAAACCGGCGGGTTTGAGGATCTCTTCCTCACTGGGGTTATCCCCGTTCGGGTTCTTAATCGCCCACGGTGACTGCACACGGAAAGCGGCCTGGAAGTAGGTTTCCGGGCTGGTGAGGTTACGCAGCATCAAGATCGAGGACCACTGCTTGACGGTCACGCCGGTGGTGAGCTTGCCGCATGAGAGCGTGATGGTCTTGGTGTCATGCCCATCCCCTATTGCTGCTCGCACGAGCGGCAAGGCCTGAACACCGATACCGGCACCGGGGCCGGCCGCACGACTCCGGCTGCTGAGGTCCACCACGTGCTCCCGCTGGGTCACGGTAGCACCCACGACTTCACCAACCTCCGTTCGCTGTGCAAGCCCTGCCACTCGCGCCAGAGCGCGCTCGATGATGACCGGTGGAGGCAACAACCTCGGGTCTACACCTACTGACGAGCCCACACGTTGGCCGCTGTTGCGTCGATCATCTGGAACCTCAAAGATGCCCATCTTGATGGTGTTCGTTGGACACAGGGCAATGTCGAAAGCCTGCTGAGGGGTTGGAGGTCTTGAATCTCTAACGCCTTGTCGAAGGTCAGCGGGCGGGGCCAACCGCGCACAAAGTTCCCGAATCAAACAGGGTATTAACACTTCGTTATTTGTCGGCAGTACCAGTGAGGGACGAATCGCAGTCAAGCTTTCTCAGTTTTCCTTTTCCTTACCCGTCCGGTTTTGGGTTTCCCGGAGACGTACAGGTGAGGACGAAAACTCCGGAGCAGCCAAACCGGTGTTACTAGTCCCTCTTTAGCGGGTGACTGCCCGCCATGAGTTAAGGACTGATTTCTAAAGGAGGAATCATGACAGATCAAATGGTGCTGAAAACACAGCAATGGCTAAATGCGACTTACGGCAATAAAACTGGGTTCGGCTCAGTCCAAGAAACCGGCAACACTGGCTGGGACACAATCAACGCGCTCATCCGCGCTTTGCAAATCGAACTGGGGATTACAGCGACCGCAAACAATTTCGGTACTGGAACACAGTCTCGATTCAAGTCCCGTTGGCCAAACGGCATTACCCAAACTGCTGGCTATGACAATGTTAACGGGATTATTCAAGGAGCGTTGTGGTGTAAGGGATATCGAGCCGAATACGGTGGCATCACTCTTGAGTTTACCGATCGCGTGGCCGATTCTATTCGCCAGATGAAAGTGGATATTGGGCTTGGCGACACGAGTGCAACGGTCGATGTTGAACTGATGATGGCGCTTCTGTCAATGAAACAGTTCCGGTTACTCTCGGCATACGGCGGCAAGACAGCTATTCGTCAGGCACAGCAAGCGATCAACCGTGGGTACAAGAACTACACAGGTATCATTCCCACTGATGGCTTGTACGGGCGTGAAATGAACACGGCTCTAATCCAGGTACTCCAAGCAATCGAGGGATACACACCTGCCGAAGCCACCGGGAACTTTGGTGCAGGCACTCGCTCCAAGCTACGGACAATTAGTAGCGGCACTAACCAGTGGGTATGGCTAGCTACTGTGAGTCTGGTCTGCAACGGCTACTCCATTTTGCCGACCAGCACGTGGAACAGCGAAATCAGCAACACGCTGAGGCAGTTCCAGCAAGCACACGCCTTGCCAGTGACCGGGGTGGCCGATCCAACCACATGGATGAGCCTGCTCACTTCTAAAGGCGACCCTAACCGGGCCTGTATGGCTTGCGATACGCGCTTTGAGATCACTGACGAGCTTGCTGGACATCTTAAGGCTGATGGTTATCAGATCGTAGGCCGCTATCTCAGTGAACCCAACCAAAGCAGTAAGTCCGAGGCGGACTATTTCAAGGCACTCCGCACAGGTGAGCTAGAGCGAATTGTGGGTCATGGGCTGAAGTATTTCCCAATCTTTCAAGAGTACTCAACTGAACTTAAGTACTTTAGTGTTGAAAATGGGCACCGTCATGCGAAAGAAGCCCAAACCGATGCCCAACGCCTTGGTGTTCCACCCACAGTGATCTACTTCGCGGTTGACTACGATGCCACGGATCCTCAGGTGACCAGCCACATCCTGCCCTACTTCAAGGCAGTTACGCAAAGTCTCGGCGGCGGCTACCGAGTGGGTATCTACGCCTCACGAAACATCTGCACCCGGGTCGCTCAGGCTGGATACGCGGTGGCATCATTCGTTTCTGACATGTCTACCGGATTCTCAGGTAATCTCGGTTTCCCCATCCCCGACAACTGGGTATTTGATCAGTTCCACGAAATTAGCGGATATCGGGGGAAATGGGATCTTGACCGTGTGGCATATTCAGGTCGCATGCCAGCCGATTCGTCGGTGCGCCCCGCGCAGCCAGTGAATTACGGCGATCTAGATTTTCTCGATCTGATCGAAGCACTTGAGAGCCGGTTCGAGGAATTGCGTGTTGTTTATAAGGACTACGCTTTCGGAGAGGATCCGATCACATCCAGTAGTTACGTGACATGGGTCAAAGTTCCGACTTGGCGATGCGTCCTCAACTACCTATCAAAGGTCTACCTCAAGGGAAGCGCAAAGTGGTCCGCGGCCGCTGAAGCATACCGGGAGGTCGACGCGGAAAGGCTGGAAGAGGACACTCAAGCGTCCCAGATAATCGCTGCCTTGAATAAGTGGATTAGCTCTGATCGACAAGAATGGACGGACCCCGCAGGTGGTGCAGTAGATGTCGCACATATGAGCGTGACCACCCTGGGCTACATCAACCCCAACCCGCTCGTCCCTGATAAGTGGACCGGTTGGGCGGGTGACTTAGCTTCAGCGCTCGGTCCGATTCAAAAGGTTGTTGACCTGAACCCCGGCTCAAACATTGTTGCGATAGCAAGGGCTCTGGTTGGCCAAGGGGATAACTATACGAATCACAGCGGACTTCAAGGTTTGACCATTCCCAATGATCTGCCGAACAACTGCAACTACT
>ERZ772779.1251-NODE-1251-length-10541-cov-24.377456_pt1 | contig 10541 bp, 8 predicted proteins | sample MGYA00511360_ERZ772779 | MGnify/ENA primary metagenome ERZ772779 (study PRJEB29015, sample SAMEA2738112) | human oral metagenome | biome: human oral; feature: human-associated habitat; material: saliva | place: China | collected 2231 ...
TTACCATGCCTATTAATATTCCAGATGGTTTACCAGCTAAGAAGACACTGCAAGAAGAGCGCATTTTTGCGCTTGAGGAAGAAGTTGCAGAACACCAGGAGATTCGTCCACTGCGCCTGGCAATTTTGAATTTAATGCCTAAGAAAATTCAGACTGAGACACAGATTCTCCGCTTGATTTCAAAGTCTCCTATACAGGTTACGTGTGACTTTATGCGTATCTCTTCGCATGAATCTAAAAACACTGCCGCTGACCATCTGGTAACGTTTTATTCAACTTTTGATGACTTCAAAGATAAAAATTACGACGGTCTGATTGTTACCGGTGCTCCTATCGAGGACCTTAAATATGAGGACGTTGACTATTGGGATGAGTTTTGTCGCATTGTTGACTGGTCTCAGGAGCATGTCTTTTCCACCATGTACCTGTGTTGGGGTGCACTAGCAGGCCTGTATTACTTGCACGACATTCCCAAGAAGATGCTGGGTGCTAAGCTTTTTGGTATTTTTCCGCAGCGTTTATGCGATGAGTATTGCTTCCTCACCAATGGATTTGACGAGGTACATTACATGCCACACTCTCGTCATGCTGCGATTGAGACATCAGCTCTGGTAAATCACCCTGAGCTTGCGGTGCTTTCTGAGGGATTTACCAGCGGTCCTGCACTTCTCGCCACAAGAGACTTTCACGAAATTTTTGTAACCGGTCATTTTGAATATGATCGCGACACACTTGCAGAGGAGTATTGGCGCGACTTCCACAAGGGTCTGCCTATTCGTCTGCCAGAGAATTACTTCCCTGATAATGATCCAGAAAAGCAGCCGCTATTTACTTGGCGCGCACATGCTAATTTGCTGTATCGCAACTGGATTAACTGGGTGTATCAGATGACGCCGTACAACACAGACGAGATACCTGCGGCTATTGTAGATCTTCGCCAGCGTGTTTCCGAGGCTGATCCTGACGCAAGAATGACTGGTAGGTTCTAAGCAGGCATTTGCACGGTGACCGATTTGCCAGCGCTTGTAACTGGTTGGACGCCATCAATACAATAAAATAATTGATTGATGCACGCGTATGAAGCTACGTGTAGAAACACGTATAGAGAGGATACGTTGATGAAGGTTGTAATTGCTTCAGATATTCACGGCGCTGCCGACTATTGCGAGAAGCTCATGCAGGTCATAGAGGAGGAGCAGCCAAAGTACGTTTTGCTTCTGGGAGACCTGCTCTATCACGGCCCTCGCAACGATCTTCCTGCAGATTATGCGCCAAAGCGCGTTATTGAGATGCTCAACAGCATTTCCGATAAGGTTATTGCGGTCCGTGGAAATTGCGAGGCAGAGGTTGACCAGATGGTCCTGGACTTCCCGTGCATGGCTGACTACAACATCTTGTTTGACAAAGATCCCAAGACGGGCAAGCAATTCACCATCTTCTTTACTCACGGCCACGTCTTTGGTCCTGGTATTCACAACAGCGTTGATAAGTGGCCTCAGACGCCAAGCCTTGACGCGTTTGTGTACGGTCACACGCACAGAAAAGTCAACATGCAAAGTGCTGACCACCCAGAGGTCACCGTGTTCAACCCAGGCTCCGTGGGCATTCCAAAAGACGGCACCCATAGCTGCGGAATCTACGAGGACGGCGAGTTCAGGCACGTAATTCTCGGCGAGTAGCTGTCGAGCAGTCGGCGAGCGGCCGGCGGACGGTTGCCGAGCAGCAACCAAGCTGCGTTGCGCCACATGTTGCGTGCCGCGAGCTCATTCATTTACGCAAACAGAATGGCGAGAAGATCGATTGGTCTTCTCGCCTTATTTTGTGGAGGGTGAGTATTACAAGAATAAATGACAAGAAATATGTATAGAATTGCAAGCAATGTTCGTTGATAAAAACTAATTGAAAAAATAATGAACCTTTTGGAGAACTCTCTCGTCTTAGTAAGGGACAAGGAAAATCCTCAACAAAAGGAGTTCAAATGAAGTGCGTTCAGTGTGGTCAAGAATTAGAAGAGGGCGCAAAGTTTTGCTACTCGTGTGGAGCAAAGGTGCAGAATACCTTTTGCAGTCAGTGCGGAGCTGAAATGCCTCGTGATGCAAAATTTTGTGGTTCCTGTGGAAGTAAAACCAGCAATGATTCCTCACTTTCAACTTCAGACAAATATGCGATTGAAACCTCGTTATCCGAGAGCGGCAGAAAGCTTGTAAACGAGCTAAAAAAACAAACTTCTGAGTTTACTTACGGGACACAAAGTAAGTTCCAAGATATTCAGGTTCAGATTTCAGAACGATCTAAAGATACATTACATTATTTGAACAAGGCATATCTATTTAGTGCAATTGGTATGTTTTTGTCTCCACTTCTGCCTTTTATGCAGGTTAAAGGTTTAGCGAATCGCATATACAATTTTGTAGTTGTTATAGAAGGGTCAAATACACAAGTGCTTGATGGTGCATTTTATATGGCAATTGCAGCAGTGGCCTTACTGTTTTGGTATAAGAATAAAAAACTAGGTATGTTAGTTTGTTCTTTGGTAACAATTGCGCTGTTTGCAATTTTTACGGTGAATTTGATTAACCAAGTTGCCGCAGGCTTTAGAGGACAGAACCTAGTTTACCTGGAGTGGCAAATCGGCTTTTATCTAGTGATGATTTCAGTCACCATTTTTATTTTTTCTGGAATTTTCTACTACCTGCTATCTAAGAAAGTGCAAAAGTCTGCTTAGTCTGTGAATAAGCAGGATAAATAGGAGGATAAGCGCCAAATGAAAATGTATTGCTTGAACTGCAACAAACTCTACGACTCTTCTGACAAGTTTTGTCACATCTGTGGAAACAAACTTGAAGATGAACTGGGCTGTTATGCCGTTCAGTTCCTCAAAGGTGATCAAAATGCTGTCGAGAAAATCTATAGATGTACTGAAGGCTGGGTAAGAGCACTTGTCTGCCAAAGTCTTAGAGGAGCAGATGTTGAAGATTGCATGCAAGAGCTCTATCTGCGTGCTTTTAAAAACATGAAGCAGTTCAAAGGTCAGCCTGCAGCTTTTAGAGGTTGGTTTAATACAGTTGTTAAGTCGGGCATTATTGATTACGTCAGAAGTCAAAAGAAAACTTGGGATCATCAAGCTGAAAAGACAGATGATACTGAAGACGAGTTCTTTGATATTGCTGATGAAAGCATAGAGCTTAATCCTGAAGCACGACTGGACAAAAAAGAAGCTTATAACCTTATGGATGTACTGCTCAATGAACTTACTGAAGAGCAGCGTCTTTGTATTGGACTTTTCTATATTGAAAACAAAAAGCAAAAAGAAATTGCTGAGTATCTCAATATTCCTTTAGGAACAGTCAAATCAAGACTTTTTAGTAGCAAAGAAATTCTTCAGACAAAGATTCGTGAGATGGAGAAAAAGCAAGGTATTTGCCTGTTTGGCATGTCTCCTATTTGGTACTTTATGTGGCTTGCACATGGAGAAAACTCCGATGCAATTATGGCGGAGACGCTTTCAAAGATTTCTCATCTTCTCGCAGCTTCTGGAGCTGGTGCAGCACAAGTAGCAGGAAAAGCCGCAGCTAAAGGCAACGCACTAGCTGCAAAGACTGCCTCATCTGCAGGCGCTAAGGCAGCTGCTACAAAGGCAGCAGGTTTAGGCGTTAAATCGCTTGCTACAAAAATTGCTATTGGAGTAGTCACGTTGTCTTTTGTAGGAGCAGGTATAGCTTACTCTGCTGGAGTATTTAGCCCTTCTCAACAAAAGAGCCAAGAGACTGAAGTGAGTACTCAAGAAACAAATAACAAAGAGGAAGACGCACCAGAAGTAGACCCAGTCAAAAAAGCAATGTACGAGCAATACAGTGAGATTATTGATAATGCCTCAAGTTACGACTTTGGAGACGTTCCATTGGATGGCCAGCGCACTTATACGTATGCTCTAGTGTATATGGATAGTGCTAATCCTGATATCCCTCAACTTCTTTTAAAGACACAGTTAAATAATAACGGCTTTAACGGTGTCAAGATTTTCAGTTTTGATAAAGATACTATGAAGGCCTATGAGGTAGATACGGGACAACATGCCATTATGGAAGGCGTTGCAGGCGTAGGTGGTTTTAGAGGCGTTTTGACAGTAGATAGTGATAAAAACGGGTTAATTGCAGTAAGTTGGCTTTCAGGTACTGGCAATGCCGAAGGCTACAGATATACGCTTTCTGGTCAAGATGCAATTTCAACTAAAGAATGGGAGGGCACTATCACAGACGTTCCTGATAATATGAGGGGAGAAAAAATCACTTGGTCTGACAGTCAGGATAGGACACTCATCGCGCAAGCTTTCCCAGAGGTATCAATTGCAGATAAAAAACAAATAACAGTTCAGGGAAGACTTAGATATTTGACATTGCAAGAGATTCTTGATTTGCAGGGAATGCAATTTCCTGGGCAAATAGATTTTACAGAGCGCGAATATGTCTTTGTTTTGGATAAAATGCAGGATGTTGCAGGGCGTTCTGCAGCTGACGGTAGATATAAAATTATGCGTACAACAATGATTGAAGTCGACCCCCAAGATGACTTAGATCAATATTTGGACAAAGATATTAAGATGACGTATTCGGTTGATGATACTATTTATCCGGGTGGCGTACGCGTGCCTATGCGTTCGCCTTTTACTAAAAATGTTACCTTCTCAGAGTAACAGGTAGCAGGTTAGCGCAGGCATAATACTATAGCCAGTGTCCATATTGGACGCTGGCTATAGTGGTCTCTATTGGATTTGTGTTTACGGTGGGCAGCCTTTTAAGCCCGCTCGTTCAACGAAATCTGTTATTTTCTGGTCAGAGTATCAGTGTCCCAGGTGCTGCTTTCAGAACTAATTGAAACTGTGCGACCGCCATTTGTGGAGGTAAGGGTAAATGGCTCGCTCCTTTGGCTTACCTGTCCGTTGAAGGTAAGCTGAATGCCCTTCTCGTCACCTGTCCATGAACCTGTTACATCAGGCTCGCCACCAATTCGCCAAATAACAGTGCCGTCTTTTTGGATGACTACCTCCATGGACTTACCGTCAGTACCAGTTCCGCTGTAGGTTCCCACCCATCTCTGTGCTTTTTCAAGGTCCTTCTTGTCTTTTTCTTTCTTTTCTTGCTCTTTTTTGGTCTTCTCGTCCACACCAGATTTGAGAGTTTCACCCTTCTTTATCTGGTCGGAAACGCGAGAGTGATACGAGTCATACGTTGAATTGGCGCCAGTATCATTGCCCCAGATTTCCTTCTCGTGCTCTATGTCACCGAGAAGAGCCTGCAGTTCAGCAAGCTTACTTGCAACGGATTTTTGATCCATGGTGTTTGCCGTGTCTGTGTCATTGAAACTGTTTGCCGTCAGTCTGCGCTTGTAGTCGGCGTCAAACCAGTTACGAATGCTCTTCTGTCGGTCAGAGATTGAACTGTTCAGAATGTTGACACCTGAGTCATCGGAGCCGTTAGGAAGGCGGAACTGGCCATTTTTCTGGTCGCCGGTGATTTGTTCTGAGATTTGATCAAGTTTTTCGTATTGATTGAGAAGTTCAACGCGACTGCTGTCGCTGTGTGGATCAACATTTACGCTTTCAATCTGCTCTTGATACGAAGCGATGCGTTGTTGGACTGCATTACGTTGGGTGGCATTGTCTTGATGAGACTGAAAAACCCAAGCGATGGCTAAAACTCCTATGACTAGGACAGCTGCGAGCAGGCCAAAGGCAACTTTGCGAAGTGCGTCTGAGCCGTCCTTGGTTTGCTTGCGCTCAACGGAGCTAGGTCCACTTGAAACAACGGTGAACTGCGAAGGGTCGAAGTGCGAAATTGCAGTTGAATCATAGTCAGAAGGGGTAAAGACGTTGATGCGGTCAGGATCGTTGATGAAGGTTGTGGCTTCCTCGGCGTCTGCGATAGTAGGGTCAGTGACAGTAGCGGAGTTAGCAACATCGGTAGACGCTTCATCTGGAGTGATGTAAGAGTCGTCGATTGGCACCTCGAGAAGCGAGGTTTCTAGTGTAGGTTCTGTGGATTCGGCGAGCGCATCGGGTTTCTCGACGTCTGCAGTGTCCGTAGCATCTGCGACGTCCGAAGGGCGTGCCGTGTCCGCGACGTCCGAAAGCTTCTGTCCGCAGTTAGAACAGAGCTCAGCGTGCTTGTCAACTTCAGCTCCGCAGTTGGGGCAATTCATAGAGTCGCTCCTTAAATCGCCAGTAGTACCCAGCGGCTATTGGTTAAACTGAGTTCCTATTGTAGCGTTATAACAGGAGAAACACCAAAATGTTTTAGTCTTGAGGGCATCTGAGCGCATTGAGAGTGAAGTGAGGTGGCTCTGCGCCGCGTTTTTTGAGTGAAGGATTAGAGCAAAGAAACACCTGCTTCTGCACAGATTTCCTCGGTCTTCTTGTCCCAGATAGACGCCTGCACCTCTCCGACATGCGCTTTTTCAAGCAATAGCATGCAAAGACGGCTTTGGCCAATGCCGCCGCCAATGGTAAAAGGCAGCTCGCCGTCAATGAGCATCTTGTGGAACGGCAGCTCAAGGCGGTCTTCACATCCAGCGATTGCCAGCTGCGACTTAAGCGCCTCGGCATCAACACGAATGCCCATACTGCTGATCTCTACCGCACAGTCCAAGGTCTCATCCCAGAACAGCAGGTCACCGTTAAGTGACCAGTCGTCGTAGTCAGGAGACCTGAAGTCGTGAGGCTGACCGGAATTGAGGGCGCCGCCAATGCCCACGATAAACGTAGTTGGATGCTCGCGAACAAACAGATCTTCTCGCTGTTTAGATGTTTGAGTAGGGTAGAGGTCCTCGAGCTCCTGCGAGGTCACAAAGGCAACGTCACGGCTGAGCTGCGTGTTAAGCTGCGGATAGTGCCACTTGAGCTCGTCGAGTGTGCCGCAGATTGCCTCGACAATGCGGCAAACGGCGTCTTCCAGCGTATCGGTATTGCGCTCGTCCTGCGTGATGATGCGCTCCCAGTCCCACTGGTCCACGTAAATGGAGTGCAGGTTATCGGGCTGTTCGTCGCGACGGATAGCGTTCATGTCGCAGACCAGGCCGCGACCAACGGCAAAGTTGTAGCGCCAGAGTGCATAGCGCTTCCATTTTGCGAGCGACTGAACTACCTCGGCGTTCTTGCCTACGTTTGGCAGGTCAAAGGCAACCGGGTGCTCGACACCATTGAGGTTGTCATTCATGCCGGTAAGCGGGTCAACAATCAGCGGAGCAGTGACGCGCGACAACTTCAGCGCAGCGCACAGCTTGGTCAGAAACACGTTCTTGACCTGTTCAATTGCTTTTTGAGTATCGTAAAGCGAAAGGCTTGAACGGTAGCCCTCGGGAATCTTGGTCATGTGGTCTCCTTGGAAGAGAGCGCTCAAAATTTGATTGCGCTGATTTTGCCTTCTTTCTTTAACCCTTTGGCGAGAAACCCGTGTGATTTAACCGTTTTGTCAAAAAGAGTGAAATATACCTGAGGTTATATCAGTGTTTATATGAGGCATTCAGAGGTTACAAAAATATCCATCTGAATACATAGCTGATAGACATACTTGTTTTCTATCTAAACAAATGTGTGCTTTAAGTGAATACATATATTCTCATATCAAATATATATATATATATATCCTTTGAGGGCAATGAATTTGTCTAATTATCAGAAAAAAATTAGTAATTAGATGCATAAAGAACTTGTGAATTGATATTTGTGTGTAAGCGTTTGCGAGAAGAGTAAACCATAGGAAGCAGATAAGAGCAGGATATTTGCTCTAAAAGAAAGGAATGGGTATGTCAAAGTTTTTTCGTGAAGAAACTAAAAGGCGCATTGTTGTTTGTGTAACGGCAGCAACTATTGCAACTTCGTCACTTGTTGCTGGAGTAACTCCTGTATTTGCTGAGACTTCATCAAATACAGCTTCCACCACAGTAGAGGCTCCAGCTGCATCAACCGCTGATCCAACATCCTCAACTTTCACCTTCACTCAGGACAACATTCCAGGTGCTCGCGAGAACGTACCAAACGATAAGTTTGCTACACAGTTCGTAAGTGACGTTTCTCTCAGCGGCACAAAGTTTGTTGGCGACTCTGGTGCGCAGGTTACGGCTCCTTCTGGTCTGACTGACCCAGACGGTCATACCGTTGTTAAGTGGGTAGCCGCAGATGGTAGCGATGAGATGGCTCCAGGTGAGACTCGTGAGATTGATGAGCTTAACTGGGTAACGTTCCACGCTGTCTGGCAGCCGCAGGACAACGGTCATGATGTCCAGTATCGACTCGTTGTTAATGCTAACGGTGGTCACTTTGAGGGTGGCATTGACTTCATGAACGAGCGTCATGACTTCCTCCCAGCAAATATGCACAACGTTAGGGCTGCAACTAAGGTAGTTCGCGATGGCTATACTCTTGTTGGTTTTTCGAGGAATAAGAACGACGTTACTGCTCCTGCTAGTACATTAACATCACCAATAAGCATTCGTGATGCAGAGCACATTCCAGGTCACACAACCGAGGACGCTCTGCCAACCAAGACTGATGAGATATATACCGTCTATGCTATCTGGAGATCAAATACCGAGACCCCTGCAGACCCATCAACCCCTGCAGACCCATCTAACCCTGCAGACCCATCAACCCCTGCAGACCCATCTAACCCTGCAGACCCATCTAACCCTGCAGACCCATCTAACCCTGCAGACCCATCAACCCCTGCAGACCCATCAACCCCTGCAGCCCCTGAGACTCCAGGACAGAATGCACAAGAGCAATCAAATAACACTGCGCAGGAGCAGACTTCTTCTGGACGTCGTCCAAAGAAATCCGTACTTCCAGAAACTGGTGATGCTGTCTCTGCTACCGGTCTTTTAGCAAGCGCAGGATCTATTCTTGCTGCTGCAGGTTTTATGCGTAGGCGTAAGCACTAATAGAATTTCTTTTATATGGTGTAAACGACCCTTCTGATATAGGTCAGAGGGGTCGTTTTTTTGTCGCAACATAACGGCCGACAAAGAATCTCTAAAAAAGTTGAAAAAGTAAGAATAGGCTAACTTATTTTGGGAACATAACAGTTAACTAGGAATCACTACTAGTTAAGTAAATGATGTATCTAACCAGAAAGGTTTTAACTATGCTAAACGATAAGCTTAATGTTCTTCTCGCCAACTACGCTGTTGAGGCCCACAAGATTCACAACTTCCATTGGTACGTCAGCGGCCCTTCATTCTATAACGTCCACACTGACCTCGACGAGGTTTACGGCGCAATGTACGACCAGCTTGATGAGGTTGCCGAGCTCATTCTGATGAACGACGGCTCCCCACTGGGCTCCATGGATTCCTTCCTCAAGAACGCAACTCTTTCCGAGGCTGCAGAGGGCTTCAAGAATCCCCAGGAGATTTACCAGGCTATCCTTGCTGACTACGAGGCAATTCGCGCCCTCGCAACAGAGATCAAGAAGGACGCAGATGCTGAGGACAACTTCCTTGTTTCCGCAGCAATGGACGAGCACATCGCTCTTCTCTCCAAGACCATTTGGATGATTAAGCAATCCAACAAGTAAGTTTGGCCCTTGGTTGGTTAACTTCTGGGCGGTCGATAAGCTTGGCTTCTGGAAATTGCCAGATTCTTGGCAAACGACCAGCTTCTTTGCAAACGACCAACTAAACGTTGTGTTTCTTTCTTTCCCTATGTTCTGAAAATGCCGTCGGGTTTCCGGCGGCATTTTTTGTGGGCGCATTTGATCCAAAACCGATGTAATTATGTGCGTAGGACTGTTGCGTGTAGATTTTTGGACCTCGATTAATCCAAAAGTGCACTAATTATGTGTCGAGAAACCCGATTTTGATCCAAAACCTATCTAATTATGTGCCTTTCGGCACATAATTACCCTACTTTTGGATTGACCAAACACATAATTACCCGTGTTTTGGATCAATCGACCCTGAAAAATCTACAAGGCTCGTTTGATGTTGGGGTTAGGGGATTCTCCTAGTCTTTTGCAAGAACAAACGCCCAGTTCAGACCTATAGACTCAGTAAGTATTCCTTAAAAAAGAGGGTCACCACTAGGCAGCCCTCTTTGCGTTTGCGCTGGCGAGAAGAACGTTGCGCTTGAGCGATCTTCTCGCCAGATGCTGATTTTCTCGCCAGATGTTGATCTTAGTAGGTAGGGTTCTCTACCTCAACCTTGTCGACCTCCTGGAAGGGAGCAAGGGTTGAGACCATAACGATTGGCTCGTCATAAGGGTTGTTGACGTAGTGGACCTCGCCGGGCTCAATGTGGATGAAGTCGCCAGCCGAGAGGGTGTGGACTTCACCGTCAACCACAATGTCAACCTTGCCCTGGAGGATGTGGAAGTTCTCCTCCATGATGTTGTGGTAGTGGGCCTGGAAATCCTGGCCTGGCTGGAACTGGACCATGGCATAGTTCATGCGAGGGCCCTTCATCAGGTACTTAGGACCGTGATCTCCGCACCTGTACTCAAAATCGTTCTCGTTGACAATAAACATCTTGCTTTCCTTTCAGGCGCAAC
>ERZ772779.1252-NODE-1252-length-10541-cov-10.232024_pt1 | contig 10541 bp, 6 predicted proteins | sample MGYA00511360_ERZ772779 | MGnify/ENA primary metagenome ERZ772779 (study PRJEB29015, sample SAMEA2738112) | human oral metagenome | biome: human oral; feature: human-associated habitat; material: saliva | place: China | collected 2231 ...
CCGCGGAGCGAACGAGTCGCTGGGGGCGTGGGGCTGGCATCGGACGCATAGGGACAAGGGTAGTCGCCCGCGCGCGCCCATGCCCTGGTGGGCGCGCCACGTCACCCCGGTTCGTGCCTTCCACGAGGCCGTCCAGGGCGCGCCGGGATCAGCACCGACGCTACAAAGGAGGGTCAGTCGAGGGTGCCGACAGCGGCCTCGCGCGCGGCAACGTCGAGCTCGTCGGCGGTGACCAGCAGCGCACAGTGGCGCATCGTGACGCGGTGGGCGAGCGGGTCGGCGGGGTCTTCGATCCACAGGGCCCCGGCCTCGCCGGCGGCGAGCACGCGCATGGCCCGCGAGGCCTCGCCGAGCACGTACTCGAGGTCGTCGTCGGTGAGGTCGCCGCGCAGCAGCGAGTCGACCTCCTCCATGATGAGGCTCAGGGGCCGTAGATCGACGGGGGCTTCGAGGCCCTGGATGATGGGGGCGCGCGAGCCCTCGGCGTAGCGCTCGGCCACCAGCAGCGGGTCGCGGTGGTACCACTCGTGCAGCAGGTAGACGCGCCACAGCGCGCCGGGGAGCGTGAACTCGGGGCTGCGAGACCACACGTGCGCGATCGTATCCACGCCGCTGGTGCGCACGGTCTCGCGCAGGCGCGCGACGTCGGCGTCGGTGAAGGTCTCGTCGCCCACGCCCATAAGCGCCCACGCGGCGGTGTGGGCGACGGCGGCGGTGGCCGCGGGATCTTCGTCGCCGATAATGGCGTCAGCCCTGGCGGCGTCGAGCATGGCGGGGCGTCGCGGCATCTTCGATTGGGCCATGGGGACTTCTTCCTCCTACAATGGGGATGCTGGGCCTATAGCTCAATGGTAGAGCAGCGGACTTTTAATCCGTAGGTTGGGGGTTCGAGTCCCCCTGGGCCTACTGGTCGCCTCGGAACGTTCCGGGGCGTTCACGCTATCTGCGGGCGCGCGCCCGCGTTGGAGGTGCATCATGGATCCTCGTTTTTCTCGCGCGTATGGCGCTTTGGCTGGCCTGGCGCTCGGTGACGCGCTGGGCATGCCGACGCAGGCGATGTCGCCTGCGCAGATCCGTTCGGTGTACGGGCGTATCACGGGACTCGTGGACGGTGATGCCTCGCAGCCCTACGCGTCGGGGATGCCTGCCGGGTCGGTCACGGATGACACGGAGCAGGCGCTGCTGGTTGCGTCCCTCCTGGTACGAGGCCGGGGTTCCTCCTCGGGTCGCGTGGCCCTGGACGCGGGCGAGTTCGCCCACGCGCTGCTGGACTGGGAGGACTCAATGATCGAGCGCGGGTCGCTCGACCTGCTAGGCCCCTCCACGAAGGCGGCCCTCGAGCGCGTGCGGGCGGGCGAGGACCCGCTGAGCGTGGGCGGAGCGGGCACCACGAACGGCGCGGCGATGCGCGTCACCCCGATCGGCATTGCGGTCTCGACGGCCGATCCCGAGGCCTTTGCGGATGCCGTCTGGTCGTCCTGTCAGGTCACGCACGCGACGCACCAGGGCTTCCAGTCGGCTGCCCTCGTGGCGGCGGCCGTGTCCATGGGTATCGACTGGGATACTCCGTCTGCTTCGGACATGACGGCCCTGCTGTGGAAGGCGCTCACATACGTCGATTCCCTGCCCGAGCGCGGCGCATGGACCCCCGACCCGGACGTTGTGGCGGCGACGCGCAGGGCGATGCAGCTGGTCGCCAACCCCGCGTCCTCGTCCCTGGAGTGCCTCGTCGAGCAAGTGGGCACATCCGTCGCCTCGGCGCAGGCGATCCCCATGGCTTTCGCGCTGCTCGCGCGCGACCCCTCCCCGCGCGCCCTCCTGGACGCCGCCAACATCGGCGGGGACACCGACACGATCGGCGCGATCGCGGGCGCGATCCTGGGCGGTGCCCTCGGCGAACAGGTTCTGCCCGCAGACAGCCTGTCGATGATCGAGGAGGTCTCCCACCTCGGCCTGCCGTCCGTCGCCCTCGAGCTGCTAGAGCTGCGCGATCAGGCGCTCGTCGGCCGCCAGGAGGAGTCAGCCCTCGCCTCTTCGCCCACCTCCCCTGCGGGCCGGGTGGTCCTCATGGGGCAGATCCTCGTGGACCTCGCCGTGCGCGGCGAGGCTCTGCCCTCTCCCGGCGGCGACGTGTGGGCCGTCGACGAGGGAATGCACGTGGGCGGCGGCTTCAACGCCCTCGTGGCGGCGCGGCGCATGGGGGCCGAGGCCGTCTCGCTCAGCCCGATCGGCGACGGCCCTTACTCCTCGCTCATCCAAGCGGCGCTGACGCGCGAGGGGATCGCGGATCTCGGGCCACGCATCGCGGGCATTGACAACGGGTTCTGCATCGCGTTCACGGACCGCACGGGCGAGCGCACCTTTATCTCCACGAAGGGTGCCGAGACGATGACCCCCGCGAGCGCGTGGGCGGGCTTTGTGCGCACGATGCACCCGGGCGACGTGCTCTACGTCGACGGATATCTCATGGACCACCCCGCGAACCGTGAGGCTGCGGAGGCGGCGCTGCGCGCCCTGCCCGAGGGGGTGCGCGTCCTCCTCGACGTCTCCCCCGTGATCGGCATCCCGTCCGCTCTGCCCTCCGACGGCGTCATCGTGTCGATGAACCACCGGGAGGCTCAGGAGATCGCTCAGCAGAGCGGGGATTCGAGCGTCCGCGACCGGTGCCGTGAGCCTCGCGAGGCCGCGCGCGCGATGCTCAGCCTGCTGGGCTGTCCTGTCCTCGTGCGCGCGGGTGCCGAGGGCGCCTACATCGGCAGGCCCGCACAGCCGGAAACGAACACCACCGCGGATGAAGTGACCGCGATACCAACGCCTCGGGTCGAGGCGATCGACACGAACGGCGCAGGCGACGCGCACTCGGGCGTCCTGGCGGTCTCCCTCGCACAGGGGATCCCCCTGGAGAGGGCTCTGCTCCTGGCCAACTGCGCGGGTGCCCTGTCCACGACGGTCGTCGGACCGGCCTCGTGCCCGACGCGCGAGGAGATCGAGGCCGCGGCGGACGCGCTGGAGGCACGCGCGGACGGGGAGTGAACGTCACCAGGGAGTGAGCGCCACACAGACCCGGCTGACCCTCAACGAGCCGACCCCGGCGGCACCACATCCGCGGAGTTCGAGAGACTCAAACGTGCGAGATGCATCAAAGAATCAACCGATACATCTATTAGTAGTCCGCGCGGGTGCACAATCGCATCATGACGACTAACGACACCCAGGACCGCGGCGGCATCGTCGGCGGGGCCCTCACGGTCGCACTGCTGATCACGCTGGCCGTGCAGAACGCCGTGCCGCCGATGGCGACCGACATGTATTCGGCCGCGTTCCCGCAGATCACGGCGGACCTGGCGACGAACTCGACGATGCTCGGGTTCACGCTCACGACCTTCTTCGTCGGCTTCGCGACCGGCCAGGTCCTGGGCGGTGCAATCTCGGACCAGATCGGGCGGCGCCGCCCCATCATCGCGGGCGGCATCATCGCCCTTGTCGGCTCCATGATCTGCGTGTTTGCGCCGGGCATCTGGGTGCTCCTCGTGGGCCGAGTCTTCCAGGGCCTCGGCGGCGGCGTCGCCTCCTCGGTGGCGCGCGCGATCCTCGTCGACGTCGCCCGCGGCAAGATGCTGGCGCGCGCGATGAGCCTCATCCAGGCGATCGTCGGCTTTGCTCCGATGCTCGCCCCCGTCATCGGCGCGTTCATCATCACGCACGCGACGTGGCGGGTCGTCTTCTGGGCACTCGCCGCCTTCACCCTACTGATGGCGGCCCTCGCGTGGTTCGTCGTGCCCGAGTCCCTGCCCGAGGAACGCCGCCACCCCGGCGGTATTCCGCGGTTCTTCCACGGCCTCGTCCAGGTCGTGCGCATCCGCCCGTTCGTGGGCTTCATGCTGACCAACGCCTTCTCGAGCTTCTGCATGTTCGGCTACATTTCGAACGCCACCTACGTGCTGCAGGGGCCGCTGGGCCTGTCCCCCATGGCTTTCGCGTGGGTGTTCGCGTTCAATGCACTGCTGTCGACCGGCTTCGCGCTGGTCAACGTGCGCCTGATCTCGCACTTCACGCCACGCACGCTCATCGTCACGGGCCTCACGATCGCGGCGACCGGCGTGGTGACGCTGGCGATCTCGACGTTCCTCCTCGACCTGCCGCTGATCCTCACGTGCGTGGGCTTCGCGCTGGTTATGACGGCGAACGCGTTTATCTTCGGGAACTCCGGTGCACAGGCCATGAGCGAGGCGCGCGAGCACGCGGGCACGGCTTCGTCCGTCATGGGCGTGTTCCAGTCGATCGCGAACGGCATCGCCGCTCCCCTGGCGACCTCAGGCGGCGACAGCGCCGTGCCGATGGTGCTCGTCATGATCGTCGGCTCGGTCGGCGCGTGGTTCGCGTTCTGGGTGATCGCCCGCGGCGGCAAGCACACGCCGCGCCACCTCAGCCTCGACTGAGAGAGCGCGGCGGGATCGCCACTGTCGGATCAGCTGTCGAGAGCCGCAGGGTGCCCATCACTGGCGCGAGGCCAGCCACACCGCGATCGATACGAGGACCAGGCCGATCAGCTCGTAGACGCCGGGGATCTGCCGCAGCAGGACGGCACCGACCAGCGCGGACGTGGCGGGCAGGATCGCGGCAAACAGCGCGAACGTGGGTGCCGCCAGGCGACGCATCGCGAGCGCCTCAAACGTGTAGGGAATCGCGGTGGACAGCAGGCCAACGCCAACGACAATCGCGATCAGCTCCCACGAGGCCGTGGCCGCCATCGCCCCCGGCCCGAGGAAGGGCGCGAAAAAGAGAGAACCCCACGCGCAGCCGAGCGCCAGGTTCGTGACCCCGTCGCGCGTGGTCGAAGCACGCTGCCCGACGACGATGTAGGCCGACCAGGCGAGGGCCGCGAGGAGGATCCACGCGACGCCGACGCGCACGCTCGGCACGCTCAGGTCGAGAGCGAGGCCGCCGATACACGCCACCCCCGCGAACGCGAGGACGGCGGCGATACGCGGCCGCCAGCCACGGCCTCGGAGAACAGCGACCGCGACCGGGCCGATGAACTCGAGTGAGACGGCGGTCCCCAGGGGAATGCGCGCGATTGACTCATAGAACGAGGAGTTCATCGTCAGGATGATGACGCCGAACAGCGCGGAAATCGCCAGGTCCGAGACCGTCAGGCCGCCGCGCCAGGGGCGCTTCCAGGCCAGCAAAACGACCGCGCCCGTCAGGACGCGCCACCACGCGACGGATGCAGGTTCAACGGACGCAAAGGCGACGACGGCGAGCGCCGCGCCCACGTACTGGATGAGGCCCGAGCCGACGATGTAGAGCTGAGGCGGGACGCGGTCGACTACAGAGACGCCGTCAGGGCACCGGGAGGGTGCGTTCACTGGGCGGGCGCGAAGGTCAGGGCCGCCGAGTTCATGCAGTAGCGCATGCCAGTGGGCTGATCGGGCGCGTCGGGGAAGATGTGGCCGAGGTGGGAGCCACATGTCGCGCAGCGCACCTCGGTGCGGATCATGCCGTGGCTGGTGTCGACGCTCTCGGTAGTCGCGCCGTCGTACGCCTGGAAAAAGGAGGGCCACCCGCAGGAGGAGTCAAACTTCGCATCGGAGTCGAAGAGTTTCGATCCACAGGCCGCGCACGAGTAGGTGCCGACGCGGTCCTCGTCGAGGAGCTCGCCCGTGAAGGGACGTTCCGTGCCCGCCTCGCGCAGCACGTGGTAGCGCATGGGGCTCAGGAGCTTCTTCCACTCGGCGTCGGTGCGGGCAGCAGGATCGGTAGCGTTCATGTGCCCATTGTCGCGCGCCGCCCGCGGCCTCGCACTTTCGGGTGCGGCCGCGGGCGGCGCGGGTATGTTCGTCGCTCTCATCGACGAGGCCGTGGTTGCCTCACGGGGTTCACACCCCTGTCGATGGGCGGCTTGTCAGGCTACTTATTCTTGCCTGCGTTCTTCTTGCCGGAGGCCTTTTTGGTGGTTCCCTTCTTGGAGCTGCCCTTCTTGCCACCCTTCTTCGAGGACGACTTAGCAGGCTCGTTCTCCTCGGAAGCGGAGGCGTCAGCGGCCTCGGCGGAGGCATCCTTATCGGATGCCTTTTCCTCAGCTTCCTCCTTCACCTCGGGGGCCTCCTTCGCCTCTTTGTTGGTTCCCTTCTTGGAGCTGCCCTTCTTACCACCCTTCTTCGAGGACGACTTGGCGGGCTTCTTCTCCTCGGAAGCGGAGGCGTCAGCAGCCTCGGTGGAGGCGTCAGCATCCTCAGCCGACTCTTCCTGCGCCTCGGACGCGGAATCAGCTTCGGCGGAAGCAGCCTCATCAGCCTCCTTTTCCTCAGCCTCCTCCTTCACCTCGGACGCGGACTCAGCCTCGACGGAGGCGTCAGCATCCTCAGCCGACTCTTCCTGCGCCTCGGACGCGGATGTCGCTTCGGCGGAGACGGCCTCATCGGCCACCTTCTCCTCAGCCGACTCTTCCTGCACCTCGGGCGCGGACTCAGCCTCGGCGGAAGCAGCCTCATCAGCCACCTTCTCCTCAGCCTCCTCCTTCACCTCGGACGCGGACTCAGCCTCGGCGGAAGCAGCCTCATCGGCCTCCTTCTCCTCAGCTTGCCCCTTGGTGGAATCAGCATTTTCAACGGGTTCTTCCGCAGCAGGATGCTCGGCGCTCGCCAGCACGACCGTGTCGCCGACGGCGGGTGCCGCCTTGATCGCCGGAAGGACCTGCGTGTCTGCCTGATCGGGCGTGGGCGCGACCTTGATGGGAGGCATGACGGCGGTCTCCTCGACATCCCGCACATCGGCGGCCGTCGGCGCGGGCGGCTCGGCCAGGGGCTGCGCCTGCGTGGCAGCGCCAGCCGCAACCTTCGTCGCACCCGCGGCCTTCTCAGCGTCACTCGAGGCTGCGGGAGCCGCGGACTGTGCCACGGCCTCGTCGGCGCCGGAGTCCTCGCCGCGCTTGTCGAGGCCGAGGACCGGAACCTGACCGGTCACCGTGCGCAGCATGGCTGCTTCAGCGCCGGTGGGGGCCACCGCTGGGAAGAAATCCATGATCGAGACGCGCGGCGGAACCATCGTCGGAGTCGGACGAATTTCATCCTCGAGGCGCATCTCCTCGGCGACCGCGTACCAGCCGGGGTGGATGTCCGGTTCGTCGGGTCCCTCTGCCTCCGCGGCCTCCTCAGGCTTATCGGCGGGCTTGTCGGTTTCCTGCGCGGGCGCTTCCGGCTGCACCGGTCGTTCCGGCTGCGCAGGCGCTTCCGGTTCCTCCGCGGTCGTGGCCGCGGCTGACTGTGCCCGCGCTTCCTGCTGTGCCGGGGTCGCCGGCGTAGTCGGCTGCGCAGGAGCTACAGCCTGTGCGGGCTTGCCCGACTCGTCCGAAGAGGTTTCCTCCTGCGACGCCGCCATCTCAGCGGGGGTCGGCGCGGGCGGCGGCACGAGCGCAGGCCTGCCGGCGTACACCATGTTCGTGGTGACGGGGTTCTCGGCACCCTCAGCCAACGCTTCGTCGCCCTGTTTCACGGACGTTTCACGAGCCTCGACGGGAGCAGTCACCTGCTCCTTCTCGCTCGAAGGGGCCGCGGCGTCGGTGTCATCATCCGTATCGGACGAGGCCGTGGCGTCCTCGGGTTCATCTCCGTCGGTCGGCGCGGCAGCGGTTTCCGTTGCGGCGTCGTCGGCAGTCTCAGGTTCCTCGGAAGCGGGATCCTCGACCGGAGTGTCATCCGACGTCGCGTTCTCCGCTTCCTGCGCAGGAGCAGCCTGCTCGGCCTCGGAGGTCTCGTCGGCGTCGTTCTCGGTCGACGCGGTGTCACCGGACGCTTCAGCGGCGGACGCAGCCTGCTCATCGGCAGGTTCGACCTCGGCGGGTTCGTCCTTCTCGTCCCTGGCGGATTCCTCGGAGGCGGTTGCCGCCTCGTCGGAATCGGACTCTGCAGGAGCGGACTCGCTCGTATCTGCTTCACTCACGGCTGATTCAGCTGCGGCAGACTCGGCCTGCCCGTCTACGGGCTCGGCTTGCTTATCGGCAGGTTCAGCCGCGGCGGGAGCTTCACCCTGAGCAGCGTCGGATTCCTCGGTCTCGACGACCGCCACCTCCACGGTTGCGGCCTCATCAGTCGCGGCAGGGGCCTCGGACTGAGCCTCAGTCTCCTTGCCCTGATCGTCTTTGGCCTGATCTGCTTCAGCCTGACCAGAGTCAGCGGGGGTTTCAGCAGTCTCCGAAACGGACTGTTCGGATGCCTCGGGAGCGGCCTTCTCGGTTGTCGATGACTCGGCCTCGACGGCCTCGGGAGCGGCCTGCGTAGCCTCGGCGGGAGCCTCAGCCTCGGCAGGATCGACCGTTTCGGCAGAGTGAGATTCTTCACCAGCAACTTCAGTCGGCTTAGCGGCAGAGTCAGCCGATGAGGACTGGTTCTGCGCCTTCTTGGTCGCCTCATCGGAGGTAGAAGTCGGCTTGTCGGGACCGGACTTCGCTGTGGCTGCGGATGCGGGCGCCTCGGCCTCGGGAGCGGGAGGCATGGAAGCCTCGGAAGCCTCGACAGGTTCGACTCCGACGGCAGCCAGCGCGGTGGTCGCCTCATCGTCCATGGCCTTGGACTCGGCAGCGTAGCGACGCTCGCGCGCCTCACGGCGATCCTGAACGCGGCGAGAGTTAGCCTCGCGCTCGGCGAAGACCTCCTCGCCAGGGCCGGACAGGGCTGCGGCGCGCTCGTCGGCCTCGACCGAACCGGAGAAGAGACGCTCCCCACGACCGACGGATGTAGTCGTCAGAGTCTCGGTGACCTGCGGGTTCCTGTTACTTGCGGCCTCGATGATCTTGCGCAGCGCGGACTTGGAGATCACCTGAGTCTCGTCGGGAGCGGGTCCCTGTCCCTCGGCCATTTCTCGCTGACGATCAGCCATCGCACGGCGTCGAATCCGCTTTGCCTTGCGGCGTGCGGCAACCATGCGTGCGGCGTGCGCCGCGTCCTTGGGCTGCTCGCGAACGGCCCCCTCAGCGCGGACCGACGAGGCCGCACCACCCAGGGCGGAATCCTGAGACGAGCGCCGTGCCCCACCCGTGTGGGAGGACGACGCGCCCGTCGCGGCCACGGCCTCGTTCGTGCCGGAGATCCCAGCGAGCTCGGCAGCCAAGCGCGCGATGCGTTCACGACTCATGTCTTTTTCGACGGTCACGGTCGCGCGAGGCTCGATGTGCTGGACGGGGCGAGCCCACGGCTCTTCGGCGACGATCCACGCGATGAGGTGCTCGCGCAGGTAAGCACGCAGGTCATTGAGGTTTCCGGAGTTCGTCGCGGACACGAGAACGCGCACGGTGATGGTCTGCGCGTCGGAGTCGGTGATCTGCACGGCCCACGTGCGGCCGTCCCACAGGTCGGTGGCAGCCAGGAGCTTCTCGACCTTCGCGCGGATCAGGGTCATGGGGGCGGACCAATCGAGCTTAAGCTCGACCGTGCCCAGCTGGGCGGCAGCGCGGCGGGTCCAGTTCTCGAAGGGCGTCTGCGTGAAGTAGCGGCAAGGGATGATGAGGCGGCGCTCGTCCCAAATGCGCACGACCACGTAGGAGAGCGTGATCTCCTCGACAGAACCCGTCTCCTGCTTGTCGCTGGCGATAACGACGTCGCCCATGCGGATCGCGTCAGTGAAGGCCAACTGCAGTCCGGCGAAAACGTTGCCGAGGGTCTGCTGGGCAGCGAGACCGAAGATCACGGAAATAACACCCGCGGAGGCCAGGACGGTTGTCATGACCTGGCGGGCGGCGTCGAAGGTTCCGATCATGGCAACCGCGCCAACAAGGAGGACGATCACCTGAACCAAACGGCGCAGAACCTGGGCGCGGGTCTCGAAGCGGCGCGAACGGCCTCGGTCGGCGGCCTGTCGGGCCTTCGCGGCGTCTTCGAAGACCCACGCGGCGGCGTAGCCCATCCACGTCATGCAAGCCAAGCCCGCGATGAGGAGCAGGTGCATGAGGAACGTCGTGACCGATGAGCCACCCCAGTCAGTGAGGCGGGGGTCCACGAGCGCGATCCCGAGTCCGACCCACGCGCCCCACGTGGCGAGCGCGAAGTGAGCGGGGCCGCGCACGCGACCCAGGACTGACGAGGCCATGGCAGACTTCGCCAACGCCTTACGCGCCAGGACGGACAGGACCACCGAGGCAACCAGGCCAAGAACGGCACCGATGATGGGTCCGAGGAACAGGAGGGTCAAGTCGATGGTGGTATCCACGGCTGCCTCCGCGCCAGATTGCGAGTCAGCGGCGGCGCGCGCGAGCGCGCCTGAGGTTTGAGTTGAGATTTGAGTGAGGGCACCGAGTGCTGGTGTCAGAGTCATGCATTAAGGGTAGGCCGGGTAGCTGATGAATTCCTGTGAATTCTGCACAATTGCAATGTTTTTTAGTAACGTGGTGCGCATCACGCTTTTTCGTTTTGACGTATTGACGGACGTCTGCCTAAGATATATCCCGTCTTCGGACGCCAGTTCGACGGCCAAAAGGCCCCCATCGTCTAGCGGCCTAGGACACCGCCCTTTCACGGCGGCGACACGGGTTCGAATCCCGTTGGGGG
>ERZ772779.1253-NODE-1253-length-10529-cov-9.087837_pt1 | contig 10529 bp, 9 predicted proteins | sample MGYA00511360_ERZ772779 | MGnify/ENA primary metagenome ERZ772779 (study PRJEB29015, sample SAMEA2738112) | human oral metagenome | biome: human oral; feature: human-associated habitat; material: saliva | place: China | collected 2231 ...
GATTACCTGCGGGTAAGCAACTAAAAAAGATGCCCGGCCCAGTAGTGGCTAATCGTGGATTAGCCGGTATTGACGGGACTATCTCCACCGCCGTAGGCCTAGCCTGGGCCAGTGGTCAACCAGTGCGGGTAATTATTGGGGATTTAGCGGCAGCACACGACTTAACCGGCCTGGTTAAGGCAGTTACAGAAAACGAGGTGGACCTGCAAGTAATCGTGTTAGACGATCATGGCGGCAAAATATTTAGCAGCCTTGAATATGGCGCCAGCGAGCTAAGTAATTATTTCCCACGCTTTTTCACTACCGCACAGCAAGTTGATTTCGCGCAAGCAGCAGCCGCATTTGGTGCCCACGTAAGCGTAATTGACGACGTCGATGGGCTGCAATCCCTATTGTCTAAGACAATTGAGGGCCGTAGCCTGGTGCATGTCAAACTTGTTTAAGGGTTGCTGCTAACTTCACCAAATGACCACGTCACTATGATTAGCGTCCATAAGGTAGCCATTACTGGCTACCGCTAAGCCTTTAGGAACTATTGATGAGCGATAACTACCAGCCCCGTAACCCCTACGCCCCCAACTATGGCAATAGGTCGGCCGGAAACTATGGCGCCGCCCCCTACGGCCAGGCCCCCTATGCTCCCTCTAGCGCCCCCGCAGCTCCCTCCGCTCCTGCTAGCGGCTACCCCGGCGGCTACAACAATGGTGCCAACTACACCTCTAACAGCAGCAACAACAAGAAGAGCTCCCCAGGTTGGGGTGGGGTGATGGCTCTATCGCTGACCACCGCCCTGGTGGCCTCAGGTATCACCGCTGGCGGCATGTACTATGCCGGCGCCACAGATGAAGCTCAGCCTTCCATCACCTCCACCTCCACCGTTTCAGCCAACAACCAAGGTAACACCAAACTGGTAACCAGCCAGGGTCAAACCCCTGACTGGCAAAAGGTAGCCGAAAACGTCTCTGGCTCCGTGGTTTCCATCCAGGCCAAGCTCTCTGAGGGCGGCTCCACCGGCTCCGGTGTGGTTATCGACAAGCAAGGCCACATCATCACCAACAACCACGTGGTAGCCGGGGCTAGTGCGCTATACGCCCAGCTCAAAGACGGGCGTATCTACGAGCTGGAACTAACCGGCACTGATCCCGCCAATGACCTGGCGGTAGTCAAAATCAAGAACGCCCCCTCAGACCTGACCGTAGCCCAAATCGGCTCCTCCAAGGATCTAAAGGTAGGCCAGGGCGTAATGGCTATCGGTGCCCCGCTGGGACTTTCCTCCACCGCCACCACCGGTATTATCTCGGCCCTAGACCGCCCGGTAGTCACTAAGGGCGAGTCCAGTGATGACTCCTCCGGCTCCTCAGCCAACCAACGCGTTTACACCAACGCCATCCAGGTTGACGCTGCCATTAACCCCGGTAACTCTGGTGGCCCGCTATTCGACTCACAGGGACGAGTTATCGGCATTAACTCCTCCATTGCCACCCTGGGCTCTTCCTCCTCCAGCGGCACGCGTAGCGGAAACATTGGTATCGGCTTCGCTATCCCCATTGACCTTGCCAATAAGGTGGCCCAGCAGCTTATCAAGGATGGCAAAGCCACCCACGCTTACCTGGGTGTTTCGCTTGAGGACGGCGGCGCCACGGTTAATGGCGAAACCCGCGCTGGAGCTAAGATCACCAAGGTTGGCGCAGGTTCCCCCGCCGCCAATGCGGGCCTGCGTGAAGGCGACGTAATCTTGGCTGTAGATGGTCACGCAGTAGGCGAATCAGTGGCCCTGATGGGTTATGTGCGCCAGTTCAGTGCCGGCGACCAGGTCAAGTTAACCGTTGCGCGCGGCTCAAACAAGATGGATGTTACCGTCAAACTGGTTGAGCGCCCCGACGACAAGTAAAACCTCGGGTGGTAAACCCAGCCTCAGACCGCGCGCCCAGCCTCGGGCGGTAAACCAGGCGACGGGTTAAACCCAGGCTCGGGCAGTAGCCCGGCCTTGGGCTACAAACCCAAAGCGGCGCGCATAGGCGCCATTTTGGCGTTAGTTTCCGCCAGTTCATCAGCGGCAACTGAATCCGGCATGATGCCCGCGCCCGCAAAAATCCGCACCGCACCCACCGGCTGGTTACCCATCGGGTAGCCAGCCGGACCGCCCTGCGTACCAGCTAGCTGCGGCGTCGAAGCCAGAACCTGCCCACTACGCAAAGCAATGCACCACTGGCCCTCACCGCGCCAATCCACCCAGCCCACCGGGCCGGCATAGCGCTCGCGGTCCATGCCCTCAAGCTCGCCGATCAGCTGCGCGGCCGCCGCTGTGGGGGTGCCGCATACGGCCGCCGTCGGATGTAGTGCTTCTACCAGCGCTAACGCTCCCGTGTCACCGGCTACCTGGCCGTAAATATCGGTGGCTAGGTGAATCACGTTAGGCAGGGTCAGCGCAAAAGGCTCGCTGACGTGCAACTTCTCGGTGATAGGGATAAGTGCCTTAACCGCTGAGGCCGCCGCCAACTGGTGTTCACGAGAGTTTTTAGGTGAGCCGCGCAGCCAATCAGCTAGCTGTTCTAGTTCACCTTGGTCCATATTGGCTCGGCGCCGGGCCGTGCCCGCCAGGACCCGCGAAAACACTTCCCGTTCACGTAGCTGCAACAGCATCTCGGGGCTGGCCCCAATCATCCCGTCCACGCTAAAAGTCCAGGTGGTGGCAAAGCGCGTGGCCAGGTGCTCTAGTGCGGCGCCTAGCGTGAGCGAGCTGCTCAGGTAGCTGTCGCGCGCCAGCACCACTTTGATGGCCCGATTTTGCTTCAGCGCCTGCGTGGCGAGCTCAACGGCCCCGGTCCACTGAGAGTCGCTAAGTGTGCTGCTTTGGCTGGTTTTGGTGGGTTCGTTCGCTTGTCCGACGGCGGGCGCGTTTGTTTGTCCGACGACGGCCGGGCTGCTCGCGCTAGTGGCGGCGCTTGCTTGGGCCTTTGCACCTGCAGAGCTGGTTTTGGGGGGCGAAGCATTAGGGCCCTGCGCACAGACAAAATCCAAAATATCGGCCAAACCAGCGTTTTCAGCTGCGTTTTCAGCCACAGCGCGCACAAAACTCAGCTGAGGGCTATATGGCTGGCCCCTAAAAACCTCGCCGCGCGGCGCCGTCGTGGTGGGGGAGAGCTCAAAGCGAGTCAGCCACCAACCCTGACGGTCGCGCCCCACCAAAACCTGGGGCACTACCAGCACCGAACTAGCCTGGGAAGTGGCGCTAAAAGTAATAGCTCCCAGCGCTAGCGGCCCACTGCCAGGGCGACGCACCTGGTCAACCCAACTGGCCTGACCCACCTCGTGGCGCCAAGCCTGACGCAGCTGCTCAATGCGCCTAGCCTCAGGTGCCGGCGGGGCGCTTAAAGTGAGCAGGCGCCCCAAACCCACCAAGCCGTAACCCTCATGCAGCCAGCAGCTGACCGACGTCGGCGCATACAAAAAATCAGTCAGGCTAACGCCGGGGCTAACCGACAGTGGGGTAGTGGTGCAAAACAGCTGACCGCTCATGCGCTGGGCTTAACCGCCTGATGCAGCGCCACAATGCCGCCAGAGAGGTTCTTATAAGCCACCTGACGCCAACCGGCCTCAAGCAGCAGCTGCGCCAACTCCTCCTGGTTAGGCCAAGACAAAATCGACTCAGCCAGATAGTCGTAAGACTCAACGTTAGAAGAAAACACACGGGCCGCCGGGGGCATTACATGACCCAAAAACCACTTGTAGCTCTCACGCACCACCGGGGTAGTGGGGGTGGAAAACTCCGCAATCACAATCCGCCCCCCGGGCTTAGTAACCCTATACATTTGGCGTAAAGCCGCCAAAGTGTCGTTCACATTGCGCAGGCCGTAAGAGATAGTGACCACGTCAAAAGCGTCGTCGGCAAAAGGCAAAGCGGTGGCATCCCCAGCCACAAACTGCAGATCAGGGTAGCGGCGCTTACCCTCCTGCATCATGCCAATAGAGAAGTCGCAGGCCACCACCTGGGCGCCGGTAAGGGCATAGTCGTTAGTGGAGGTGCCCGTGCCCGCAGCCAGGTCCAAAACCTTCATGCCGGGGCCGGCGCCCACAGCTGCACGGGTAACTGCTCGCCAGGCGCGCACTTGGAAACCGCTCATGACGTCATTGGTTAAATCGTAGCGGCGGGCGACAGTGTCGAACATGCCCGCTACTTCGCGCGGGTCCTTATTTAGGCTGGCTCGTGACATGGTCTAATCATCTCAGGTTTTAGAGTTTATGAGCGCAGATTTAAGCAAGCTAAACCGCGCGTAATAAAGCATTTTACTTAGGTGTGACAATCCGTCGTAAAAACGAACTTTTGGCGTAATATTGGGAAAAGCTAGAGGTTAAGCGCGTCGTGTGCGCAACCCCTGGCGCCTAGCTACTACAGTTTAAAGGTCAATCTCTGTGCGTAAAAGGATGGTGTTCTCGCCGTGAATCCCTATGTCTCCTTACTGGTGATGGGGGCAGTTGCGCTACTTATCGCCATTGGTGGTCTGGCAATGTCTGCCATTATCAGCCCCAACCGGCGCAACTCCACCAAGGTGCGTAACTATGAGTGCGGTGTGGATCCAACTCCTGCCAACAACGCTCACGGGCGCTTCCCAGTCAAGTTCTACCTGGTAGGTATGACCTTCATCATTTTCGACATTGAGGTCGTGTTCCTCTACCCCTGGGCCAGCTCTTTCGCAAAGCTAGGTCTGTTCGGGCTGGTAGCAGCGCTTATTTTCATCGCCCTAATCACCGTTCCCTACGTCCTTGAATGGCGTCGTGGCGGCCTGGATTGGGACTGATAAGGGGATAAAGCATGAGCCAAGAAAACCAAGCCGGTAACCCCGGATTCCTGCTAACCAGCGTTGAGACCGTGGCCGGCCTAGCTCAGTCACGGTCGCTATGGCCTGTCACCATGGGTCTGGCCTGCTGCGCTATCGAAATGATGGCCACCGCCGGCCCCCGCTTCGACCTAGCCCGCTTCGGTTGGGAGGTGTTCCGTGCCTCGCCGCGTCACGCCGACGTAATGATCGTTTCCGGGCGTGTAAGCCACAAGATGGCCCCCATCGTGCGTAACGTCTACGACTCGATGCCTGAGCCCAAGTGGGTTATCTCCATGGGTGCCTGCGCCTCCACCGGCGGTATGTTCAACAACTACGCCGTAGTGCAGGGCGCCGACCACATTGTGCCGGTAGACATCTACCTGCCCGGCTGCCCCCCGCGCCCCGAAATGCTGATCAACGCCATGCTGGAGCTGACCAAGCAGATCTCTAAGCGCCCGCTGCTGGGCCACCGCAAGGAGATCGCTCGCGCCGTCGAGGCTGCCGCCCTGGCCGCCACCCCCACCCACGCACAGAAAGGCCTGCTGGCATGAGTGAAGAGCTAAGCCAGGCAACCGAGGCGCCCGTAGCCCAGATTGACGGCGTCGCCGTGCGCCCGCAGCTAGCCCTGGAAGTTATCGGCAGCGAACACGGCCTATTTGGGGCCAAAGACGCTGGTGACACCACCGGTTTTGACGGCCTCAGCCAGGTAATCACCCTAGCCCCCGCAGCGGTGCGCCCCTACGGTGGCTGGTTCGACGCCGTCGTCGACGACCTAATCGAAGACCTAGACAAGGGCGGGCTAGAACCCTCCCAGGTAATCGAGAAGGTAGTTGTAGAAAACGGCGAGCTAACCATTTTCGTGGTACGCGAGCACCTAGTAGCCGTGATGCAGTACCTGCGTGACGACCCCGACCTGCGCTTTGAGCTGTGCATTGGGGTTTCGGGTGTTAACTACCCCGGTGACAAAGACCGCGAACTGCACGCCTGCTACCAGCTGATGAGCCTAACCCACGGCAGCCGTCAGCTGCGCATTGAGGTAGCTGTTCCCGACGCCGACCCGCACGTGCCCTCAGTAGTTAGCGTTTACCCCGGTAACGACTGGCACGAGCGCGAAACCTGGGACCTGATGGGCATCGTTTTTGACGCTCACCCCGGCCTCACCCGCACGGCCATGCCCGATGACTGGGTAGGCCACCCCCAACGCAAGGATTACCCGCTAGGTGGTATCCCGGTCGAATACAAGGGCGCATCCACGCCCCCCGCTGACACTCGGAGGTCTTACCGCTGATGAGCATTCACGCAACCGGTGCAGCACTAGACTCTCTGGCCGCTGACGCTCCCCAGTTCCAAACCAACGGTGGCGACTGGGATGAAGTACTAGCCCAGATTGCTGCCCGCGATGAAGAAGAACGCATGCGCGATGACCGCATCGTGCTGAACATGGGTCCCGTACACCCCTCCACCCACGGCGTGCTGCGCCTGGTGCTAGAGGTGGAAGGTGAACATGTCACCGATGTGCGCGTAGGCACCGGATACCTACACACAGGTATCGAAAAGAACATGGAGTTCCGCACCTTCACCCAAGGCGCCACCTTCGTAACCCGTATGGATTACGTGGCCCCCTTCTTCCAGGAAGTGGCTTGGGCTCTGGCGGTGGAAAAGGCCCTGGGTATTACTGACCAGGTGCCCGAGAAGGCCTCGGTAGTGCGCGTGCTGCTCATGGAGCTAAACCGCATCGCCTCCCACCTGATCGCCGTGGGAACCGGTGGTAACGAGCTGGGTGGTACCACCTTGCTGACCATCGCCTTCCGTGGCCGCGAAAACATTTTGCGCGCCTACGAAATGATCACCGGCCTGCGCATGAACCACGCCTTTGTGCGTCCCGGCGGCCTAGCCCAAGACATTCCCGCAGGCGCGGTAGAGTTCATCCGCTCCACCCTGCCCAACATCAAGCGCGACCTGGGCGAGCTGGAAAAGCTGTGCATGGGCAACCCGATTTTGCGCGGCCGTATGATCGGCGTGGGCGAGATCGACCTGAGTGGAGCTATGGCCCTGAGCCTGACCGGCCCCTGCCTGCGCGCCACCGGCTACCCGATGGACCTGCGTAAGAGCGCCCCCTACTGCGGGTATGAAACCTACGACTTTGACGTGCCGGTTTACGACCGCTCTGACTGCTTCAACCGTATGCGCGTGCGTATGGATGAATGCTTCCAGTCCCTCAAGATTGTCTCCCAGTGCCTTGAGCGCCTAGAGCAGCTAGAGGGCGAGCCCACCATGGTGGATGACCCAGCTATTGCTTGGCCGGCCCGCATGAGCCTGGCTGCTGATGGTCAGGGCCAGTCCCTAGAGCATGTGCGTGAAATCATGGGCACCTCCATGGAGTCTCTGATTCACCACTTCAAGCTGGTCACCCAGGGCTTCCACGTGCCCGCAGGGCAGGTTTACCAGACGGTTGAGCACGCTAAGGGTCTGCTGGGTGTGCACCTAGTTTCCGACGGCGGCACTCGCCCCTACCGCGTGCACTTCAGGGATCCTTCCTTCTCTAACCTGCAGTCCATGGCCATTATGGGAGAGGGCGGCATGCTTGCCGACATCGTTCCGACTCTGGCTTCCATCGACCCCGTACTAGGAGGTGTGGACCGCTGATGAGTTATGACGAAGCAACTTTGACGCGTCTACGTGAAGAAAGCGCCCAGATCATGGGGCGTTACCCCAGCGGGCATGAGCGTAGCGCGCTGATCCCGATGCTGCACCTAATTCAGAGCTATGACGGTTACGTCTCGCCTGACGGCATCCGTTTTTGCGCTGAAACCCTGAACCTAACCACCTCCGAGGTTAGCGCTGTAGCCACCTTCTACAGCCAGTTCCGCCGTCACCCTGGCGGCCAGTACCACGTGGGTGTATGCACCAACGCACTGTGTGCGGTTATGGGTGGAGATGCGGTTTGGGACGCGGTTAGCGAGCACCTGGGCATCGGTAACGACGGCGTCACTGAAGACGGCAGCATTTCGCTAGAACGCATCGAATGCAATGCGGCCTGCGACTATGCGCCGGTAGTGATGGTCAACTGGGAGTTTTTCGACAACCAGACCCCCGCCAAGGCCATTGACCTGGTGGACAAGCTGCGTCAAGGCAAGCCGGTAGGCCCCACCCGTGGCCCCAAGCAGGTGCCCACTTTCAAGCAAAACGAGCACCTACTAGCTGGTTTTGAAGACGGCCTAGTAGATGAGGGCATCAGCGCTGGCGCCCCCAGCCTGCTAGGACAGACAATCGCCCAGGAAAAGGGCTGGAGCGCACCGAAGGAGGAAACCAAGTGAGTGACACTGCAGTGGCACAGCCCGCTTACAGTGCGCCAGGGACGCTAACGCCCATCTTGACCTCCATGTGGGGTGTGGACCGCTCTTGGACCCTGGACGTTTACCGTCGTCACGGCGGCTATGAGGGCCTAGCTAAGGCCAAGAAAATGCAGGCCAGCGAAATCGTTGAGCTGGTTAAGGCTTCCGGCCTGCGCGGCCGTGGTGGTGCAGGCTTCCCCACCGGTCTGAAGTGGTCATTCCTGCCCGCCCCTGACGGCAAGCCGCGTTACCTGGTGGTTAACGCTGACGAGTCCGAGCCGGGCACCTGCAAGGACATCCCCACCATTATGGGTAACCCGCACGCCCTGATTGAGGGTGTGGCCATCACTTCGCGCGCTATCGGTTGCGACCACGCTTTCGTATACCTGCGCGGTGAGGTTAGCCAGGTTTACCGCCGCCTGCTGGCTGCGGCCCGTGAGGCTATGGAATCTGGCCTGCTAGACACCGGTTTTGGCCTGGACGGTAAGCAGCCGCTAACCATTACTGCCCACGCCGGCGCCGGCGCCTACATCTGTGGTGAAGAAACCGCGCTGCTGGACTCGCTAGAAGGCCGCCGTGGTCACCCGCGTCTAAAGCCGCCCTTCCCGGCTGTGGCCGGTCTGTACGCACGTCCCACCGTTATCAACAACGTTGAGACCATTGCCCAGGTGCCTGGGATTTTGCGTGAAAGCGCCGCCTGGTACTCCGCCATGGGTACTGAAAAGTCCAAGGGGCACGGTATTTTCTCTGTCTCTGGACACGTACGTAACCCCGGCCAGTTTGAGGCTCCTTTCGGTATCACTATGCGCGAGCTGATCGACATGTGCGGCGGTATCCGCGAAGGTCACCAGCTCAAGTTCTGGGTGCCAGGTGGTTCCTCCACCCCCATCTTCACTGAAGATGAGCTCGATGTTCCCCTGGACTACGAGTCTGTAGGCGCCGCCGGCTCCATGCTGGGTACCCGCGCGCTACAGGTATTTGACGAGACTGTTTCAGTAGTGCGCGTAGTGACTCGCTGGACCGAGTTCTACCAGCACGAATCTTGCGGTAAGTGCACTCCTTGCCGTGAAGGTACCTACTGGATGCGCCAAATCATGCTGCGCCTAGAGGCCGGTAAGGGCCTGCCGGGTGACGTGGAAAAGCTGGAGTCGATTGCCTCCAACATCGCTGGGCGCTCCTTCTGTGCGCTAGGTGACGCCTCCGCCACCCCGGTGCTAAGCGGCATCAAGCGTTTCCGCTCTGAGTTCGAGGCTGGTTACACCACCCCGGCTTGCGAGCTTTTCCCCTACGCAGCCAGTGCAATCACGGAAAGCGGACGGTGACTTCTATGACCGACCTGGTAAATATCAAGATCGACGGCGCCTCGGTGGCCGTGCCTAAGGGTACGTTGCTCATCCGCGCCGCCGAACAGGTGGGCGTGCGCATCCCGCGTTTTTGCGACCACCCGCTGCTAAAGCCCTCAGCTAACTGCCGCCAGTGCCTGGTGGAAGTAGCTATGCCCGGGCGCGACGGCGTCGTCCGTAAGATGCCCAAACCCCAACCCTCCTGCGCCATGACCGCCATGGAAGGCATGGAGATCGAAACCCAGGCAACCAGCGAGGTAGCTGCCAAGGCCCAAAACGGGACCATGGAGTTCTTGCTGATCAACCACCCGCTAGACTGCCCGGTCTGTGACAAGGGTGGCGAATGCCCGCTACAGAACCAGGCGCTTAAAATCATGGAGCAGGGCGGCCAGTCCGTCACCCGCTTCACCGACGTCAAGCGCACCTTCCCCAAGCCGCTGCGGCTAACCAGCCAGATCCTGCTAGACCGCGACCGCTGCATCCTGTGCCAGCGTTGCGTGCGTTTCGCAGACCAGATCGCTGGTGACCGTTTCATTGCCCTGCAAGGACGCGGTGGCGGTCACCCCGCCGGCGAGCACTCGGGTATGTACGGCGAGCAGATTGGCCGCTTTGACGCCACCGCCCTGGACTTCTACGAGCCCGGCGACTACGCGGGCACGCAGGACATTCGCGGCGAGCACCACCTGATTCCCGACCCCACCCTGGCCGGCCCCGGTGGTCAAAGCGGCGTGCAGGACGGTCTAACCGCCGGCGCTGAGGTAGGCAACCAGGATGTAAGCGGACGCCCCTTCGCCTCCTACTTCTCGGGCAACATCATCCAGATCTGCCCCGTAGGTGCCCTCACCAGCGCCAAGTACCGTTTCCGGGCCCGCCCCATGGACCTGGTTTCCACCGACTCAGTAACCGAACACGACGCCTCCGGCTCCGCCATCCGCGTGGACATGCGTCGCGGTGTGGTGCTGCGCCGCATGGCCGGCAACGACCCCGAGGTCAACGAAGAGTGGATCACCGACAAGGACCGCTTCGCCTTC
>ERZ772779.1256-NODE-1256-length-10511-cov-18.927697_pt1 | contig 10511 bp, 9 predicted proteins | sample MGYA00511360_ERZ772779 | MGnify/ENA primary metagenome ERZ772779 (study PRJEB29015, sample SAMEA2738112) | human oral metagenome | biome: human oral; feature: human-associated habitat; material: saliva | place: China | collected 2231 ...
AGCGGGGAGAGCACGTGCAGGCTGAATGCGGTGTTGTCGTAGGAGACGAGGTAGCACATGTAGTAGCCGGTGAAGACGGTGCAGAAGTACATCCAGAATCCGAAGAGCCGCATGACGCCGCTATTGATAATCTGGTTAGCTTCAGCCGCGTTGATGCCGTTAAAACTGGCCCGACTTTCGAAGGAGCCTACAGAGCTCAGGAACAGGGGCATAGCCACCGTCAGTATCAGGTAAAGCATGGCGGTGCTTGCGGTCAGCAGCTGCAGACGGTTGTCTTTCAGAAATGAGTGCAGGGTTCGTGCCGCCACGGCGCCACGCGGGGTTGCGGGGAACCGTGCCAACAGACCCAAATCACCTGCGGCGACTTCGGCAGCGCTGGCGTGGTGCGCGCTACCGCCCACATTCGCCATGGAGCGTGCCAGGTTCTTACCCCACAGCCACCATCCACCAACCAGGTAGACGAGGGTCAGAGCCAGGCAACCAAGGGCGGCGCCCATATTGCCGGTCGCCATAAAGTAGGGCACCGCAAACGCGGACCCGAAGGGCGTCACGCTGAGCCACGGCAGGTAGGGCAGCACCTCTTCCCAGTGCTTGGTCAGGTAGGTTATCGTTCCACCGAAGATAAAGCCGGCGCTCATCATCAGTAGCATGGCAACGATCATCAGGGTGTTGGCGATGCGCGGGTTATCATTCAGCGCCATGCCCAGGCGGTTGGCGAGACGTGCCCACACCATGAGGTTCGCAAGGCCGAGCACGCAGCAGATGAGGTACACGACCAGCACGAGCGGCTGCGATATAAACGCGATAGCACCCAGCAGCACGGCAATGATGCTCGCAATACCGGGGATACCCACGAACCCGCCAAGGAACTGACCCTTCTGCAGGGTGGAGGGCTTGATGGGGAAGAGCACGAATCGGCTCTCATCCAGGGTGCCGTCCAGACCGCTGAAGAAGATGGGGACGATAGCCCAGGCGAGCGCCACAACGGTGCCTACAAGGAGGGTTCCGAGCTGACCGTATTCGGGGACCTTAGAGTTAGCGATAACGTATGCGGAGCCGAGGCCGAAGAGCATACCACCCGCGTAGAGCGCCGCAAAAATCAGGCCAATGAGCGCCCAGATGCTACGGCGGAAGGAAGCAAGCACATACTGCCACTTTAGTGAGACGAGGTGCCCAACCATGACAATCCTTCCGAGGAGGTGCGGCCGCCGACCAGCTGCACGAATCGTTCTTCAAGGCTCATGCCGGCGCGTACTTCGTCGACCGTTCCGGCAGCGAGAATACGGCCGGAGTCCATGACGGCTACGTGGTCGCACAGGCGCTGGACGAGGTCCATCACGTGCGAGGAGATAATGACGGTACCGCCGGAGGCAACGAAGCCACGCAGAATGTCCTGAATATTAGCGGCAGAAACTGGGTCAACCGCCTCGAAGGGCTCATCCAGAATCAGCACGGAGGGCGCGTGAACGAGAGCGGCGGCGAGCGCGATCTTCTTGGTCATACCGGCGGAGTAGTCGGCAACGGCACGGCCTGCAGCGTCGGTCAGGTCCATTGCGGCGAGCAGGTCCTTGACGCGGGAGGCAACGGTTTCCTTATCGATTCCGTGCAGGTAGCCGGAGTAGGTGATGAGCTGCTCACCGGTGAGCTTGTCGAAGAGGTGCACACCGTCGGGCAGCACACCCAGGTGTGCTTTCGCCTTGAGCGGTTCGGTCCACATGTCGATGCCTCGCACGTATGCGGTACCTTCGCTGGGCATGAGCATGCCGGTGACCATGGAGATGGTGGTGGTTTTACCGGCACCGTTGCGGCCGACCAGCCCGTAGAACGATCCGGAGGGGATATCCAGGTTGATGCGGTCGACGGCGACCTTTTGACCGAATGCCTTGGTGAGGCCGCGGATTTCGATGGCGGGGCGGGCGCCAGCGGTCGGTGCAGTCTGCGGGGTGACGGGTAGCTGCGGTGCTACCGATGCGGGGACTATAGCTTCCGAAGCTGCAGGCTCGAGGTTTGTAGCTTCCGGCGCCGCAGATTCGGGGACTATAGCCTGAGGTACTGCCGCGGCGGGTGCTGCCTCTATTGCGGTCTCTTGTACCGGGTTCTGCGGTGAACCTGGTTCTTGCGGGTTCGGGTCCTGGGGAAAGTGACTAGTGTTCATATTTTCACCCTACCACCCCCCCATGAGGTCTAGCAGGTTTGGTGATGAAACCTGCATTATTAAGTACTCACAACGCATAATATGGACATTCCCGGGTGCTATGCGTAGCGTCCTGGCGCGCTATCAGACAGGTTAGGGTTTCTGCTCTCCCCCACCTCAAAACCACAAACACAGAACGGGCTACCGCCTACCCCACAGCCCGAGTGCGTGGGTAGACGATAGCCCGTCGGTATTCAAAACTCCAGATTCAAAGTTCCAGATTCAAAGTTTCAGCCGGTTAGACCGGCTCATGACGTTGCTGAAGACAGCGTCTTTTAGAACAGCGCCATGGTCAGTGCCGCACGCGCCTTGACGGTGCGCGGGTCAGATGCACCCACCACGTCGAAGAGCTGCACGAGGCGCTCACGCACGCGCGCCTTATCGTCGGGACCTACCGCGCTGAACAGGCGCAGCAGACGGTTGTACGCATCCTCCACGTGGCCACCGACCAGGTCCAGGTCGGCTACGTTGAACGCGGCGTCAATGTTCATGGGGTCTGCCGCGGCCGCCGCGCGTTCGGTTGCCATGTCCAGGTCCTTCACGCGGGCGAGCAGTTCGACCTGTTCCAGGCCGAGCTTCGCTTCCTTATCGCCGGGGTTCTCGGTGATTGCCTTGCGGTATGCGGCGCGGGCGCCCTCCAGGTCGCCGCGGTCGAGGGCGGCGACGGCTTCTGCGTGCAGGGGCGGCAGGGGCTTTTCGTCGTCGGGAACGACCGGGTCGAAGCCGCCGGGCAGCTGGTACTGTGCCGCGAGTTGCAGAACCTGGGAGAGCACATCGCCGAGGTCTTCTGCGCTGACCGGGCCGGTGTAAATCGGTGCCGGGCGGCCCGCCAGAACGGCAACGCCCGCAGGCACGCCGCTCACGCCGAATGCCTGGGCAGCTTCGGGGAGCTTGGTGACGTCCACGGCGGCGCAAATCATGCTACCTGCGGCGGAGTCAACGAGCTTCTGAACGCCTTCGAGCATCTGCAGGGAGGAGGGCGAGTGCGGCGCGTAGAGCGCAAAAATCACGGCACCCTGGCTGGAGAGCTGCACGAACTTCTGGAACTCTTCGGGGGTGTTGACCTCGTAGCGCCAGGTGGGAGCGGAGGGGGTCTGCTCGCCGCCCTGTTCGCCAGCAGACTGTGCCGCGTTGGGGTTCAGTTCCATGGCGTTGCGTACGGAGGCGGGAATCTCCTGCGCCGCACCGTTCTGTGCTGCACCACCCTGGGCAACGTTACCCTGTGCCGCGTTCTGGGATGCGCCGCGGTCTGCCGGATCAAAAATAATGCTCATCCTGGGCTCCTTTACGTTCTGTATCTATTGTTGCGTGCGGGCTAGATCCTTCACGCGTTCCTTCCTCTATTATCCCCACAACGCACCGTTGCGAGCGCCCGTTCTCTGTCGCCTACGCTCTGAGCTCATGCCGGGGATAGCGTTTGGGCTATTGCCTGAAACCGCCCCGCAATTATCTCTCCCACATGCGCTCCCCTGTCTTTGGGATTCACCGTTGCCGCCGCAACAGAGTAAACCAGCCGGTAGAATGGCACAGTAGAGAAAAATACCCGGAATGATCCGGAAAGGAAGAGCATGAGCGAGAAGAAAGCCTCAGCAGCTCACGAAGAGACAACATCGTCCGACGAGCCACGCAAGAAGGAATCCCTCACCGACCAGATAACGGAGACCTTCAGCGAGCTGACCGAAAGCATTAGCCAGGTGCGTTCTAACCGCCGCCGCGCTTCCATGCCTCCTACGGATACTATTCCGGTGGTCCCCGCCGCTTCTGAGGATGCGCCTCCCGCACCGAAGGTGGTCGGCAATGGCAAGACCTCCATGATGCACAACCCGGTCGCGTTTGGTTTCCTCATGACCGTGGGCGTGGGTCTGGCGCTCTTCGCCTACTACATTTTCAATAATGTGGGTGCCCTGGTGGGTTGGGTGACCGGCGCTATTTTCATTGCTCTGGGTCTGGATCCGATTGTGCGCCGCCTGGAGTCTTGGGGCATTAAGCGCGGTATCGGCGTGATTGCTGTGCTTGCTGGTTTTGCTGGCGCTGTGACCGGTCTGGTCATGACCATTGGCCCGGTTATTAGCGAGCAGGCTTCTAAATTTATCCAGTATGCGCCGGGTATTTATCAGAACACGATTGATTCTGATTGGTATCACGAGCTTGATCAGCGTTTTAACATCAGCACCTGGGTGAATGAGAACGTCCCGAAGTTCTTGGAATCAACGTTCTCTTCGTCGCAGGTCAATAGCTTCATGTCGAGCCTGGTTTCTGCGGGTTCTACCCTGGCGCAGAGCGTGACCGGCGTGATTATTGTGCTGTTCCTGTCCCTGTACTTCCTCACATCGATGGACACGATTAAGGCGTGGGGTGTGCGTTTGGCGCCGGCGTCTAAGCGTGTGCGCGTCAAGTACATTACCGACAAGATTACTGAGTCGGTGGGTAACTACGTGATGGGCCAGGCGATGGTAGCCATTCTGAACGCCCTCTTCGCATTCTTCATAATGTTGTTCTTGGGCTTTAGCTTCCCGCAGTTGATGGCTTTGGTCGTTATGATTCTGGCGTTCATTCCGCTGGTTGGTGGCGTGATTGCGCTGATTTTGACCTCGCTGATTCTGCTGACTCAGGACTGGAGTCTGGCGCTGTGGTTTTCGGTGGCGTACTTCCTGTACTTGCAGGTGGAGGCATACCTGATTTCTCCGCGTATTATGGCTCGCGCTGTCTCGGTTCCTGCCGGTGTTGCGATTATTTCGGTGGCTGCCGGTGGCGCGCTCTGGGGCGTGCTGGGTGCGCTGATTGCTATTCCGGTGGCGGCTTCCATGCTGATTCTGGTGCGTGAGGTGTTCATTCCTCGCCAAGACCAGCTGTAGTCACCTCCCAGCTGTAGTCACCTCCCAACTGCAGTCATTTCTAGGTTCTCTACGCGCTCGTTGTTCTTCCACCGAGCAGGCATTTAAGACAAAAGGCGGCGGCTTTGGATGTTCTATCCAAAGCCGCCGCCGTAATATTTTTATGCAGAACCTTTAGAGCTCAGTGATTTCTTCTGCCACCGGGCCGCTGTATTCAGTGGGCAGTTCGGTGGGAACACCGGTCACGATGCTGACCACGGTGTTGAGGACCTGCTGCACGGACTTCTCGCCCACCCACAGGTGCTTGCACCCCTCAAAGGGAATCACCTGAGTGCGCGGTACAGCCGCAAAACGCTCACGCGCTGCCGGAGGCTGCAGGTAGTCGTCGTGCTCGGGCACCAGCGCGTACAGCGGGTTCGAGATCTTGTTCCACTCGTCCAGCTCAGCCGGGTGCACGCGGTGCAGCGGCGGGGAGAGCAGAATAGCGCCGGTGAACTCGTTTGCGTATTCGGGCGCGTACTTGAGCACCAGCTCGGTGCCGAAGGACCAGCCGACCAGCCAGGGGTTCGGCAGGGCGCGCTCGCGTACAAACTTCAGGATTGCGTCGAAGTCCTTCTTCTCGGCAAAGCCGCCGTCAAAGACGCCTTCGCTGGTGCCGCGAATCGAGGAGGTACCGCGAGTGTTGAAACGCAGCACCGCAATGTTCGACAGCGTCGGCAGGCGGAAGGACGCCTTCTTGTACACGTGCGAGTCCATGTAGCCGCCGTGGGTGGGTAGCGGGTGGAAGGTCACCAGGGTTGCCTTGACTTCGCCTTCGGGCAGGGCGAGTTCGCCGACGAGGCGCTTGCCGTCCGCGGTGGTGACGATGAAGTTCTCGCGGCGTGCCGGCAGAACGGTGCGTGCCTTAATGGGGGTGGGTTCAGCGGCGGTGCTGAAGACGTAGCGGGCGGGATCGAATTCCTGCTCGCGGGTGATATCGGCGGTGTTGCTCATTGCGTTCCTTCAAGAAATGGATTCGAGAATGTGGTCTTGGTCGAGAATGTAGTCTTGGTTGAAATATAGTCTTAGGCTGCACCTTATGTGCAGTGTTCAGCCTATTTGCGGCGGATTCGCCAGCAGTGCTGATGCCAGTGCCTGCGCTCATCAATCGCGCGGCTACGGCCCAGCGTGTGGCTTTCTTGCCACACCACCAGATGCGCTGTTCTGGGCGGAATCGGGCGGTAGCATTCGGGGCAGGTGTAGGTTTTTTGGGCGTTGACGGCGGGAATGTATTGCACCAGCCAGTCACCGTATCGGTCACGTTCCAACCTAGGCGCAGGGTCAAGGATCCTGCTGATATCACGCCCTGCGGGTGCTTGACGGTGCCACTTATCGCTGGTGGTGCCGGATGCTCGCCTGCCGGGATGATTCTTACGTGCCATGAGCCCTATTTTACCGCGCCACTACCCATTCCAGTTTTAAAGGTTATACCAGGGTCTCGTCTAAAGGAGCATACTCGGTGAGGATAGCCTCATATGTATTGCCGTAAAGATTGCAAGAATCCATAACGTAAAAACAGCGCGAAAAATTTTTATCAAAAATATAGGCGTGCTCGTAGAAATTAATAGAATCCACGTCTTCTAAATCGTGCTGGATCTCGCTGCTGAGAGCAGTGAAGACAGGCAACTGAAGACCGTCATACACATAATGCCGCAGCACATAAAGCATTTGGTGAGGAAAAAGCTCACCCAGCCGGTGGGGGCGAACCAGCTGAGGCTGGCCGCTTTCGCATCCGAATGGTCGCTTATACGAGAAACTTACTGTATTTTCGTTTGAGTTATTAGGTGTTGAGCAGAGCATATGTCCTCTGAAAAAGACACGGATAAGACGCTGCACTACTTTTTCCGCCTCAGTTGCTTCTAATGGCTGACCATACGCAAAATCTTTCATAGCCTGCACTTTCTGATTGTTTCAAGTATTCGGTTTTTCTCACCGGGCTATCAGCGGCAAAGAAACAACGCTGCCCCCGCATACACTATAAAATACACTCATGTATCACCCACATCATGATGAGCGCACCTAGGAGAATACCGCATGAAAGCTATTCTTGATCACTGGGTTGGAAACCGCAGCGAGGATACAGAGCACACCATCGCATCAACGGGGGAACTGCTGGCCTTACTGAAACGTCTGGGCACCAACCACCACACCCTGCTCAGCCTGTATCATCCCAGTAAAGACCCCGATAACAACCACCTCATGATCGGCGGAGGTCCCCAACGGTATGTACTCACCGGATGTGAAGAGGGCACCATTCTAAACGTCAGAAACCCACAGATGAGTGACACAGCAACAGTTAAGATACTGGTGGGTGGGCAGCTGAGCCTCTTCACGGAACACGAATTAGTGACTCAAGAGCAGGCTTTTGAGTGTGCGGTACAGTATTTCAAGACTGGGTGTATCTCCCACGTGGGCCTACCCTACACATGGGAGAGACTATAAATAACCAACCCGCAGACGGCGTGTGCACAATGACCCACTACTGGTAAAGTGGACGGATGCGTATTGTCATTGCTGAATGCTCCGTAGATTATGAGGGCCGCCTCCGCGCCCACCTGCCCCGCGCTACCCGCCTGCTGATGGTCAAGAATGACGGCTCCGTCCTCATTCACTCCGACGGCGGTTCCTACAAGCCTCTGAACTGGATGAGCCCTCCCTGCTCCCTGCTGGTGGCTGAGCGTGAGGACGTTCCGCAGAGCATCCGTGAGGACCTGGAATCTGATGTTCAGCAGCTGTGGACCGTTCAGGCGGCTAAGAGCGATGACCGCCTCATGATTCGTATCTACAAGATTGAGCACGAGCACGCTGTCGACCTGGGTGTTGACCCCGGCCTCATCAAGGACGGTGTGGAAGCTGACCTGCAGCGCCTGCTCGCCGAGCAGATCCACACTCTCGACGAGGGCTATTCGCTGGTGCGCCGCGAGTACCCGACCGCTATCGGTCCGGTCGACATCATGGCGAAGGATGCGCACGGCGTCTCCGTGGCGGTCGAGCTCAAACGTGTGGGCGATATTGACGGTGTGGAGCAGCTGACCCGTTACCTGGAGCTGCTCAACCGTGACCCGCTGCTGGCACCGGTGCGCGGCGTATTTGCGGCACAGACGATTAAGCCGCAGGCACGTACCCTGGCTGAGGACCGCGGTATCCGCTGCGTGAGCCTGGACTACGACGCGATGCGCGGCGTGGACGATTCGGCTGACCGCCTGTTCTAAACGACTCTAGCTAGGCGGCTATAGATAGCTTGAGGGGCGCCTCCCAACCATGGGAGGCGCCCCTTTTCTGTGCACATCATCTTTCTACACACGTAGTCGTTCTGCGCGTGCTCTTTCTATACACGCTGTCGTTCTGCACGCGCGCTCTTTCTGCGCACACGCTCTACCCCAGATACACCAATCGCCGGTGCCCGCCCCTTTCGGGGAGGAGCACCGGCGAGGTGTACACAGTGGTCAATTCCCCTTACGGGGAACTGGCTTTAGATCTCTGCGTGCTTTGCAGCGATGGTCACGTGATCGTTCGAGACGGTCAAGAAACCTGCGTTGAGGATGGTCTTAATGGGCTCACCCTCAACAGGTTCAATGAGCAGCTCGCCGTCCTGTGCCAGCAACGTGCAGGTGGGGATCATGCCCGGCAGGATGCCGAGGTCACCGCTGACGGAGCGTGCACGAACGTAGTTCGCTTCGCCAGTCCACACGACGCGTTCGCGGGAAACAACTTCAACTTTCAGAGCCATGATTACTTAGCTCCAGTCTGTGCCTTGATTTCCTCGTAGCGGCGCATAACGTCGTCCATACCACCAATGTTGTAGAACGCCTGCTCGGGGATGTGGTCGACATCGCCGTTGCAGATCATCTGGAAGGACTCGATGGTATCCTTCAGCGGAACGGTCGAACCCTCGACACCGGTGAACTGCTTTGCAGTGTAGGTGTTCTGGGAGAGGAACTGCTCGATACGACGTGCACGTGCCACGACGATCTTCTGCTCCTCGGAGAGCTCGTCCACACCCAGAATCGCGATGATGTCCTGCAGTTCCTTGTTTTCCTGCAGAATAGCCTTCACGCGAATTGCGGTGTCGTAGTGCTCCTGACCGATGTACTGTGCGTCCAGAATTCGGGAGGTGGAGGACAGCGGGTCAATTGCCGGGTACAGACCGCGCGATGCGATTTCACGAGAGAGCTCGGTGGTCGCATCCAGGTGCGCGAAGGTGGTTGCCGGCGCCGGGTCGGTGTAGTCATCCGCAGGCACGTAAATTGCCTGCATGGAGGTGATGGAGTGACCGCGGGTGGAGGTAATACGCTCCTGCAGCAGACCCATTTCGTCCGCCAGGTTCGGCTGGTAACCCACTGCGGAGGGCATGCGGCCCAGCAGGGTGGAAACCTCAGAACCTGCCTGAGTGAAACGGAAGATGTTGTCGATGAACAGCAGCACGTCCTGGTTCTGAACATCGCGGAAGTACTCCGCCATGGTCAGACCGGTCAGTGCCACGCGCAGACGGGTTCCCGGGGGCTCATCCATCTGGCCGAACACAAGAGCGGTGTCCTTCAGAACGCCTGCTTCTTCCATTTCGACCCACAGGTCGTTACCCTCACGGGTACGCTCGCCAACACCGGTGAACACGGAGGTACCACCGAAGTTACGAGCCACACGGGTAATCATTTCCTGGATCAGCACGGTCTTACCCACGCCTGCACCACCGAACAGACCGATCTTACCGCCCTTGATGTAGGGGGTCAGAAGGTCGATGGACTTAATACCGGTCTCCAGCATTTCGGTGGAGCCTTCCAGCTCTGCGAAGCCGGGAGCGGCACGGTGGATCGGCCAGTAGGTGTCAGCCTTGATCTCGGAGTTCGGCACGTCGAGTGCGTCACCGAGAACGTTGAAAATGTGGCCCTTCACGCCGTCACCAACAGGGACGGAGATCGGTGCGCCGGTGTCGACTACAGCCTGACCGCGGACCAGGCCGTCAGTCTGCTGCAGGGAGATAGCGCGAACGATCGAGTCGCCCAGGTGCTGTGCGGTCTCGAAGGTGATGGTGCGGGTGCGACCGTCGAGGGTCAGCTCGGTGGTCAGAGCGTTGTAAATCTCGGGGACCTGACCGGCGGGGAACTCGACGTCGACCACGGGGCCGATGACGCGGGCAATACGACCCGTTGCGCCCTGAGTCGGTGCGGAGACCGATTCGTTGTAGGTGGCAGTCATATTTCTCACTTACTTAGAAAGTTTGGACAGTTGATGGCTTCGTTGGCGTACCAATACTAGGAGCCGAGGGCGTCTGCGCCGCCCACGATTTCGGAGAGCTCCTGAGTAATTTCCGCCTGACGTGCGTTGTTCATCAAACGGGTGTACTTGGTAATCAGCGTCTCAGCGTTGTCACCTGCGGTCTTCATCGCGCGCTGGCGGGATGCCAGCTCACTTGCTGCTGCCTGCAGGAGGCAGGAGAAGATACG
>ERZ772779.1257-NODE-1257-length-10510-cov-12.060928_pt1 | contig 10510 bp, 8 predicted proteins | sample MGYA00511360_ERZ772779 | MGnify/ENA primary metagenome ERZ772779 (study PRJEB29015, sample SAMEA2738112) | human oral metagenome | biome: human oral; feature: human-associated habitat; material: saliva | place: China | collected 2231 ...
TGGGCGAGTCGGGCCTGCCCGACCACCTGCGACCCACCGGCATCCCCTCCTGGGCGGCCGAGTCGGGGGAGGGGGCTCCGGCCTCGTCCCCTCAGTACCCGCGCGATGGCGCAGGCGAACCGCGCCACGTCGCCATCCCGCGCGTGGACGCGCCCGCCGGCCTGTACGTCACCGAGATGGTGACCAGCCGCGCCCTCGTCGAGGAGAATGAGCGCACCCTGGACATGGTGCGCCCCGACCCCGCCGAGCGCGTGCGCTCCCTGCAGCTCTACGGCGTCAACCCCGCCGTCATGGCCCGCGCCGCGACGATGCTTGTCGAGCGCGACCTGACCGACCACATCGACCTGAACTTCGGGTGCCCCGTCCCCAAGGTGACGAAGAAGGGCGGGGGCGCGGCCCTGCCCTGGAAGCGCGACCTCTTCACTGACCTCGTGGGTGCCGTCGTGCGCGCCTCCAACGAGGCCGGGGAGCGCGCCGGGCGCGAGATCCCCGTGACCGTGAAGATCCGCATCGGCATCGACTCCGAGCATGAGACCGCGACGGACGCCGCCCTGGCCGCGCAAAAGCTCGGCGCTGCCGCGCTCACCCTCCACGCTCGCACCCAGAACCAGCACTACGCGGGACGCGCCCACTGGGACGAGATCGCGCGCCTGAAGGACCTGCTTGACATCCCCGTCTTCGGTAACGGCGACGTCTTCGAGGCCTCCGACGCCCTGGCGATGCTGGAACGCACCGGCTGCGATGGCATCAGCGTCGGGCGCGGCGCCCAGGGACGCCCCTGGATTTTCCGCGACATCGTCGCCGCATACCACGGCGGGGCTGTCCCGCCCGGGCCCAGCCTCGCCGAGGTCGTCTCCGTCATCGAGCGCCACGCCGCCTGGTGCGTCGTCGACCAGGGCGACGAGGGACGCGCGCTGCGCGAGATGCGCAAGCACGTCGGATGGTACCTGCGCGGATTCGCCGTCGGCGGCCCCCAGCGCCACGCCCTGTCCATGGTCTCCACCCTCCAAGAGCTCCACGAGCGCCTCGCCGACCTCGACCTCGACCAGGCGTTCCCGCCCGCCGCACGCGGGCCGCGTGGCCGAGCAGGCGGCGAAAAGACCCCCCACCTGCCCGACGGCTGGCTGGACCACCCCTACCTGACAGATGCGGAGCGTTCACGCCTGCACCTGGCTGAAATCGGCTACTAAAGCGAAGGAATCATGTCGTACCCATCGACGCCCGACCCCGACCCTGCCCCCAGCCTCGTCACCATCGGGCGAGCCGCGAAGAAAGCGACCCTCGGCGCGCGCACCCAGGTGATTGTCCCCGTCTGCGGGGACGCGCACTCCCTGAGTGAGCAGGTCGGCGCCCTGGCCTCCTGCAGCGCCGACATCGTCGAATGGCGAGCCGACACCTACCTGGCATCCCTGGTGGGATCGCACTTCGTCGCCGCCAGCGAGGTCGCCGACGACCTGGTGCGCATGGCCCGCTACGTCGCGGACGCCTCGCCTCTGCCCGTCCTGGCCACCATCCGCACCTCCGTCGAGGGCGGGGAGGCCTTCCTGGACGACGAGGAGTACTGCGCTCTCGTGGCCGACCTCGCGCCCCTGGTGGGCGGCGTCGACGTCGAGATCTCGCGCGACGGAGCCCACGCCCTGATCGAGCGGGTGCATGCGGCTGGCGCCGTCGCCGTCGCCTCCTTCCACGACTTCGAGGCCACCCCCGGCGACGATCAGCTCGCCGAGGTGCTGGCCGACATGAACTACGCGGGCGCCGACGTCTTGAAGTTCGCCTGCATGGCCCACAGCGCCACGGACGCGGCGCGCGTGCTCGGCGCGCAGGCGTGGGCGCGCGAGGCCTACGACCGTCCCGTCATCGGCATCTCCATGGGGGGACACGGCGCGCCCACGCGCCTGGTCGGCTCCGCGCTTGGTTCCGCGGCGACCTTCGCAACCCTGCCCGGTGTCGAGGGGAGCGCCCCCGGTCAGTTCACCGTCGAGCAGGCGCGCGCGGTCCTCGACATCGTTGAAGGCTCCGAGGCCTAGAGTTTCTCGGCCTGTGCTGGGGCGTTGCTCGAGGCCGTGGTGTGGAGTCGGGGCGCGCACCTTGGGAGCCTCCCCCCAAAAGTCGCACATAATTTCCCCGGGTCAGTTTTCGACATGACGCACAAACGTTGAAATTGCAATGCCGCTATTTCAATGTGTGAAAGGTTGACAGGGAAATTACGTGCGCCATTGTTGGGGAACCATACGATGGGGTCACGCCCGGGCTCCCAGCGAGACGGCATGTTCTATACACGCGTGTGCGCGTCGGCGTCGGTTGAACACCCGGCAGATACACGTGTGGGGGTGGGCCTTGCGGCCCACCCCCACAGCGTCAGCGACACGCCGGGACGCTCACGCCTCCTTGGGAGCCACCGTCACAACGGTCTGGCCGATGACGACCGGGCCGGGGGCGGCGGGGGTGATTGCGCCGAACTTCTTCTTGTTCGTCACGACCATCGGGGTGATGGTGTCGTAGCCGGCCTCGCGGATGACGTCCCAATCGACCTCGGCCAGGACGTCGCCGCGCTTGACGACGTCACCCTTGGCGACGTGGGGCGTGAAGCCCTTACCCTCCAGCTTCACGGTGTCCATGCCGATGTGGATGAGCACCTGCACGCCGGAGGCGGACTTGATGCCGTAAGCATGGCCGGTGGGGAAGGCCACGGAGACCTTGCCGTCGCACGGGGCGACGACGACCGCGCCAGGGGCGGGGGACACGGCGATACCGGGGCCGAGGGCGCCCGCGGAGAAGGCCTCGTCGGCCACGTCCGAGAGCGCGATCAGCTCGCCCTCCATGGGGGCCGACAGCGTCAGGTCGGCCTTCGCCTCGTCGCTAAACGCGGGAGCCGGGGCGGCCTCAGCTGCGGGAGCGACGGCGGGGGCGGCGGAGACGCCGACCTTCGCGGCCTCCTTCTTCGCTCGTGCCTCAGCCTTCTGCTCCTTCGTGCGGTAGTCGAAGAGCACGACCATGAGGAACGCGGTGATGAACGCTGCGGCGACGCCCAGGCAGTAGACGGCCATGGGGGTAAAGACGGGGATCGTCAGCAGCGACGTGAACACGAAGGTGCTCGTGGTGGCGCCGCCACCGACGCCGATGACCAGGCCGCCGACGACACAGCCGGTGAGCATGAGCGGGTAGATGCGCTTGAAACGCAGGTGAATACCGTACAGTGACGGCTCGGAGATACCGCCGAAGAGGCCCGCGGCCAGGGCGCCGGACGCCGTCTGACGCATGTCGGTGTCGCGGTCGCGGATCGACAGGAAGAGCACGCCGGCGGTGGCACCGAAGCAGGCGAAGTTCCACGCGCCCATCGGGCCCTGAATGAAGTCGGAGCCGGTCGAGGCGATGTTGGCCAGCTGCAGGGCGTTGAGCGGCCAGTGCAGGCCGAGCGGCACCAGGAAGGGGTAGATGATCGGGATGATGATCGCGAAGACGATGGGGGCGTTGTGGTTGAGCCAGGCGAGGCCGCCACCCAGGCCGTTACCGATCCAGATCGACAGGGGGCCGATCAGGAAGGCGGTCAGCGGCATGATGATCATGAAGGAGATGAAGGGGACGAACACCATCTGGACGTTCGAAGGAACGATCTTCTTCAGGCCCTTGTAGACCAGAGCTAGGAGCGGCACCATCAGCAGCGGGACGAAGACCTGGCCGCCGTAGTCGGCCAGCTGGAGCGAGATGCTGTGGGGGAAGGTAACTCGTCCAATGAGGGGGAGCCAGAAGTCGATTTTGTTCAGTATGGGGAAGGCGGACAGCAGGGGTTCAAGTGAGGCGATCTGGGTAACGCACTGCTCGGTGCCCAGGGCAGTCTGCTCACAGGTCGTCTCAGCGAACGAGGAAGCGTTGCTCAGACCGATGAAGTTGGGGGTGAGCAGCGACAGGATGACGGCCGTGCCGACCCAGGGGTCGATGTCCAGCTTCTTGGACGCGTTGTAGGCGACCATGGCGGGCAGGAAGTAGAAGACCGCGCGCCACATGGAGTTCACGTAGCCCAGCCACGCGGGGATGACGTCGGCGCGCGTGTCGACCACGTGCAGGGCGTCGAGGACCGCCAGGAACGCCAGGATCAGCGAGGCGCCGAGGAGGACGGGCAGCAGCGGGCGGAACGAGTCCGAGAGGTACTCGAAGAAGGCGTCGACGAGGGCGTTCTTGCCGCGCGCCTTCGCGCGGGCGGCGGCCTTGACGTCGTCGTTCGAGACTGCGGCGCCCGACTTCATCGACGGCAGGTTGTTGATCTCGTTGAAGACAGACTGCACGGCACCGCCGATAACGATCTGGTAGCGATCACCCGACTGTGGAACGGCACCGAGGACGCCGTCAATGGCCTCGACTCGGTCCTTGTCGACGATCGACGCGTCGTTGAGTTCGAAGCGCAGACGCGTCGCGCAGTGGGTGAAGTGGGTGATGTTGCCGGGGCCACCGACCGCATCGAGGATTTCCTGTGCCGTGTTGGACACGCGGGACTCCTTCCGTGGAAGTGGATTCGACGCTGAATGCGACACTTGACAATTAGCATGTTTGAACACATGCTGAAAGATCCGACGGGGTATCTCACAGTATTTTGTCGGCAATTTATGGAGCTTTGACAGTAACGAGGCCTGGGCCCGTTCTGCGCAGGCGTTTCCCTAGTAAAATGACCCCGTGAACGAGTTTTCCTTGGCGATCCCCGGTGTTGATGGTGGCGACGCGGCGCGCCCGTACGCGTCCGCAGATTCCGAGCGCTGGGTGCCCGAAGACCACAAGTCCTCCGAACGCACCGAGTTTGAGCGCGACCGCGCGCGCATCCTCCACTCCTCCGCGCTGCGTCGCCTCGGCGAAAAGACGCAGGTGCTGGGCCCGATTTCGGACGACTTCGTGCGCACCCGCCTCACGCACTCCCTTGAGGTTGCGCAGGTGGGCCGCGAGCTCGGCAAGGAACTGGGGGCCGACCCGGACGTCGTGGATGCGGCGTGTCTGTCCCACGACCTCGGGCATCCGCCTTTCGGGCATAACGGCGAGCGCGCCCTGGATGCGGCAGCCGTCTCGATCGGCGGGTTCGAGGGCAACGCCCAGACCCTGCGCGTCGTCACGCGCCTGGAACCCAAGGTCATCGGCGCGGGAGGCGTGCCCGCGGGCCTGAACCTGACGCGGGCGACCCTGGACGCGATCTGCAAGTACCCGTGGGTCAAGGCCGGCGGTCCTGACCTGGCCAAGTCGACGCGCAAGTACTCCGTGTACCCCGACGACGCGCCCGTGTTCGCGTGGATGCGCCAGGGCGCGCCGGCCGGCAGGCGGTGTCTCGAGGCCCAGATCATGGACCTCTCGGATGACATCGCCTACTCGGTGCACGACGTGGAGGATGCGGTCGCGACCCGCAAGCTGGACCCTGCGGACCTCTTCGATGACGCGCACTGCTCGGCGGTCGTGGCCTCGACCCTGGACTGGTACGGGCCCTCGGTGGCGCGCTCGGACCTGGAGGAGGCCCTCGAGCGTATCGTCTCGATGCCCGTGTGGCTGCGCTCTTTCGACGGTTCCTACGCCTCCCTTGCGCACCTGAAGGACGCGACGAGCGAGCTGATCGGCCGCTTCTGTTCGGCGACCGTGGCCGCCACGCGCGAGACCTTCGGGCACGAGCCGCTGGGCCGCTACCGCGCGGACCTCGTCGTGCCGCGCGAGGTTCGCGCCGAGATCCAGATCCTCAAGGGCATGGCCGTCCACTACGTCATGAGTCCGCGCGAGAGTGAGCCGGTGTACTACCAGCAGCGCACGCTCCTGGCGGACCTGGTCGATGCCCTGTACGAGGCCGGGGCTGACTCCCTTGAGCCGGTGTTTGCCGCGCAGTGGCGGGCCGCCTCTGATGATCGCGTGCGCCTGCGTGCCGTCATCGACCAGGTTGCTTCGCTCACCGACGTCTCGGCCTCGGCCTGGCACGCGCGCTGGTGCGGGATGCTGTCCTCGCAGCTCTAAGCACAATCGGACCACGCGCGCGGGTGGGCCTCGGTAGACTGAAGCCATGGCGGGTCTGATTCGCAAGGACGATATCGAAGCGGTACGTAACGCAGTGAAGATCGACGAGATCATCGGCGAGCACGTAGCGCTGCGACCCGCGGGCATCGGCTCCCTCAAGGGCTTGTGCCCCTTCCACGACGAGCGCACCCCGTCCTTTAACGTGCGCCCCCACCTGGGCATGTTCCACTGCTTCGGGTGTGGGGAGAGCGGCGACGTCATTTCCTTCGTGCAAAAGATCGACCACCTGCCCTTCACCGAGGCCGTGGAGATGCTCGCGCAAAAGGCGGGGATCACCCTCCACTACGAGGAGGGCGGCACCCGCGTGCGCACGGAGGAGCCGGGCAAGCGCCAGCGCCTCCTGGACGCCCACCGCGTCGCCGAGGAGTTCTACTGCAAGCAGTTGGGCAGCAACGAAGCCCACAAGGGCCGCGAGTTCTTGGCTAAGCGCGGCTTCAACCAGGCGATGTGCGAGCATTTCGGGGTCGGCTACGCCCCGGCCTCGTGGGATTCGCTCACCCGACACCTGCGCTCGAAGGGCTTCACGGACCAGGAGATCCAGGTCGCGGGCCTGGGCACGACCGGCAGCCGCGGCATCTACGACCGTTTCCGTGGGCGCCTGGTGTGGCCGATCCGCGACATTACGGGCGCGACAGTCGGTTTCGGTGCCCGTCGCCTGGACGACAACGACAAGGAGTCGCCCAAGTATCTGAACACCCCCGAGACGCCGATCTATAAGAAGTCGCAGCTTCTGTACGGTCTAGATTTGGCGAAGAAGTCGATCGTGACGCAACACAAGGTGGTCATCGTCGAGGGCTATACGGACGTTATGGCCGCGCACGTCGCGGGCGTCACGAACGCGGTGGCCACGTGCGGTACTGCCTTCGGGTCAGAGCATGTGCGCATCATCCGCCGCCTGCTGGGCGACCATGCGGACCCTGCCGCAGGCGTCGTGCTCTCCAGCGGGCGTGCCCACGGCTCCGAGGTCATCTTTACTTTCGACGGTGACAGCGCCGGGCAGAAGGCTGCGTTGCGCGCGTACGGGGAGGACCAGAACTTCGCGGCGCAGACCTTCGTGGCGGTGGCGCCGGGCGGCCAAGACCCGTGCGACCTGCGCCTGTCCCAGGGCGACCAGGCGATCGTCGACCTGGTGAACTCGCGCATCCCCCTTTTTGAGTTCGCGATCCGCTCGGTCCTGTCCCAGATGGACCTGCGTAGCGCGGAGGGGCGCGTGCAGGGGCTGCGCGCCTCGGCTGGCATCGTCGCGCACATCAAGGACCTGGCCCTGCGTGCAGAGTACACGCGCCAGCTTGCCGGATGGCTCGGCATGGACATGCGTACGGTCGAGCAGGCGGTGCGGGCGGCGGGCCGCGTTGAGGTGATGACCCCCGGTCCGCGCCCTGGAGAGATCGAGATGGCCGGCGCGGGTCGCCCTGCCCCCGCTCCCGTGCGCCGCGGCCCCGAGGATCCGGTGACCCGCGTCGAGCGCCAGGCCCTCGAGGCGGTCTTACAGCACCCGCTCTACGTCGTCGGCTCCGGATTCGAGGAGCTGGACGGCCAAACCTTTACCGTGCCCACGCACCGCGCCGTCCACGACGCGATTCGTGCGGTCGGTGGCCTGGACGCCTTCACGCAGATGATGTGCCAGGCCGAGGCCCACTTCGGCCCCGGCGACAACGCGACCCTGGCGGCGTCACGTCACTTCGTCCAGGTCATCCTCGACGCGGCGGGCGAGTTCATCGGCCCCGCCGTCACCGAGCTGGCGGTCAACCCCCTGCCCGTCGCGGGCGAAGCCGACGTGCGCTCCTACTGCCGCGGCGTCGTCGCGGCCTTGGTTCGCATGGACCTCACCAGACAGTTAGGTGAAACACGTGCGGCCCTGTCGCGCATGAATGAGGAGGATCCGCAGTACTCTGAGGTCTTCCGGTCGCTCATGCGTCTGGAACAACGCAGGCAAAACTACACCGAAAGGGATTAATACAACATGGCAGAAGTGGAGAGCTTCATTCTGGACCATACAGCCGTGAAGGCGCCCTACGTGCGCCTCATCAACGTGGAGGCCGGCCCGAAGGGCGATCAGATCTCGAATTTCGACGTGCGCTTCGTCCAGCCCAACAGCGGCGAAATCCCGAGTTCTGGTCTGCACACGATCGAGCACCTGCTCGCCTCTCTGCTGCGTGACCGCATCGACGGCGTCATCGACTGCTCGCCGTTCGGCTGCCGCACGGGCTTCCACCTCATCATGTGGGGCACCCCCTCGGTGCGTGAGGTGACCGAGGCTCTGGCCTCCTCCCTGCACGCGATCGCCGAGGAAGTCACCTGGGAGGACGTGCCTGGCACCGACGCCTACTCGTGCGGCAACTACCGCGACCACTCGCTGTTCAGCGCCCGTGAGTGGAGCCGCGCGATCCTCGAGCAAGGTTTCTCCCTCGACGCCTTCGAGCGCGTCGACGTCATCCACTGATTCCGGGCATCTTCCTGGAGACAGAGCGGGACCCATCCGGTGAGGATGGGTCCCGTTGTCGTCTGAGGATGCGCGGGCGAGGGGAGCGTCCCCCGATGGGAGCCCCGGCCTCGTTGATCAGTCGAGACCGACCGCGTCGCGCACGCGGGCCTCCAGGGCGTCCGCCTCGCGCTGCCCGTCGGCATCCAGCGGCCCGTCGGCCGTCAGCACCGAGAAGAGGCCATCCTCGCCGCGGCGCACCCACGCCGTCACCGTCGTCCCGTTGCCCACCTCCACCTGAGAGTGCAGGACGATCGAGCGGTTCACGAACTCGCTCGTATGACGCATGAAGTCCTCCGGGTCACTGACTCCGCGCCCCGCCAGGGCCGGGCGGGCCGGATCCACCCACTCCAGGGCAAACAGCGAACCCTCGGCCTCCCAGCGCGCCCGCGCCACGTCGTACCAGGGGAACACCTCGGGAGTGGGCTCCCCATCCCCGGACGAGGCCTCGGCACCGAACACGTACAGGCCCGACTTTGCGGCCACCATCCAGCGCCTGTCCTCCAGCTCCAGGCCGGGGGAGCGGCGCTCGCGGGAGGGCAGGGCGGAGGTCAGCGAGTCAGGCAGAGTCGTCATGCGTTGATCGTATCCTTTCGGCAAAAATCGTGCGCACAGACCTTTGCGTACGTGAAAGCGTACGTTATGATGGTGGTGGAAAGGGACAATCATGACTGCTGTGAGTGCTACTGCCGCCCGCTCAGACCTGTACCGGCTCATCGACACCGTGAATGAGGAGTCGACCCCGATCACGATCACCGGACGTCGTGGAAACGCTGTCCTTATCGGCGAGGCCGATTGGTCCGCCATTCAGGAAACCCTCTACCTGCAGGGAATTCCCGGAATGGCGGACAGCCTGAAGGAAGCCGCTCGCGAAGACCTTGACGACGCGCTCGACGACGTGGAGTGGTAGCGATGTGGCGGGTCGTTTTCTCCAAGCAGGCCGCGAAGGATGCGAAGAAGCTCTCCGCCAGCGGCCTCAAAGCGAAAGCTCAAAGCCTCATCGAGGTCCTGAAAGAGGATCCGTTCGCGACGCCTCCACGCGACGAGCGCCTCGTGGGCGACCTCGCGGGGATGTACTCGCGCAGAATTAATATTCAGCGCAGGCTCGTCTACGAGGTGTTCGAGGAACAGCGCACCGTCCGCGTCCTGCGCATGTGGACCCACTACGAGTGAGCCTCTCTGCGGGGTGAGAACGTCCACACGGGGGCGGAGGATTGGGTCACATGCCGAAATCAATCGGCCACAATGCGGACGGCGGGCATATTCTGGCTTCATATTTGTGAAAGACCACGACAGGAGACCTCATGGCATCGACGCAGCACACCCCCACGGAACTTGAGGCTGCCGGCGACCTGGTACTTCCCGGCGCCGACGAGCTGGCCGGTCGTTTCCCCCTGACCCCCAACCCTCACCCGGCGACGCCCGAAGAATACAACGAGATCATGTCGACCCTGGCCTTCGGCAAGAATTTCACGGACCACATGGCCCACATGCGCTGGACCCGCGAGGGCGGCTGGGACGACCGCAGCGTCATCCCCTACGGCCCCCTTGAGCTGACCCCCGGCGCCTCCGTCTTCCACTACTGCCAGTCCGTCTTCGAAGGCATCAAGGCCTACAAGCGCGAGGACGGCTCCGTGTGGACCTTCCGCCCCGGCTACAACGCCGCGCGCCTGAACCACTCCGCCCGCCGCCTGGCTCTGCCCGAGCTGAGCCGCGAGGACTTCGTGGCCTCCCTCGTGGACTACGTGCGCGCCGACGTGAAGTGGGTTCCCGACGTCGATGGCTCGTCGCTGTATCTGCGTCCCTTCATGTTTGCCTCCGAGGAGTTCGTGGGCGTCCACCCCGCCGGCGTCGTCGACTACTACGTCATCGGCTCTCCCTCGGGCCCCTACTTCAAGGGCGGCCTGTTGGGCGTAGCCATCTGGGTGGAGCGCGAGTACCACCGCGCCGGCCCCGGCGGCACCGGCAGCGCCAAGGCGGGCGGCAACTACGCGG
>ERZ772779.1258-NODE-1258-length-10495-cov-16.796073_pt1 | contig 10495 bp, 10 predicted proteins | sample MGYA00511360_ERZ772779 | MGnify/ENA primary metagenome ERZ772779 (study PRJEB29015, sample SAMEA2738112) | human oral metagenome | biome: human oral; feature: human-associated habitat; material: saliva | place: China | collected 2231 ...
AGCGCCTGTCCAACTACCTGCTGTGGCAGATGGCCTACGCCGAAATGATGTTCGTCGACACCCCCTGGCCCGCGTTCGACCGCGAGGAGCTGTGGGGGTGCCTGGAGGAATACGCGGGACGGGACCGCCGCTTCGGCGGAGCAATCGACCGCGTCTCGCAGGCCTAGGCCGACTCCTCCTCGAGAGCGGCGTCGACCGCGCGGCGCTTACGGCGGCCCCACCACACCTTGGCGGCGATCAAGCAGACGATCGCGCCCAGGCCCGCCCAGCCCCACGGGGACCCGGCAATCGCGCGGATGGCTGCGGCGAAGACCGCCAGCATGCCGAGGCCGTACAGGAGGGCCCACAGGATGCAGCCCGGGATCATCGCGATGGTGTAGGTGCTCCAACGCATCCGCACCAGGCCCGCTCCCGCGTTCACCGCCGTCTGGATGCCCACCGTCAGGAAGCACAGGGGGATGACGATGATTCCCCACTTGTCCAGCATCGCCGCGCCCTTGCGCGGGATGGGGCCATCGAACCAGCGTGCGACGGAGCCCAGGAATCCCTTGCGGCCGCTGGCCAAGACTGCGCCAGAGGCGGCCCCGCGCGCGAGCCAGTAGGTCAGTTGTGCGCGCACGAGGACGACCATGAAGAGGAACACGAAGAGCCAGATGCCCTCGCGGGCAAAGGCGGGGACCATGCTGTTGATTCCTGCGCTGAACACAACACCCTCCGCAGATGGCTAACCAAACGAAGCCTATCCTAACCTATCGTCGGGGAGGCGGATACCCCCGACCGTGCGGCGCTCGGGCTTTCCTTAGCGCGCGCTCTCCTTCTCCCGGCACGACGCACACAGCCCGAACAGCTCGAGGGAATGCTCAACATCGGAAAACCCATGGTCGGCCGCGACGGCAGACACCCACGACTCGATCTGGGACTGCTCGATCTCCTCGGTGAAGCCACACTCGCGGCACACCAGGTGATGGTGATGGTGTTCGCTCGCGCAACTGCGATACAGGACCTCGCCCTCGGAGGAACGCAGCGTGTCCACGCGCCCGTCCTCGGCGAGCCCCTGCAGTGAGCGGTACACGGTCGCCAGGCCCACGCGCTGCCCCTGGGAATGCAGGTCCTCGAAAATCTGCTGGGCGCTACGGAAGTCGCTGACGCGCGTCAGCTCGTCCAAGACGGCCTGGCGTTGCTTGGTCATGCGCTGCATGGTTGGTCCTTCCGTGGGGCGTGTCAGCGGGCGGTGGAACGCTCGGGGTGCTGGTTGTACGTGCGCGCCACGCGCAGCCTGCGCACCCGGCGGATGCGGTCCAGCGCTGCCCTGATGATAAACCCGATTGCGTAGAGGCCGATAGCACCCACAACGATGGTCGCGCCCGGCGACAGGTCGACAAAATAGGTCAGGGACAGGCCACACGTGCAGATCAGGACGCCCAGGCCCATAGCGATGCCCATCGTGGATCGGAAGGAGCGGGCGCCCAGCTGCGCGATGGCGACGGGGATCACCATGAGGGCGCTGACCAGCAGCGAGCCGACGACGCGCATCGCGACCGCGACCGTGAGGGCCGACAGGATGGCGATGAGGAGGGAGAGCGTGCGCACGGGCAGCCCCGTCGAGCGCGCGAAGTCCTCGTCGTTGGTGACCGAGAAGAGCGCGGGAGCCAGGCCGACGCCGAGCGCCACGATGGCCACGCCCAGGATCGTGATGAGCGTGATGTCGCTCCAACGAACGGTCGAGATGGAGCCGAAGAGGTAGGAGTTGAGCTGCGCGGATGTGCCCCCCGCCAGGCCGATGAGCAAGACGCCGCCCGCGATGCCTCCGTAAAAGAGCATGGCCAGCGCGGTGTCGCCCGACGTGCGCCCGCTCTGACGGACCAGCTCGATGGTGACCGCCCCGAGCAGGGAGACGACGACGGCTCCGGGGATCGCCCACGAATCGGCGGGGGTCACGTTTGCGAAGGTGCCGGCCAGCCAGCCCAGGGCCACACCGGTCAGCGAAATGTGCCCGATCCCGTCTCCGAGCATCGCGAGCCTGCGGTGGACCAGGTAGGTCCCGATGATCGGAGCCGTCAGCCCGACGATGAGCGCTGCCAGGAGGGAGCGCTGCATCATCTGGGAGGACAGGAGGGTGGTCAGGGCGTCAATCATTGTCTGTTCCCGTCCAGATTCCGCTGACGAGGCCGTGGTCGCCCTGGGAGGGTGCGGTGGCCCCTTGGGGGTGGCAGTGGTCGCCGCCGCCGTGGTGCTGCTCGTGGTCGTCGTCGATGTGGGGGGCGCCGTCGTAGGAAACGTGGCCGGCGCTGATGTGGAGCTCGCGGTCCAGGAGGGGGCCGAGTTCGCCGAGCTCGTGCAAGACGATGAGGATGGTCGTGCCTTCGGCCTTTGCGTCGGCGACGATGTCCGCCAGGCGCGCCCGGGAGGCGGCGTCGATTCCGGCCATCGGCTCGTCCATGATGAGCAGCTCGGGGCGGCGCACGAGGGCGCGCGCGATGAGGACGCGCTGGGCCTGGCCACCCGAGAGGATGTTCATGGGGGAGTGGGCGCGGTGGGCCATGCCGACGCGCTCGAGGGCGTCCATCGCGCGGGCCGTGTCCCCGGGCATCGCCCACAGGCGACGAGGCCCGAGCAAGCCCGAGCGCACGACCTCGATGGCGCTTGAGCTGACGGCTCCTCCCGACGAGATGCGCTGGGGCACGTATCCGATTTTCTGCCAGGGCACGCGGCGTCGAGCGGTGATCGAGCGGCCGAAGAGCAGGGCGTCGCCGCTGGTGATGGGGGCGGTGCCGAGCAGTGCCTTGAGGGTCGTGGACTTGCCCGATCCATTCGATCCGGTGATGGCCACGGTCTGGCCGGCGGGGATGGATAGGGTGATCCCGTGGAGGATCAGGTCCGTGTCCCAGGCGACGTGCAGGTTGTCAAGCCGCACGACGGCGGGAGCCTCCGCGTGGGAGGTGCCCGCCGTCGTGGTGGTGTCAGTCGTCATCACTGGCAGTTGTTCGCTGTTGTCAGGGCGTTGATGTTGTCCTTCATGACGGCCGCGTAGTCCTTGGAGGAGTCGGTCTGGGACTCGATCGGGTCCAGGACGGCCGTGGAGATGCCGAGGTCGTCTGCCAGGGTCTGCGCGACCTTGGGGTCGATGAGCGCCTCGGTGAAGATGGTGGTCACGCCCTGGTCCTTGGCGATCTGGCCGATCTCGGCGAGTCGCGCGGGCGAGGGGGAAGAGTCGGGGTCGAGGCCCGAGATGCCCACCTGGGTCAGGCCGGTGCGGTCGGCGAGGTAGCCGAAGGCGGTGTGCGCGGTGACGAAGGTCTTGATCTGGCAGGTCGCGGTCTTCGCGACGAGGTCGTCACCCAGCGCGCTGAGTTCCTCGTTCAGGGCCTTGGCGTTGGCCTTGTAGGTGTCGGCGTTGGCCGGGTCGGCCTCGGCGAGCTTGTCGCCCACCAGGGTCGCGGCGCTCGCCATGCGCACCGGGTCCAGCCAGAAGTGAGGGTCGGCGCTCATATCGTGGTGGTGACCCTCGTGATCGTGGCCCTCGTGATCGTGGTCGGCGTGCTCCTCGGTGGCGCTCTCGCCGGACTGGGCCTCGTCCTCGTCCTCGTCCTCGCTCGGATGGTTGGCGGAGGAGTTGGCCTCGACCAGTTCGGCGGCGGGGGAGACGTCAATGACCGTCTTGGGGGCCTGCTGCTCGATGGCCTCGTCCACCGCGCTTTGGAAGCCCGCGAGGTAGACGACGGCGTCCGCGGAGGCCAGGGCGTCGACCGTCTTGGGGGAGAGCTCCAGGTCGTGGGGCTCGGCGCCCGCGGGGGTCAGGGAGGTAACGGTGACGTGCTCGCCGCCGATCTTCTCAGCCAGGTACTGCAGGGGGTAGAAGGACGCCATGACGGTCAGAGTCCCGTCCTTGCTGGCGTTTCCTTCCGAGGAGGGGGCGGAGGAGCAGGCGGACAGTGCGAGCGCTGTGGCGGCCGCGCATGCGGCGGCGAGGATTCTCTTCGACATGAAAATCATTCTCTGGCGCTCTGAGAATCATTGTCAAATCATTCCCAGGGTGCGGACCCTGTCAGGCAAGGGGCGTTACTTCGCGCGCGCAGTCGTCGCCCGCACGACCAAATCGGGCGAAAAGACGTAATCGGCGTGCTCGGGAGTGTAGTCGGGTGTGGCCAAGGCCTCGAAAAGATTACGCACCGCCGCCGCGACGATCGCGGGCACAGGCTGGTGGACCGTCGTCAGCCCCGGGCTCAGGTGCGACATGAGGAAAGAATCGTCGAATCCGATGACCGATATGTCCTCCGGGACGGACAGGCCCAGTGAGGTGATCGTGCGGATCGCGCCGAGGGCCTGCAGGTCGGAGCCCGTCACGATCGCCGTCACCCCGCGCTCGATCAGGCCGTTCGTGTGAGCCGCCGCGGCCTCGTACGTATAGAAGGTCTCCTCGATGATGGGGGAGCGGTCGCCGACCAGTTCCTCCATGACCTGGGTGAAGGCCTCGGCCTTGCGCAGTGCCGGGACGATGTGTGTGCGCCCCGTCAACAGCGCGATGCGCGAATGACCGAGTTCATGCAGGTGCGTAACGGCAGCGCGAATGCCCAGAGTGTCATCCGTCGAAAAATCAGGGGCGGGAATCTCCGCTCGCGTCCCGTTGATGGTCACGAGCGGGATCGAACGAGCCACGACCTCGTGATAGGGGCCCAGGTCCGCCAGCAGGTCCGCGTGCCTGCCCGAGACGAAGATCAAGCCGCTGACGCGATGCTCCAAGAGCGAGGAGAGGTGATCGAACTCGGAGGTGGCGCCCGGCGTCTGAGAACGGATCATCGCGATACCCCCAGCCCGCGCGACCTCCTCCTGAAGGTGATGGGCGAAGGCGGCGAAGATCGGATTCGTGAGCTCGGGGACGATGACGCCGATCGTCGGGGTGTCGGGGGTGCGCTCGGGGGCCGGTCGGTCGTATCCCAGCTCGTCGATAGCCGTCAGTACCTTGCGTCGCGTCTCGTCGGAGACCTGTCCGACGCCGTTGAAGACGCGAGAGACGGTGGCTGTCGAGACGCCGGCGTGCACGGCAATATCAGCCATGCTGGTACGGTTTTTCGTCATCGACTCATCTCTCCTTTGGGTGTGTCCGCTCGACGCTTCTGTACAAATGTAACAGGAAGCTCACAATTCGGAAAATTATTGCAGAAACAAAATCGGAGGTACTACAGTGGCACTAGCGGGTCGCTGATGGAGGCGACCAGCCCGACCAACACAGGAGAAATAATGCGACGTGGTATCGCAGCACTCGGCGTCTTCGCGGCGGCTACCGCCCTGGCCGCCTGCAATGGCAACACTACCCCCACGACGAACTCGTCCGAGAATTCCAACGAGACCCTCGCGACCCTCACCATCTGGGCCGACGACACCCGTTTCTCGCAGGTGCAGTCCTTCGCCGAGGACTTCACGGCGTCTACCGGCGTCGCCGTCAACGTCGTCCAGAAGTCCGAGTCCGACATGGACACCGAGTTCACCACCCAGGTCCCCACCGGCAACGGCCCCGACCTGATCGTCATGGCCCACGATAAGCTCGGCGCCCTCGTCTCTAACGGCGTCGTCGCCCCCGTCGACCTGGGCCAGGCCAAGGATCAGTTCTCCGACGTGGCCGTCAAGGCCGTCACCTACAACGGCCAGACCTACGGCGTCCCCTACGCCGTCGAGTCCGTTGCCCTGGTGCGCAACAACGCGCTCACCCAGGACACCCCCACCACCTTCGACGACATGATCGCCTCCGGTAAGAAGACGGGCGTCGAGTACCCCTTCATCATCCAGATGGGCGACAAGGGTGACCCGTACCACTTCTACGGCTTCCAGACCTCCTTCGGCGCCCCCGTGTTCAACACCAACGCCGACGGTGAGTACACCTCCGAGCTGGCCATGGGCGGCTCCGGCGGCACCGACTTCGCCAACTGGCTCAAGGCCCAGGGCGACGCGGGCATCATCTCCCCCTCGATCACCGGCGACATTGCCAAGCAGGCCTTCCTCGACGGCAAGGCGGCCTACACGGTGACCGGCCCCTGGAACGTCGCCGCGTTCCGCGACAACAAGATGGACGTCTCCGTCCTGTCCGTCCCCTCCGCCGGCTCGCAGGCCGCTCAGCCCTTCGTCGGCGTCCAGATGTTCTACCAGAGCGCCAAGTCCGCCAACCCGGTCGCCGCCAAGCAGTTCTTCAACTACCTGGCCACCCCCGAGGCCCAGGAAAAGATGCAGAAGCTCGGTGGTCGCGCCTCCGCGATGCCGTCGGTCGCCGCCAAGTCGGATGACCAGGACATCAAGGACTTCTCGAAGGTCGCCGAGGCCGGCGCGCTCGCGCCCGCGATCCCCGCCATGGGCTCCGTCTGGAACTACTGGGGCCAGACCGAGGCCAACATCGTGACCGGCACCGAGACCCCCGCCGAGGGTTGGGCTACGATGATCAACAACATCAACACCGCCATCGCCTCCAAGTGAGCGATCGTGCCGGCCGCTAGCGGCCAGCACGAAGGCTCGCCATCAGGCGTGACAACGCCCCACCCCCGCCCGCACCCACGCGGCGGGCGGGGGTGGGGCGGCGTTGAACACCGCGGCCGCCCTGCGGCCAACAGGCACCCTCGGTGCCCACTTCTTTACCCGCCGCCCGGCGGGAAACGTCGCAAAGACGCGCGAACGCGCACGTGTGGAGGACACGATGTCTGAGCCAGCGAAGGCTACAGAAAAGAAAAAGACGGGGCCCAAGGCCTCGCACGCGAGCGAAGTGACCAGGCCTGGTTTCTTCGTCAAGCTGATCCTGATGATGCTGATCGACGCCCTGGGGCTGTACGGCATGTTCACCGCATACCTGGTGAAGTCGTGGACGGTGCTCGCCGTCCTGGCCGTCCTGCTCGTTGTCGTGAACTGGGTGTACTTCTCCAAGCGGATGATCCCCGCGAAGTACCTGGTCCCCGGCATGGTGTTCCTGCTGATCTACCAGGTGTTCGTCATGGGGTACACGGGTTACGTGTCCTTCACGAATTACGGCCAGGGCCACAACTCGACCAAGGAAGACGCCGTCGCCTCGATCCTGAAGGCCGCCGAACAGCGCGCCCCCGGCGCCGTCAACCTTCCCGCCGCCATCGTTGAGGATGGTTCGGGCCTGGGCTTGGCTATCGCCGACAGCTCGACCGGCGCCGTCAAGGTCGGTAACTCCGAGACGCCCCTGCACGAGGTCAACGGCACCGTCTCCGCGGGCATGATCACCGCCGTCGACGGATACACCGTCCTCAAGCTCAACGACGTTCTGCAGCGCCAGACCGAGGTCTTCGCGCTCAGCGTCCCTGCCTCGGCCGACCCCAACGATGGCCACTACAAGAGCGAAGACGGCACGACCGCCTACCTGGCCAAGTCCCGCTACAGCTACGATGAGGCGGCCGACACGCTGACCGACACCGAGTCGGGCACCGTCTACACGGCCGACAGCAAGGTCGGCGCCTTCGTCGCCCCCGACGGCACCCAGCTCGATCCCGGCTGGCGCGTCTTCGTCGGCTTCGACAACTACATGAACATGTTCGCCCGTGGCGACCTGGCCGGCCCCTTCCTCAAGGCGCTGCTGTGGTCCTTCATCTTCGCCGCGGCCTCCGTCCTGTCGACCTTCGCGCTCGGCCTGATCCTCGGCCTCGTCTTCGCGGACAAGCGCATCAAGGGGCGCAAGATCTACCAGTCCCTCATGATCCTGCCCTACGCCTTCCCGGCCTTCCTGGCCACCCTGGTGTGGAAGGGCATGCTCAACAAGGACTTTGGCTTCATCAACGACGTGGTCCTCGGCGGCGCGCACATTCCGTGGCTCACGGACGGAACGCTGGCGAAGTTCTCGATCCTGGGCGTGAACCTGTGGCTGGGCTTCCCCTACATGTTCCTCGTCTGCCTGGGCGCCCTGCAGTCCCTGCCGGGCGACGTCGAAGAAGCCGCGAAGATCGACGGCGCCTCCGGCCTGCGCACCGTGTGGTCCATCAAGCTGCCCCTCGTGCTGCAGTCCACCGTCCCGCTGCTGATCGCCTCCTTCGCGTTCAACTTCAACAACTTCTCGCTCATCTACATGTTGACCGGCGGTGGCCCGAACTACCCGGGCTTGGATGTCGGCCAGACTGACATCCTGATCTCGATGGTCTACAAGATCGCGATCGAGTCGGGTTCCCCGAACTACGGCCTGGCCTCGGCCATGTCCATCGTCATCTTCATCGTCGTGGGCGTGATCGCGTGGCTCGGTTTCCGCCAGACGAAGACCCTTGAGGAGCTGTGATGAGTGCTGCAACAGTGAAGAAGAATCGCGAATCCACCCTCAAGGGTGGCCGCTGGTGGAAAGAGGTCGGCTGGCGCCACATCGTCGCCATCCTGATGATCATCTACTGCCTGGTCCCGCTGCTCTACGTCCTGTCGGTGTCCCTGAACCCCGGCGCGACGCTGACCGGCTCGAACAGCCTCTTCTCGAACGTCTCGCTCGAGAACTTCACGGCGCTGGGCTCGGGCAAGTACGCCGCCTACTGGTCGTGGGTTGTTAACTCCCTGATTGTGTCGACCACGACCGCGATCGGTACCGTCCTGATGGGCGCGGCCGCCGCGTATGCGTTCAGCCGCTTCCGCTTCAAGGGGCGCCGCGGCACCCTGACCGGCCTGCTGCTCGTCCAGATGTTCCCGCAGATGCTGGCCTTCGTGGCCCTGTACCTGCTCCTCCTGGGCATCCAGGACATCTTCCCGGTCATGGGCCTGAACTCCAAGCTCGGCCTGATCTGCGTCTACCTCGGTGGCGCGCTCGGCTCGAACACCTTCCTGCTCTACGGCTTCTTCAACTCGATCCCGCGTTCGCTGGATGAGGCGGCCATGATCGACGGCGCGACGCACGCCCAGACCTTCTGGACGATCATCATGCCGCTGGTTCGCCCGGTTCTGGCGGTCGTCGGCCTGCTGAGCTTCATCTCCTCGCTCGGTGACTTCGTGATCGCGAAGGTCGTCCTGCAGGATCAGGATCAGTTCACGCTGGCCGTCGGCATGTACATGTGGGCAGCCGATGAGCGTACCGCCCCGTGGGGCATCTTCGCGGCAGGTGCCGTCCTCGCGGCCGTCCCGGTCATCCTGCTGTTCCAGTACCTGCAGAAGTACATTGTCTCCGGCCTCACCGCCGGCGGCGTCAAGGAGTAAGCGCGCCGCGCCCTCCTGCCTAGCCAGCCCCGACCTCGTCCCCTATCCCCGTGGGACGAGGTCGGGGCTGTTTTGTACGTTCGGGCACCGTGTGGGTCGCGGGCACCGTGTGGGCTGCGGGCTCGGTGTGGGTCGAGGGCACAACAAAGCTGCTCAATACCCGCCCGATGTCCGCCTTGTGTCCTGTGCTCGGGCTGGTTGTGGGGCAGGGGTGACTCGGTTTGCCAGTTCCGCGTTTATTCTTGTGTGTTGGGGCACTGCACCCGATCCGTAGGCAATGCACCTCTTCTGATCGGGTGTAGTGCCCCTGATCGGGTGCATCGTCCCGTAACGGGTGCAGCGCCCCCGCTCGGACGCTGCTTCTGGTGGTGGTGTGGCTGTTTGTCCGGGTCGTGGGCGCCTTCGTGCCTGGCTGCTCGCGAGACTTCGCAGCCTCGCTTCGCTCGGAGTCGTCGACTAGATACCCCTGAGTCCTCTGGGCGGCGCTTCCGCCCGGGCTGTCCGTGTGGTGGTTGGTCCAAGATGCTCTCCGCAATACCTGGGGCGAATCAATCTGCCGGGTCTGCGCATTGGCGGGTTAGTGCTGCCATTCGTCGGGCCCAGCTGCTCGGGCGGAGTGTTCGGTCTGCATTCGGGCGCGGGTGTGAGCAGGGGGAGGTGGGGTGCAATCTGAGGTTTGTTTGGTGAGAGAGGTTGACAGGTTAGCTGGTTATATGGTTCATTAGTCATGTAATGAACCGCCGAACCGAGGAGGCTGCCAATGGCACCCACATTCGTCTCGGGGATCCCGATCTACGTGCAGATCGCCGACGACATCCGCGCACAGATCCTGCGCGGTGCCCTACGCGCCGGGGATCAGCTCACCTCCACCACGGAATACTCCGCGACCTACCGCATCAACCCAGCCACCGTCGGCAAGGCCTTCGCGATCCTCGTCGACGAGGGCCTGGTCGAAAAGCGACGAGGCATCGGCATGTTCGTCGCCGAAGGCGCGCGGGATGCCCTGGTGGCCGACGGGCTCGCATCCTACGTGGAGGAGACCCTAAACCCCGCCGTCGAAGCGGGCCTCGCCCTGGGCCTCGACCTCGACGCCATCATCGACCACGTCCGCGCCTACGGTGCCGACACAACCGCCAAGGACAACTCATGATCACCCTGACCTCCATCACCCACACCTACCGAGGTGAGATAGTGCCGGCTTTGCTCGACGTCTCCCTCACCCTCGGGGAATCGACTGTCACTGCTCTGGTCGGCCCCAACGGCTCGGGCAAGACGACGCTCATGCAGATCCTCGGCGGCCTGCTTCCGCCGTCGTCGGGAAATGTGTCCATAT
>ERZ772779.1260-NODE-1260-length-10485-cov-23.068648_pt1 | contig 10485 bp, 10 predicted proteins | sample MGYA00511360_ERZ772779 | MGnify/ENA primary metagenome ERZ772779 (study PRJEB29015, sample SAMEA2738112) | human oral metagenome | biome: human oral; feature: human-associated habitat; material: saliva | place: China | collected 2231 ...
ATAGATTGATTTGTTTCTTTGACATAAAACACCTCCTCCTTCGTTATTTTAATTACAAGGATGAGGTAACGAGAAAATCAAACTACCTGTGAAATCAGAATTTAATACTGTTGCTTTAGTTGTGAAGATTGGTTTACAGATTTATGGCTAAAGTAATGAGCCTCATTAGGCTTTTCTGATTGTAGAGTTGTGCCCGCCTGTAGCTACTTCAAGAATACGCAAACAAAAACCCGAGTGCGAGGCACCCGGGTTTTACTTGCGTTAATGCTGTCTTTTACTTCTAGTTACGCTTCCTACGACGCAAAACAAGAGAGGTTCCCAAGGAAGCCACAGAGGTTAGAGCTGTGCTAACAAGAATCACGCTTGAAGCGTCGCCAGTCTCGGGCAGAGAGCTTTTACGCTTTGCTGGGGTCTGAGGTGCTGCAGGTGCTTCAGGGTTCTTTGTGTAGTAGAACGTGTATTCAAGCTGGTCAGCAGAAACATATCCGGTGCTGTCACCCTGAAGTGTGTAACCGTCAATCTCACGAGCAGAAACATTCTGCAGGTTGAGTGTCTGGCTACCAATAATATCGTCGGAATGAATTTGTTCGCCGGTCTGTGCGTCAACGTAATGGACGGTATAGCTGTAACGAGCTTCCTTGCTATACGTAAAGGTCAAGACGTTATTCTCGGCGTTTTCGTCAAGGACCATAGAGCGAGAAGACACATCTACATAGGCATAGTCTCCGCGGTCAGCTGCGTCGAGAGCCCACTTGCTCACAAGGGAGCCGATTGGAGCAGTCTCAGTTGTGGTTGAAAGAATCTGACCGTCGTCTGTCTGGTGAATGACCGTGTAGGAGACAGAAGAATCATTCTTCTTCCACAGCGCATGCAGAGTAATGTCGCCCGTAACTGCTGCGGAGAAGCTGTATACAGAGGGGTTTCCATTGGTGTAGAGAATCCAACCTGCAAAGGTGTAGCCTTCTCGTACGGGATCAGTAGGCTTTGTAGCTGCGTCTCCATAGGTGAGCTCCTGTGAGTTGACTGGTGAGCCACCCTCAGAGTCAAAGGTAACGGTAGCAGTCAGAGGCGCCCATTTGGCATACAGTACCGTGTTGGTTGCGGGCATAGTGGTGTCGGTAACAGGAGTGCCCACAGTCTCCGAGTTGTCGTACCAGCCCTTGAAAACATAACCAGGGCGTGGAGAAGTTAAAGAGGCGCCAGGAACATCGGTGCTTGCGTTAAATGGCTCTCCGAAGAGGTGAGAGTGCGTAGCAACAGTTGTACCAGAGCTTACGTAGGAAACGGTATAGGTATTGCGCTTAAAGCGGTGCTCAATCAAGTTGGAATTGTAATCAGTGATGAGGTAGTCATAGTTGTATGGCTGCCAACTGGTCCAACCAAGTGCATCGTAATTGGTTCCATCAAAATGGCCAACGCTTGTGCGATAGCCATCATACGAGAAACCAGGATGTCTACTCTCGCTCTCAAGATAGCCATCACCATTGTTGTTTGCAATTTCTGTAATCATGTTGGGTCGTGAAAGCGTGTGGTCCCCGCCCATATCGTAGGTACCATCAAGGTTTTGATAGTAGTAGAAGCGGTAACGCGGACCAAGAGTAGTGAAATTAGTATAGCGTCCGTAAATTTCAAGCACATTATCTGCAGTAATCGTGGCTCCTGGGTCAGTTGTTTTTACTGGGTTGGTGGTTGCAATGCCGCCAACACCGGGGATTATGCCATACCAATAGTAGGTTCCAGAAGGGTCATCAGCGCGCATGGCAGCAAGCATGTCATCGCTGTACTTGTTGCCCGTATTGGGATTAATAGCGTAAGGATTAAACGAGTCACCATAACGAAGCGTCAGCGTTGCAAGAACGGAGCCATTTATCTTTGGACGCACATTGACGGTAATAGTTGCAAGGTTGTAGTAAACGTTAATAGTGGTGGAACCATCCGCTGCAATAGGAGTTGGATTGCTCTCGTGGCTGTATGTTTCAAAGCGAAAAACGCCAGTATTAGGCTGGACAGGAGCAGTCGCAGTCATTGTTCCAACAGTTCCGGAAGCTGCGGTGGTTGTAACGTAGTTGTAGTTAGAAGGGTTGTTTGGATCTTGAATAAAATAGGCGTAGTGATACGTTGCTGTTGCTGGAGTCCAAAGTGCCTTTGCAGTAACAGGCTCTTGAGGCATGGTGGTAGGCAAAGAATCTGCAATACCGTCGTCGTTAAGGTCCCAGCCAGCAAAGGTATAGCCAGTTCGTGTTGGGTTAGGGATAGCAGGAACAGGATCTCCAGGGTTTCCAATTACAGGAGATAGCTCACTGCCAGAAGTTGAGAAATAGATTGCACTGCGAGGATTGCGATCGTAATAGATGTACTTAACAGCCTTACCATCTGCGGTAACTTTGAGCGAAAGATCTGTAGTTGTGCGCACAAAACCTGGATAGGTAACATCTGCAGCCGTAACAATTGCATCAGGTACACCGTAGTTTTCTTCAGAGGACGCCTCAACGTAATTGCCGGTAGTCATTTCTTTCATGCGCTTAACGGTGTAGAGAACAGAGCTAGGTGTGTAATAGACGGTCTGTTTAATGTAGTGATCTGAACCAGAAGCAACGCCAGTAACGGTTGTTTGAGCAGGATCTTCCAGGTTATAGCCGGTAATTGTTGGAGCGGCAACTGACCAAGATTCTCCTTCATTTACAACTTGCTTTAAAGGCGCATGAATCTCTTCATTGTTCAGTACATTAACGTATGAAACAACAACCGAATATTTACCTGCATCTTCAATAGATTCAGCAATTGCAGATGCAGGCAGACTGCTCAACACAAGAGCGAGAGCAAATAAAATGTTCAAAACTTTCTTGACACGCATTATTTCTCCTCAAACGATAACAAGACAAATAAATGATAATTAATGGCGAGAATAACTTTCTGCTCAAGCCGCAAATTGACCATAAACACACAACCCACTTCTCCTTAAGGTGCAGGAGAAGTGGACGCTTTATTGTGACCAGAGCTAGCACTTGATCAGTGCGCTTAACGTGTTAAGCAAGGTCGCCATTGTGCTACACGCAGCATTGAAGCAAATTTTTCAGAGTATCGAGGTTCACTAGGCCTTTTTGATTGGATGTCTGATGACAGTCTTTAGTTTTTCTGGGACTACTTTGCGCACGTCGCTCAAATAAACTTCATGATGCATGCGCTCGTCAGTGATGTCTAAAACGTATCCTTGACTCTCCATGTATTCATGCATAAGAGAGACGGTTTCAGGCTCACTATCGTAAGGTCCAATATGCATGCATTGTACGCAGAGACCTTCATCATAGGTAAAGAATTCTACCTTAGAAAAATCTAGTTTCTTTTTCTTGGTTGCTTCAGTAATAGCCCAATCGAAGTCTGCTTTAGTAACAAAGTCGGGTAGGCGAATGACTGAAATCCACTTGAAATTTTCTTTATGCGCGTAATCAACGCCATAAGTATTTTCTTGCCACCAGAATCCCTCTAGTGGAGGAACAACAAAATCAAAATATCCTTCAATATGATGAGTGCTCTTTTTACTCATTTTGATGGTATAAGCAACGCCGTAAAGCAGTCCTATTGACTGTTTGTATTCACCATCTTCTACGTTGGGGTCTCCAGACCCTCTTACTGCAAGATAATTAATAGACGGAACAGTGATTATGCCTGGCTTATTTTTTGGCGCATAGAGCTCTTTAAATTCCTTTTTGAAATCAAATGCCATCAGTCTCAGCTTCCTTTGCGATAGTTTAGCGAAAATCTTATTGTATCTATTTACCTTGATTATCTTCTGTAGATGAAATCACCTTAGTAAGCTCAAGTAAAAGCTTGGACTTCAGCGTCTCTAATTCCTCTGGAGAAGGACAGGTAGAGCTGTCATACATCTTTTCCATGGGGTACCACCAGACAGGACCTTTACCGTTGCGGCCGTATTCACCCAGGTCACCCGAAACCCTAGGGAACAAATGCCAATGAAGATGAGAATCTCCGTTACCAAGCAGCTCGTAGTTCATTTTCTCGCAGGGAAACGCGCGTGATACTGCTTCTCCAACAAGGGACATTTCCTTAAGAAACTTCAATTTGAAGTCTGCGTCTAGCTCATGAAGCTCTGTTGCATGCTGCTTACACAGAAAAATTGTATATCCCTTAAAGTGCTGGTTGTCACCTAAGACAACGTATCCCGTTTCCAATTCTTTGACAAAATAAGGATTATTTCCTTCTTGAATCATCTGGATTCTGTCGCAAATCAGGCACATTCTTTAGCTCTTTCTTTATATGGTAGATATCAAAATTCAGCGAAGTATGAAATTTACAGATCTGCGCTTTCAGCTTCAGCGGGTTTCTCGGCAGATTTCTTAACAAAGAGCTTGCCAGATTTCTTGAGCTGATAGGCAACTTAAGCAATGAATTGCCTGTGGCTGCTACCGTTAATAATTAAGACTTTCATTATGTTTCTCTTCAAAAAACATTCGGTACATCATACAGCAATACAGTTTTGTGATACTTAGTGTGAAGAAAAAAAGACAATCTTCTGTACTTTTCAATCTATCTATATACTTAATCTTATTGTTTTAGATTAGGAGAAGAGCAGATGGACGAATCATACTTTGACGGCACACTACTTCAGCTTATAGGTTGGAAAATAGTTGGCACTCTTGTTACTGTTGTGACCTTTGGAATTTGTTTCCCATGGGCATACTGTATGCTTTATAACTGGGAGATTTCCCATACAGTTGTAAATGGACGCCGCCTTCGCTTTACTGGAACAGCAACGGGCCTTTTTGGTATGTGGATCAAATGGCTTTTACTCTGTGTTATTACATTTGGCATTTATGGCTTTTGGGTTGGCATCTCTTTAAAGAAATGGCAAGTAGCTCATACAGAATTTGCCAATTAATCGTTCCGTACAAGGTTCTTTGGTTTTCTCGTCGTTTTATAAAGAGCTTGCTAAACCTCTTAAGCTGATAGGAAAGCATAAGCTTCCAGCGACAGTTTAGGTAAAGTTTTTTAGTATTTCCAGGCCAAGAAGCAGCGCCTTCTCATGGGAGTCTTTGCCAAAGTCCCTCTCGTCATATTCGTGGACGTTTGCCAAAGAGTCTGCTGTAAAAAGGAACTGTCCAAACTGCGCCCCTCGTTTTCTACAACAAGCAGCAAGTGCCGAGCATTCCATTTCTACAACTGAGCATCCTTCCTGCAGGCGATACTCAATCATATCCTTTGTCTCACGGAAGAAACCGTCAGTAGACCAGGTGGTGCACGTCTCAAAAGGAAGGCCATCTTTTTTGAAGGTCTCTTCTATGACAGAAATTGGCTCCTTATCAAGCTCTATATATCTTGATGCTGGAAGATAGTGATAGGACGTCCCTTCCGCTCTAAGAGCTTTAGTGGGGACGAGAAAGACATTTTCTTGTATTTCTTTTAGAGCGCCGCATGAACCAACTGCAATTATTTTCTTACAGCCACAGGTAACCAGTATGTCCATTACCTGTGTGGATGAAGCAGATCCAGTAGGGGATTGAACTAAACAGATTTTCTCGCCATATGAATCTAAAACGTAGACTTTAATGTCTCGAGAAACGGTCACGATTGTTTCTACGACCTTTGCTCCGTGCTGGTTGGCGTAATCATGGACGACGTCTCCGAGAAATGCGAAGAGGCACTTTTCTGGCAACTGACCTGCGGTCCATTCGAGATCTGCTGAAATAACCTCTGGGGAGGCATCGTCATATTCTAATAGAGGTATTTCGTTTTTTATAATCACGGGAGCTCCTGAGTTTTGGAGGCTTACATAGATGCCTTTAGCTATGAGTTATTCTACGCAAAACTCATTTACAATAATATTCTATTGCCTTGTTAACAAATAATGCTGTTCCTTCTCCGGCAAAATTATCAATATTTTTAGTGAAATCCCCACCTGCGGCATACATTTTGCCCAGTCCGGCTAAAGTTTCGTTTGAACAATTATAGAAATTAGCCGTAATAAAATCTTGAAGTTTTTTGACCAAGGCTTGTACTTCTTTTGCATCGCACTCCTCTGATTTTACTTTACTAAATTCAGCAAAAATCAGCATTAGTTTGTGATATATCACTTTCGTCTCCTCAGTGCTTCTTCTCTTATCTTTATCTTCAAACTCCTTCCATTCAGATGTATTCCTCCAAGCTTCCTTTGCTTGTTTTGCATATGCATCAATCTTTTTGGTATCAAACACTGCAAAGTCCATAATATTTCCTCCTAACGTTTTAAGTCCTTTAGCATAAAGAATTAAATTTTCCAAATGTTCCTTTTTCAAAAGGAGTAAATTGATTTGCTGCTCCAGCGCTAAACCCTTGTTAAAGTTTTCACTATTGATTAGTTCTTTAATTTCTTTTAGCGGAAATTCCAATTCTCTATATAGCAAAATTGACTGTAGCATCTTCAAATCATCATCGCTGTATAACCTATAACCAGCCTCTGAATAAGCCGTTGGTTTTAATAATCCGATTTTGTCGTAGTATTGCAGGGTTCTAATACTGATTCCTGCTATTTTACTAACTTCATTAACTGTTTTCACAATCTCACCTCCTAAGCTATTTGAAGTCTAAAGTATTACGTTGCGTTATAGTCAAGAGTTTTTTGGAAAAAATGACGTCGGACAAACAAAACAAATCGAGAATACATCTCTTTATTGCTTGACAACGTATACCATTTGTATCAAAATCACCTAAAAAAGGAGCTGATACTATGGCAACAAGTCCTACTCAAATTCGCATCGATAGTAATGTCAAAACAGAAGCAAATGAACTGTTTAAAAAGCTCGGCATCGATATGTCAAGTGCCGTAAACATCTTCTTACGCCAGTGCGTTTTGCACGGTGGCCTTCCCTTTAAAGTGGAAATCCCAAAGTTTAATGCTGAAACACTGGCTGCTATGGAAGAAGCACGCGATATCATGTCAGGTAAAATTCAAGCAACATCCTACAACACTACAGATGAGCTGTTTAAAGATATGTAGCAATCATGTCTAAAAGCTCTTTTGTATACTCTTCGGGGTAATTGATGGAATACTCGCCATGATATAAGTCTTTCTTTATTTCAAGAACACTACCAGGCAGTACCTTGTGCAATTGTTCTGCTGAACAGATCATCTTTTTCTGTTCTTTTTCGCCGACAAGTATATGGATGTTGGCGCGGACATCTTGAAGGTTGGGTTTTATCTCATAGGATGCATTTGCTTCCAAGAATGCAATCATGTTCTCTTTTGAAATTTGTGACGTGTCACGATAATAGTCTTCAAATAAATCTTTACGAATATGAAGATAGTCAAATTGCATTTGAGCAAAGCTCTTCTTTTTTACTAAGCCATAACTTAGAGAGAACGTTGGTTTGATCAGGAGATTTGTCAGCTTGGACGGAATCACAGACGCACTTTCAATGATGGCGTTTTGACAAATTGAGTTTCGTTGCGTTAGCATCTCTACTAAAATCTGCGCACCAAGGGACAGACCTCCAATAAGGAGAACCGAGCCTCCAAATTCTTTATCAATAAAAGAAATGAGCCGACTTGCGTTTTTCTCAATGCTTATAAAATCATTGTCACTACCTGCATGTCCGTCAAGGATTGGCAGCACAACGTGGTATCGATTCTTCAGCAGTTCAGCCTCGGCTTTATAATTCCACCAAGATAAACCGCCACCATGAAGCAACATGATTACGTCGTTATTTTGTTTTCCAAATTCTACCGTTTTCATAGCTTCTCAATTCAATTTGCGCCTTTAATCTAAGTGATATATAAACACAAAGCTATCTCATTATTTGCTTGTTTATAGTTCTATAAATCTAGTATTTATACCTAATCTAAATATCCAAAAACTCATAAGGTTTTTTCGAAAGAGAAGATTCGCAGCACTCGGCAAGATACGCATCCTTCTCCTTTAGGCTCTCTATGTCCGGATATACGTTTAACACTCTGTCCCCCAGATTCCAAAAATCATGTGACCAAGACTGTGGGTTTTCCCATACGTGTGGATTTTCTTTCGCCCAATTCGGAAGTTCCTTGCGAACCTTGGTTGCCACCGCAAGCTGCCCTTTTGCAGTTTTATAAATCGTGTCAATCCTTATTCCACCGTCTACCGGACGTTCTACACGAGTAATCTCCATACCATAGAACATTACCTTCCTTCTTATTCCTTTTTCATAGAGGTTTAACTCAATCTTGTCATATCCTTCGCTTTTGTAGCTTTGAACACTTAGAAAGTCCTGAAGTGCCTGTATCACAGCGGCAGAAACATTTCCGGCGTATTTGGCGGCATCATCAAATAAGTGTAGGTCTGCTTCTGCAACATAAATATTTTTTGTGGCCATAACCGTACCTCCTTGTTTTTTTGTAACTTACATCTTAAGTTTAGTATCTATATAACTATGAACATAGTTATAATTATATAGAGATATTTTGTCAATCTTGTTGCATAAATTGATTCGTAGTATTCCAGTTATAAACATTTCCCTTAATTGATTTTGCTCTATAAGGTTCCTTGGCAGCTATTTCTGCAAATTTATCCTCTATTAGTAGCTTTGCAGCTACTAATAGAGGATTTTCAGGTATTGCCCTCAATTCAATTTGCGACTTTAATCTAAGCCCGAGAAAGCACTACAACGCACTCTACGTGCTTGGTGTGAGGGAACATGTCCACAGGTGTCACGCGCTCAATGGCAAACCCGCTGTCGAGAAGAACCTTAAGGTCCCTGGCCTGAGTTACAACGTTGCAGCTCACGTACACGATTTTCTTCTGGGCTAGCTGAGCTGTTGCCTTAAGGAAGGCAGGTGTTGAACCTGCACGAGGCGGGTCAAGAATAATAACGTCAAAGTTCTGACCATCTTTTGCTAGAGCTTGCATGTAGCGAGTAGCATCGTCGCAGATAAACTTAGCTTCAAGTTTGTTGTTTCGAGCGTTTCTGCGTGCCATTTGAATGTTGTTTTCAACCTGGTCAACGCCAGTAAGCAAGAGGTTGACGCCTTGAGCTTTAGCGGCGTGCGCCAGGCAAAGCCCAATGGTTCCTGTACCGCAGTAGGCGTCAAGAATTCGCAGGTTGCTGGTTTGCTCGGAAATGGTTGCCTGAGCGGAAGCATCGGTCAACGTGGTGCCGGTTTGCTCGGAGTCAGCAAGCTCGGAGCCAGCAAGCGCGCCGTCGATGGCCAGTTGGTAGAGCACCTCAGTTTGCTGAGGGTTGGTCTGGTAGAAACTGGTCGGGCCAATCTCAAACGTGCAGCCTAAAAGTTTGTCACTCATGGACGTCGAGCCCCAAAGCAGACGGGTTTCTCGCCCTAAGATTGCATTGGTGCGTTTCTGGTTGACGTTCAAGAAGATGCTGGTCAGCTCAGGGTGAGCCTTGCGAAGCGCGGCAATAAACTCCTGCTCGTGGGGCAGATGCTGACCGTTGACCACCAGGACCAGCATGACGTCGTCGGTGGCATATCCGCAGCGTACCACGCCGTGGCGAAGCGCGCCTTTGCCACGATCCTCCTGATAGGCGTGGATGTTGAACTGGCCAGCAAGATACGCCACGTCGTTGAGGATGGCACGAGCTCGACCGTCCTCTACCAGGCATTCCTTTGAAGCAATAATCTTGTGCGTTCCGCTTGCGTAAAAACCGGAGCGAACCGTGCGGCCTTTACCCGGCGCAAACGGCGTCGCTGCCTTGTGACGATACGCCAGAGGCTCGTCCATACCACGGATAGGCTCGATAGTTACGTTATTGATGCTTGCCAGCGGGGCGAGAAGTTCTTCTACCTGCGTTTGCTTGCGTTTAAGTTGGATAGGATAGGGGACCGAAAGCCATTCACAGCCTCCGCAACTACGCGCAATAGAGCATGTTGGTGTCTTGTATCCCATAGTTCCTCTCCAAATCTTGGGTTACTACTATACCGTTTGCGGGCTTAAATGGCACGTTGAGGGGATTGTTGTATCTAATATGTTTCATTTTTTGTATCGTTTCCCGTTTGCCTAGAAAACCGTTAAGCTAACAGGCACAGTATTTTGGCGAGACAAAAGAGGTGGACTATGGCTCTCATCAGCAAAATTGGTATTATCGGCGCTAATCATGTTGGCGCACATGTTGCAAACGCCCTACTTTACCAAGGGCTTGCAACTGAGCTCCACATTAGCGACACAAATGAGGTCCTCTGCAAGGCTCAGGTAAACGACCTGCTGGACGCAATGCCATTTTATCCACACCCTGCTCGCGTTTTTGAGCTTGATGATCGCTATGAGGAGCTTGCTGGTTGCGACATTATCGTTAACGCCGCAGGTCATGTAGCTGCTGCTGCGGGCAACCGCGATGGCGAGCTCTTTGTTACCACTGACGAGGCCAAGAAGTTCGCTAAGCGCATCGCAGACGCTGGTTTCGATGGCGTTTGGGTCAACATCGCAAACCCCTGCGACGTTGTTACCACTGAGCTTCAGTATCTGACCGGCGCCGATCCAAATAAGGTTATCGGCTCCGGTACCA
>ERZ772779.1263-NODE-1263-length-10460-cov-3.941374_pt1 | contig 10460 bp, 4 predicted proteins | sample MGYA00511360_ERZ772779 | MGnify/ENA primary metagenome ERZ772779 (study PRJEB29015, sample SAMEA2738112) | human oral metagenome | biome: human oral; feature: human-associated habitat; material: saliva | place: China | collected 2231 ...
GACATACTCCAAAAATGATTTCTAAATTCCGTCCTGACGCAACAATCTTAGGTGTAACTTCAACAGAACGTCAACAACGTGCATTAGCATTAATCTGGGGTGTGAAACCAGTAATCGTTGATCGCGCTAAATCAACTGACGAAATGTTTGAACTATGTCTTCAAGCAGTACGTGACCACCACACTGCTAAAGAAAACGACTTAGTAATCATCACTGCTGGTGTTCCTTTAGGAATTAAAGGTACAACAAACATGATGAAAGTAGCTCGCTTATAATTCATCAAAAAATGATAATTGAGCTTTTTCAGGAAGACCTTTTAAAGTCCCCATTTCTCTTAAGTACTCGACTACCGTAGACGAAACACTTCCACGTTTAGAAAAATCTTCTATTGATAAAAATGGTTTTTCTTTTCTAGCTTGAACTATTTTATTAGCAACATTATCTCCAAGTCCAGGAACAATTGAAAATGGAGGGATAAGTGTATTTCCATCAATAATATAGTCATGGCTTTCTGATTTTTCTAAATCTACTTTTGAAAATGCAAAACCACGTTCTAACATTTCATTAGCAATCTCATAACTTACGAGTGCGTCTTTATCTTTAGCAGTTACTTCATTTTTGTCTTTTGTTTTAATTTCTTGAATTTTTGCCTTTAATGATTTCTCACCTTTTACTACGGTAATAATATCAAAGTCACTTGCCCTTACTGAATAATAAGCACAATAATAAGTTAACGGCTGATGCACCTTAAACCATGCTATTCTAAGTGCCATAAGTACATAAGCACATGCGTGAGCTTTAGGGAACATATACTTAATTTTTTTACATGAGTCTATATACCATTCCGGTACATCATTATCTCTCATAGCCTTCTCAAAATCTTCTGTAAGACCTTTCCCTTTCCTTACACTTTCCATTATCTTAAACGATAATCCTTCTTCTAATCCAGCATGTATTAAGTAAACCATTATATCGTCACGACATCCAATTACATCTTTAAGTTCACATGTTCCATTTTTAATTAGTTCTTGAGCATTTCCTAACCATACATCTGTACCATGTGATAATCCTGAGATCTGAACTAACTCTGAATATGTAGTTGGTTTTGTATCATCTAACATTTGAATAACAAAGTTTGTCCCAAACTCTGGAATACCAAATGTTCCACTTGCAGAGTCTACTTGTTCTCTTGTAACACCTAATGCTTCAACAGTTGAGAATATACCCATCACTTCCGGATCTGATACATCGATTGTCTTAGGTTCAATACCAGATAAATCTTGAAGTTTTCTTATCATAGTTGGATCATCGTGTCCAAGTATATCAAACTTAAGAATATTATCGTGAATAGAATGGAAGTCAAAGTGAGTAGTTCTCCAAGGACTTGTTTCATCATCTGCAGGATATTGATATGGAGTAAAGTCAAAAATATCCATATCATTTGGCACTACTAGTATTCCTCCTGGGTGTTGACCAGTAGTTCTCTTAGAACCTTCACATCCTGATGCTATTCTCTCAATGTCTATACTTCTTTTTTCTATCTCATTCTTCTCATAATAATCTCTAGTAAATGAGTAAGCTGTTTTTTCTGCTACTGTTGATATAGTCCCAGCACGATATACATAGTCTTCTCCAAAGATTTCTTTAGTGAAATTATGTGCTGTAGCTTGATATTCTCCTGAGAAGTTTAAATCTATATCGGGTACTTTATCCCCGTTAAATCCTAAGAAAGTTTCGAACGGAATATCCTGCCCATCTTTTATCATTTTTACATCACAGTGAGGACAATTTTTATTAGGCAAGTCAAATCCTGATGCATATTCTGCATTTAAGAAAAATTCACTGTGCTTACATTTTGGACAAACATAGTGAGGAGCTAATGGATTAACCTCTGTTATCTCCATCATTGTAGCAACTAATGATGATCCAACAGACCCCCTAGATCCAACCAGATATCCATCATCTAGTGATTTCTTAACTAATTTATGTGAAATAAGATATACTACTGAGAATCCATTACCAATAATAGAAGCGAGTTCTTTTTCTAATCTTTTTTCAACTATTTCAGGTAGTTTATCACCGTATATTTTATGCGCCATGCTATAGCTTAAATCACGTACTTCATCTGCAGCACCTTCTATATTCGGTGTATACAATTTATTTTTCAGTGGGACTACTAATTCAATTAAATCAGAAATTTTATGAGTATTATCAATAACTATTTCTTCACGAAGTTTTTCATCTAAAAATGAAAATTCATTTAACATTTCTTCTGTAGTTAGAAATGTTGCCATTGGTTTAATGTCTCGAGCTCCAGGGTTACTTTTTACAGTTAATCGTAGTATTTGTCGATAGACATGTTGATATTCATCTAGGTAATAACAATCCCCTGTTGCTACAACTATCTTATCTTTTTTCTTAGCTATATCTATTAATTTTTTTAATAATTCTTCTAACTCTGCTTCATCAGTTATGCGTTCACTTCTTATAAAGCTGTGATAGTGATTTTTAGGTTGTATCTCAATATAATCATAAAAATCGATTATTCCTTCTACCTTATCCTCTTTTGAATTTAGTAATTCTTCAAAAACCTCATTTTCACTATTTCCACTACCAATTAATAAATCTTCTCTATATTGCTCCAATAAACTTCTCGGAATAGTAGGTTTCCCTGATGAAAGATAATCTGTACAGCTATATGAAACTAGTCTAAATAAATCTTTTAATCCTTTAGCATTTTTAACTAAGATAGAACATGGAAAAGTTCTTGATCTTTTATGTGCAAGTTTTAAATCTATCTTCTCATCAATTTCATTATGATATTCAATACCAAGTTTATAAAGTTGATCTAACATTTTCACAAAGATTTCAGCTGTAGCTTTTGTATCATAAATGGCTCTGTGGTGTTGCACTAAACGAACTTTATAAAGCTTAGCTAAATTGCTAAGACCATGTCTTTTAGCTTCTTTATTTTCTGCACGTGAAATAAATAAAGTATCTATACTAGCATTGTTTTTATTTTTTAATCCTAGTCTTTCAAAGCTCTTATCTAAGAATCCTAAATCAAATTTTGCATTATGTGCAACAAGAATATCATCTTCATCTAACCAATTATAAAAATTAGTCATTACTTCTTCTTCAAATGGCGCATCTTTAACATCGTCATCTGTGATACTTGTTAATCTAGTAATTAATTCTGAAATTGGTCGTCTTGGATTAATATAACTTTCAAAACTATCTATTTCAGCACCATTTTTCACTTTAACTGCAGCAATTTCTATTAGTCTATCTCTTTCTGCAGAAAGACCTGTTGTCTCTACGTCAAATACTACATATGTAGCATCTTTTAAACGAAGTTTCTTTTTATTAGTTGTTGCTGTAATACTATCATCCATTATAAAAGCATTAAGTCCATATATAGGTTTTAGTTCTTTACCTTTTGAACTCAAGCAAATTTCTGGATAGGCCTGTACACCATAAGTATCAGTAAATGCGATTGCTTCATGCCCCCAACTTTCAGCTCTTGCTAAGTAATCTTTAGCTGATGAGACACCTTCTAATTGACTCATTTTCGTATGAGTATTTAACTCAATTCTTTTTCTTCCCTTATAGTTATCTTTCTTCTCCTCTTTACTAACTAATTCAAGAAGTTTTGGTTCAATAATTGTATCTCTTAAATATGGATCATTACTAACCGTACCTTGTACTTTAAGCCACTGACCTTTTTTAATTCCTTTTACTGATTCTATAAGTTCTGTTCTTCTTTTATTTTGGAATTTTGCATTTGGTCCATTACCAAATAGTCTTAAAATAATTGAATCGCTATAATCTGTTAATTTTAAACGATATTGACTTGTACCATTTCTATGCGAAATCTCTTCAGTACCAAAAACCTGTGCCATTATTGTAACATCACCAGCGTATCCAATGACATCTTTAATTTCTACTATATCTTCATCTTTGATTTCTTTTGCGTAGCGATTACCACCACCAGCACCAAATCCACTAAATTTCTTTTCTGGTTCTTTAGGTCGGCGTTCCGCTTCTTTTTTCTCAAATTCTTCAAGTTTTTCTATCTCTTTAGAAATCTTTTCTTCTTGATTTTCTATAACAGCTTCTACATCTTGTTTCGTAAATATCGGGACTATATCTTTAACCTCTACCCCGATATTAGAATAACTAGTTAGTATCTTATCTTTTCTATCATTAATAAAGTTATTCCAAACTGTTGGTATTTTTATATCTAAGTTGATTATATTATTCTCTAAAGTTAGTTCAGTAAATATTAAACTTTGTAGTAAACCAGGAGAAACTTCAGAAAAATTTTCTAAAATTACGTACTTCCAATATTCTTTTATTTGATCTTCTGATACCGAGTCTTCTAATTCAAAACGATAGTTTATTAGGTATTCATCAGAAAAACTATCTCGTAATTTTTGAATAAATAATGTTAATGTTTCCGAATTTGGTAAGTTTTTACCGCTGAAATTAAAAGTCCATATTTTGTTAATATTGTCTTTTTCTATATTATTTAAAGAAAAATCTATTAGACTTGTATTTGATAATTCCTCTTCTAATTCTAACGTTTCTATTAACAGAGAAAAATGCTTATTGCCCATGCTTCCTCCTACTTTCTATTTTTATAAATTCATATATAATTTATACTCTTCTTTTTATTATATTCTAAGTAAATATGAATTTAGAATATCCACTCTATTATACTAAAAAAACTAACCAAAAACAAATTGTTGTTCATCCATTTTGATGAAAAATTTATTTCTGGTTAGTATATTAATTTTTATTTATTATTTATAGAATGCCTCTACTTTTGATAATACATCTTCTACTTTAGTATCAACTTTTTCTAGAGTTTTTCTTTCTTTAACTTCAACAAGACCTTCTCCAACTTTTTTCCCTACAACTACTTGTAATGGAATACCAATTAGATCAGCATCATTGAATTTAACTCCTGCTCGTTCAGCTCTATCATCATAAAGAACTTCATATCCTGCTTCTGTTAATTGTTTGTATAACTCTTCACTTTGTTTTACTTGTTCTTCTTTTTTGATATCAACACATACTAAGTGTACTTGATATGGAGTTACTTCTTTTGGCCAAATAATACCATTTTCATCATTGTGTTGTTCTATTATTGCAGAAATAACACGGCTTACACCAATACCATAACATCCCATATAAAAATGATTTGCACGCCCATTAGCATCTAAATATGTAATATCCATTGACTCTGAGTAACCTTTTCCAAGTTCAAAAACTTGTCCAACTTCTATACCTTTAGCAAATTTAACTGGTCCTGATAAATCTTCTGCTAAATCTCCTTCTTCAATCATACGAAGATCATAATAAGCATCAACTTCATAATCACCAGGATTAACATTAATATAGTGGAACCCTTTTTTATTAGCTCCACAGCTGTGGTTATGCATATATTTAATAGCATTATCCCCAATGACTTTACAGTTTTTAATTCCAAATGGGCCCATGTACCCTACAAAGCCTCCCATTACCTCTTCAATTTCTTGTTCAGTTGCCATCTCAACTTCAGAAGTTCCTGTAGCTTTCATAAATTTAATATCATTAAGTTGGTCATTACCACGCATAAGAACTAAGTAGAACTCGCCATCAGCTTTTAAAGCCAATGCTTTCATCGCACGGTTAACTTCAACACCACAGTACGCTGCAATATCATCGATAGTTTGTTGATTTGGAGTCTCTAATAAACTACGTTCTTTTTTCTCATAGTCAGTTGGCATTGTGTAGTTTTCTTCAACTACTGCTGCTGTTTCAATATTTGCTGCATAATCACTCTCTTCAGTGTACACAATTGTATCTTCTCCAACCTCTGCTAAAGCTTGGAATTCGTGAGTATAGCTACCTCCAATGTTTCCTGAATCAGCTTTTACCGCTCTATATTTTAATTCAAACCTATCGAATATATTGCTATAAGCTTGATAATAGTCATTATATGTTTCTCTTAATGACTCTGGAGAATCATGGAATGAATAACCATCTTTCATAATAAATTCTTTCCCACGTAATAATCCTAAGCGAGGACGAATTTCATCACGGAATTTTGTTTGAATTTGATATAAGTTAACTGGTAATTGTTTATATGAAGTTACCATGTTACTAACTGTTTGACAAATAATTTCTTCAGCTGTTGGACTAAGTGCATATCCTGCATCTTTTCTATCAGTAACACGAATAAGTTCATCTCCCATTTTGTACCAGCGTCCTGATTGTTTCCAGTAGTCTTCTGATTGTAAAATTGGCATAAGTAATTCTGATGCACCAATTTTAGTATGTTCGTCTCTAATTACTTTTTCTATATTTTGAATTACTTTAGTTGCTAGCGGAAGGTAAGTATAAACCCCTGCAGATACCTGCTTCACCATCCCCGCTTTAATAAGCAACTTATGACTAATTGCTTCTGCAGAGGATGGTACTTCTCTTGTTGTTGGAATAAATGTTCTTGATTGTCTCATAACAATACCACCTCTCAATTTTAAAATTACTTATATTATACCATAAAACACATTATTTTACTAAAGAACTTTCAATAAATTCTGAAATTTTAATATTTTACAGTAATATTTATCTAAAATTATTTACAAAAATTATCATATTTTTTTAGTAAATATCTACTGTTATTTTAATTCTACTATTTTAATTTTTACTTAGAATATAGTATAATATGTTAGAAAACTCTTAACGGAGGATTGTATGTTTAATTATCCTAATAAAAAAAATACTTTTGTTCAAAAAACAAATTATTCTAATCGTGGAATGGAATTAGAAGCTGATATTAATTTTGCGAACAAATACTACTTAAATAATGATATTGCAGTCATTCATAAAAAACCTATACCTATTCAGGTAGTAGAGGTTAACTATCCAAATCGAGCGAGCGCTATGATTACTAAAGCTTTTTATCAAACACCTTCTACTACAGACTACAATGGGTTGTGGAATGGGAAATATATAGATTTCGAGGCTAAAGAAACTAACTCAGCAACGTCTTTTTCTCTTAGTAATATTCATGATCACCAAATTGATCATATGACAAAGATATTAAATCAAGGAGGAATTTCATTTATTATAGTTCGTTTCAAAAAAATCGATAGAACATTTGTTATGCCATTTAAAAAATTTCTATTTTTTAATGAAAGAGCCATAAACGGTGGCCGAAAATCTATAAAATTAAGTGAATTCGAAGAAACTGCTTTTGAAATATCATTTCACTATAAAGTTAGATTAGATTATTTAAATATTATAAAAAATAATGAAAGTGAGTTTTACTAGTAATGAAACATTTATTCAAATATATTAGTTCTATATTCTTCACGATATGCTTTATTTTATTTTTTGTAGTACTTGGCTTTTTAGCTTTTCAGTTAAAAGATGTACCAAACATTACAAAAGCTAACTTACAAGATCCATTATCGTCTGAAATATACGATAAAAACCTTAATTTAATAGCAACGGTTGGAGCAGAAAAAAGAGAGTATGTCTCTATTTCTGACATTCCACAAAACGTAAAAGATGCTGTACTTTCTGTTGAAGATTCAAGATTTTACTCTCATATCGGTGTAGACCCTAAACGTCTAGCAAAAGCTATGTTAGTAAATATAAAATCTAATTCTGCGAAAGAAGGAGCAAGTACTATAACTCAACAGGTTATAAAACATTCTCTTCTTACTTCTGAAAAAACAATGGAAAGAAAAATTCAAGAAGCGTATCTATCATTTAAATTAGAAAGTAAATATTCTAAAGATGATATCCTTGAAATGTATTTAAATAAAATATATTATTCTGATGGACAATACGGTATAAAAACTGCAGCTAAATACTTTTATAATAAAGAACTTAATGAACTTTCTGTCCCTCAGATAGCATTTTTAGCTGGGCTTCCTCAACAACCAAATCAATACAACCCTTACGATTATCCTGAAGAGGCTAAAAATCGTCGTGATACTGTATTGTATGCAATGCTTGCTAATAATAAAATTAGTCAAAAAGAATACGATGAGTACACTAATACTCCTATAACAGAGGGCTTAGTAGAAAAATCTTCTGAAGATAGAGCTGAACAACATACTTATAACCCTAAATACGCAGCTTATATCGATCAAATATCTAAAGAACTAAAACAAAATAAAAACTTTGAAAATGTCAGCGATCCACTTTCTATGGGATTAAAAATTTATACAAATCTAAACTCAGATTTACAAATATATGTTCAAGATATGTTGGATAACCAATCATCTCCTATGAAACCCCATAGTTCTCAAGCGGCAATTACAGTTCTGGATACAAAAACTGGACTCGTAGAAGCTATTGGTGGGGGTAAAAATTATAAAACTGGTGGCTACAACTATGCAGTCGATGCTAAAGTACAACCTGGTTCTGTAATAAAACCTATTATAGATTATGCCCCAGGTATAGAATACTATGGTTGGGATTCTCAAACTACTTTCTCAGACACACCTTATAAAATTGAAGGAACAGACTTCTATATCCAAAACTGGGATAGAGCATATCACGGAACTGTTTCAATGGAAAAAGCACTAGCATGGTCATACAATATTCCCGCTGTGCGCGCCTTTGAAACTGTCGGATATGAACGTTCTAAATTCTTCTCAGAAAGATTAGGTATTCCTGTTACTAAAGACGAACCTACAGTTGCTATCGGTGGTAATGTAGACGGTGTTTCTCCACTACAAATAGCTGGTGCATTCGCATCATTTGGTAATAAAGGTTATTACAATAAACCATCGACTATAGTAAAAGTATTTAATGCCAATGGTAAAGAACTACCATCTATGAAATCTGAATCCGTAAAAGCTATGTCAGAAGAAACTGCATATTTAATGACTAATATGCTTAAGAATGTTTTAACAAGCAACGGTACATCTCCAAATGGTAAAGTTGCTGGATTTGATATGGCAGGTAAATCTGGTTCAAGTACTTTTGATGAAAATGCTCGTTTAAGATTCGGAATTGATATAGTAAACTCTACTAAAGATAGTTGGATGGTTGGTTACTCAACCGAATATACAGTTTCTGTTTGGCAAGGAGCAGATGTATTAAATTCTGCATCAAAAGCATTATCTTCTTCTCAAGCTCAAACTACACAAGCAATAATGGCTAATGTTATGGCAAAAGCTGCGGATAACAAAGCTCCGGCAGCATTTGAAAAACCAGCAGGAATTAGCACTAAAAATGGAGTCGAGTATTCAACTCATAGAAATACAGAAACGGATTATATGTACGCTGGTACTGATAGAGATGCATCTTACCAAGCATCACTAGCTGAAAAGCAAAGAGATAGTAGATCAGCAGTAACTAGCGCATTCAATTCATTCTCTAGTATAACAAGCTCGTCTAGAAGTAGTTCATCATCGAACTCATCATCTAATAAATCAAATAGATCTTCTAGAAATCGAAGGTAAAACTAAAAAAAGCAACTCTTAAACTTAATTAAGAGTTGCTTTTTACATTAGAAGTTAAATCCTTCATAGTAAATATTATTTTTACTTATACCTTTTTCCTGAAGTAATTTAGAGTAAGCTCTATTCATCGTCATTGGTCCAGCAATAATATAATTATAGTTTTTCCCAATTGGTAAATAACTATCTAATTGCTCTTTACTAAATCTTCCTTGTTGAGCATAACCTCGGAAGTTTTCTCTTGTATTCCAACTAGCAAATTTTTCTTGATACAATACTTGTTTATCTTTTCTAACAGTATATAAAAATGTAATATCTTTATTTTCATACTTATCAGCAAGTCCAATTAATGGTACGACTCCAATACCTCCACCGATAAATACAAATTTCTCTTTTTTATCAGCTTTTTCTACAATAGTATTTAATATACCATAACCTCGTGTAAGTGTAGCTTTTTCACCTTCATTTAATTTTGGTAATTTATTAGTGAAATCTCCTACTGATTCTATAGACATCTGTACATAGCCATCTCTAGAAGGGACATTTAAAATTGAAAATGGATGAGGTTCATTCATTCCTTTTACATTTGGGAAAGAAATAAACGCAAAGTCTCCTGCCTCAATTTGCTTCAATGTTTTCTTACCTGTAGTAAAAGTTAATTCAGTAATGTTATTATCAACTTTTCTTACACTTTTTAAAACAGCAGTATTTCTAGAAATATACTTATTATATGCATAATTTCCATAAGATACAAAAGCAATAACAGTATAAATTGTTACTAAAGCAAAGAATGGTACTATATTTCTAATATATGGTATTAGAACAATATGTACATAAATTAATAGCGTAGCTAGAAGATTTAATCTATGTAACCACATACTAAGTTCATGTTTAAATATTTTCTCTAACCCTTTTTTAATTGTCATTAAAATTTTAACTCTTGATGTTAGCCATCCAGCCATAAATACTAAAGAATATACTAGTATTGCT
>ERZ772779.1264-NODE-1264-length-10443-cov-3.256353_pt1 | contig 10443 bp, 23 predicted proteins | sample MGYA00511360_ERZ772779 | MGnify/ENA primary metagenome ERZ772779 (study PRJEB29015, sample SAMEA2738112) | human oral metagenome | biome: human oral; feature: human-associated habitat; material: saliva | place: China | collected 2231 ...
GCTTGTTATGCATTAAGCTTCAATATTAGAAAAACCTTATTCGTTTATGAAAATAGAGATATATGTACGAAGAAATGTTTCTTGTATGAGGCTACAGATGAGGAAAAGCGGTGGCGTGTAGTCGATAAGATTAATGAAGTTGAAAAATGTTTAGAAACCAATACAGTACCACCAAAAGTAGTTGAAACAGATATTGACCCTAATGCTACAGGAGGTAGAGATAGAGTCGATGGAGCTAGTGCTAAGGTATGTATGTATTGTGGATATAAGAAGGAGTGTAATAAATACTTATGATTAATAGTAAGAAAAAAGGAGCCGCTGGTGAACGTGAGTTTTCCCACTTTTGTCAACAATACGGCTATGATTGTAGAAGAACAGCTCAATATAACGGTAAAGAATTAGACTCTAAAGCAGATATAGTAGGATTACCTGGTATTCATATAGAAGTTAAGAGAGTTGAAAATCTTAATATACATAAGGCAATGACCCAAGCAGTTAGAGATAGTCATGGAAAGGAGATACCAATTGTAGCACATAGAAAAAATCATACAGAATGGTTAATTACTATGAAAGCGGAAGATTGGTTCAAACTGTACAATGAAAAAGAACGAACTAATTGAAAAAGAATATAAAGAAATTTCAGTTACTGTTGAAAGCATCTTACATGAACAGACATGGCGATTAGATAAGATGATGGATAGATGTGTTAAATTGATTGTATCAAATAGACAGACAACCACAGTCGAAGAAATCTTAGAATTACTTGTATCTTTACCCGCAGAGCTTTATTATTTAAATACAGAGACAGAATTTACAGCTTTAAAGGAAGATGTGATAAAAATTATCCGTAATGAGAAGTATAATAAAAGTAGAGCTACTGCTAAAGGTACAGTACAAGATAAGAACAACGAAGCGGAGTTAGCTGTACTCGAAGAAGATTTACAAAAAGCTATATATGGCCGAGTTGTAAAGATGTTAAAAGGTAAGATAGATATGGCTTATGAAATGATTAACAGTTTAAAGCGGTTATGTGATAGTAAGTCAAAAGAAGTAAATGTACAGAGGTAGATATGTCAAAATTATTAGATACATTAAATAAGATTAACAAGGAATATAAAGATAAAATAGCATTTAGTCAAGTTACAGAAGATTTCTCAAAAGGTGAACTTATTCCATTTTCTAGTCCTAGACTTAACCATATGTGCTATGGTGGATTACCTCGTGGAAGACTTATTGAGTTTTCTGGTCCGGAGGGTTCCGGTAAGACTACTACCGCATTAGATGTTATTAAGAATTGCCAACGTATTTTTAAGAAAGAATATGAAACAGGTAAGACAAAGCTTATAATGAAATGTGCTTTCATAGATGCGGAAAATACATTCGATAGTGAATGGGCTAAAAAGTTAGGAGTAGATACTGAGAACTTAGTAATTATTAGACCCCAACAACAATATGCAGAACAAATTTTCAACATTATGAAAGAACTAATAGAAACAGAAGAAGTAGGTCTTCTAATATTAGATTCAGTAGCACAATTAGTAAGTAAACAAGCTTATGAAACAGATATGGAAGGAAAGACCTATGGTGGTATTGCTTCCGTGTTAACTAAATTCTGCAATATCGTTGTACCTTTACTTAGTCGGTATAATTGCACATGTATCATGTTAAACCAAGTAAGAGAAGATATGAACAATCCTTACAACGAGTTCATTACACCGGGTGGTAGAAGTTTCAAACATAACTGCTCATTAAGACTTACCTTTAAGCAAGGAGATTTCTTTGATGTAAATAATCATAAAGTTACACGAGGAACAGAAAACCCTGCGGGTAATTTAGTTAATGTAAGAGTATTGAAAACAAAAGTCTTCAGACCGGATAGAAAGTTAGGATTCTATACTCTTAATTATTTAGAAGGTATTGATTATGTAAGTGATATGATAGATGTATTAATTAAGAATGGCACTATTGTACAGGGGGGAGCGTGGTTTTCTATCGTAGATGAAAATGGAGAACTAATGGTATATAAAGAAAAGGAATTAAAATTCCAAGGTAAACACTCCATTCACAAAGCAATTAAAGAAGACGAGGAATTGTTCGCTTTATTAGAGTCAAAGATTAGTTACGATTAAACGAAGGAGGAATAATGATGGGAAACATGAGAAAGTACAGTAAGGAACAAGAGGAAAGAGTCGCTAAATTATTAAGGGGTAGGGTAGTAGCCAATTCAGGTGCTACCCCTTTCCATAAAGGTGACGTAATGACCAAATGCTTCCTAATTGAATGTAAAACGAAAGCTACTGAAAGTGATAGTATTACAATTAAGAAGGATTGGATTCTTAAGAATAAGGATGAAGCGTTTTCCATGGGTAAACAGGCTTCAGCATTAGCTATTAGTTTTGCTGATGGACAGGATTATTTCGTTATAAGTAAAGGGTTAATGCAACTCTTAGTAGATGTTTTTGAGGAGGAATGTGAATATTATGCAACCACTAGCGAATAAGTACAGACCTAAAACCTTTGATGATGTTAGTGAACAATCGGCCATTAAACAGATTATAGAAAACCAAATCGCTAATGATGATTTAAGAAATGCTTATCTATTCTGTGGTGGAGCTGGTACTGGTAAAACCACATGTGCTCGTATTGTAGCTAATATGATTAACAATGGAGAAGGAAAACCTATCGAATTAGATGCGGCTAGTAATAATAGCGTAGATGATGTTAGAAGAATTATTACCGATAGTAAATTCAAGTCCATGGATAGTAAGTACAAGGTATATATCATTGATGAGTGCCATTCTTTATCAAATTCAGCTTGGCAGGCGTTTTTAAAATTATTAGAAGAACCAAGTAAATACACTATCTTCATATTCTGTACAACGGACCCTCAAAAAATACCCGGTACCATTTTAAGCCGTACACAGAGATATAACTTCCAACGTATTAGCACAAACGGCATTATAACGCGTTTAAAGTACATTATTAGCAACGAAAATAAAGAAAATGGACAAGATATCACTTTTGAAGAAGAAGCACTTATATACATAGCTAAAAGCGCTAGTGGAGGTATGAGAGACGCTATTACTACATTAGATAAATGCTTATCCTTCAGTAAGAATTTAACTTTAGCTAATGTAGTTGATGTTCTTAGTAATGGTATTACAGTATATGACTTCGAAGAGTTTACACATACAATTATGAAAAAAGATAATGTAGGTGCTATTGAACTTTTAAATAAATACTATATGTCAGGTACTGATATGAATTTATTTCTAAATAACTATTTTGATTTCCTTTTAGATATTCAGAAGTTTCTAATGTTACATACAAGTAAATTCTGCAGTAGTCCTTTAGATGTATTAGAAAAATTCACTTGTGAAGATTCGGAAACAATTAGAATGTATCTTCAGAAGTTATTCGGTATTTTAAGTTCTCCTAAGAGAAATGTGAAATCAATGATGGAAGCTTGGGTGATAGAAAGATGTTACTAATAGGTCAGAAAAAAGTTAATGACTATTTAGAAAAAGGTATCTTAATAGATAAGAATTTCATTATCATTGTAGGTCCTAGGGGAATGGGAAAGAAGTATATTACTAAGCTAATAGCTTCTAAATTAGGGTTGTTATATGTACCAGTAGAGGGTAAGGTAGACGATATAAGAAATCTAGTTAGTAGTGCTACAAATCAAACACAATGCTTATACCACATTACTGATATTGAACGTATATCACCAGCAGCTAAAGCGGCTTTACTAAAGATAACAGAAGAAATGCCGGATAACATGAAAATTGTAGCAACGGCTAATAATAATTACATCTTAGATACATTATTGAGTAGAGCTTTTGTTATTTATTTAGAACCATATACGAAAGAAGATATGCTACAATTAGTAGAAAAAATGGAAATGAAAGAAGAAGTTAAGGTTTTTCTATATAAGAATGTATTCACACCAACGCAAGTACATTTCATTAACCATAGTGAAAATATCTTAGATATATTCAATGTAGAACAGAAAATTATAGAATGTATTAATAAGGGAGCTAAACAGGAAGATATAAGCTATGTTAAGAATACTCTTAGAAACACTACCAAGGAAGATGTATTGTTTTTAGTTCATTTATTAATGATGCACATAAATGAAATCACATGGAATATACAAGATATGGCCATTGAATTAGATTTCTTATTAAAAACATTACAGGACGTTTCCTTAAATGATTTCAGAAGACCTATTGTTAATTTCTTAATGAGGGTATGTGTATGAAAGAACTTATGGAGTTAAAGAAAGATATTAAAAGTTCTGTATTTAATGACTTATATATTTTCTTTGGTAATGAATATGCTATAAGGGACCAATATATCAACGCTATATGTCACGATTACAGCGCAAATAAAGCATATCTACAGGATATTAAGGAATTATATAGACAACTCTCAAAGAACGCTTTATTCGACGTAAAAACGAGTTATATCGTAATGTATGACTATGACTTCCTTAAGGAAAAGAAATCGGTATGGGAAAGACTTAAAAAATTAAGTAAAGATAAGAGAGTTATTCTTGTATACGACGAATTACCAAGTGCATTTGCTAATTACTTCGACGAATATATTACAGAGTTCAAAGAAGTTACAGATGATATTGCTACTAAGTATGTATTAGAGGGTAATGTATTCCCTATGGAAATCACTGAAGATATTAGGTATAGTTGTGAAAATAATTATGGGGCTATCCTTAATGAGAAAAATAAAATGAAGTGGTGGAAGTATAATAATGAAGGTCAAATGACCAAGGATACCAAAGACGCTTTGTTCTATAAGAAAAAAAGATTCATTGAACAGAAGTATTTCTCCTATGCTTTATTACAGTATGATATTAACTGGTTAAATGAAAATCTACAGAATGTAACTACAGAAAACATCTTAATGTACCTACCAGATTTCATGGAAAGTATTATGATAGTTCTTTATTGTAAGAGAGATGGAAAGTACCAAGGAAGTTCCGCAGCTTACAAAGCCGGTGAGAATTGGGGTAAGGCTAAAGAAATAAGAGAATTAAAAGTACCGTACAAAGAAGGTACTTTAAGAGCTATATATGATGATGTAGCTCAGTTAGATATAAATGTAAGAACAGGTAGATTAACTAACGAAAGAGCTTGGAATTGGCTTATAGGGGTGATTTTATGAAGATAAAGAAAATATACCAGGTAGAAACATACGAAAGATGTAAACGCTGTAATAGGATTCTAAAAAGTGCTGATTCTAAAATCGTTGGGTATGGAAAGTCCTGTTATAAGAAAATGATGATTGAAAATATGTTCAATGGGAAAGGAGTAAGAAAGTTATGGGAAGAAAACGACTTGAAGTAGCAGAAACTGAGAAAAAAAGTAAACAAGAAAATCGAGTACTTAGTGAACAACAAGAAAGATTCTGTAAGTTAGTAGCTACAGGTAAAGACCCTATGGAAGCTATGTTAGAATGTTATCCATCTCGTAGGGGTTATTTAAAAGGAAATCAACAACAACTTCTAAATAAGCTTATGTCTACAGAAAGAATCGAAAGACGATTAAAAGAGTTAATAGTTTCTATTAGAAATAACGAAGCTTTAGGTGATTTATATGATTTCAATAAAGGAGCTAGGCTATTAGTAGATATGATAGAAATGGCTCAAAGGGATATTGCGGATAAAGGTACACTTACTTACAACGACCATAAAATTATCTTAAATTGTGTACAGGAATTAAATAAGATGTACGGTTTCAATATTGTAGATAGAAATGGTAATACTGGAGCAAGTGTTAACGTTACATTTATGCAGGTAGAACAACCGAAAGAGGGTGTAATCATTGAAGCAGATTAACGAAGACGCACTATTAGTGCTATGTGCTGTAGATGGAGTATATCACGAACTACAACTAGATAATGAAGATAGATTAGCTATCTTTTCTTACATCTGTAAGCACAACGAAAAAAAGAATAAAGGTAATACATTAGTTTTAAAACCAAAAAAATTATTTACCGTCGAACAGTATAATAGAATTGAAAAGGAGAAATAAGAAAAATGCCAGTACAGAGAGACCCACTACAAGACAAGTTCGAAGAGTTTAAAAAACTATTATTAAGCACTAAAAGACAAGGAATTGAAAATCTAATTGATTGGTTAGATAGTTCAGATTTCAAATACGCACCAGCTAGTTCTCGTTATCATAGTGCTAAACAAGGAGGCTTATTAGAACACTCTATGACAGTATTAGAAGAGTGTTATAGAATGGCCGATATTGTTAGATTACTAAATATCCCGGAAGATTCCATTATCATTACAGCTTTACTACATGATATATGTAAGGTTAATTACTACGAAGTAAGTGAAAGAAATGTAAAGAAGAATGGTACTTGGGTTAAAGAACCTTATTACTCAGTTAACGATTTCTTCCCTATTGGACACGCGGAAAAGAGTGTTATTTTAGCTCAACAGTTTATTAAATTAAGTGATGTAGAAATTGCTATGATTAGAGGTCATATGGGAGGATTTGTAAGTGACCCTTACTTTAATTTCAGTACATTAGCTAATAAGTATCCGGAAGCCGTACTATTACAGATGGCCGATATGAGAGCTACATATCTAGTTGAAGGTATGGAGTTAGATACAGATGTTAAAGCACGTTTAGAACAGTATAAGGCAGGTCAATTGTAATGTTAAAGAAGATAGAAATAGGTACCGCTATAAAGCTTAAAGATGGAGCTAAGTGGAAAACACCTTTCTATGTAGAAAGTCTTAACAATACATGGGCTATAGCAGTTAATAGAAAAATAACATACGACCCAAAATCAATTTTTCTTAACTTAGTAACCAATGAAGTTTATTTAGAAATTGGTTTGTATTCTAAATATAAGATGTATAATAAGACAGCTCAAAGAAAGGTCTTAGATAAGTTAGTTAATAAGCGGATTGTACTACCTAAGACTAATTGTTATCCTGTTACCCTTGTATTAGATAGTTCTTGTTTCGAAGTAACACAGAAAAAAGAACAAATACGAGTGGTAGATGATGAAAATGAATATTTTTCATAAATGTTGATAAAACCGGTAGACAAATTATTATATATATGTATAATAATAGGTGTAAGGAGGAAAACTTAATGATAACGAGAATAAGAATTACACCAACAGCTTCCGCCAAACTAGCAGAAAGCATTTGTAAACGAAGTACAAGTCTTAGAATGTATTACACCACTACAACTAAGCTCATAATGGGTTATCGTACAGCTTTCGAAAGCAAACAACATGACCAACCATTTAGAGCTCCAAGGTATCAAGGATTAAGTTTAACGGTTTACCCTTTAGAAAGTTGCTACATTATGGCGTGTGAGGGTGAAGAAGTAAAAATGAATGAGTTATATGATTTAGATGATTTATTTAAAATGCATTATGCATTATAAGAAAGAAGAGGAAAAATAAAATGAATAACTTTGAAAAATATAAAGATAAAATTACAGAATTTGATTCTATTACAACTGAAGATGGTATTAAGAACGTTGAAGTAATTACTACTAATGACGGAACTAATGAAAGAATTGTATACGATAAGTACTACGATTCACCTGTAGAGGCTTATATAGCTGTAAGAGATTTCTTCAACTGGTTATGTGAAGACGCGTCTAAGAAAAAAGTACCTACTATTGAACAAGAAGAAAAGACATACCTTACAAACTTAATTAAACCATTTAAGGATGATGTTATTAGCATTACTAAAAAAAGCGAATAATAGAGGTTATGAATGGTTAAGCATTGTAGTTAGGCAAAATGAACCTTTATTATTACCAGGTTTCGAAAAAGGAACAATGTACAAAGGTTTAGAATTAGATAAGATTTATACACCGGAGGAGTTAGGACTATGAGTGAAGTAAAGAAATCAGTAATAAGCGAACCAAAAAAGTCAGCAAAGGTTAAATTAAAAGAGTTCCCATTTAAACCGGATAGTACTTACTTATTAAAATTAGCTGACGGCAATTATTGTGTAGGTGTTTTATACAATAACACTTTCGAAGAGAATGTTACAGGGAATGAAATTACAGATAAGATTGAAGCTTACATTCCATTAGAGGAGATTATTGATGAGTAACATTTTCTTAATATTAAGTGGTAGTGTTGGAGATAATAAGGTAGCTATTAATGTTGATTGTATTTCTAGTATTGTAAGTACAGGAAATCCTAATGAACGAACTACAATTTTCTATACAGAAGGTTCTATGAGCAGAAAAGCTACAACATCACAATCTTTCGATGAAATAATGCACGTTATAGAAGGAGAATAAACATGAAAAAGAATAAAGAAGTCTACGATTTAACAGAATTATCAATTAGCTGGTTCACAGACGAACAAGGTAATCGTCGAGGAGCTATTTACCACAAAGGACAACAAGTAGGAAGAACATGTGCTAAAGACCCTTGTGTAAATAATGCTTATTATCCAATGATTCTTAAGTGGTTAGAACAACCATATAATGAACCTAAGAGCGTATTAGATAATACAGAAAATAACTACCTAAAGCGTTTGTTAAAGAACTTTAAGAAGGGTACTGTTACACATATTGAAAAACGTGCAACAAGCAATAAGTGCTACTCAATTGTATTACATACGAAAGATACAGCACCATTTGCTTTACAACCATTTAGTAAGACAAGTGATATGTATAAGTTTATGAAAGCTAATAAGAAGTATACATTAGCTAAATTAGGATTGGAGTAGGTTATGGAAGACTTAAAGGAAGAAGCACCTATAGCAGTACAAGAAGAGTTAGACTTCTATAAGAATGAGTTACACCGTATGGAAGCTATGTACGGAGCCTTATCGGAAGATAATGTTAATTTAAGAAAAGCGTTACAAGAACAAGAATTGTACTTCAAAGGGTTAGTATTCAACATGGCCTCCCACATGTACGGGAGTAAAGAGTAATGTTCAACTTTCTATTAGGATTATTCTTCGGCTTATTAATAGGATTTACAAGTGCTATATTCATATTAGTAGGGGATAAGTTAAATGGTCGTTGAGTACACAGAACGAATGATTCGGGTAATGTACGAGGCGATACAGAAAGTTACAGACCCTAAGGATTACGAAGAATGTACAAAAGAATTAGTACATTCTATTAGAAGAGTATTAAGAAAGAAAGGAATGACATTTACATTCGTATTAGGTAAGACTGTTATAGCTGTGGATGGTTACTTATTGTACAAGGACCATTACAGATTAGGGTTAGCAAGTGAACAGGTAGCTTTCCAACATCCTAAGTTAATGACATATAGAGATATTATCTTTACAAATAGACAAGTAGTACAGAAAATGGTAGATACTTACCATGGAGTGAATAGATAAAAATTCACTCTTTTTTTTTATTTTTTTTAATAAAAAGGGTATACAAAATTATTATATTGATATATAATAATATTGTAAACAAAGGAGAGAAACATATGAAAAAGTCAATTATACCAAGTAGCGTTGAAAGAGAATTAGAACGTATCCAAGCATTACCAGTAGAAACAAGAAAAGAAGTCTTAGAAATGTATTTAGAAAATAGTAATGGATTTGTAGATGAAAATGATTACCGTTATGGTAGAATATTCTATCTAACAGAAACAGTCTTAGGTACTGTACACATTATGGAAGAGTTAATGAAAACAACTCCATGTCCGGAAGGATTAACATTAACAACATTACGCGAGTTAAGAAACAAAATGATGCACGTAATAGTAAGAAAAGGTTTTACTAAATTAATTTAAAAAAAATAAAAAAAATGGTAGACAAATTATTATAATCGTGTATAATAAAAGTATAAACAAAGGGTACAAAGATACCAAAGGAGAAAACACATGGAAACATTAAACTACACAGAAGTACAAGAAGAAATCAACAAATCAACAAAGTTATTTGGTCATTACGATTATAGACATGTAAGACTATATGTCGGAAGCAGTGATATAGCAATGCTAACATGTATGGGAATGACAGATAAAGAAGGATTAAAGCCTACAGATGACCATATTAAGTATTTACCAGTACATTTTGGCGGAGATGATGATTACCGTGCAAGTATCATTACAGATGAATGTGAAGTACTAGAAACAGTAGCACAACATTACGAGCTACAGGGTACATTCAAACACTGGATGAAGATTTACGATGATAGAGAATGTCGTTTACAATTAAGAGCAAATAAGATTGAAGTATACAGAGCCGGTGATTACGGAATGTTAATTAGACTTTGTAAATAATAGTTAGAAATAACTATTATTTTTTTATGTAAAAAGTTGCGAGTAAAAACTATTATAAACCTTATTAGAAGTAATTATAATAAAAATCAAAATCGCGCGGTAAAAAGAGCCTAAACCAATATAAAACAATATTAAATAAATAATACAATATAAAGAATAAATAGTATATAAATA
>ERZ772779.1271-NODE-1271-length-10395-cov-5.050774_pt1 | contig 10395 bp, 3 predicted proteins | sample MGYA00511360_ERZ772779 | MGnify/ENA primary metagenome ERZ772779 (study PRJEB29015, sample SAMEA2738112) | human oral metagenome | biome: human oral; feature: human-associated habitat; material: saliva | place: China | collected 2231 ...
AAATCCTGGGCCGAGTAAGGTAGGGAAGGTAAGACGTGAATGTTACTTCCCTCCAAAATGGTCACATTTTTTGCTGGCAAGTCCAGCATATCGCGAATAAATTGACAAGTGATTTCTGGATTGCTAAAGATTTTCTTAGCAACCAAATCATTGGTCGGGCTAATGCCCGGATGTCTTAAAGTCATCCATTTCCTCCTCTTATTATACCACAGTTTTAAATCTAATTTTACTAGATTCGATGGTTCTATCTATTTATTCGAAAAGGAAATGAATTGTGAAGATATTTTATCTCGTTTCAACTAAAATATGAGCTTGATCAATCAGCTGTCCATCAACAGTCAGATTCAGATAGAAATCCAAGGTCTTATCAGCAGCAAAATACAGGGTTGGTATGGTCAAATCTTTTTTGCTTTCCTCAGCTTGAAACGCAAGGACTTGAATCTCGTCCTGATAGGCGACACCATGCACACCAGTCCCCGGTTGAACCGAAATCTTAGCTTCCAAAGGAGTATGACTTTCGCTACGTTCAATCCTAAAATGAAGAGTCTCTCCCTTTGCTACAGCTAGACTTTTTTCTGCAAATGCTAGTCCCTGAACAACTTCTTGTTTTGATAAGCTAGGAGTTTTATAGAGGGCAATCTTAGTCAATACAGGCATAGATTGTACCTCTGTAATGATCACGCGCACCTTCTGTGCCTCTATTAGCGGCCCTCTCAGGAGGCGCTTATGACCAACTGTAAAGCCCATGCCAAATTCCTGCCTGACACCATCCACCTCTACTTGCACATGAAAAGCAGCGATTCGTTGCCCTAGCTTCAAATCTTCTCTTAACTCAATGACATCAAAAGTTTTAGGTGACCCTAAGTCGAGTTCTAAATGAATTGGCAAGTCTGCATCGCTTGCCCAAGAGCTGGTCTCAAAGCCGTCTGTCAGATGGTGACAGGCAAAGTCTGCGGAGAGAGTAGGACCAGATACCGCAGCTCCCAGAGCCAAATCTTCTTTATAGAGCTCATTGCGATAAGCCGCAAATTCATAAAGGCGTTCAATATCCTTTGCATCAAATAGCCCATCTTGATTCGGCGGAATGTTGAGCAGGAGGGGAGTTCCTCGCCCTACCGAGTGAAAGTAGATTTCGACCAGCTCCTCGAGAGACTTAGGATCCTGATCCTCATGGTAGAACCAGCCTGGACGGATGGAAACATCTGCCTCTCCGATTGAAAAAATCGTGCCCGAGGGATCTCCGTGCTGAAGATAGTCCAGCTCTGCTTCTGTTCCTAGTTTATCAGGATTCACCTTTTGCCATAGAGGATCACCTGCATACCCTCGTTCATTGCCAATCCAGCGGATACTAGTGCCTTCTGTTGAAAAAATCAAGCAATCGCCCTGCAGTTCACGAATGGTTTCAAACCATTTCTCAAATTCATAATTGACCTTTTGTGCGCCCTCTCCTCTGGCACCATCCATCCAGACCTCAGCAAATTTCCCTCCATTTCCATAGGCAGGATTTGATAAAATTTCCTTCAGCTGAGCCAGATAATAGGCATTATAGTCCGCTTCTCGATCCACATGATAGAGGGGGCTGTGGGCGTCCCAGGGTGATAGGTAGACCCCCATATCCATATCAAACTCTGTGGCAGCTTGGGATACTTCAAGGAGCAAGTCCCCCTCTCCATTCCTCCAAGGACTAGCCTTAACCGAATAATCTGTATGAGCCGTCGGATAGAGGACAAAGCCATCGTGGTGCTTGACCACCAAAATCAACTTCTTAAAGCCCGTTTCCTTGAGCACACGAACCCACTCACGCGCATCTAACCTTGTCGGGTTAAAGCGTTCAGGATCCTCCTGACCTGTTCCCCATTCCTGATTATAGAAGGTATTAGGCCCAAAATGGATAAATGCTGCTAGTTCATCCTCTAAATAAGCTAGCTGGGCCTGACTAGGCAAGGGGCCATGCGGTTTTATTTCTCTTACCATACTACTTCCTATCTACATTTTTCTTTACTTTTTTGGCATGTACTTGCAATTCTGTTAAGGCTAGGGGACTGGTCAAGCCTTCAAATCGAATACGAAGGGCATAGGTTTCCACCTTGTCAAATTCAAAACGAAGCTCTTCATCCTTGTCGCTTGAAACTTTTCGGATAGCTGATACAGGGCGCCAATTCTCCTCTTGCTTGAGCAGGGAATCCTTATCCAAATGATTTGGAGTCCGAGGTAAGCTAGGCTCATTCCCTATGTAATAATCAATAAAGGTCGGCTCCACCGCCACATAGTCTTGATTTTCAACATAATACAAGGTCAGGTTATCCACAAATCGAGGTTTTAAAATCCCTGCATCTCCAAAAAGAATGCCCACGCTGGCTTTCTCTGACTTAGCAATCCAAGTATTGGCTGTCGATTTCTTCCGAGCAATGACCTTGTCATTGAGGTAAGAGGCTGGGTGATTCGGCTCTGAGTGGGAAGCAAAGACCAGAGGCAGGTTAGATCCTGTCCACTGATTGGAAATAACTTCCCCATCTACACTAGCATCTGTCACATGAATGGTGACTGTTGCTGACAACTCACAGCCCGCTACTTGCCCTGTGAGCACATATTTTCCTACCTGAGCATAGACTTGAGGATTGAGTTCATCCCAAGTCACCTTGGTCGTATCTCGTCTGCCATCTGATAAGACTAGCTTGACTCGGTCTGGTAAATGTGGGGCTTCCTTGACAAGCGTCCAAACCCTTTCAGGCTCAATAGCGCAAATTCCTTGGACACAAACCTGAGCAGAAGCCTTTAAATCCAGCCCTTCCAGCTGACCAGATACCGTAAATTCATGAAATTTTTCCAAATCTTCTTTAGGAATTTCCTCCCAGACAACCTTGACTCGTTTTGCACCGCCAAACTCATAGTCCACCAAAACTGAAGATGGAAGCTGTGGATAAGTTCCCTTATTTGTATACAAGCGAAGTGGTCGTACAGAAACTGCCTGCCCTAGTGAGGTATTTTCTGCAACCTGCAAGTGAGTTTGATAGGTTTTCCCTTGATAACTGGCGCGGATAGCCAAGTCGCCTGCAGACAAGCAATGAAGTACTCCCTGCTTGATAATGGCGTGGGCACTACCACTCGTCTCCCAAATCACTTCACTATTCCCCACCTTGTTCACAGGGTTATCCACAGTTTGTGGATAAAGTCCAATAGCTGGGGAATCCCCTTCTTGTAATCCTGCCTGCTTGTCCACTCGAATCTCAAACAAGCGCTTATTTTTCACTGGTTGGTTAGCCAAAGCCTCTCCCACTAAGAGATCAAAACTTGCTGGCTCTAGCCCTCTGGCACTGGCCTTTACTCTTACGTGACCTGCCTGATCTAAACTCTGAACCAAAAGGACACCTCTGCCATGAAAGGCTTTCCGCTTAAACCGACCATTTTTCTGAGCCTTGTAACGTTCACGACTGGCCTGCCTGCCATTATCCACACCTACAATGCGAGCAGGACCCTCAATTTTAAAATGAATCTGATTGGAAGCACTCGGCACCCAATTTCCATCCTTGTCCAATACATCAAAATAGAGATAGAGGAGGTCTTGCCCATCTGGCTCCAGTTGTGTTTTCTCGGCATGTAACCCGATTTTGGCTGCCTTACCTGCAGTCACCACCCTATCTTCTGCCACAATCTGACCTTGACGGTCATAGGCCACAGCATGCAATTCTCCCGGTTGATAAGCCAAACGCCATTCGAGATAGAGCTGGTCAGATCCTTCTCCCTCTTGGTATTTTCGACCGTCTGAAGTCCATTTTTCCTGAAAAGTCTTCCTACCTTGGGATTTTCCATTGAGAAATAGCTCTACAGAACCAGCATTTGAATACACTCGAACAGGGATATCCCCATACTTATCCACAACTTGTTGATAACTCTTGTGGATTTCCCAATTCCAGTGGGGCAGGATATGAACCATGGGATGCTGATCTAGGTCCAACCACTGACTTTGATAGAGATAATAGTCATTTTTAGGAATCCCTGCCGTGTCCACTATCCCAAAATAGGAACTCTTGACAGGCGTGTCATTTTGATTGTGCCAAGGAGTCGGCTCACCGATATAGTCCACTCCTGTCCAGATAAACTGACCTGCATAGTCTAGACGATTTCTATCTGCTATCCAAGAAGCCGTCGCTGTCTTCCCCCAAGGAACTCGATCATTACCATAGTCTGACTGTTCAAAATTCCGCACGCGGCGATTATCCCCAACCCATTCCTTATCTGGGCGAAAATAGCTATCACGCGTTCGGGTAGCCGATGAGGTTTCAGACCCGTAAAGTCGCCACTTGGGATGTCTTTTGCGAATCCCATCAATATTGTCTTCTGAGTAATTCAAGCCCACCACATCCAGCAAATTGGCTATCTTTTCATGACCTCCAGACCCAGCTCCAAAGCGGAATTGATCCATTCCCATGGTCACAAAACGACTATCATCCACTTCTTTGACCCTTTCTAGCAAGCGTTTGATAGTCTTCAATGAATGAGCATCTCCATTTGCTTCGCTAACTTCATTTCCCAAGGACCACATAAAAATCGCTGGATTGTTCTTGCCACGCTGGATCATGGTTCGCAAATCGTAATCTGACCAGAAATCGCCTGCTTTCGCTTCTGGATGAGTCGCTTCTTCCTCAAAAAAGCGACCATAGTCATATTCTTTCTTGCCTCCATACCAGGTATCAAAGGCTTCTTCTTGGATGAGTAAGCCCATTTTAGCAGCCAGATCCAGCAAAATACTACTAGCTGGATTATGGGTGATTCGAATAGCATTGACGCCCATTTCCTTCATCTGGCGCAAGCGTCTCTCAGCAGCTGACCTGTTTTCCACAGCTCCCAGCGCTCCATAGTCATGGTGCAAACAAACCCCATGAATCTTCAACCAGCGACCATTTAGAAAGAAGCCCTTATCCGCTTGCCAATCCATATAGCGGTAACCAAAAGTCTCCTCTTCTTCATCAACCAAAATGCCATTTTTGTAAAGACGAGTCTTCAATTGGTAAAGGTAAGGATGATCAATATCCCAAAGCAAGGGTTGAAAAATTGATATTGCTTGTTGGAAAGAATATTTGTCCCCAGACTCAATCACTAGAGAGTCTGTCGCCTGCCAGTCTGACATCTGTTGTCCATCATACCAGATACTCTGCTCCAAATACACCGACACGGACTGAGGTCCATCATTTGAAACTTTGCTTTCAAGCTGGGTTTCAACCCACCCATCTCTTTGTTCCTTAAGCTTGGGACTTTCTATCTTAATCCCATATAAATCCAGATGCACCGAATCTGTAATCAACAATTTTACTTCTCGGTAAATACCGCTACCAGAGTACCAACGACTGCTAGGTTGCTGATTTTCCACAAAAACCGCAAGCTGGTTGGCTGTCCCATCGTTTCTTAGATAAGGGGTGATATCATAAGAAAAGGGTGTATAGCCATTGGGATAATAGCCCAGCACTTGCCCGTTGATATAGACTTGGGCATTCATGTAAACTCCATCAAACAACAAACGCACCGATACAAGACTGGCATCTTCTTCCAAATAAAACTGTGTACGGTACCAGGCTTGACCCCCGTTTAACTGACCACCCTCATTTTGCGCTGGAGAATACTGGTCAAAATCATTGTAAATACTCCAGTCATGTGGCACTTGAATAGCCTGCCAATTTTCCCTATGAAAATCCGGCGCCAAGGCCTCTTCTTTCCCTACCTCTTGGCTAAAAAACCAGTGATTTCGTAAAACTTCTTCTCTTCTCATACAAACATTCCTCTTTAAACGAATCAATATACTTGACTATAGCACAAAACAAAAGCGCTTTCAAGAATTCCTCCATCACTCCCTAAATCCTCAGAAAAGATTCTATAATTTGTGGAAACGTCTGAAAATCACTCCATATTCAATCAAACTGTAATTTGCAATAAACAATACAAACCTCAAAAGAGACCCAAAAACACCTCTCTGAATGTTCATTCCAGAGAGATGTCCCTTTTGTCTTAACTATTGTAAATCGATTGTCTAAAGTCATCTGAATCTTTGAGGTAAGCTTTATAAATCACTTTTTTCAGTTTTTGAACGGGAGTTTCGATAAATTTAAACTTTTTAGCCGTTGTATTTCCTGCTTTTATCTGTTTCAACTCCTCTTGGACAGCTTTCTGCATCAATTCACTTAACTTCTGACTTGTCAGACTTATTTCCTGACCTTCATATTGGATTGTCAAAGGTTTCAATTGATTGAGCCTATCTACTCTTTCCTTGATCTGTGCTTTTTTGAACTCAGCATAGCTCTTACCATTCAAAATTTTATTGAAAATGTAAGTATCAGATAAAGGCTTGTTCTCAGCCTCTGCTGCTTGTTTGTATTGATTTGAAACATAAGGAACAAATCCTTCATAATAGCCCAAAGCAGCCATCAATTCAAAAGCTTGTTTTCTAAAGGTGATGTCCCCACTCATACCAGAGTCATTTTGACTAACACCATAAATGGTATCAAACATATCAACAGTATAGTAACCATTTGCTGCAATTTTACCTTTATCTGAAAAACCAGCAATGATATAACGATTGACCAGGATATGATTGTCAATCAAACTATCAATATCTGTCAATTTTTTGGCATCTTCTAAGGTCAGAGCTTGAATCTCCTCACTCTTATGAGTCGGTTTAACTGCTGTATTACGGTAATCTACCCAAGTTCTAGAACCTGTTGAAGGAATCGGCGTTATTTTTTTGAAATAACTCATCTTGTCTTCTGCAGATAAGTTTCTACTTGCCTCTGCTTCTAGGTAATCTAGAGTATAAAGAACATCAAAACTTCCCTTCATGTAAGATTGCAAATCTTCTGCCATTTTAAATCGATCAGGTGTTTTATTGTAAAATCCATTCTTATCACTCTCATCATATACAAAGTTGAGATTGAAATAAGTATCCTTTTCTGGATTATAGGAGTTTTCAAAAATACCACGCGCATAAAACTCTGCTCCTGTACCATCTCGACGACCGTGATTATTAAACAAGACCGTTCTATCTAGTAAGTGCGTCATTTCATGAGAATAAGTAGCTGAACCTCTATCATCCAGAACCCTATCTATAAAGTAACGGACACCTAATCCATTAGCCTCAGCTCCCACCTTACTTACTGGAGAATAGTAATTCATAGGAGTCATAAATTGGTCAACTCCCTTATCAGCTCCATTACCAGTAGCTGGTGACCAAGTACTATCAATCTGGGCATTTGGATTGCTTGTATATTTCTTCATCGTATCAATAATCAAGCGATTTGTCAGTAACTTATCACGATTTTCGGGTTTTGTTATACGATAAAGAGTATCAACATAGTTGGCTTGTTGTACAGCCGCCTTTTCAATTAAAGACTTGACTCTAGCAAGCTCAGCCTGATACTTAGTTGGATTAGACTGGGCAAGAGAAGTATCTATATAGGAACCAATATTACCATAAGTAATCGTCGCCATATTGCTAATCACGTAAACATTTGGTTCTTTCACATTCAAAAGACCCAAAATAGCAGCCATATTAGCCTCTTGTTTACGAGGATCCTTTTCCCCAGCTGTCAACTTGCTATACAGACCGACATGCGCTGAAGGATTTTCTTTAGATGGTTTGTCAACAATCATAGCTTGGCTAGATTTTTTAAGCCAGGTATCCGCATCATCTGACGTAAAGAGTTGGCGATTGCTGTCTAAAAATTCCTTCAAACTAGCCTTACCTGTAATAGTAGATAAATATTTTGTAAATGTTTGAGGACTATTGGTCAATTTCATCTCTTCATAAGACATGGATCCTAATTTTTTCAAACTATCCAAGGCGGTCATTGTCTTATTGCCAAATGAACTTGGATTAAAGGCCAGAATATCACGAATATTCGTGTCCCCAAATTGAATATTATAAAAACGGTTGATATAAGACAGTCCCAACAAGATCTGCTCTTTGTATTGCTCCAGCTCTTGTTTGATCTTGCTGCGATTTCCAGGGGTATCTCCTATAATTCCCAATGTATGCGAGGCTATCTTTTTGAAACTTGACTCAGCTTGCGTCTTCGTCTGATCAAAGCTTTCTTGAATTGATAGTTTTTGAAGATACTCTGTGCGCAACATATCTTTGACTTCTTGGTCAGTGATATTTGGGTGTGTTTTTCTGAGCGCAATTCTCTTTGTTATAATATCTCGAGGATCATAGACAGGCTCTAACTGTGCTTTTAATTTACTGTCATGTAAGAAATCTACTGATCTCGCGCTTGTGGTCAGAGCAGACACATCCACAGCATCTTCTCTCTCACTATTAGCCGGAAGTAAGTGTGGTTTATCCTCCTGACTACCAACTAAAACAACTCTCGGTTTCATTGGTTTTGTTATTTGACTCGCTTCTTGAGGATCAACCAATTCACCAGTTTGTTCATTGATAGCGTATGTTCTGGTAAGTGTATTCTCACCAACTTCTCCTTCAGATGCTACCTTTTCTATATTTTTAGCAAGAGAAGAATCCTCTCTTCGCTCCTCAGTAACAGCAATCGGTTGTATTACTTTTTCCACATTACCAACTTGAATCACTTTATCGACTGCTGGATTTACTTGTCTAGTAGTGTCAGATACCGTCACCTGACCTGTTGCCTTGTCTAGTTGATAAGTCGTCCTAGTTTCCACCGAACCATCATGCCCTGCAACCGCTACTTTCTCTTGTCTGAACTCCAAAGCAGGATTCACCTGGTAGATCGTTTTATGAGATAGGACAGTAGTTTCAACACTCGGTTTAGTTCCAACTTCTACAACTTGATCAACTTTGTTAACTACTATTTTGACAGTTTTATTCTCAGAAATATTTCCACTTGCTTGATCTTTAGTATAAGTAGTAGTAACTTGTTCTTGTCCCTCAACACCCGGAATTTTTACTCTTGTAACACCGTGGTCTAGTTCCTCATTCTTTTCATAAACGGTTTCATAAGGAACAGCTTTGGTCTCCACTTTGGTCTGAGGAAGTTGAGTGTCTTCTTTATACTCTGGGAGAGCCTCCTGTATCTCAGGCTCACCGGAAACGCCACCTTCATAAGAAGGAAGGGGTGGTTCTACTAAGGACTCACTGGAAACACCGCCCTCATATGATGGAAGAGGTGGTTCTACCAAGGATTCGCCGGAAACACCACCTTCATATGATGGAAGAGGTGGTTGGACTTCCGGGGCTAGGCTTATACCATTTTCTTGAGGTTCCTTCTCTTTTGTCCCGACCAGAATCACCTGAGTAACTGGTTCACGAAGCACCTCTCTTCCTATTTCATTTCGCGTAACCACACCATCAATAATCCTTACTTCTGTTAAGATTCGTTCTTGTCCCTTGGCACCTTCTATAGAAATTCTTTTTTCTCCCTTAGCCAGAGTTGGGTCAGACTGCAATTGAGTTTCAAACTCTATCTCCCCTACCCTAACTTCCAGTTCTGGCTTGTCTTCAGTAACAGTTTTCATTCCTTCATCTGGTACTTTTTTAGACTCAATACTCATACTTTTTTCAGGAGCTGGATTTAAAACAGGCTCAACTGCGTAAGATGGTTGAGGAGATTGCACAAGATCTTCAGTCGAGTCAAATTGAGATGCAGTCTGTGGTACAATCTTCTTAGATTGAGGTTCTGAACTTTCCTCCTTTTGAGATAATGCTGGCGACTCTACCTTATCAACAGAAAGTTCCTTGCTAGCACTATCTCTTACCAAATAATATCCCGTAAATTCATATCCTTGGACTGTTTCAGGACTTGGTAAAAACTGACCTTCTACTCTCTTAACAAGGGCTGGTTGCAATTCTACCAGATTTTCGATAGCAGAGATGGATACTCCCAAACCACCAACAGCAAAGACGCTCACAAGGAAGTAAGACGCTCCCTTTTTTCTCTTGATTAAAGTGAAGGAAAGCAATAATAATCCTGCTCCCAGGATAAACGTCCCATCATTAGAAAAAAGACCTGTTTCTGGTAATCTTGTAGCCAATTTTCGATAGACAAAATAGTATTCTTTTCCCTCTTTTACCTCAATTTTATTTTCTTCAAACCATTGCAACTCAGATTTCAGCTTTTCAGGTAAATCCTGCTCATCCAAATAATGACTTGAAATTAGTGTTGAAGTCGTTTCTGTAGCCTGTGCAGGTTGAGCCCCCATACCAGCAAAAAATAAACTCGTTCCTAGCAAGACCGAACAAGCTCCTATTGCATATTTCCTCAAAGAAAAACGCTGCTTTCTCTCAAATTGAAATTCTTTCATCTCATCTCCCATCATTCATTATTACTGTATATTTAGTATATCAGAAATAGTCTGTATTCACAAATCTTTCTAGTTATTCCCTTATCATTCCTAATTAAAGTAGACAATATACAATAATTTTTAGTTAAATGT
>ERZ772779.1280-NODE-1280-length-10311-cov-7.376658_pt1 | contig 10311 bp, 10 predicted proteins | sample MGYA00511360_ERZ772779 | MGnify/ENA primary metagenome ERZ772779 (study PRJEB29015, sample SAMEA2738112) | human oral metagenome | biome: human oral; feature: human-associated habitat; material: saliva | place: China | collected 2231 ...
GCAGGTCACGCGACGCCTTCTCCACGGCTGCAGCATCGTAGGTCACGCTTGCTCCTCGGAATTGCTCGCCGGCGCATCGAAGGCATCTGAGGTGGCCTCGGCTGAGTTCAGGCCGACCGGGTTGCCCAGGCGGGCGCCGGGCACGGCCGCGTCGGACTGATAGTTCCATACGGGGCGCTTAGGTGCCTTGACGACGTCCTTGAAGATCTCGGCGAGCTGGGCTTCGTCGAGGGTCTCCTCCTCGAGGAGGCGGGCAGCCAGCGTATCCAGGACGGCGCGGTTAGTCGTGAGAATCTCCCACGCCTCACGCATCGCATTGTCCAGGAGGCGACGAACCTCCTCGTCGATGATCGCGGCGGTCTCGTCGGAGAACGAACGCGGCGCGTCGCCGCTGCCGTGACCAAAGGCCTCGGTGTCGGTGTCGCCCAGCTTAACCATGCCGATACGATCGCTCATACCGTAATCGGTAACCATCGCTCGGGCTGTCTTCGTAGCCTGCGAAATGTCGTTGGCGGGGCCTGTCGAAGGGTCGCGGAACACGATTTCTTCAGCGACGCGTCCTCCCATGCCGTACACCAAATCGTCGAGGAGCTGGTTGCGGGTCTTGTTGAAACGGTCCTCAGTGGGCATGACCATCGTGTACCCCAGTGCACGCCCGCGCGGCAGAATCGTCACCTTGGTGACCGGGTCAGTGTAGTTCAGGGCGGCGGCGGCCAGCGCGTGACCGCCCTCATGGTAGGCGGTGACGGCCTTGTCATGGTCATTCATGACGCGCGTGCGCTTCTGCGGGCCTGCAATGACACGGTCAATAGCTTCGTCGATGGCTCGCTCGTCAATGAACTGCATGTTGGAACGAGCGGTCAGAAGCGCGGCTTCGTTAAGGACGTTCGCCAAGTCCGCACCCGTGAAGCCGGGAGTACGCTTAGCGATCTGACGCAAATTCACCTGTTGGGTGAGCGGCTTGCCCTGCGCGTGCACCTTCAGGATCGCTTCGCGCCCCTTCAAGTCCGGGGCCTCAACCGCGATCTGGCGGTCAAAACGGCCCGGGCGCAGCAGCGCCGGGTCCAGAATGTCAGGGCGGTTAGTCGCGGCAATCAAGATAATGTTGGCGCGCTCGTCGAAGCCGTCCATCTCCACCAGGAGCTGGTTGAGGGTCTGTTCACGCTCGTCGTTGCCGCCGCCGATACCGCTGCCGCGGTGACGACCAACGGCGTCAATCTCGTCGACGAAAATGATGGCCGGCGCGTTCTTCTTCGCGCGTTCAAAAAGTTCGCGCACGCGCGAGGCACCTACACCCACGTACAGCTCCATGAACTCTGAACCGGAGATCGAGAAGAACGGGGCTTTCGCCTCGCCCGCAACAGCCTTGGCAAGCAGGGTCTTACCCGTTCCAGGAGGGCCGTACAGCAGGACGCCGCGCGGAATTCGCGCACCCACCTTGTGGAACTTATCGGGGGAAGCTAAGAATTCGCGGATCTCCTCAAGCTCCTCCACGGCCTCGTCTTCACCGGCGACATCCGCGAAAGTCACCTCTGGGCGCTCCTGGTTGAATTCCTTTGCGCGCGACGCCGTGAAGCCGCCCATCATCCGCGAACCCGACATGGAACGCATGATGAAGTAGAAGGCACCCATGAGGACCAGCAGCGGAACGAGGAGTTGAACCATTGCTCCCAAGGCGCTGGACTGGGGACGCACAGCGTTCCAACCCTTGGCGGGGGCCTGGGCTGCCACAGTGTCCAAGATGTCCTTCGTCTGAACGTAGGAGTACGTGAAGTAGACGTTTTTACCCAGGTTGGCCGCCGGATCATCCGCGCCGGTGCTGGCGTGTTGGTAGTCCTCGTTCAGCGTCAGATTCACCTGCTGAGTGCCCTCGTTCAGCACGACCTTCTCGACCGTGGTCCCAGCGATGAGCGCCATACCTTCGGACGTGGAGATCGAACGAGGCTGGAAGGCCTGCCAGAGGAACCACCCGCCCGCCAACAGGACAACGAGGGGGATCGCCACCCACGCCAAACTCGGGCGCTTATTCTTCGTCTTATCGTTCACGTATGTCCCTTATCAGGTTCCGTTGCGGTCAGTTGTTGTAGACGTGGGGCTGGAGCGTCCCAACGAAGGGCAAGTTGCGATATTTTTCCGCATAGTCCAAGCCGTAGCCGACGACGAACTCGTCGGGAATGTCAAAGCCCACGTAGGCCACGTCGATGTCTACCTTCGCGGCGGCAGGCTTGCGCATCGCGGTCGCGATCTTCACGGAGGCGGCGCCTCGTCCACTGAGGTTCGCCTGCAGCCAGGACAGTGTCAGGCCAGAATCGATGATGTCCTCGACGATCAGCACGTGACGCCCAGCCACATCCTGGTCGAGGTCCTTCAGGATACGCACGACACCCGAACTTTTCGTCCCAGATCCGTAGGAAGAGACGGCCATCCAGTCCATTTCAAGGGGCGTGTGCAGCTTGCGCGACAGGTCTGCCATAACCATAACGGCGCCGCGCAGAACACCAACAATGAGTATTTCCTGACCGGCGTAGTCGCGGTCAATCTGCTCGGCCATCTCGCCGAGCCGACGGTCCATGTCCTCGGCGGTGACGAGGATTTCCTTCAGATCGTTTCCCATGTCGGTGGCATCCACCGTGTCCTCTTTTCGTATCGTTGCTCCGCGAGCGGTTGCACTATAAGCGTGCCATAAAAACGCGCGTGTGCGCAGGGAAGGCAGGCATTCTCACTGTGAGCGCAACGCGGCGGGCATGCCGCGGCTCGCTTCGATGAGAATCGTCGCCTCATTGCCGTCGCCCACACGCGTGGCCACTCCGCCGGGAAGAAGGATCGGCCCCTGGCCCCTCCAGGCGGTGACCAGGCGATCCAGTGCGTCAACGTGCACGCTGGCCAGGGTACGCACCCCGGCCTCGCGGGCCGCCCGACGCAGGGCGCGCGCGCGCACGGCTGCGGGTAAAACACGCAGGTCGTCCACCCGCAGGGACGAGGCCCCATTCCCCCTCCGGGCACGAACAGCAGTGGTGGCGACGAGTTCACTCGCCCAGCCATTGAGAGCGTCATCGTCGAGCGCGCACAGGGCGGCTGTGCGCGCCAGAGCCGGCACGGGGTCGACACCGAGGGCCGAGGCCAGGGCTGGGATAGCGCCGTGGCGCACGGCGGCGCGGCGCAGGGCTGAGCCGTCGGCAGCACGCCACGGCCCATCGGGGGCGTTGGTCGGATCCACAACGGGGGTCAGGCCGACCTGCGCACACGCGCCCGCCGTGTCTGATCGACGCAGCCCCAACAGTGGACGCAGCCACGTGACACCGTCCTCGTCGCGACGCTGGGGAGCGATCGCGCGCAACGACGACGGTCCGGAGCCTCGCGCGAGGCGCAACAGCACGGTCTCCGCCTGGTCATCCATCGTGTGCCCCAGTAACACGGGTGCCCCTTCACGCAACGCGACAGCACGCAGGGCACCAATCCTGGCATCGCGAGCCGAGGCCTCGGGACCCCCCACGCCCGACACGCTCACCGCTTCGACGAGGGCGCGCGCACCGAGGGACCGGGCACGCTGGGCGACCAGGCGGGCTTCCTGCCCGCTCCCCGGGCGCAGCCCGTGGTCGACCGTCACCGTCACCACGGCAATGCCGGCGCGCGAACCCACATCAATCGCCATCAGAGCCAGCGCCAACGAATCCGCACCGCCCGACAAGCCAACGACGAAAGCTCCGGGAACCCCGGCCTCGTCAATGAAAGCGCGCATCGCGGCGCGCACCGCGAGAGAACAGGAACGCACTGCCCCGCGCGGATTGGCCCCCACCAGGCGGGATGCTTCAGCTAACACGCGCCAGCCATGTCCCCGGCTCAGCGTACTCACTCGCGGTTGGCAGCGCCTCAATGCCGGACAGCAGCGTTCCAATCGCGCCCGCGCGCACGACCGTGCGGGCAAAACCATCCGTCTGGGCTTGAAGCAGCTCCACGCCCGCCAACGGCATCCCCGCAGCCGCACACGCCCGCACCAGCGCGACCCCACCCGCGTGCGCACGGTGAGTGCGCAGCCAATGAATCGACGGCAGGTCCCGGGGGGTGAGGACCTCCATCTCCGCGGTCGGCAGCGCATCCAGCAGGAGAACGATACGCACCAGCTCGTCGCTGCGCTCCGGCAGCGAACGCACCAGATCCGCGACATAGGGGACGAGGTGGGGAGCGTGGGTCAGGTGGACGCCGCGCAATCCGGTACACAGGGACACCCAGCGGCACCAATCCGTCTGATCCAGAGCATAGCGCTGAGCGTCCGCCAGCACGTTGGGGGCCACCAGGACACGCCGCCCGGCCGCCACGTCCCAAATGCCCGTCGCGTCTTTTGCGAGCGCACGCAGCACGATGGCTTCGGCTGCCAGAACCATGGGGGTGCGAGTGTCCTCGAAGCGATCCATGATTGCCCCGACCCGGCGAATCAAACCCCTGCGATCAACGACGAGTGAGCTTGATTCGGCAACGGTCGCTGCGGCCTCGGGCAGGGTCGACAGCTCCGCGAGCAAGCGATTCGACCAGGCCACCGACCTGCGCAGGCGCGCCACGACAGCCGAGGCCCCCACCCGCGAGGCCGACGGACCCGCATAGGACATCGAAGCGAGAACTCCCGCGACGTCGCGCGGGCCAAACGGCATATCCATGGGCCTAGTTTAGCCCGGCGAGACCCTCCTCGAAGGCGTCCAAGTAGCCGCGCGTGGCGTAGGCGCCACTCGTCACTTGATCGTGACCGATCGACACAAGGAGGAGACGACCTCCCTGAGTGATCACGGAGCCCGACAGGGAGGTCACCTCGTGAAGCGAGCCGGTTTTAGCTTGGACGTTACCGCCGGTGGGGGCCTCGGCCATCCGGTTGGAGAGCGTGCCCACCAGACCCGCCCAGGGCAAAAGACGCATCGTGTCCGCGCTGGTTCCCCGCCCCGCATACGAAGCCTTCAGGACGCCGACGAGCGTGTTGGCGGTGATCTTGTCGTTGCTGGACAATCCCGAGCAGTCCTCCAAGTAGAGGCCGTCCGTGGGGATACCCGCGGACGTCAAAGCATCCTTGACCGTCGAGGTCGCACCCTCGTAAGTGGAGGGACTCCCGGCTGCTCGCGCAGCGAGGCGGCAATACTGGTCGGCGAGCGTGTTATCGGAATGGGCCAGCATCCAGCGCAACTGTTCACCTATCGTCGCGGAGGAAACCGACGCGAGGGAGGACGCTCCCGCGGGGGCTTCCCCGGCCTCGCCCATGCTCACCGTGATTCCCGCAGACGTGAGAGCCTGCGCAAAAACCTCGGCGACATGGCCGGGGGCATCGGCGTAGAACTCGATCGCACCCTCGGCGGTGCGCCCGGCATCGATCGCCATCGGGCCGACGTGGCCCTCATAGCTTCCGACATCCTGAGCATCCCAGGACGACAGGTGCGACGCGCCATCGAAGAGCGTTCCCCTCCAGTCGAGAGTGACCGAGGAGATGCCGCGCTCCGTCAGCGATGCGGCGGCATCTTGTGCCAGCGTCTGTAGGCCGGCGCGACCCGGAACCTCGTCGTCCAGGGAGGTTCCCGCACCGAGGAGGAGGTCTCCCTCCGAGTCGAGGTACAGGGTCCGCTCGTCGCCGCCCAGGAGTGCGCTGGTCGTCAGAGTCGCCGTGGGATCCAAATGAGTGAGGGCGGAGAAAGCAGCGAGCGTCTTCGTGGTGGAGGCGGTCGTGTGCGCGACGGACGCGTCCGCGTCGAGGAGAACCTCACCGGTTTGTGCATCCACGACGGTGCCCCACGCGACGTAGCCGCCTTCTGCTGCCGCGGCGGCAACGGGAGCCCACAGTGCCTGAACGTCTGTCGCGCTCACGGGCGTTCCCGAGGCCGTGGCTGGCACTGACGCGGTGGCCGACTCGAGCGTGGATGCGGTTGGGGCGGCGGCCGGCGTGGGGCCAGCCGACGAGCACCCTGCGCTCACGAGGGCGACTGTCGCCACAAGTACGGCGCTAGCGCTTACAATTGGCACAGACGTGCGATGCATGGATGTCCCTTCGTGGTTACCTCTGTAGCTACACTACCCGTCTATGTACTCACTCAACCAACTGGACCCCCGAGTTTCGGGGCTGATGCGGAAGGCATGGTCATGGAATTCGACGTGACTATCGAGATCCCGAAGGGAAATCGAAACAAGTACGAGATCGATCACGAGACGGGACGTATCCGCCTGGATCGCATGCTGTTCACCTCGACCCGGTACCCGGACGACTATGGGTTCATTGACGACACCCTGGGCGAAGACGGGGATCCGCTGGACGCACTGGTGCTCCTCGAGGAACCCACCTTCCCCGGCTGCGTGATTCGCTGCCGGGCGCTCGGCATGTTCCGTATGCGCGATGAGAAGGGCGGCGACGATAAGGTTCTGTGCGTGCCGGCGTCGGATCAGCGCGCGTCGTGGCGCACCGAGATCGAGGACGTGTCAGAGTTTCACCGCTTGGAGATTCAGCATTTCTTTGAGGTGTACAAGGATCTCGAGCCCGGCAAGAGCGTCGAGGGCGCTCACTGGGTTGGCCGCGAAGAGGCGGAGGCCGAGATTCGTCGCTCCTACGAGCGCTTGAAGGAGCACGAGAACAAGCACTGAGCTTGCGGAGCTGTCGCGGTGGGGCCGCGCGAACAAACGTTCGCGCGGCCCCACTTCACGCTCACAGTGTTGCTGCGTTGCTGCGCGCTCGGGACGCTTTCGGGGACCCGGTCGCGCCGACGCTAGTTACTCTTGGGTCCTCCAATGGCTTCGTGGAGGTCCTTCAGTTTGTCCCAGTAATCCTTGTAGTCCTTCGCGTTACCCAGCAGTTCACGTGATCGTTTAAATCCGGCTTGCCACAGGTCTTTACGATCAGCCAGCTGATTAATCCGCTTCAGTTTGTCCGGATCCTTGAAGAGCGCTCGGGCAAGGCCAAAACCGCCCGCCTTACCGATGTCCGATGGTTTGTTGAGGACATCAACCGGACCCTTGATGACGTACTCATATGCGCCCTTGACAATGGGCTTCGCCTTATCGGTGACCTTCTTAATTCCTGCACGTCCAGCGTCGACCATGTCATCAATTTTGCCAAGCGTGTCCGCGTGCTTGCCGGCCACGTGGTGCAAGGCGTCTCCGACCTTGTCCATGGTTTTGCCTGCAAGATTAGAGACGCTCGCGAAAAGATCTTTGAGCGTCGTTCCGAGACTCTTCAAGATGGACTCGAGTCGCGAAAAGATGCCATTGGCCGACCGGAAGCCCTCAAGAACCTGACTTCCCTTCTTCTTAATCTTCGTAACCCAGCTGGCGACCGTTGTCGAAATGTTGTAGGCGATCTTGGGCAGCAGGGTCCCCACCGACAGCAAGGCCTCCGCGACGGCCTCGGCGAAGGTACCGATGAGATCAGCGATCGCATCGCGCGTGAGCTCGTAGACGATCTTGACGACTGCGGACAAGATGCACAGGCCCGTGGCGACAAGGTCACACACCTCAGCCATCTTGCGGAACAACAGGACGAGTCCTGTCACCTCGACCTTGTAGGCAGACAGTGTTCGACATACCTGCGGGGACAGCTGCGAGTGGAAGTCTGCGTCAAGTTCGTCGCCTGCCTGTTTCCACTGGGCGCCGATCCGCTGCCACGTAATCGCAGCCGCCTCGACCTGTTCCGGGTCGCCCGTGAATTTCTGCAGCATGTCGGGCAGGGGAGCAATATGATCCATGATCCAGCTGACGACATGAGACACCACGGTTTTGACGGGGTTCATGACGAATCCGACGACGTCGGCACCCAATGAAACAGTGTTGAGAGTGGCGTCGAAAACACTCTTAGACTCGCACAGATCCGAAATATCCGTAATGATGCCGGCAGTCTTGTACCACTTGGTCTCATGGGTGGACGCTGGCTGCGCAACCTGCACACTCGACACCATCAGACGTAGCCCCCATCGAGCAATCCGGCGACCGCTATATTCTTCGCCGATTCAGCGTCTGTCAGCTCAAAGTCGGTTGCCGCCATATCCACAAGCTCGGCTCCTCTTTGCAGGGTAGTTCCCGCCTCACGATGCGCTTGGGCAAAGACCGCCGCAACAAGCGCATAGGGAGGAAGAATAAGCGAACTGAAGACCCCGAAAGCATGGTCACTCAGCGCGGAAGTGTACGCGGTAGCGCCCTGCGTGACGGTTAGCCCATCGCGGTAAACTTTTGTGGAGTGCTTGCGCCACGAGTCTGTTCTTACGTCGATGTCGGCCATCGAGTATTCCTTTCATGCGAATGAGCAGATGCTACCAAAAGTTCAGAACACAACCATAAAACTATGACGGCGCACACAGTTAGGTGCGTGTTGTTTATCCCTGGCACTACCATTTCATTCAACCGAGTCGAGGTTTTACGACGAGATCACGCTCGCGCCCATCACCCAGCCCGGTCAGAATACCCATTTTCGAATACGTATTGACGCTCGTGAGTGCGCCGGGCGCTCAACACAGGTCGCCGAGCGAGACTAAGAACCTATCATCTGCCCGCGGCTTCCCATCCAGCTCCACCGCCTCGTACTGGCGAGAGAGGCGCCCAGTTAGCGATCCTTGCGAGCTTCAGCGAGGATGCCGGTGCGCTCATAGACTGCGATGGTCAGCGTCGCGTCCGAAGACTGGCAGGCAGCCATCAGGGTGACGTCGGGCTGGCGTGACTTGTCGACTCCACGCTCAAAGCGCACCTGATTGATGGTGAACTGGCGCGCGTATCCGTCGGGACTCACCAGGTCGAACGTGACGTCAGTGGACGCGGGGCTTGAACCCGTGCGCGCAACCTCCACCTCACGCATATTCTGGCAGGTGACGTTCTCGTGTGTTGTTACCCCGTCGCGCCAATCGGTGACAGCCGGGCCAAAAATCGACGTGGACGCGCAGATGACGGCCCCCAGCACGGCTGCGGACGCGACAAACCCGGCGAGCGCCGCGAGGGGGGCCGGCGGGCGCCCGCTCTGCCCGCCGCGCGTGGAGGTCACCCACCTCATCAGGTCGCGGACCAGCCACTTGGCTGACGCCCAGACGACAGGCCACCACAACAGCACAATCAGCAGCGGGATACCGATGGCCTCCAGGAGCGAGCGGAGCGCGCGCTCACCCCAGTAATCGTAGAAGAAGAAATACCACAGGCCCGCATACGCCACGGTCGCCATGAGTCCGACGAGCACCCACGCTGCGCGCTTCTGAGCGCCGGTAAGCGTCAGCTGCGACGCGTCCTCATTGAGGCCCTGGGAAACCTGTTCGCCACCTTCGTTGACCGACGTGTCCATGCACCCATGCTAGCCATGTGAGCGCGACTATGCGGTTCGGATCGGCGCAGGTTCTACTGTGCCTTCCAGGCCTCGGCGATGGTGCCCGTGCGCTCGTAGACGGAGACGCCGAAGCTGGGGGCTTGCGCCTCGCACAGGGTCATGATGGTGGTGTAGGGGCTGTCCTCGCGTTCCATCTCCTTTTCGAGGTCGGAGAGCTTCAGCTCGAAGTGGCGCGAGTAGCCGTCGGCGCCCACCAGGTCGAAAATGACGAAGGTCTTGTTTGTTCGCTTCAGGAAGGTCTCGTCCCCCTCTTCGCGAATGTTCTGGCAGCTCACGTTCTCGTGCCGGGTCGGCCCGTCCCACCAGTCCTGGACGGCGAGGCCGTAGCCTCCCCATGCACGGGTGGCGACGAACGCGAGAATGCCGGCAGTGAGGAGGAAGGAGAAGGCGGCAGAGAAGGGCTGCGGCTTTTTGGCGTGTTTCGCTGCCTGGGGGGCTTTCTGTGCTCTGATGAAGTCACGGAGCATCCACCGAAGCGAGGCCCAGACCACGGGGACCCACAGGAGGGTGAAGAAGGCAGGGATGACGGCGGCCGCCATCTGGGCGCGCATCGACCACTGACCCCATGAGCTGCGCAGGCCAAATCGCCAGAACAGCCCGTAGATGACGATCACGACGAGTCCGAGGAACACGCGGAAGGCGCGCTTGGTGGAGGTGTCGAGCGGGACGGACACCTCCTCGACTGCTGGCGCGGCTGCGGAGTTGTGAGGGTCACTCTCGTGGGCTGATTTGTCCATGCCTTCATGCTATCCGAGGCTGGGGCGGTGACGCGTCGAGGAAGTTCCAAGCGAGAGAGACAGGGATGAGAGGTATACGTGAGGGGGCCGCGTACGCGGCCCCCTCACGTCTAAGGAACGTCAGAGCCTGACGGCGTAGGGCATGATGGATCCCCAGCTGTACACGCCGGTGATGCGCACGGGTACGCCGAAGGTGGGAGCCTCGATCATCTGGCCGCCGCCCAGGTAGATGGCGACGTGGTAGATGCCGGACTG